>ERZ1027074.7-NODE-7-length-200890-cov-11.350566_pt1 | contig 200890 bp, 143 predicted proteins | sample MGYA00519417_ERZ1027074 | MGnify/ENA primary metagenome ERZ1027074 (study PRJEB26926, sample SAMN06164770) | human gut metagenome | biome: ENVO:00009003; feature: ENVO:2100002; material: ENVO:00002003 | host: Homo sapiens | place: USA | collected 2012 ...
TTGGATAAGTGCTGAAAGCATCTAAGTACGAAGCCAGCCACAAGATTAGATTTCTCAGGGTCGTTGTAGACTACGACGTTGATAGGATGCAGGTGTACAGGCAGCGATGTCATAGCCGAGCATTACTAATTGCCCGTCCACTTTTTGCCTTCCGTGTATGGAGGTATATACGTTCAGCAATATATGGACACTTTACTTTTTTCTCATCATGTCTGCCTTATTCAGGTGACTACAGCACCGGGGTTCCACCTCTTCCCATTCCGAACAGAGAAGTTAAGCCCGGTCACGCCGATGGTACTGCGTAACAGTGGGAGAGTAGGTAGTCGCCGTTTTCAGAAGAAGCCTCCGTGTCTGATAAGGATACGGAGGCTTTGTTCGTTTTTGGCGGTCTCATAAACTTTTCTTATATTTGCGCCGAACTAATTTTATATCAACGTTTAAAGCAAATTGAAAGTATGAAGACTAAAGTTTTATTGGCTGCCGTTGCGGTAGCGTTTTCTTTCGCAGTGACATCTTGTGGCAACAAAAAGGCTGCAGATTCTAATGCAACTGAGGCAGATTCTTGCTGTGCTGCAAAAACAGAACAAGTATGTGACTCTGCAAAGGCATGTTGCCAGGCTGCTGATTCAGCAGCGTGTCCTAAGGCTGCATGTGATGGTGCCAAGTGTGACAAACCTTGTGAGAAGAAGTAATTCAGAACTTGTATTGAACTGATGAATAAGGAAAAGGCGTACCTCAAGGTACGCCTTTTTTGTGATATATTTCAGCGATAAATGAAAACAAACTTATAAAATGATATTTTTTATCGGAAAAAAGTAACGAATTTATTTGTATGGTACGAAATAATATCTACCTTTGCAACGTCAAAACAAAAAAGAAGATGATTCAGAACTTTACATATATTCTACTGTGTGGTATTATTATTCTACTGGCAAAGTTTAGTGGAAGTGAGTGCTGTGCGTGAATATATATGTAAGATGCAATGATATATGAAGCCTTTCTCACTTCCAAGTGTGAAAGGCTTTTTTTATGGAACATAAATTAAATACAATAAAGCAATGAGTGACAAATTATTTATTTTCGACACAACGCTCCGCGATGGCGAGCAGGTTCCGGGATGCCAATTGAATACAGTGGAAAAGATTCAGGTAGCCAGACAACTGGAAGCCCTGGGGGTGGACGTGATTGAAGCCGGATTTCCGATTTCAAGTCCGGGAGATTTCAATTCGGTCATTGAGATATCAAAAGCTGTGACATGGCCCACCATCTGTGCCTTGACACGTGCCGTACAGAAAGATATTGATGTGGCAGCAGAGGCTTTGCAATTTGCCAAGCATAAACGTATCCATACTGGCATCGGTACATCTGACTCGCACATTAAATATAAATTCAATTCCAATCGCGAGGAAATAATAGAGCGTGCAGTGGCTGCCGTAAAGTATGCACGTAAGTATGTGGATGATGTAGAGTTCTATGCCGAAGATGCAGGCCGAACGGATAATGAATATTTGGCACGGGTGGTAGAAGCTGTTATCAAGGCAGGTGCGACTGTGGTGAATATTCCCGATACAACGGGGTATTGCTTGCCTGATGAGTATGGCGCGAAGATAAGATATCTGATGGAACATGTCAACGGTATTCATAATGCCATTATTTCTACTCATTGCCACAATGACTTGGGCATGGCTACTGCCAATACAATGGCTGGCGTACTGAATGGTGCCCGCCAGGTGGAGGTAACCATCAATGGTATTGGTGAACGTGCCGGCAATACTTCTCTTGAGGAAGTGGCGATGATTATCAAATGTCACAAGGACATAGAAATCGAGACCAACATCAATACACAGAAGATTTATCCAACCAGCCGTATGGTGTCCAGTCTGATGAACATGCCGGTGCAGCCCAACAAGGCTATTGTAGGTCGCAATGCTTTTGCCCATTCGTCGGGTATTCACCAGGATGGTGTGTTGAAGAATGTACAGACTTACGAAATCATTGACCCGCATGATGTGGGTATTGATGATAATTCCATCGTATTGACAGCCCGTAGCGGACGTGCAGCCTTGAAGAATCGTTTGTCGATATTGGGAGTACAGCTGGATCAGGAGAAGCTGGACAAAGTGTATGAAGAGTTCTTGAAACTTGCCGATAAGAAGAAAGATATCAATGATGACGACATTCTGGTATTGGCAGGGGCAAATCGTACGCAGAACCACCGTATCAAACTGGAATATCTCCAGGTGACCAGTGGGGTGGGGGTTCGTTCGGTTGCCAGTTTGGGATTGAACATCTCCGGTGAGAAGTTTGAAGCCGCTGCCAGTGGAAACGGTCCGGTAGATGCCGCTATCAAGGCTTTGAAGAAGATTATCGACCGCCATATGACATTGAAGGAATTCACCATCCAGGCTATTAGCAAGGGTAGCGACGATATGGGTAAGGTACATATGCAGGTGGAATACGATAATCATATTTATTATGGGTTCGGTGCCAATACGGATATTATCGCGGCATCAGTGGAAGCGTACATCGACTGTATCAATAAGTTCAAGATGTGATTTTAATCGTAAATTGTAAATAGCTAAATTGTACATAAAGAGATGAATACATTATTTGATAAAATCTGGGATGCCCATGTGGTACAGAAAGTGGAAGACGGTCCCACACAGCTTTATATTGACCGGCTTTATTGTCATGAAGTAACCAGCCCGCAAGCCTTTTCAGGATTGCGCGAACGTGGAATCAAGTGTTTCCGTCCGGAAAAGATTTTCTGTATGCCCGACCATAACACGCCGACGCATGACCAGGACAAGCCGATTGAAGACCCGGTTTCAAAGACTCAGGTAGATACATTGGCCAAGAATGCGGAAGAGTTTGGATTGGCCCATTTCGGCATGATGGACAAGAAGAACGGAATTATCCATGTAGTAGGTCCGGAACGCGGGCTGACCCTGCCTGGCATGACCATTGTCTGCGGTGACTCGCATACTTCCACCCACGGGGCGATGGGAGCAGTGGCTTTCGGTATCGGTACGAGTGAGGTGGAAATGGTAATGGCCTCGCAATGTATCCTTCAGACTCGTCCTAAGACAATGCGCATCACTGTCGACGGCAAACTTGGCAAGGGAGTGACGGCAAAAGATGTAGCATTGTATATGATGTCGAAGATGACGACCAGCGGCGCTACGGGATATTTCGTGGAATATGCCGGAGAAGCTGTGCGCAGTCTGACTATGGAAGGGCGTCTGACCTTGTGCAATCTGAGTATAGAGATGGGTGCCCGCGGCGGTATGGTTGCTCCGGATGAGACCACTTTCGAGTATATTAAAGGACGCGAATATGCTCCGAAGGGTGAGGCATGGGACAAGGCATTGGCCTATTGGAAAACATTGAAGAGTGATGAGGATGCAGTGTTCGACAAGGAAGTTCGTTTTGCTGCCGAAGATATTGAACCGATGATTACATACGGTACCAATCCGGGCATGGGTATGGGTATCACACAACATATTCCTACTACCGAAGGCATGGGAGAAGCTGCCCGGACCTCTTTCATGAAGTCTATGAGCTATATAGGTTTCCAACCGGGAGAACCTTTGCTGGGTAAGAAGGTTGACTATGTGTTTTTGGGTGCCTGCACCAATGGACGCATTGAGGATTTCCGTGCATTTGCCTCCATTGTGAAAGGCCGTCGGAAAGCCGAGGATGTAGTGGCATGGCTGGTTCCGGGCTCCTGGATGGTAGATGCACAGATTCGTGAAGAGGGACTGGACAAGATTTTGGAAGAGGCCGGTTTTGCCATTCGCCAGCCGGGTTGCTCCGCTTGCCTGGCAATGAACGACGATAAGGTGCCTGCCGGAAAGTATGCAGTGTCTACCAGTAACCGTAATTTTGAAGGACGCCAGGGACCGGGTTCCCGAACACTGCTTGCCAGCCCACTTGTAGCTGCAGCAGCGGCAGTGACTGGAGTAATTACTGACCCGAGAACGCTGATTTGATGTACGATTGGACGATTTACGATTAAAATTACTTCGTAAATCAAACATCGTTCAACAAAGGTAAATCAAGAGTATTTTCAATCGTAAATTGTAAATCGTAAATACAAAGATGAAGACAAAATTTGATATAATAACCAGTACTTGTGTGCCTCTTCCATTAGAGAATGTGGATACAGACCAGATAATCCCTGCACGTTTTCTGAAAGCTACTACCCGTGAGGAAAAGTTCTTCGGAGATAATTTATTCCGCGATTGGCGCTATCATCCGGACGGTTCTCTGAACAAGGACTTTGTTTTGAACAATCCCACTTACGGTGGACAGATTCTGGTGGCGGGAAAGAACTTCGGTTCCGGTTCCAGCCGTGAGCATGCTGCATGGGCCATTGCCGGTTACGGTTTTCGTGTGGTGGTATCGAGCTTCTTTGCCGATATACACAAGAACAATGAACTGAACAACTTTGTGCTTCCGGTGGTGGTAAGTGAGCCGTTCTTGAAAGAGTTGTTCGACTCTATCTCTGCCAATCCGAAGATGGAAGTGGAAGTGAATCTGCCCGAACAGACCATCACCAACAAGGCTACGGGCAAGAGCGAACATTTCGAAATCAATGCCTACAAGAAACATTGCCTGATGAATGGCTTGGACGACATTGATTTCTTGGTGGAGAGCAAGGGGAAGATTGAGGAGTATGAGGCGAATGGTGTGGCACACAGATGACACAGATTAGACAGATGACCACAGATTATTTATATAAAGAAGAAACGGATGGGATAATCGAAGCATTTTATGATGTTTATAATGCTTTGGGTTATGGGTTCTTGGAGAGAGTGTATCAGAATGCATTTTTTCAAGAATTGCAACGGAGAGGTTTTCTGTGTGAAGTTCAGCAGAAGATTGAAGTTTTCTTTAAAGGCTGTTTGGTAGGTGATTATTATGCTGATATAGTAGTGAATAAACACATTATTCTTGAACTGAAAGCGTGTGCAAGTCTTTGTCGTGAACATGAACTACAACTGATTAATTATCTTAAATCCACGGATATAGAAGTAGGACTTCTTCTTAACTTTGGCGAGCATCCTCAAATACGCAGAAAACTATTCACTAATGATAGAAAAATAAATCTGCGGTCATCTGTTTAATCTGTGTTATCTGTGTGCCATTATCTTAAACAATAAAAACAACAATATGAAACATCCCCGAATAGAAATCATGGACACTACGCTCCGCGACGGTGAACAGACCAGCGGAGTCTCCTTTGTGCCCCATGAGAAGCTGATGATTGCCCGTTTGTTACTGGAGGAATTGAAGGTAGACCGGGTGGAGGTGGCTTCTGCGCGGGTATCCGAAGGAGAGTTTGATGCCGTAAAAATGATTTGTGACTGGGCGGCACGCCGTAATCTGTTGCCAAGAGTAGAAGTGCTTGGCTTTGTAGATGGCCACACGTCGGTGGACTGGATACATGCGACCGGTTGCCGTGTCATCAATCTGCTGTGCAAAGGCTCGCTGAAGCATTGCACCTACCAGTTGAAGAAGACTCCCGAAGAGCATATCGAGGATATTCTGTCCGTAGTGGATTACGCCAACGAGCAGGATATGGTAGTGAATGTCTATCTGGAAGACTGGAGCAACGGCATGAAAGATTCTCCGGAATATGTGTTCCGTCTGATGGACGCCTTGGAGCAGACCAATATCCGCCGCTATATGTTGCCTGACACGTTGGGCGTATTGAACCCGCTGCAGGTCATCGAGTTCATGCGCAAGATGGTGAAACGCTATCCGCATGCCCATTTTGACTTCCATGCCCACAATGACTATGACCTTGCCGTGAGCAATGTGCTTGCCGCCGTACTTAGCGGTTGCAAGGGACTGCATACTACCATTAACGGCCTGGGCGAACGCGCCGGCAATGCTCCGCTTGCCAGTGTGCAGGCTATCTTGAAAGACCACTTCAATGCCATTACCAACATTGACGAAAGCCGCCTGAACGACGTAAGCCGTGTGGTGGAGTCCTACTCGGGCATCGTCATTCCCGCCAATAAACCGATTGTTGGCGAGAATGTATTTACCCAAGTGGCAGGCGTCCATGCCGACGGTGACAATAAAAGTAACCTCTACTGCAACGACCTCCTGCCCGAACGCTTTGGTCGCAAGCGAGAGTATGCCCTGGGCAAGAACAGCGGTAAAGCCAATATCCGGAAGAATCTGGAGGACTTGGGGTTACAACTGGATGAAGATGCCATGCGCAAAGTGACCGAACGCATCATTGAGTTGGGCGACAAGAAAGAGCTGGTGACGCAAGAAGACCTGCCCTATATCGTTTCGGACGTACTGAAGCACGGAATGGCAGAAGAACGCGTCAGCCTTAAGAGCTATATTGTGAATCTGGCGTATGGATTGAAGCCGATGGCTACGTTGAAGATAGAAATCAACGGAAAGGAATATGAGGAAAGCTCCAGTGGAGACGGCCAGTATGATGCTTTTGTGCGCGCTTTGCGCAAGATATATAAAGTGACACTGGGTCGTAAGTTCCCGATGCTGACGAACTATGCCGTGACCATTCCTCCCGGTGGGCGTACCGATGCCTTTGTGCAGACGGTTATTACCTGGAGTTTTGAAGATACGATATTCCGTACACGCGGATTGGACGCAGACCAGACGGAAGCGGCCATCAAGGCGACGGTGAAGATGCTGAATATCATAGAAGACGAATACGAATCATAAAAAAAGGATCTCATGGAGAAAAAGAAATCGTTTTTTGAGAGGCGTCCTTATGTATGCTATGCGTTGTATGCAGGCTTGCTTTTGGCTTTCAACCTCTTTCTGCGTTGGTGGAGCGGCGAGTTGGATGCGGACGAGTATCTTATGTCAGCCATCAATACCCTTATATTGACAGCTGGTTTTGTGTGGGGTGACCGGTATCGCCGCAAGAATCTTGCAAACAAAAAGAAGATAGATGAACTTTTAAATAATAAAGAAAACAATGGATTTTAAAATTGCAGTGTTGGCCGGTGACGGTATCGGCCCCGAAATCTCTACCGTAGGCGTGGATGTGATGACTGCCGTGTGTGAGAAGTTCGGACATAAAGTGAACTATGAATATGCCATCTGCGGTGCAGACGCGATAGACAAGGTGGGTGACCCGTTTCCCGAAGCCACTTATGAGGCTTGTAAAAATGCGGATGCTGTATTGTTCTCTGCCGTAGGTGACCCGAAATTCGACAATGACCCTACTGCCAAAGTGCGTCCCGAGCAGGGCTTGCTGGCTATGCGCAAGAAACTGGGACTGTTTGCCAACATCCGTCCCGTGCAGACCTTCAAATGTCTGCTCCATAAGTCTCCCCTTCGTGCGGAACTGGTGGATGGTGCCGATTTCCTTTGCATCCGCGAATTGACCGGTGGCATGTACTTCGGTGAGAAATACCAGGACAATGACAAGGCGTATGATACGAACATGTATACCCGTCCTGAGATTGAGCGTATCCTGAAAGTCGGATTTGAATATGCCATGAAACGCAGTAAACATCTTACGGTGGTGGATAAAGCCAATGTGCTTGCCTCTTCCCGTCTTTGGAGACAGATTGCCCAGGAGATGGCACCGCAGTACCCCGAGGTGACAACCGACTATATGTTTGTGGACAACGCCGCCATGAAGATGATTCAAGAGCCGAAATTCTTTGACGTAATGGTTACGGAAAATACGTTTGGTGATATTTTGACGGACGAGGGTTCCTGCATCAGTGGCTCTATGGGATTGCTGCCTTCTGCTTCTACGGGAGAGAGCACGCCGGTATTCGAACCTATCCATGGTTCCTGGCCGCAGGCGAAAGGCTTGAATATAGCCAATCCGCTGGCGCAAATTTTGTCTGTAGCCATGCTTTTCGAATACTTCGACCTGAAAGAGGAGGGGGCGTTGATTCGTAAGGCAGTTGATGCTTCACTCGATGCGAATGTACGTACACCGGAGATTCAAGTAGAAGGTGGCGACAAATACGGTACCAAGGAAGTGGGCGCGTGGATTGTAGACTATCTTAAGAAGTCTTGATAACAGTGTCTCATTACCGTTCTGTTCATCAGTAACTTCTCACTGCAAAGTTCTGCAAACCTTTTGCAGTGTCACTGCAAAGCTGTTACAGTTGCGCTGCAAAGCAGTTGCAGTACCACTGCAAACCTATTTGCAGTAACGCTGCAGCTCGTTTGCAGTACTACTGCAAAAAGCATGCACCATCTTTGCAGTGGGAAGTCGCTGATTGTCAGATATGGTTCTTCCTCCTCATCCTGCCTTCTTCAATCGTTTCATATCCTTTCATCCTCTTTATTCGTGTTAAGCTTTGATAGATGGCAGTATAATCTTTCCTTTCCCGCACGGTTTATTTCTTGGAATTTCCATATCTTTGTCAGCATATCCATGTTACATAAGTGTGTACGGGAAGAATGTATTAGACAGTGAGATTATGGCGAAAATTGCAAAGAACCTGACGGAGTTGATTGGGCATACTCCTTTGATGGAATTGGCTGAATACAGTCGTAAATACGGATTGAAAAGAAATATTGTGGCTAAGCTGGAATCTTTTAATCCGGCGGGAAGCGTGAAGGACCGTGTGGCATTTGCCATGATTGAGGATGCCGAGGCACGTGGGGCTTTGAAACCCGGAGCCACGATTATTGAACCTACCAGTGGCAATACCGGCGTGGGACTGGCGATGGTGGCAACCATCAAGGGATATCATTTGATATTGACCATGCCGGAGACCATGAGTGTGGAACGCCGTAATCTGTTGAAAGCCTTGGGTGCGGAGATTGTACTGACCGACGGACTGGCAGGTATGGCCGGTTCCATTGCCAAAGCGAAAGAATTGCGGGATGCGATACCTGGTGCGGTTATTCTGCAGCAGTTTGAGAATCCCTCCAATGCCAAGGCTCATGAACATACTACGGGGGAAGAAATCTGGACGGACACGGATGGTAAAGTGACTGTTTTTGTTGCCGGTGTGGGTACGGGCGGTACGGTCTGTGGAGTGGCGCGTGCCTTGAAGAAACATAATCCGGATGTCTATGTTGTGGCTGTAGAACCGGCCTCCTCTCCGGTTCTGGAAGGAGGGGAAGACGCACCGCACCGCATCCAGGGGATTGGGGCCAATTTTATTCCTTCCATTTATGATGCTTCTGTAGTAGACGAGATTATTCCGGTGCCCGATGACGAGGCCATTCGTGGAGGACGAGAGCTGGCTTCTACGGAAGGCTTGCTGGCTGGCATCTCATCCGGTGCGGCGGTATATGCGGCACGGTTGCTGGCCGAACGCCCTGAATTTGCGGATAAAATGATTGTTGCCCTACTGCCCGATACGGGGGAACGCTATTTGTCAACAGAACTGTTCGCTTTCGATACCTATCCTTTGGAATAAATACTGAACTATTATATGAAGAAACTTATTTTTTCTTTCTTCTTGTGTGGAGCCACGATGTTCCCTGCCTTTTCACAAACCTATCAGGAACTGAGCGAACGTGCGGTTGCAGCCACGGAGCAAGACAGCTTGTCATTGGCCGAAAAATACATTGAACAAGCTTTGAAAATGGAGCCCGCCAATCCTCATAACGCTTTGCTTTTCTCCAATTTAGGAACGATACAGCGTTGGCAGCACCGGTATGAGCAGGCTCTTGACTCGTATACGCTGGCATTGAACATTGCTCCGCGTGCCATACCCGCCCTGATGAATCGTGCCGCTCTTTATCTAGAGTTGGGAAAGGATGACTTGGCCCGGATAGACTATTCTTTGGTGCTGGATATAGAGAGCGATAATCAGGAAGCCTTGCTGATGCGTGCCTATATCTATATGCGGCAGCGCAACTATAATTTTGCAAAGTCTGATTATGAACGTCTGCTGAAACTTGCCCCCCGGAGCTACAATGGCCGCCTTGGGTTGGCCACGTTGGAGCAGAAGGAAGGCAAATACGAAGCCGCGCTCTCGATACTGAATGCCATGATTGCAGAAAAAGGAGAAGAAGCTACCCGGCTGACTACCCAGCAATATGCCGTACTTTACGTAGCACGTGCGGGTGTAGAGCAGGATATGAAACATGTGGACCTGGCCATGATGGACTTGGAAGAAGCCATCAAGCTGGATGCTTCGCAGACAGAAGCCTACTTGATACGGGGGCAAATTTACCTTTCTCAAAAGAAAAAGGAGTTGGCAAAACGTGACTTCGAAAAAGCCATTTCACTTGGTGTGCCGCAAGGCGACCTCAGGGATTTGCTGTTGCAGTGTAAATAATATTCAACTGTATTTCCGTATCAGTTCCACAAACTCTTTTCCGTATTTCTTCTTTTTATATTCACCGATACCGCTGATATTACCAAATTCTTCTATGGTAGTGGGGCGGGAGGCGCTGAGTAGGTGGAGCACTTTGTCGGACAGTACGATATAGGCAGGAAGTGCTTCCTGGTCGGCAAGGCGTTTGCGGAGAGTGCGGAGAGCCTCGAAAAGTTCCCCACTTTCTGTATTGGGCAATCCCAATGGCAATTCTTTGGTTGGAACTGTAGCCTTGCGTTTACGGCCTCTTGTAGCTTGTACAGCTTCCTCGCGACGGATGGTGACAAGCAGGGCGCGTGCTCTGCCAAACAAGACATCTGTTCCGCTTTGAGTAATTTTCAGATGGTTGTTTTCATTGTAGGCTATTTCGAAATAGCCGAGTTGCAACATTTGCAGCAGGTAGTCATGCCAATCTCTGGCGGGTACTTCACGCCCGGCTCCAAAGGTCTTAAGGCGATGGTATCCTCTTTCTGTAACTTCAGAACTCATGTTTCCTCGGAGGATGTCCACTAAAATACCGGTCCCTATCTGCTGCTCGGAACGCGCGATTGCACTAAGTGCCTTTTGTACGATTATTGTACCATCGAAACGTTCGGGGGGATTTTTGCATACATCACAGTTTCCACAGTCGCAGGTCGTATTTTCACCGAAATAGCTTAACAGAATGCGGCGGCGGCAGATATCTGCTTCCGCATATTGCTGCATGCGTTGCAGTTTTTCCAGGTTGATGCTTTGTTGTCCGCTGTCCGTTGCGAATTTAGTGAGCAGAATGAGGTCGGCCAGTGAATAGAACAAAAGGGTGTCACTGGGCATTCCGTCTCGTCCGGCACGTCCTATTTCTTGATAGAAACTTTCAATGCTTTTGGGCAAATTGTAATGAATTACCCAGCGCACATTGCTTTTGTCAATTCCCATTCCAAAGGCAATGGTGGCGCATACCACTTGCACGCGATCATTGATGAAGTCGTCTTGTGCTTCATCTCTTCGTGCCGACGACAGTCCGGCATGATAGACTGCTGACTTTATCCCTTGTTTTTGAAGCATTTGTGCCACTGTTTCAGTCTTGCTGCGGCTCATGCAATAAATGATGCCGCTCTCTCCCGGATGGCGGGCGATGAAGTCGAGGATGGCTTTGCTTTTTTCCTTCTGCTGGTAACCTCTTTTTACGGTGAGACTCAGGTTGGGACGGTCGAAAGATGAAATGAAAATTCTCGGTTGGTTGAGGTGTAGCTGTTTAATAATATCTTCACGGGTTATTTTATCGGCTGTGGCAGTAAGTGCAATGATGGGAACCTGGGGAAACAGTTGGTGAAGGATGTCCATCTGTGTATATTCCGGACGGAAATCGTGTCCCCATTGTGAGATGCAGTGAGCTTCATCAATGGCGAAAAGGGAAATATGCATATCCCTTAACAGATAGTTGGCTTCCGCCAATAATTTTTCAGGAGAAATATATAGCAGTTTCAGCTTGCCTTCCATGCATGCACGTCGTAGGGAAGCATTCTCTGTTTCATCATTATTGCTGTTCAGTGCACCGGCCGCGATACCGTTTGCACAGAGCGTTTCCACTTGGTCCTTCATCAAGGAAATGAGCGGAGAAACCACTACCGCCGTGCCTTCACTCAATAGGGCGGGAAGTTGGTAGCAGATGGATTTTCCACCTCCCGTAGGCATCAGTACCAATGCGTCTTTACGGTCCATCAGATGGCGTATGATGTCTTCTTGTAAGGGGCGGAAACTGTCGTAACCGAAATATGTCTTGAGCGTTTGTAGCATAATCTGGCAGTATGGATTTCTTCCGGCAAAGGTACACTAATTATTGCATATACTACAAATGGAAAGTCATCAAGATTTTGTATCATATGAGTTTCTGCAAAAGGTTAAAGTTTCTTATTAATGGCTGAATTGACCTACTTTTCAACCTTTTTCGTTGTTTATTTATCAAAAATATATACGGGAAAAGTTGTGTATTAAAAAAAAATGTCTGACTTTTGTAAAGTCTAAGGGGCTAACCCTTTGGCTTTTCCGATTTTAAACAACCCTAACCAGTTAATTCAATGAGTGATTTAGAAAACAATGCCCAGGAAAAAGGAACGAAGAAACGTCCTTACAACCTGCGCGAAAAGAAAGAAAAGGATGCTGCCTACCGTTCTTTGATAAGGCCGGAATTGGCAGATGAGTTGTATGACAAGATATTGAATATCGTTGTTGTACAAAAGAAGTACAGAGATGCTGGTTATTCCGCTAAGGATTTGGCGAAAGAATTGCAGACCAATACTCGCTATTTGTCTGCAGTGGTGAATTCACGCTTCGGCATGAACTATTCTTGCCTGCTGAATGAATATAGAGTAAAAGAAGCTCAGCATTTGTTGACAGACAAAAGATATGCTGACAAGAATGTAGAGGAGATCAGTACGATGGTCGGCTTTGCAAATCGTCAGTCTTTTTATGCTGCTTTCTATAAAAATGTAGGTGAGACTCCTAATGGATATCGTAAAAGACACGCAGAAAAAGAAGCTAAGAAGAAATAATTCTGTATGACTGAATGAATAAAAAGGAAATATTCCGGAACAGTTGTTTCGGGATACTTCCTTTTCTTCTTTTTTAATACCAATCCATATACTCCCGACACATGAAGAAACAACTAATTTCTATGGTGACTGCCCTTTCTCTATTGACGGCTTGTGGCGGAAATCCGAAAACAACTGCTGAGGCAGAAAAATTTGACTATACAGTGGAACAATTTGCAGATTTACAGATTTTACGTTACCGCGTACCAGGTTTTGAGGATTTGTCCCTCAAACAAAAAGAATTGGTTTATTATTTGACGGAAGCGGCTTTGCAGGGCAGAGACATTCTTTTCGACCAGAATGGCAAGTACAACCTGACGATTCGCCGGATGCTGGAAGCTGTCTATACCGGCTATAAGGGAGATAAGAATACTCCTGATTTCAAGGCTATGGAAGTGTACCTCAAGCGGGTATGGTTCTCTAACGGCATTCATCATCACTATGGCAGCGAAAAGTTCGTTCCGGGATTTACTCCCGAATTCTTCAGGCAGGCTGTACAGAGTGTGGATGCAGCTACATTGCCGCTTGCCGAAGGACAGACTGTGGAACAACTGTGCGAGGAAGTGTTCCCCGTTATTTTCGACCCCACGGTGATGCCCAAACGGGTGAACCAAGCTGCCGGTGAAGATTTGGTTTTGACTTCCGCATGCAATTATTACGATGGCGTGACGCAGCAGGAGGCCGAAGATTTCTATAATGCCTTGAAGAATCCGCAGGATGAAACTCCCGTTTCCTATGGTTTGAATAGCCGTTTGGTGAAAGAGGATGGCAAGATTCAGGAGAAAGTATGGAAAGTGGGGGGCTTGTATGGACAGGCACTTGAAAAGATTGTCTACTGGCTGAAGAAGGCAGAAGGAGTTGCCGAGACTCCCGAGCAGAAGGCGGTGATAGCCAAACTGATGGAATTCTATGAAACCGGCGATTTGAAGACATTCGATGAATATGCCATTTTGTGGGTGAAGGATTTGAACTCACGCATTGACTTTGTGAACGGTTTTACCGAAAGTTATGGTGACCCGCTCGGCATGAAGGCAAGCTGGGAATCTCTGGTGAATTTTAAAGATTTGGAAGCTACCCAGCGTACAGAGTTGATAAGCGGCAATGCACAGTGGTTTGAGGACCATTCGCCGGTAGACGGACAATTCAAGAAGGAGAAAGTGAAAGGGGTGTCTGCCAAGGTAATCACGGCGGCTATTCTGGCCGGTGACTTGTATCCTGCAACTGCTATCGGCATCAACCTGCCCAATGCCAACTGGATACGTAGCCATCATGGTTCGAAATCCGTTACAATCGGTAACATTACAGATGCTTATAATAAGGCAGCTCATGGCAACGGGTTCAATGAGGAGTTTGTGTACAGTGATGCAGAGCTTCAACTGATTGATAAGTACGCAGATGTGACAGATGAACTGCATACTGACCTGCATGAATGTTTGGGACATGGTTCCGGTAAATTGCTCCCGGGTGTGGCCCCGGATGCGTTGAAGGCATATGGTTCTACTATCGAAGAAGCGCGCGCCGACTTGTTCGGACTCTACTACGTGGCCGACCCGAAGCTGGTGGAACTGGGGCTTACTCCAAGTGCGGATGCTTATAAGGCTCAATACTACACCTATCTGATGAATGGTTTGATGACACAGCTTGTACGTATCGAGCCGGGTAACAATGTAGAAGAAGCCCATATGCGCAACCGTCAGCTCATAGCCCGCTGGGTGTACGAGAAAGGTGCGGCGGAGAAGGTTGTGGAATTGGTAAAGAAGGATGGGAAGACGTACGTCGTGATAAACGATTATGAGAAAGTGCGTGACTTGTTTGGCCGGTTGCTTGCCGAGATACAGCGTATCAAGTCCACCGGTGACTATGCCGGTGCCCATGATTTGGTGGAAGCCTATGCCGTGAAAGTCGATCCCGCTTTGCATGCCGAAGTGCTGGAACGCTACAAGAAGCTGAATCTTGCGCCGTATAAGGGGTTCGTCAATCCCAAGTATGAAGTGGTGACGGATGCCGACGGTACTATAACAGATGTGACAGTGACTTATGATGAAGGTTATGCGGAACAGATGTTGCGTTATAGCAAAGACTATTCTACATTGCCTTCTGTCAATAAATGATGAACTATGATAGATACTAAAGAGCAGCTGCATCAGCGGCTGAAAGATATAAAGACACAGCTCCGTCTCTCAATGAACGGGGCTGTGTCCCAAAGTATGCGTGAGAAAGGGCTGGTATATAAGCTGAACTTTGGCGTGGAGTTGCCCCGTATCAAGGGTATTGCTGCCGGTTACGAGAAGGACCACTCTCTGGCTCAGTCTTTGTGGAAAGAAGATATCAGAGAGTGCAAAATATTGGCGGGACTTTTACAGCCGGTAGAGAGTTTCCTGCCCGAGATAGCCGATATCTGGGTGGAAGATATCCGTAATATCGAGATTGCAGAACTTACCTGCATGAATTTATTCCAACATCTTCCTTATGCGCCTGCCAAGTCCTTCCATTGGATTGCAAGCGAGGACGAATACACGCAGGTTTGCGGCTTCCTCACCATAGCCCGTCTATTGATGAAGAAAGGGGATATGAACGAACGGGTTGAAAATGAGTTCCTCGACCAGGCAATAACGGCTTTTTTGTCGGGCTCCTATCATGTACGCAATGCAGCCATGACTGCTATCCGCCGCTTTATGCAGCAAAATGAGGAAAATTCTTTTCAAGTTTGCCGCAGAGTGGAGGGTATGGACAATTCTTCTTCTGATGTAGAACAATTACTATACAATCTTGTAAAAGAGGAGGTTTGTTAGATTAGTTCTATGGTTATAGAGACTGATGCGGTAAGGGAATATTTCCCTTATCGCAATTTTTATCTCTTTCTCGTTTGCTTTCCACAAAAAAGGATTAACTTTGTTGGCTGTAAAACTGCGCCGTCAAATGGAAAGTCAGAATGTGAAAGATACAGTTAGGCAGATATTCACTGAATATCTGAATGCGAACGGGCATCGGAAGACTCCCGAACGTTATGCTATACTTGACACCATTTACTCCATAGACGGTCATTTTGATATCGACACGCTCTATTCACTGATGGCCGACCAGGAGAACTTCCGCGTCAGCCGTGCAACGCTTTACAATACCATCATTTTGCTTATAAATGCTCGTCTGGTCATCAAGCATCAGTTCGGCAACTCTTCCCAATACGAAAAATCTTATAATCGCGATACGCACCATCACCAGATATGCACCCAGTGCGGAAAGGTGACCGAGTTTCAGAACGAGGAGTTGCAACATGCCATTGAGAATACCAAACTGAGCCGTTTTAATCTTACGCACTATTCCTTATATATGTATGGGTTGTGCAGCAAGTGTGACCGGGCCAATAAACGGAAGAAAAAGAATAATAACCATAAAAAAGAAAAATGAAAGTAGACGTATTATTAGGATTACAATGGGGCGACGAAGGCAAAGGCAAAGTCGTTGATGTGTTAACTCCGAGATACGATGTCGTAGCTCGTTTCCAGGGTGGACCGAATGCCGGACATACACTCGAGTTTGAAGGGCAGAAGTATGTGCTCCGTTCCATTCCGTCTGGAATATTCCAGGGAGACAAGGTGAATATCATCGGTAACGGAGTGGTGCTTGACCCGGCTCTCTTCAAAGCGGAAGCCGAATCATTGGAAGCGTCCGGCCATAACTTGAAGGAACGCTTGCACATTTCCAAGAAAGCACACCTCATTCTGCCGACTCACCGCATACTGGATGCTGCATACGAAGCAGCCAAAGGCGATGCAAAGGTAGGAACGACCGGAAAAGGCATCGGACCGACTTACACGGATAAAATCAGCCGTAACGGTGTGCGTGTAGGCGACATTCTGCATGACTTTGACAAGAAGTATGCAGCGGCCAAGGCCCGTCATGAGCAAATCTTGAAAGGCTTGAACTATGAGTATGACATTACCGAAATGGAGAAGGCATGGTTCGAAGGTATCGAATACTTGAAACAATTCCAGTTGGTGGATAGCGAACACGAGATGAACAATCTGCTGGCTGCCGGCAAGTCTGTATTGTGCGAAGGTGCGCAGGGGACAATGTTGGACATTGATTTCGGTTCTTATCCGTTTGTAACGTCTTCCAATACGGTTTGTGCAGGTGCTTGTACCGGTCTGGGTATTGCTCCCAACAAGATTGGTGAGGTATATGGGATTTTCAAAGCCTATTGTACGCGCGTAGGTGCCGGTCCGTTCCCGACGGAATTATTCGACAAGACCGGTGACCAGATTTGCACGCTGGGTCATGAGTTCGGTTCTGTGACAGGACGTAAGCGCCGTTGTGGCTGGATTGACCTGGTGGCATTGAAATATGCCATTATGGTAGACGGGGTTACCAAACTGATTATGATGAAGAGCGATGTGCTCGATTCTTTTGAAACCATTAAGGCTTGTGTAGCTTACAAGATGGATGAGGAAGAGATTGATTACTTCCCGTTCGATATCAATGAGACTGTTGAACCGGTTTATGTAGAGCTACCCGGTTGGCAGACGGATATGACCAAGATGCAGAGTGAAGATGAGTTCCCGGAAGAATTCAATGCATATTTGTCATTCCTGGAAGAACAGCTTGGTGTGCCCATCAAGATTGTTTCTCTGGGACCGGACCGTGAGCAGACCATCGAACGGTATACAGAGGAATAATAAAACAAACAGATAACCTTAGACACGGATTACACGGATTTCGCGGCTTCATCTGAAGAACCGTGGGTGTCCGGATAATCCGTGCCTTTTTTATTTATTGCCATGAAAACACGTCTTTTGTCTTTTTTACTGTTGTTTCTTCTTGTGTGCTCCGCACAGTCGCAGACTTACCAGCCGACGGAGGAGAACCTGAAATCCCGTCAGGAGTTTCGGGACAATCGCTTCGGTATCTTCCTGCATTGGGGGATATACAGTATGCTGGCTACCGGAGAATGGACCATGACGAACAAGAACCTTAATTATAAGGAGTATGCCAAACTGGCGGGAGGTTTCTATCCTGCCAAATTCGATGCTGCCAGATGGGTGTCAGCCATTAAGGCGTCCGGGGCAAAGTATATCTGCTTTACATCCCGGCATCACGATGGCTTTTCTATGTTCCACACACGCTTTTCCGATTACAATATTGTGGATGCTACCCCTTTTAAGCGGGATATTCTGAAAGAATTGGCGGACGAGTGCCACAAGCAAGGTATTCGTCTGCATCTCTACTATTCGCACATCGACTGGTATCGCGAAGATGCTCCGTGGGGACGCACCGGACGTGGAACGGGACGACCGAATCCGAAGGGCGACTGGAACAGCTACTATAAATTCATGAACAACCAGCTGACCGAGCTGCTCACCAATTATGGAAAAATAGGTGCCATTTGGTTTGATGGCTGGTGGGACCAGGACCAGAATCCGGATTTTGACTGGCAACTGCCCGGGCAATATGCCATGATACACCGCCTGCAACCGGCTTGCTTGGTTGGGAACAACCATCATCAAGCACCGTTTGCCGGCGAGGACATCCAGATATTCGAGCGCGACCTGCCGGGAGAGAACCGTGCCGGTCTTTCCGGGCAGGATATCAGCGCCTTGCCCCTTGAAACCTGCGAGACGATGAATGGAATGTGGGGATATAAGATTACGGACCAGGATTATAAATCCACCAAAACGCTGATACATTACCTGGTGAAGGCTGCGGGTAAAGATGCCAATCTGCTGATGAATATCGGTCCTCAGCCGGACGGTGAGCTGCCTGCTGTTGCATTGGAGCGTCTGGCAGAAGTAGGGGAATGGATGAAGGTATACGGTGAAACCATCTACGGAACCCGTGGCGGCTGCATTGCTCCGCATCCTTGGGGAGTCACTACACAAAGAGAAAATAAATTATACGTGCATATTCTCGAATTGCAGGATAAGGCTCTCTTCCTGCCGTTGGAAGGCAAGAAAGTGAGGAAGGCAGTGGGGTATGCCGACCGTCTTCCAGTGAAGTTCCGTAAGTGTGAAGGAGGGGTGATGCTCTACTTGCCGGAGGTTCCGACGGATATTGATAAAGTGATAGAGGTGGATATTGAAAAATAAATTATAAATCAGAAATCTTTAATTCTTCCTAAAAGATAAAGGAAACGCTGGCATTGCTCACCGTTTCCTTTTATTTTTGGCAGACTATTTGTTATACAATAAGAAACGACTGATTTATTCACAATTTAAAGAAAGAAAATTATGGGAACAGGAATGATATGGATTATTTTTATCGGTATTGCCGCCGTTAGCTGGCTGGTACAGATGAATCTTCAGAACAAGTTCAAGAAGTACTCTAAAATCCCTACCGGCAACGGAATGACGGGAGCGGACGTTGCTTTGAAGATGCTGCACGACAATGGCATCTACGATGTGACCGTGACGCATACTCCCGGACATCTGACCGACCATTATAATCCTGCCAATAAGACAGTAAACCTGAGTGAGGGCGTTTATAGCAGCAACAGCATCATGGCTGCTGCCGTTGCAGCCCACGAATGTGGCCACGCCGTGCAGCATGCACGCGCATACGCTCCGTTGACAATGCGCAGCAAACTGGTGCCGGTAGTCTCTTTTGCCTCACAGTGGATGACGTGGCTGCTGCTGGCAGGTATCCTGCTGCTGAACTCCTTCCCGCAACTGTTGCTGGCGGGCATCATACTGTTTGCATTGACAACTTTGTTCAGCTTCATCACCTTGCCGGTGGAAATCAATGCAAGCAAGCGTGCGCTGGTATGGCTTAGCAACTCCGGCATTACGAATTCATATAATCATGCGCAAGCAGAAGATGCACTCCGCTCGGCTGCCTATACTTATGTAGTGGCTGCTCTCGGTTCGCTTGCTACGCTGATTTATTATATCATGATATTCCTGGGACGCAGAGATTAAACGCATGATGCAGACATAAAAAACAGACCATCTGTTCACCCGAAACAGATGGTCTGTTTGCTTTAAACAGATGATGTGTTTCTGCCGGATACATCATCTGTTTTTTTTATTCCTGATAGGGCGACTGCCAGAACCAGGCATCGTCATTGACCACGTACTTGGCTTGGAAGAAGTTTTCCGCATTAGGGTCTGAGGGGCAAAGCAGTACATCGTCTGCTTTTATGCTATAGAGATTCTTGGCCATATAGCTGTCTAAATAATATTCTTTGGTAATCTTCTGTTGGTTGTTCCAGTTGGCTTCTTCATTTAGGGTCACCGGACGACCGTCTCGCAGGCGTTCGCGCACTTCTTGTACGCTTAGCATGATGCCGTTTTCATCCATCACCCAGGCATTGTTGGTGGGGTCTACCCATATCCATTTATCCAAGGTATTGGAATAAACTACGTTAATGGAATGGCATTCGCCGATGTATTTTTGGGGTAATCCGCTGATGTGGCGTGCCTTAAATCCCATGGACAGATAACAATCCTTCAGTACATGGGCAAGACCTCCGCAATGCAGACCTCGCGCACCGCCTTTGCAAGCTTCTGCCCATTTGATGATGTTGCTGCCTGCCGGACTTTCATGGTTTCCGTCATGTTTTATGGTATTGTGTATATAAGTCAGTATGTTCTTTATTTTTGATAGTTCGTCGCCTGCGCCTGCCACACTGTCCAACTTGAAGTATTGGCGTACCTCTACTAAATACTTGTTGTTGGGATTGATGTATTCGAAGCGGGGGAGTGTATCAGGGCGCTCATTGTGGGTGTATCCCGGTGTTTTTTGAAGTATGTCGAGGTAGTCACCCACTTTCTTCACTTTGGCAAGCACTGCCTTGAACCGTTTATCGCTGCGCAGGTTGTCTAAGTCGGTATCATTCATCATGTGGTTGTAATCTTGAAATCCATTGTCGTAGGCCAGTTCTAAATTTTTGATGGCTTCACCTTTTTTCTTTAACAAGGATTGGAAGCAGGCTAAATTGTAGTAATAGGACTGTATGAGCCAGCTGTACTTTTTCTGAGTGTTCTCGTCTTGTTCTTTGAACAGAGTTATCAAAGCCTTACCGTTCTTTTCGGCTTCTTTATAGTTTTTCTCATTGACGGCTTGTTGCAGCTTTTGTACGATGGCTTCTTCTTTTTGGTCGAAGTCTTTGGCGTTGCCGGATTGTGCCCGGCTAACACCGATGCCGCATAGCAACAACATGCAGAATAAAATCAGTCTCTCTTTCATAAATGTGTAAGTTTGAAGTTTGTTTTGGTCGTTTTTATGCGACGGTAATGATACAAAGGTAAACATTCTCTTTTCTTAATCAATAAAATACTGTAACTTTGTCGTCCGATTTTTAAAATAATTGAACTGATTATGGCAGCAAAACCAAGTATTCCGAAAGGAACCCGTGACTTCTCGCCCGTAGAAATGGCGAAGCGTAACTATATATTCAATACGATTCGTGAGGTGTATCATCTCTATGGTTTTCAGCAGATAGAAACGCCCTCGATGGAAATGCTTTCTACCTTGATGGGGAAGTATGGTGAGGAAGGCGACAAGCTTTTGTTCAAGATACAGAACTCCGGTGATTACTTTTCCGGACTTACGGATGAAGAACTGTTGAGCCGTAATGCTCCGAGACTTGCCTGCAAGTTTTGCGAGAAAGGTTTGCGCTATGACCTTACAGTACCTTTTGCCCGCTACGTGGTGATGCACCGCGATGAAATAACTTTTCCTTTCAAACGTTATCAGATACAGCCCGTGTGGCGCGCCGACCGTCCGCAAAAAGGACGCTATCGTGAGTTCTATCAGTGCGATGCCGATGTGGTAGGCAGTGATTCCTTGCTGAATGAGGTGGAGCTGATGCAGATTGTCGATACGGTATTTACCCGCTTCGGCATCCGTGTTTGTATCAAGATTAACAACCGTAAGATATTGAGTGGCATTGCCGAAATCATCGGTGAGTCTGACAAGATTGTTGATATTACTGTGGCCATTGATAAGTTGGATAAGATAGGTCTGGACAATGTCAATGCCGAGTTGAAAGAGAAAGGCATCAGTGACGAGGCTATCGCCAAACTGCAACCTATCATTTTGTTGAGCGGAAGTAATGAAGAGAAACTTGCAACTCTGAAGGAAGTTCTTGCTGTCAGCGAGACCGGACTGAAGGGCGTGGAGGAAAGTGAATTTATCCTTTCCACCTTAAAGAACCTTGGCTTGAAGAACGAAATCGAGCTGGATTTGACATTGGCCCGTGGCTTGAATTACTATACCGGTGCCATCTTCGAAGTAAAGGCGCTGGATGTGCAAATCGGCAGTATTACTGGTGGAGGACGCTATGACAACTTGACGGGTGTATTCGGTATGTCCGGTGTCAGTGGTGTCGGTATCTCGTTCGGTGCAGACCGTATCTTTGATGTGCTGAACCAGCTTGACCTTTATCCGAAAGAAGCGGTGAACGGTACTCAGTTACTGTTTATCAACTTTGGTGAGAAAGAGGCCGCATTCTCAATGAATGTATTGACTGAAGTGCGTGCGGCAGGCATCCGTGCCGAGATTTTCCCCGATGCAAGCAAGATGAAGAAACAGATGGGGTATGCGAACTCCAAAGCCATCCCGTTTGTGGCCCTGGTGGGTGAGAATGAAATGAATGAAGGTAAGGTGACATTGAAAAACATGGAGACCGGAGAGCAGAAAATGGTCACTCCCCAAGAGCTGGTTAGCGAACTGAAATAATAAAAACTGAAATACATTTAAAAAGGAGCACAAAATTGCTCCTTTTTTTGTATATTTATGGCACAAATATAGGTATTTGTAATAGTGGCGTAGGAAAAATGAAACATCCTGCATTTATCTTTGTACTGACAAAAAAGGAGGTTCTTATGGTTTCTGTTGAGCTTAAGCAAGAAAAACACAATGCCCTCGTCAGTTTCCTGATGATTGTCATAGCGGCATTGTTCCTGCTCTATATGGGCAGTTCATTGGTACATTCTACAAAAGCGTTCTGGGAAAATTATTCCATAGAAGAGCTGCTGGAATAGAAGGAATTCAAGTCAAATCACTACCTTTGTCGGCAAAACATATTGCCGATGATACTTTATTTTACCGCAACCGGAAACTCACGCTGGATTGCAGAATTGCTTGCAGAGGCTATGCATGATACTGCCGTCAGCATTGTTGATTGCCTTAAGCAAGGCTCGATACCCGCAGGACTGTCGACAGCTGACAGACTGGGTATTGTTTTTCCGGTACACTCATGGTATGCACCCCGTGTCTTGATTGATTTTTTGTCGCAGCTCCGGTTGCCGGACTGCTGTTACCGTTATGCCGTGTGTACATGCGGGGACGATATGGGAAAGGGAATGAACCGCTTGGCGGAACATTTTCCGTTGGATGCAGCCTGGTCTGTTGCAATGCCCAATACCTACGTACCGATGTTCGACTTGGACGATGAGGCGCTTTGCCGTAAGAAGATAGAGAATGCACGGCATGCCATTGCTTCGATTGCGGCAGATGTCATTGCACGGAAAAAGGTTTGGAATGTGCATGAAGGCGGTGCTGCCTGGTTGAAAACGTATGTAGTGAATCCTTTGTTTGTACGTTTTACCATTGGTACCAAGGGATTTCATGTAGATGAAGGCTGTGTCTCTTGCGGAATATGCAGAAAGTCTTGTCCGGTAGGCAATATCAGGATGGTAGATGGACGTCCGGTGTGGGGAAAGCAGTGCATTCACTGCATGGCGTGCCTGCATGCTTGTCCCCAGGAGGTGATACAGTATGGAAAAACGACACGGAAGAAGGGGCGGTACCGGTTGACCGACTACTTATAGGCTATCGGGATATCAACTTGTCCTTCAATAGGGCATTCAGTACCTCATCGCGTAGGTTGCGGGCTATCGGTATCTTGTGTGTCCCTATGATGAGCATATTCCCTTCTATGGCTTGTACTTTGCTTGTCTGCACAATGTAGGAGCGGTGTACTTGTATAAACAGGTTGTCGGGCAGAAATTCCAATAAACTCTTTAGGGGAGAATAGGTGATTTCCTTTGAGGAGGAAGTATGTATCAATACGTAGTTGCCCATACTTTCTATGAACAGAATATCCTGGATGGTCACCTTCTTGAGCAGTTTGTCTGTCTTTACGAAGAGGTAAGGCTCGGGAGTGGATTCTTGCTCTTTCTGTAGCAGTTCATGCACTCTGTTCACCGCTTTCAAAAAGCGGTCGAAGGGAATGGGCTTGAGCAGATAATCGGTTACATTCAGCTCATATCCTTTCAATGCATACTGCTCGTAGGCTGACGTGATGATGACTTTGGGAGGATTATGGATACCGCTTAGAAAATCAATGCCGTTGATGTAGGGCATTTCTATGTCCATAAACAGCAACTCTGGCTGTTCTTTTTTCAACAGCTCGTTCAGTTGCAGGGCGTTCTCGCATTCTCCTGTCAAAGTCAGGAAATCTGTTTTTTCAATGTAACCGCGCAATCCTTTGCGTGCAATCGGTTCATCGTCGGTTATCACACATTTTATTTTCATAGGGTGTCAGTTCAATGGTGAGTTCTGCAAAGAAAGTGTTTTCTTCGGGACATATCTTTAATAGGTGTCTGCCGGGATATAGAATCTGCAGGCGCTTCTTCATATTTTCAATTCCCAGGCCACTGCTCTTTTTACGGTGGGCGATTGCCGGTTGGTCTACAGAGTTCCATGCTGTAAAAACAAGCTTATTTTCAATAGCTTTCAAGGAAAAGTGAATCCAATAGGCTCCGCTGACATATTTGAAGGTATTTTCTACTAGAGGCTGGAATAGGAGAGGATGAATCTCCTGTGTGTGGAGGTGTTCGTCGTATTCCTCTGTAAGTACAAGTCGTTCACTCATCCGTAATCGCTGAAATTGGATGTATGCTTCCAGATAGTCGAGTTCTTGCTTTACGGTTACTTTCTGCTTGATGTCATACAGTTGATAGCGCAACAGTTCGGAAAGTAGCTCAATGGAGTGCTTGGCCTGCATGTTGGAGTCTTCTATCTGGAAATAGATGGTGTTCAGCGCATTGAAAAGGAAATGCGGATGATATTGGGATTTCAGTAGTTTGAGTTCTGTATCCAATTGCTCGTTTCGGAGCTTTTCCAACAGCAAGCTCTGGTGCTGGTAGTAATTGGATATTTCCTTGTTGCGGATGATTGTATAGTATAGTACGTTGAGGGGAACATAGATAATATTGACTAAGATATAGTCACTTATAGGTTGTCCTAATTCTATGAGTCCTAACACGTAGGTGATTGATAGGGTAACGTTGGTCGTTATGAACAGTCCGAGTGTTATGTACGAATACTCTTTGCCTATGGATATTTCTTTTCTGAATATGTATTTATGAAAGATGTTCCGGAGGCAGTAATCCACTATATAGCAAAGTAATATGGTCAAGAGCAGGGCACGTAGCTGGTTGTTGAAGTCAGGCCACCACTCGGTTCCCCGCGAAGGGTCCGTTGCCAGCCTCAGGAAATAGAACTCAATTACTCCTAGGATTAGGGGAGATACCCAACGTAGGAAATGCTTCATTCGGAATTGTTTTAACTGGTTACAAATTTATTCGTTTACTTTCACTTATACTACTTTTAGGGGTAAATTCTTTCGGTGTCTCTCCTTTGTGGAAGCGGAAAGAAAAGCCTACGCCCAGTTTCATTCGCATTTTCTCTTGATACCATCCTTGCTGGGTGGTGCTGAATACATCTATGTGTATGTGGCGTGAGGAGAATAGGTTCTCGGCAAAGAGGCGTAATGTCCCCCGGCCACCGAACATACTTTTGCTGATTCCCCCGGATACGGACCACGTGGGGGAGATGATTGCTTGTCCCTGGGGTGTCTTTCCGTTCCAATAGCCGTTCAGCTCGGCTGTCCATCCTTGGGGCAGATGCAGTTGGTGGCCTATGTAGAGCATGGGGGTAAACTTTTTGTTCCGGTATTCGTCCCCATCCATTTGCCAGGCATACTTCCGGTAGATGAGGAGCAGGTTTGTATTAATCTGCCACCACGGGAACGGTTTCAGGTTGGCGGCACTCAGCCGTATACCTGCTGAATAGTCGGAAGAAAGATTCATGGGCAGTACCAATATGCGTTTGTTTTCTTCGGCCATGTAACTTTTAGTTATGGGATGCCGGGTATAGGAAGCCAAGAGACTCATCCGATAGCGGCTCTTCAGGATATAGGAGAATTCGGTGTTATGGGCAAGTTCCGGTTCCAGGCGGGTATTGCCTTGTTCATACAGATAATTGTCGTTAATGGTGACAAACGGGTTCAGGTCCCGGTATTGCGGACGTACAATCCGTTTGCTGTACAGAAAGGAGAGCTGGTGCATATCCTTCCACTGGTATTGCATTTGCAGAAAGGGGAAGATATGGGTGTAGTGATTGGTGAAGGAAGAGTCTGCACGCAGGGTGTTTCCTGCCAGTTCTCCTTTTATATTGGTATTTTCTACACGTATCCCTGTTTCTATCTTCCAGGATTTTCCGAAAGATGTATTCAACGCTATATATCCGGCGTTGATATTCTCATTGTAGATGAAGTGATTGTTCAGTGACAGTATTTCTTGCCAGTTGTCATATTCTTTATTACAATAGGTGGCGGAGTTGTCGATAGATACAAAGGTAGTCTTGCCACCGATACCCAATGTCGTTTTCTCAGAGAGTGGTACAACAAGGTTCGTTTGTCCGCAATAGATTTGAATATCCCCTTCCATGTCTCCCTTGAGTAGGTTGTTCCTATATATTCCCGAGGATTCTATGAGCGAGAAACTACTTTGCTGGTCCTGCTTGTTGGCGTTGCCGAACAATTGGAAATCAAAGGAAGCATCCCATTTCAGTTTGTTGGGAGATTGATAGCCGGTACTGATTCCGCCAATCAGGTTGTGCTGGCTTGCTCTCAGGCGGTTCCGGGTGATGGAGGAGGAATCTGGAACTGCTGTGAGTGAATAGAAATCCGAGCCCAGCTTTTCTTTTCCCCGCCGGCAGATCCAGCTCCCGTTGAGATAGCCGTTCAGGTTGGTATGCGGAGTCAGCTCATAGTCGGCTGCAATCTTGAAGTTATGTGATTTATACGCGTAGGTACGATAGGCTTGCTGCCCCATATGAAAATCAAGGATTTGTTGGGTAGTCAAGTCTATGTACTCACGGGACATGGTGGTTTCGTTAAGGTCGATTCCCTCATAATAGGCATAATCGGTATATAGGTTGAACTTGTTCTTGCGCAGGTTTAGATAAATGTTGCCATAACCGGAACCGTAGATGTACGCCTGATTGTAACCGGCATTCCCGCCGGTAATCAGTCCTTTTATATTTATCCTTTTTATTTCAATGTTTATCACTCCCGTTTTTCCGGCTGCATCGAGATGGGAGGACGGATTGTTTATCAGTTCTATTTTCTCCACTGTCGACGCCGGGATACTTCGCAAGTAGTTTATCAGCGTTTCTCCGCTCAGATAGGTTGTCTTTCCATTCATCAGTACGTTGATGCCTCCTTGTCCGTCCAACAGAATATTGCCGTTGCTTTGAATTTGCACGCCTGGCATCTGTCTCAATGCGTCGTACAGATTGCCTTGTGTACCCGAGATGGTAGCCGAGAGGTTGTAGACCGTTTTCCCGGCCTTCATCTCTACCGGTACTTTTTGTGCAGTAACGGTGATGCCGGACAATGCATAGGAATCTTCCTCCATAAGAATCCTACTCAGTTTGGCGGTTTCTGTGTCGGTGATACTGAAAGAGATATAGCGAGTTTTGTATCCTACGGCTGATGTCTTTAACAGATAACTGCCGTTATGCCGCAGGGGTAGGGTGAAGTGACCTTGTTCTCTGGTGACAGTGCCTTGTACAAAGGAAGAATCCTTTGCATCCAGTCCCACTACGGTAGCTCCTTCTATGGGTAGTTGCTTACTGTCGGTTATTTCACCTTGTACCGCTTGTGCTTGAAGTATGGAGAAGGGCAACAGTAATCCCCACAAAAGAATCGGAATTTGTTTCATCATCATATCCATTTGTTTTCTGCACGAAAGTAGATATGAAGAGGGCGTTAATCAAATAAAAAGGATGAATGGCAGGAAATCCGTGATGAACGGTTGGTTTCTTATCTTCGTTTTACTATTCCCACGTAAACCAGCAGAATGACGTTCATCATCAGTGCGTAGATAATAGCAGGTATTGCAATGATGTCATTGTTGAATACAAACGGACTACTGGCAACAGCAATTGCTTGTGCGGCATTCTGCATACCGATTTCTATAATGAGTGTACGTTGTTCTTTCCGGTTGAGGCGCATGGACTTCGATAGCACTACGCCGCCTCCCATAGCCAGCAGGATAAGAATGGAGATGCAGAGGCCCAGTTTGCCGAATTGGCCGGTGATGGTAGCATGATGCTGTATGAAGAAGATGGTTGCCAGCAGGATAAGTGCGGGAAAGGCTGTCTTGGACAATATCTTATGAATCCTTTCTGCCATTTGCGGACGGTAGCGCTTCGTGAATATGCCGGCTACAATGGGAAGAAGCATCAGAACCAGGTTCTGCATGATAAGGCTTCCTACGGGGAGATGGATATCTATGTCCAGATTGCTGTCTACAAAGTGTGTGGCGAATTCCATAATCACGGGGATAGTGAACAGCGTAATAATGCTGCTGCATGCCGTCAGTGACACGGACAATGCTACGTCTCCTTTGGCTATCATGGAGAAGATGTTGGATGAGCTGCCGCCTGGCGAGCAGGCTATGAGTATGATGCCGATAAAGAACAGAGGTTCGAGCTGGAAGACATGTCCTAAAGCAAATGCCAGCATCGGCAGTAGGATGATTTGGCCTACCAGCCCGGCAATAATGGGGCGGGGGCGTTTGCGGAACAGTTGAAAGTCTTCGGTTTGTAATGTCAGTCCCAGTTCAAACATCAATAAGGTAAGAATGGGGAGGACTATCCATATTGCATTCATAAGTCAAATCATTTTGGAGGCTGCAAAGATAGCAAATCTTGTTTATACTTTGTCATTTTGTCAGTCTTTGTCTGCCAAACAAACAGCTTGTCGGTTTGGCACGGTTTTCGTAAGTTGTTTATTGCTTGTTTAAAGCAAAATTACTATTATAATAAATGTATAACATATAAAACAAAAAGACTATGAACATTAAACCATTAGCAGACAGAGTGCTGATACTCCCTGCACCTGCAGAAGAAAAGACAATTGGCGGTATCATTATTCCTGATACAGCGAAAGAGAAACCTTTGAAAGGTGAAGTTATTGCAGTAGGCAACGGAACAAAAGACGAAGAAATGGTGTTGAAGGTTGGTGACACAGTGTTGTATGGCAAGTATGCTGGTACTGAACTGGAAGTTGAAGGAACCAAGTATCTCATCATGCGTCAAAGCGATGTGCTCGCTGTTTTGGGATAATTTTTAATTAGTAAACCGTTAAATAGTAAATAAAATTATGGCAAAAGAAATATTATTCAATATCGATGCCCGCGACCAATTGAAGAAAGGTATCGACACACTGGCAAATGCAGTGAAAGTAACCCTCGGCCCTAAAGGTCGTAACGTTATCATCGAAAAGAAATTCGGTGCTCCCCACATCACGAAAGATGGTGTAACGGTAGCGAAAGAAGTTGAGTTGGCAGACGCATATCAGAATACCGGCGCACAGTTGGTAAAGGAAGTTGCTTCCAAGACCGGTGATGATGCAGGTGATGGTACTACAACTGCTACTGTTTTGGCTCAGGCCATCGTAGCCGAAGGCTTGAAGAACGTGACTGCTGGTGCCAGCCCGATGGATATCAAACGCGGTATCGACAAGGCTGTTGCCAAAGTGGTTGATTCTATCAAAGGACAGGCAGAGAAAGTGGGTGACAACTATGACAAGATTGAACAAGTTGCTTCTGTTTCTGCCAACAATGACCCCGTTATCGGTAAGCTGATTGCAGACGCTATGCGCAAAGTTTCCAAAGACGGTGTCATCACTATCGAAGAGGCCAAGGGTACTGATACTACTATCGGTGTGGTTGAAGGTATGCAGTTCGATCGTGGCTACCTCTCTGCTTACTTCGTTACCAACACGGAGAAGATGGAGTGCGAAATGGAGAAACCGTACATCCTGATTTATGATAAGAAGATTTCCAACTTGAAAGATTTCCTGCCCATTCTTGAACCGGCAGTACAGACTGGTCGTCCTTTGCTGGTTATTGCAGAAGATGTGGATAGCGAAGCGCTGACAACTTTGGTTGTAAACCGTCTGCGTTCTCAGTTGAAGATTTGTGCAGTGAAGGCTCCGGGCTTCGGTGACCGTCGCAAGGAAATGTTGGAAGATATTGCAGTGCTGACCGGTGGTGTTGTCATCAGCGAGGAAAAAGGTCTGAAGTTGGAACAAGCTACTATCGAAATGCTGGGTACTGCCGACAAGGTAACTGTCTCCAAGGATAATACAACCATTGTAAACGGTGCCGGTGACAAAGAAAACATCAAGGAACGTTGCGAGCAAATCAAGGCTCAGATTGTATCTACGAAATCTGATTATGACAAGGAAAAACTGCAGGAACGTCTGGCCAAGTTGTCTGGCGGTGTAGCTGTTCTTTATGTAGGTGCTGCTTCTGAGGTTGAAATGAAGGAAAAGAAAGACCGTGTAGACGATGCGCTTCGTGCTACCCGTGCCGCTATCGAAGAAGGTATTGTTCCAGGTGGTGGTGTAGCCTATATCCGTGCATTGGATGCTCTGGAAGGCTTTAAGGGTGACAATGTAGATGAAACAACCGGTATTGACATCATCAAACGTGCTATTGAAGAACCGTTGCGCCAGATTGTTGCCAACGCTGGTAAAGAAGGTGCTGTTGTTGTACAGAAAGTGCGTGAAGGCAAGGCAGACTTTGGTTACAATGCCCGTACAGATGTTTATGAAAACCTGCATGCAGCTGGTGTGGTAGATCCTGCCAAGGTTACTCGTGTGGCTCTTGAGAATGCCGCTTCTATTGCAGGCATGTTCTTGACTACAGAATGTGTAATCGTAGAGAAGAAAGAGGATAAGCCCGAAATGCCGATGGGTGCTCCCGGAATGGGCGGCATGGGTGGAATGATGTAAGACTTTTCCCCTGATTGCTTAATCAAATAGAAGAACCGCAGTGTCTTTTTGATAGATACTGCGGTTTTTTTGTTTCATTTTCCTTCTTGATTATCAATAAAAAGAGTGTAATATTACAAAAGTGTTGCAAAAACGGTTCATTTTTATATCTTTTGTTCGTTTTTGTTGTTAGTTAAATAAAAAATCATATCTTTACCCTTCGTAAAGATAACCTAATCAACAAGAACTATTAACCTTTTTAATTGAAGAGAAAATGAACAAAAGCGAAATTGGACTAAATGCTGGGAAAGTTTGGCAGTTGCTTAGCGATTATACCAGATGGAGCTACGGTTCTTTAAAGAGGAAGTCCGGACTGAAGGACAAGGAGTTGGGAGCCGCATTGGGGTGGCTTGCCCGTGAGGACAAGATTGAAATTCATCAGGAAGAAGATGAACTTTATGTTTCACTAGGGGTAAATGTTTATATCGGATAAAGGAAACCGATTGAATGGATTGATTGAGGAGCACAGATTTCGCAGTGCGGAAGCATTTTCTGCCGGGGGGATGAAATCTGTGCTCCTTTGTTTTTTCATGTTGCAGAATATTCTTTCCTTTGCACATTCTTTTCAATGAACAAAAACAGAATGACTATGAGAAGTTTTGCTTCAGACAATAATTCAGGCGTACATCCGCTGGTAATGGAGGCACTGAACCGGGCCAACAGTGACCATGCTGTAGGTTATGGAGATGACCCTTGGACAGAGGAGGCTGTCTGTAAAATAAGAGAAGCGTTTACGCCGGATTGTGAACCGTTGTTCGTATTCAACGGTACGGGCAGTAATGCGGTGGCTTTGCAGCTGTGTACCCGCCCTTATAATTCCATTATTTGTGCAGAGACTGCACATATCTATGTCGATGAGTGCGGTGCGCCTGCCCGTATGACAGGTTGTCAGATTCGTCCTATAGCTACCCCTGACGGCAAGCTGACGCCCGATTTAGTCCGTCCTTATTTGTGCCATTTCGGCGAACAGCATCATTCGCAGCCCGGAGCCATCTATATTTCGCAATGTTCGGAGCTGGGCACTGTCTATAAGCCGGACGAGTTGCGGGCTTTGACGGATTTGGCCCATCGGCATGGCATGTATGTCCATATGGACGGAGCCCGTCTGGCAAATGCTTGTGCAGCCTTGAATCTTGGCTTTAGGGAACTGACAGTGGATTGCGGGATAGATATCCTCAGCTTCGGTGGTACGAAAAATGGACTGATGTTGGGAGAAAGCGTGGTTGTCTTTAACCCAGCTTTGAAGAAGGAAGCTTATTTTGTGCGCAAGCAGTCGGCACAGCTCGCATCCAAGCTCCGCTATCTGTCCTGCCAGTTTACTGCCTATCTGACGGACAGCCTTTGGTTGAAAAATGCCGCGCATGCCAATCGTATGGCAAAGATTCTTTACGACGGATTGAAGGAATTGCCAGGTGCGCATTTTACGCAGAAGGTGGAAAGTAACCAGCTTTTCCTTACGATGCCCCGTCCGGTGATTGACGAGCTGTTGAAGGACTATTTCTTCTACTTCTGGGATGAGGCCATCCACGAAATCCGTTTTGTAACCTCTTTTGATACTACGGAAGAAGATATCGAGCAATTGCTGCAATCGGTAAAAAGGCTTCTCTGAAATATATAAAAGCTCCTAACCTTCACAGGCTGGGAGCTTACTTCGAAACTTTCCCCTCTTGGGGGTAGGGGAAGGTTTACTGAAAACAAACCGATTGAATATTTACCTTAAATACCTTTGCACGATAACCTTTTTAACTAACCTTTTCAATAAATCCTTGTTAGAGTATGCTTATATACCGACAGCCTCGCGGACCGGTACAAAAGTGTAGCCTTTTCGTTTCAGCGTCTTAATCATCTTGTCCAGATAGCCATTATAGAACTTGTCTGTGCGGCGGTCGTCCGTTCCGAAGTGTATCAGCATTAGGTGTCCGTTCAGACCTTCTTTCTTTTCCACCTCCATAATCTTGTCGTAGATGAGTTTGCTACTCCGGTACTTCTGTCCCATGTCCGGAGTGGTGTAGTCGGCATTGCTCATGGTACCAGGGGTATAGTTGATAACTTGAATACCCATATTCTTTGCCCAGGCAGATATTTTCTTGTTATAGTATTCGTAAGGAGGAATATAGACGGGAGCGTCCTTGTATTCGATACCTGCCTTGCGGAGGGTCTCGTAGCTTTTCATCATATCGTTCTCAAACTCTTCGCGGGTGACCAGCAGAGAATCACGGTCTTCCCAAGGCATGTACAACAGATGTCCGTAACTGTGGCTGCCTACAAAATGCCCTTCGTCGAGCAGGCGTTTCACTACATCGGGATAGAGTTCATAGAACTCTCCGGTAAAGAAGAAGCCACCTTTGATGCCATGCTTCTTCAAGGTGCTGATGATGGCATCGGCACCGTCTGCTTTGTCGGCGGCAGTGAATACGAGGGTGATTTGCTTTTTTGAGGGATCGGTGCGGATAATGCCTCCGTCCACATATACATTCTTGTCATTTGGGATACCGGCTTGCTTCATTCCATCCTTCTGCATGGCAGAGAGGTAGTACGTGAGGCAGGCGGTTCCGTCCATGGTAGGCTCATTGGTGGAATAGTCGTGGATGGCGTCGTGATATACCATCAGGTCTGGCTGGAAGCGTTCGTAGTCTTGTCCGGGAGTTCCGGGAATTCCCGTCATATTGACACCGCGCAGGCTTTCGAAGATGGTACGATAGACAGGACCGTCCACCAGTCCGCCGGTAGTATTGCCCACGCCTGCATTCAGCAGTGAGGAGTGGGGTTGCGAGGGATAGTCTCCGTAAAGGGGAAGTTCCACAATCATGCTGGTTCCCCAAGGGTTACAGCCGAACAGCCAGTCGCGCAGGGAGGCTTCCATTTCGGCGTATGTGTCATCGCCGGTGGTTTCACGGTACAGCCGGCATTGGGTTAGCATGGCGGTAGTCAGATTGTTGGAACACCAGATGTAGGGTATACCGTGCAGAAAGGGGCTTTCTACCGCTTTCTCGTACGTGCGTTCAATGCCCGTACGCATGTTGCGGATGAATTCCTTGCTGATGCGGCTGTTGTCCACTTTGGCAAGATGGTAGTGCCCCATGTTCATGAACGGATACCATTGGTAGTGGCGTGCACTGTCGGCGCCCATCCAAGGAGTCACCGGTTCGCGACGTCCGTATTCAAGGGCTTGGGCCAGGTATTTGTTGTCGCCGGTGGCTTTGTACAGTTCCATGGCTCCCAGTTCCATATCGTCCACCCAGTTGTCCTCTTCGTAAATGTAGGGAGACAAGACAGAGGCAGTCTGGCATGCTCCCGGTTTCTTTACGCCTTCCTGATAGGCGGCATCGGCCTTGGCTTCGATTTCTGCTGCAAATTTAGGATAGTAGTCTTTCAGTATCTTGGCGCCTAAAGCGAAGCAGGAGGCAAACTTGCCGGCAGTGCTTGCCACTCCGGTCGTTGCATTCTTGAACTCTCCACGTACTTGCGGTTCGCCACTGCAAAAGTAAACGGGGCGTCCTTTACCCGGTCCGTAGCCATAATTCACCAGGTCTTTGTTAGGTAGGCGCATTCCGGCATGGTCACGGTCGTCGGCTATCTGGTTGTACAGCTCGCCCGGAGCAGGATTCATCCTGTTCAGCCAGTCCAGTCCCCACTTGATTTCGTCCACGATGTCGGGAATGCCGTTGGCTCCCGGATTTCCGGCTGCATCATAGGCGTCACCGAATGATTCCGGATTTTCTTGATAGGCAAACATCATCTGGTAGATGGCATTGGCGGAAGTGGTGGTGTATTGCAGATAGTCCGTAGCATCGTGCCAGCCTCCGCGGACGTCTATATGTTGTCCGGTTTTGGTGGGATGATAGACGATGTAGCCGTCGTGCACGTGGCAGCTGTCTTTCAGGAACGGATTATAGCCGCAGCGTTGCTGCCGCATGTAGTGCAGCAGGTAGTCTGCGGTACCGTTGTAGACTTGTGCATTGATGGGGAAACGGGGGGAGACCGCTTTGCCTGCTTTCAGATAATACGTGCCCAGTTCTGTGAAATCACTGAAGTTCAACCGGTAGGTACTCTTCATGCCTCCCATCTTGCCGGTGGCCTTGGCCGTGTTGAAGGTACGCACCACCTTTCCGGTGAAAGCGTCAATCAATGAATAATTTTCTACGTTTGTTCCTTCCTCGCTCATGAATACAGCGACTTTGACGGATTGCGGCAAATAGCCGAGTTGGTTGATTCTGATCCATTCGCCTGCTTTGCCCGGCAGGGCTACGAGAGCGAATATTACCGTTAGGAGCCAATAATTACTTTTCATAATGGGGGTTTTTAATCTAAGGTTGGGGATTATATATAAAACAAATTTTCCTTATTACAAATAAAGCATTTTCTGTCAATTTTAGGAAGATTTAGGATGAATAATTAGACGATATTAGGTGTCGTTTACACTATTTTGGTATTTTATAGACGTGAAATAAGTGTTTCGTTGAAACTAAATGTTTGTTTATCACGTAATTATTATGCTTGATGATGTTTTTTTAATTTTCGTTTACCTATTTTAGTAATGCGTAAAACAAATTGGCGTGTTATTTGTTTTATGGTATTTAGACAATAAAACTAATAGACTATGGCTTATATTGATTACTATCAGGTCCTTGGAGTGGACAAAAAGGCATCTCAGGATGACATCAAGAAAGCGTTCCGCAAGCTGGCGCGCAAGTACCATCCTGACTTGAATCCGAACGATGCTACGGCCAAGGATAAGTTTCAGGCTATCAACGAGGCGAATGAGGTGCTGAGTGATCCTGAAAAGAGAAAGAAATATGATGAATATGGTGAACACTGGAAACATGCCGACGAGTTTGAGGCGCAGAAGCGGGCACAGCAGCAAGCCGGAGGCTTCGGGGGATTTGGAGGTTCCGGTGCGGGATTTGGTACGGACGGAGGCGGTACGTATTGGTATTCTTCCGACGGCCAGGAATTTTCGGGCAGTAATGCCGGTGGTTTCTCAGACTTCTTCGAACAGATGTTCGGTCATCGTACGCGCGGCGGAGGCGGTGCCAATGCCGGTTTCCGCGGGCAGGATTATCATGCGGATTTGAACCTATCGCTTCGTGAGGCTGCGAAGACCCATAAACAGATATTGACGGTGAATGGTAAGCAAGTGCGTATTACCATTCCGGCCGGTGTGGCCAACGGACAGGTCATCAAACTGAAAGGCTATGGTGGCGAGGGTATCAACGGAGGTCCTGCTGGTGACTTGTACATCACGTTTGTGATTCCGGATGACTCGGTATTCAAGCGTTTGGGAGATGATTTGTATGTAGATGTGACCGTTGACCTTTATACAGCCCTGCTGGGTGGCGACCAGTTAGTGGATACTTTGGATGGTCAGGTGAAGCTGAAGGTGAAACCCGAAACCCAGAACGGGACTAAGGTACGTCTGAAGGGCAAGGGCTTTCCCGTATATAAGAAGGAGGGACAGTTTGGCGATCTCATCGTGACTTATTCCGTGAAGTTGCCGACGAATCTGACGGAACAGCAGAAAGAGATGTTCCGTAAAATTAAGGGTATGAACTAATGAAAGGAGAACGGAGTATGCAGAACGAATGGATTGTCATCAGCGAATATTGTGACAAGTGTCATATAGAGCCCACTTTTATTGATATGTTGTGCGAAAGTGGGCTGATAGATGTGGAGCAGGAAGGTGGAGAACGTTATCTTCCTTTCTCCGAGTTGCCGGATGTGGAACGGTACAGCCGTATGTACTACGACCTTTCTATCAATATGGAAGGGATTGATGCCATCCATCATCTGCTGGCAAGGATGGAAGAGATGCAGCGGGAGATACACTCGCTGCGCGGCAGGCTGAGGCTGCACGGAGAGTATTAATTTTCCTTTCGTCTCTTTGAGAGCTTTTGTCCCTTTAAGAAGGAGCAAGCAGGAAATTTTTCAGAAAAAACAAGCGGGCATCGGAGAGTTTAGCTACTCCGGTGCCCGCTATATTTGTCTTGTCAAGCAATGCGTTTATTTGCGGTAGCTTTCCAGCTCTTCTGCTTTGAACTTACGGATGAAGTTAAAGTGTTTTTCCACTTCGGCTTCTGCATAGTTCACATACACCAGAGCCGATTTGCCGAACAGTTCGGGAGCCTTTGTCGCATCCTGGATGATGAGATGCGACATGATACATACCGCAGCCATCTCATAGAGGCGACGTGCCACGAAGTCCAGCAATTCCTGATTCTGTGCCTCTTTCACCGCATTGGTGCAGGCTTCGAACTTGTTGGTCATCTCTTTGATGCGGTCCATCAACGGTTGCATTTCTTCGCTGCACGGCACTTGCTCGTAGTCGCGCAAGGTGGCAGAGTATGAGCCGTTTGTTACATAGCGGATAGCAGCTACGGTCTGCAACTGAGTAGTACCTTCGTAGATAGAAGTAATACGTGCATCACGATAGATACGTTGGCAAGCATACTCCAGCATGAAGCCCGAACCGCCGTGAATCTGAATACTGTCGTAAGCATTCTGATTGGCATATTCAGAGTTCATACCTTTGGCCAGCGGAGTGAAGGCGTCGGCAAGTTTGGCATACTTCTTTTGTTCCTGGCGTTCTTCCGGAGTCAGTTTACGTTCGCGGGCGATGTCGTCCAGCGCTTTGTAGATGTCCACGTAGCGGGAAGTCTGGTACAGCAAGGAACGTCCTGCATCCAACTTAGCTTTCATAATAGCCAGCATGTCATATACAGCAGGCAATTCGATGATGGCCTTGCCGAACTGCTTGCGGTCTTTGGCATAAGCCAGACCTTCGTTGTAGGCAGCTTGTGAAAGACCTACTGACTGTGCGGCAATACCCAGACGGGCACCGTTCATCAAAGCCATAACGTATTTAATCAAACCAAGCTTGCGGTCGCCGCAGAGCTCTGCCTTTGCATTCTTGTAAACCAGTTCGCAGGTGGGAGAGCCGTGGATACCCAGCTTGTTCTCGATGCGGCGCACGTCTACACCGCCTTCATTCTTGTCGTAGATGAACATGGACAAGCCACGTCCGTCTTTCGTTCCTTCTTCTGAACGTGCCAGTACGAGGTGGAGATTGGCATCACCGTTAGTGATGAAACGCTTCACACCGTTCAGGCGCCAGCAGTTGTTGGCCTCGTCATAGGTCGCTTTCAGCATTACGCTCTGTAAGTCGGAACCGGCATCCGGTTCTGTCAGGTCCATAGACATGGTTTCTCCGGCACAGACACGTGGTATAAAACGGCTGTGCTGGTCTTCGTTACCGAATTCGTAGAGCGTTTCGATGCAGTCTTGCAGTGACCAGATGTTACCGAAACCGGCATCGGCGGCGGCAACGATTTCCGCACACATGGTGTACGGAGTAATCGGGAAGTTCAAGCCACCGAAACGGCGCGGCATGGTCATGCCGTTCAAGCCAGCTTTTACCATGGCGTCGAGGTTCTGCTTAGTGCCGCTGGCATATTCCACGCGGCCGTTGGCACAGTGGGGACCTTCTTCGTCCACGCCTTCGGCATTGGGAGCAATAATCTCTCCGGTAATCTCTCCGGTGATTTCAAGTACCTTGTCAAAAGAGTCCATAGCGTCCGCATAGTCCTGCGGAGCATAGTCATACTTGTCTTTGTCTTGGTAACCGCGTTCTTTCAGTTCGCAGATACGTTCCATCATCGAGTTGTTCAGATGATACTTCAATTCGGGAACTTCGGTATAAAAATTTGCCATAATTTCTTGGTTATTTAGGTATTCTGAAGTATAGGGGCATTGTGAATTTCACTCGCTTGGCCTCTCCGTCCTGATAGCCGGGCGACCAACGGTAGACGTCGGCAATGGCCTTGAAAGCACGTATGGCTTCTTTATCGATGTCATAGCGCACGGACTGGAGGATTTTTGGATAGGTCATCTTGCCTTCTTCGTCTACAACAAACTGCAGGATTACCCTTCCTTCTGCCTTTTGCTTCCAGGCGTCTTCCGGATATTTGGTAACATTGGCCACCAGTTTCATGAGGTTCTCTATTCCTCCGGGGAAGGATGGAAATACGAAATACGGCTGATGTGCCATTTCAGTTCCGTGCTTGTCGAACATCTTTCCATCGGTGCACTGATTCTCTGAATAGTGTTCCTTTCTACGAAGTTTTCCATCGGGATAGTATTGCAGGAGTGTTCCGTCAAGTTTCCCATCACTGTAGCTCCGGGCCAGATGTATGGCACCGTCGGGATAATACACCATGGTTTGCCCCTCCAAGCGATTGTCTCTATATACTTCTGTCAGGCTGTCCTTGCCGTTTGCATAGAATGATGTATGCAAGCCTTCCCTTATCCTTTTGCGGGGATTGCTTTTGTATTCGGAGAAATGCCAGACATCCTTCTTTTGTCCTTCCAAAGCATACTCTTCCACCTTGATGCACTTTTTGTTTATCTTGGAAACAAGAGCATACCTGACTGCTTGGATGGAGTCGTCCGTCCATTGGTAATTCTTGTCCAACCAGAGTTTCTCTTGAGCGATAGCGGAAGATATACCTGAAAGAAGAACAAATATAAGAATCAGCCCTTTCATGATTACCTTTATTGTTATTTACTGTGTGATTTATAATATTTTATCATCTTCGGGATAACCTCTTCCACCGTACCGTTGATGACGTAGTCGGCAATCGTATTGATGGGAGCGTTCTCGTCATTGTTGATGGAGATGATAATACCACTTTCCTGCATACCGGCAATGTGCTGGATTTGTCCGCTGATGCCGCAAGCAATATACAGTTTGGGGCGGACAGTGACACCGGTCTGGCCAATCTGGCGGTCATGGTCGGCATAACCGGCATCGACGGCAGCACGGCTGGCGCCTACCTCAGCATGGAGTTCTTTGGCAAGCTCGAACAACATGTCAAAACCTTCCTTGCTTCCCATGCCGTAGCCTCCGGCAATCACGATGGGAGCGCCTTTCAGGTTATGTTTTGCCTTTTCTACGTGGCGGTCGATGACTTTTACCACATAGTCCGTCTCGGGCACGTACTTGGCAACGTCGTGGTTGATGACTTCGCCCTTATAGTCAGCGTCCAGTATCTCTTTCTTCATCACACCTTCGCGAACGGTTGCCATCTGCGGGCGGTGTTCGGGATTCACAATCGTGGCAACGATGTTACCGCCGAATGCGGGACGGATTTGATACAGTAGGTTCTCGTAGGTCTTACCTTCCTTCTTGTCTTCGTGGTTGCCGATTTCCAGTGAGGTACAGTCGGCGGTCAGTCCGCTGGTCAAAGCGGAAGAAACGCGCGGACCGAGGTCGCGACCGATAACGGTGGCGCCCATCAGACAGATTTGCGGCTTTTCTTCTTTGAACAAGTTGATGAGGACAGAGGAGTGGGGAAGGGAAGTATAGGGGAACAAGCCCGGAGCGTCGAATACGTGGAGTTTGTCTACTCCGTAGGGTAATACTTGCTTTTCAATGCCTGCCAGATTGCTTCCGGCAGCAACTGCCTCCAGTTGGCAGCCCAACTGATTGGCTAATTTACGACCTTTGGTCAAGAGTTCGAGACTGACGTCGGCAACTGTTGTGCCTTCTATCTCTAAATATACAAATACATTATTCATAATCTTATCCTATCGTATGGTTGGCTAACAGTTCAACAATCAAATCTTCCACATCCTTGTCGCTGCCCGTCAGCGTTTTGCTTTCTTTGGCTTGGAATGAGATGTTCTGAATGGTCTTCACCTTGGTAGGAGAGCCGCTCAGACCGCATTGTGCAAGGTCGCCGTTCACGTCGGCAACGCTCCATTCCGTGATGTTCAGATAGGGATATTTCTCGTAGAGGTCGGCGTAGGCAAGCTCAGCGCCTTCCTTGGTGATGGCAGCTTTTTCCTGGGCACCGAGGGCGCGTTTGTACTTCTGCACCAGTTTGGCATTGCGTGGGCGGCAGGGGGCGGCACTTCCGTTTACGGTGATGACGATGGGCAGGGGAGCCTCAACGGTTTCCACACCACCGTCGATATGACGTTTCACGGTAATCTTCTTGGCAGCTTTGTCCACGTTCAGAATCTCTTCTGCGTAGGTCACTTGCGTCAGTCCCAGTTTTTCGGCAACTTGCGGACCTACTTGGGCGGTATCACCGTCGATGGCCTGGCGTCCGCCGATGATGACGTCATAGTCGCCTATCTTCTTGATGGCTGTGGCAAGGGCATACGAAGTGGCAAGTGTATCGGCACCTGCAAAAGCGCGGTCAGTCAGCAGATAGCCGTTGTCGGCACCACGGTAAAGTCCTTCACGAATAACTTCGGCTGCACGTCCCGGTCCCATGGTCAGGATGGTAACGGTGGAGCCCGGATGTTCATCTTTCAGTCGGAGAGCCTGTTCAAGAGCGTTCAGATCCTCGGGGTTGAAGATGGCAGGGAGTGCCGCGCGGTTGATGGTTCCGTCGGCTTTCATGGCATCTTTCCCAACGTTGCGTGTGTCGGGAACTTGTTTTGCCAATACAACAATTTTCAAACTCATGCTATTAATTATTAGTATTAGTATTTCTTTGTATGTCAGTGCCGGGAATAGGAGTAGTAGAATCCTGCTACTGAAATTGGCCGGTTAACTCATTATCAGCCTGCAAATTTACGGAAAGAGTTGGGTTTGACAAGAAAATGGGGTGAAAAATGCACAAGTTGAGGGATTTTGCGCAAATATCAGTTGGCTCTATATCTGTAAAAAAGGTAATAAAACCGGTAATTTATCTACCTTTCCGTTCCCGTTTCCTCTGTACTTTTGCAGCGTCCGGATGAGGCCTGCACGACGGGCGGCATCGGATAAACAAGTATCGCTACTTAAATGCTATTATAGAATATGTATATTGAAAAAGTAAATTCCCCTGCTGACGTGAAAAAGTTATCAGTCAGCGAAATGAACGGATTGGGTGGAGAAATCCGCCAGGTGTTGTTAAACAAGTTGAGCTCCCACGGAGGACACGTAGGTCCCAACCTGGGAATGGTAGAAGCCACCATAGCCCTGCATTACGTGTTCGATTCACCAACGGACAAGATAGTTTATGACGTGTCCCATCAAAGTTATACCCATAAGATATTGACAGGCCGCCGGGCAGCGTTTATGAATGCGGACGAGTATGACGAAGTCTCCGGATATTCCGAACCGTCGGAAAGCGAGCACGACTTCTTCGTCATCGGGCATACCTCTACCTCCGTCAGTCTGGCAAGCGGGCTTGCCAAGGCGCGTGACTTGAAGGGGGAGACGGGTAATGTGATTGCCGTCATCGGCGATGGCTCGCTAAGTGGTGGCGAAGCCTTCGAAGGATTGAATGTAGGTGCCGAACTGGGCACGAACTTCATCGTCATTGTCAACGACAACCAGATGTCCATTGCCGAGAATCATGGCGGGCTATACCGCAATCTGCAACAGTTGCGCGAAACGGAGGGTCAGGCTCCCTGCAACTATTTTAAGGCAATGGGATATGATTATCTCTATGTGAAGGATGGCAATGACGTGGAGCAATTGATAGAGGCTTTCCGTGAAGTGAAGGACAAGAAGCATCCGGTTGTGGTACATATCAATACCTTGAAAGGTAAGGGATACAAATTGGCGGAAGAGCAGAAAGAACGTTTCCATTACAGTGTTCCGTTCGACCTTGAGACCGGCAATCTGACCGGTGAGCCTGGGAAGGGTGAAGACTATGCCGACCTTACCGCCGGTTATCTGTTGCAGGAGATGAAGAAAGACCCGACTGTGGTGGGTATCACCGCAGGTACACCTACGGTATTTGGCTTTACACCGGAGCGCCGCAAAGAGGCAGGGCGGCAGTTCATTGATATGGGCATTGCCGAAGAGCAGGCTGTTGCCATGGCTTCTGCCATTGCTGCCGGAGGTGGAAAACCGGTATTCGGGGTTTACAGCACCTTTATCCAGCGCGCCTACGACCAGTTGTCCCAGGATCTTTGCATCAACAATAATCCTGCACTGATTCTTGTCTTCTGGGGAAGCTTGTCGAGTATGAATGACGTTACCCATCTTTGTCTTTTCGATATTCCGGTTATCGGCAATATTCCGAATATGGTTTATCTGGCACCTACTTGCCGTGAGGAGTATATGGCAATGCTGGAGTGGGGCATCCGTCAGACGGAACATCCGGTTGCCATTCGCGTGCCAGCCAATGGGGTTGTCCGCAGGAATGTAGAACCAGAGAAGGATTACGGCAAGACGCTGAACCGTTATGAGGTGTCCCATCGTGGAGAGAAGGTCGCCATATTGGGACTGGGCTCTTTCTATCAGTTGGGCGAAGCTGTGGCTGCCCGGTTGAAGGAAGAGAAAGGAGTGGATGCCACGCTTGTCAATCCCCGCTACATCACGGGTGTGGACGAGGCTTTGCTCGATGACCTGAAGCTCGACCATACACTGGTCATTACTCTTGAGGACGGAGTGCTGGACGGTGGCTTTGGCGAGAAGATTGCCCGTTACTACGGTCCGTCGGATATGAAGGTACTGAACTATGGTGTGAAGAAAGAGTTTATCGACCGTTACGATGTGGAGGAACAGTTGAAGAAGAACCGGTTGACGGTTCCGCAGATTGTGGAAGATATCTGTAGGATTTGTTAAGAATTGAAAAAGGAGATGCAGTTTGATGCATCTCCTTCTTTTATTTATTTAATACCCAGTTTCTTGGCAATATCCTTAGGTAGTGCATCCTTGTGCACAATGATGTTCATTGTTTTATAGCGCACGAAAGCTTTGGAAGCATACCACAAACCTTTGTACTTTCCGGCTTCACCCCAAGAGTTCTTTACCATATAGTATTCGTTGCCTTCCTGGTCTTTGGCTATACCGTAAATCAGCATACCGTGGTCGTCAGTAGTTTCCCAGTTGTCGTATGCCAGCTGGCGCTCTTCTTGTGTGCACCACTTCTGCGGTTGAGGCTTGCTGTTCAGTTTCTTTTCTTCGGGTTTCATTTTCAGCCAGTGTGCCATGTCAGAACCGCTCAGTTCTTGCACCTTTTCTGCATCGGGCATTACGGCTATACCGTCGCGTGTGAAGCCTTGTTCGCTTACGTCACTACCCCATGCAATGGTGTAACCCTTATTGATAGCGTTGTCAAACACTTCCATCAACTCGTCGATAGGCAAGTTGTAGGAAGAAGCCCAACGCCAGTTGTCTTGTATTTCTAGGACGAACGGCTGGTAGAAGGGATGGTGGGTATAGGAAGTCAGTGAGATATAGTCATCTGCATTCAGTCCGGTAGATTCATAGAAAGACTTCGGAGTATATTCCTTGCCTTTGTAGGTGAACTTCTCGGGACGTTCGCCCAGATAAATATCGTGGATAGCGGTAATGGCTTTCTTCCAGAGCGGGTTCTTGTCTTGGTCTGTTTGCAGGCTGCGGTGTTTTCCCTTGGCAATGGCTGCCACTACGGCATCAGATACGGCTGTCAATTCGGTGTGGTTGCTCAGCGTGTCGCCATACATAACGCCCGGACGCATTTCCTCTTCGGGCACCAGACCGAAAGTTTTCATACCATAAATTACATCGTAGAACGAACCGCCTTGTGAGAACGAAACGTCACCATGTGTACGCACTGCCTTGTCGGCACGGTCCAGATAGGTGTTGTGTACGATAAACATTTCAGAAAAGTCGTATTCGCCTTTGCCCATGCGGAGCAGTTCGGATTCGATGAATGCCAATCCGGAATAGCACCAGCATGTACCGGCGCGGTTCTGGTTCTTAACAGAAGTGATAGGATTTTCTTTTACGGTCGTAAAGATGAAACCTTCCTCTTTCAGAGTGTCTTGTGCTATTGTGTTTAAACTTAATAAACCCAATGCAGCCATCAGTATTGATTTCTTCATCATAATTAAAATGTTATAGATTTATTGTTGCAACTGCAAATATAGGTAGAATATCGTAAACAAAAGCTATCTTTGAAGCGTTAATTCCGACACTTATGGAGAAAATAATACATATTGATGACCGTAGCGGTCTTGTTTTGGAGGGTGGCGGTATGCGCGGCGTCTTCACTTGCGGTGTGCTCGACAACTTTATGGATCGTGGCATTCGCTTTCCCTATACCATCGGCGTCAGTGCCGGAGCCTGCAACGGACTTTCCTATATGTCCGGTCAGCGCGGGCGTGCCAAGTACAGCAATATCGACTTGTTGGAAAAATACAATTACATCGGATTGAAGTATCTGTTGAAGAAGCGGAATATCATGGATTTCGACTTGTTGTTCCAGGAGTTTCCGGAACACATACTTCCCTACGACTACGAGGCATACTTTCATTGCCCCGAACGCTATGTGATGGTAACTACCAATTGCGAGACGGGCGAAGCGAACTATTTTGAGGAGAAGCGGAGTAAAGAGCGCGTCATTGATATTGTGCGTGCTTCGAGCAGTCTGCCGTTTGTCTGTCCCGTTACCTATGTGGACAACACCCCGATGCTGGATGGAGGTATTGTGGACAGTATCCCTTTGATGCGTGCCCGTCAGGATGGATTTACCAATAATGTGGTAGTATTGACGCGCAATCATGGATACCGTAAGGAAATTCAGGGAACGAAGGTTCCACCTTTTATATATAAGAAATATCCGCTATTGCGTGAAGCTATCAATCGCCGCAGCATTGTCTATAATCAACAGTTGGAGCAGGTGGAACGGATGGAAGCCGCCGGGGAAATTATTGTTATCCGTCCACAGAAGCCGGTAGTGGTAGACCGCATCGAGCGTGACATCAAGAAGCTGACGGAGCTTTATGAAGAAGGATACCGGTGTGCGGAACAGTTTGTTTTTCGTTTTTGATTCTGAGAGAGTATACTATGAGAGCTGGTACAATTAGCATCTGCTCCCATATTGTTTTCATTCTTTTCTATTAATTTGCTGCTAAAGCTAAAGTTTATTTAGCAAAAAACACGCGTAGAATACCTTTAGAAAGGGGATGTATCAAAAATACCACCTTTCGTAACATTTGTTATAGGTGCAAATTCTGGTTTCGCTTAATTTTGCTGACACAAAACTCAATTGCAGAATTGGTTTATTATTAACTTTAAATTGATAGATATGTTGAAAAGCATTAGTCTCAGGCTTTGCACACTAATTGTGCTTCTCTTTGCGGGCATCTCTTCCTTTGCCCAGCAAGTCCAGGTAAAAGGTACTGTCGTTGAAAAATCGAGTGGTGAATCCATTATCGGTGCTTCTGTCATGGAAGTAGGTTCCAACAGTAATGGAACAATTACGGATATTGACGGAAATTTCATTCTGTCTGTAGCTTCCGGTGCCACATTGTCTGTATCCTATATAGGATATAAAACCGTTACAGTAAAGGCACAGCCCATTTTACGCATTGAGTTGACGGAAGATTCCCAGTTGATTGATGAAGTAGTAGTGACCGGCTATATGTCCGAGAAGAAGGCTAGTTTGACTGGTTCGGTGGCTGTGGTCAAGATGAAGGATGTAGCAGATATTCCTACGGGAAATGTGTTGTCGAGCTTGCAGGGACGTGTTGCCGGTATGAACATTACGACTGATGGCACACCGGGCGGTGGAAATACTTCTACATTGGTCCGTGGTAAGTCATCTTTCCGAAATGATGCCAATTCCCCGCTTTATGTCATTGACGGTGTGATGACCCGTGAGAACATCTCGTCTATCCTTTCTTCCAATGATGTAGAATCCATTCAGGTATTGAAGGATGCCGCTTCCGCTTCTATTTATGGTGCACAGGCTGCCAATGGTGTGATTATCATTACTACCAAGCGTGCCAAGAAAGGGGAGACCCGTGTGGATTTTGATATGTCGTTGACTTTGCAGACCTATCAATGTGGTTTTGATATGTTGAATGCAGATGAGTGGGGCCAGGTTTATTGGTCGGCTTATAAGTATGCCAATAATGGAGCTACGCCAAGTAGCGAAATATATGGTAATGGTGCAACTCCCCAACTTCAGGACTATATCGGCCTGAATGGAGCTAAAGTACATGCCGTTGATACGGATTGGCGCGATGTGGTTTATCGCACTGCCTTGATGCAGAATTACAGTGCGACACTTTCAAAGGGCTCTGACAATGGTGCCTTCTCGTTAGCGTTGAACTATCTCGATCATGACGGTCTGGTAGAGAATACGAATTTCCAGCGAATCAATACCCGTATCAGTTCTAACTATCATTATCTTGACAATCGCTTGCGCATCGGCGAGAACGTTGCCATCAATCGTTGGACACAGACCCTCAGTCCGGCCGGTGTAGATGAGAATGCCATCAAACAGCATCCTGCCAAGACGGTTTATGATGAGAATGGTAATTATAACGATGCCATCAATGATGTTTTGGGTGATGCCCCCAATATGGCACGTTTGTTGGAGAATGAAAAACAGAACAAACATGATTATTGGCGTATCTTTGGTAATGCATTCCTTGAAATTGAACCGATTAAGAACCTGGTGCTGAAAACCAATTTCGGTATGAATTATTATGATGAAACCAACAAAACTTTTGAGCCGGCATGGGCACGCGATGAGGTCAATAAGCTGACTCAATCATCCAACAAAAGACTGGATTGGGTATGGACTAATACCGTGACTTATAGCAAAGCATTTGGAAAGAACAATCTGACTGCACTTCTTGGTACAGAGGCCAAGAAGAATCATTCGGAATCCATGTTCGGTTATGGTACGGGACTGGCTGTAGAAGATGAAGATTATATTTATCTCGACGGTGTGACTGCCGGTAAGAATGTAGGTGCCGGTGCTTCCAATTATGGCATGGTATCTTACTTTGGTAAAGTGAACTATGATTATGAAGGACGGTATCTGGCTTCTGTTACAGTACGCCGTGATGCTTCTTCCCGCTTGGCAAAGGGTAATAACGTTGATTACTTCCCTTCAGTGTCGGCAGGCTGGCGCATTTCAAGTGAGAAGTTTATGGAAGCGACCAAGAATTGGTTGGCAGATTTGAAACTACGTGCTTCATGGGGTATCAATGGTAACGATATTATTGATAATGAGGCCCCCTATACTAAATACTTGATTAGTCTGAAGGATGCAAGCTACAACATGAACGGTGATGGAACGACTTTGGCCCCCGGTGGCTACAAAGTGAGGTCTACCAATCCTGATTTGAAGTGGGAGAGTACAAGACAACTCAATATCGGTGTGGACGCCGCTTTCTTGAACGGACGCCTGAGCGCTTCTCTCGATTATTTTGATAAGAAGACAAGTGATATGCTTGTGGAGAAACCGTATATTGCTGTCATTGGCGAGGGTGGTTACTGCTGGTATAATGGTGGTACGATGAACAATAAAGGTTTCGAGATGGCATTGACTTGGAATGATAAGGTAAAGGATTTTCAGTATAATGTAGCATTCAACCTTTCATATTACAAAAATGAAGTGACGGAGCTGACGGAAGAAATTTACTATACTTACGGTGGCGGTAATGGTGTTGACAAGACTTTGGTTGGCCAACCGTTCGGTTCATGGATGGGCTTCAAGACAGATGGAGTGTTCCGTACCCAGCAGGAGGTGGATGAGTATAAATCCAAATATAATGTACAGTTTGGCGCTCCCGGAGTAGGACGTATCAAATACGTGGATGCTGACGGTAACGGTACGATTGATACGAACGACCGTGTATGGTTGGGTTCTGACAATCCGAAAGTGATTGCAGGTCTGAATCTTGGGGCATCTTGGAAAGGCTTTGACCTCAGCATGTTCTTCAACGGTATGATTCGTGATGCCTATAACAACTCCAAATATTATACGGATTTGTTCCAGTGCTGGACCGGTAATCACTCTACCCGCCTGCTCGATGCCATGCATGCTTACGAGAACTTTGAAAAGACGGGTGTTTACAATAGCAGTGTACCTGCTTTGACCACCCTTAACAGCAACAATGAGCACGAAGTTTCTGAGTTCTATATTGAAAATGGTTCGTATATCAAGCTGAAAAGCCTGACATTGGGTTACACGCTTCCTAAAGCAGTTCTCGACAAGATGAAGATGCGTCATGCACGCATTTATTTCCAGGCTCAGAATTTGTTTACGATTACCGGTTATACGGGTGCCGACCCTGAAGGGCTGGGCTATCCTTATCCGCTGCCCCGTACGTTCTCTTTGGGATTATCATTTGGTTTCTAAACTTTAAAACTATACTATTATGAAATTGAAACATTTATATATACTTGGCGCAGTAGCGCTGATGACTGCAAGTTGTAATGAAGACCGTTTCCTGGATTTGAAGCCCCAGGGTAGCTTGAACGAAGATATTATGACTTCTACAGAAGGTGCCGACCTTTTGGTGAATGCCGCGTATGCAGCTTTGGGTGGTCCCGAGGGACAGAGCTGGAGTGTATGGTGTCATCCTACTTCCAATTGGACCTATGGTGAGGTACGTTCGGATAATGCCTATAAAGGCGGTGGCGGTGTCGGTGACCTTAATGAAGTGCACCGTATGGAGACATTTGATATGGATGCAACCAATGGATTTCTGGACAGCAAGTGGTATCATCTATATTGCAGTGTGCAGCGTTGTAACTCTGCATTGCGCGTACTGAATGCTGCAACAGATGAGCAGGTGAACGGACGTGTATCCCGTATTGCGGAGATGAAAGTGCTTCGTGCCCATTATTATTTTGAATTAAGCCGCCTTTTCAACAAGATACCTTATTTTGATGAGAACGTTGAGATTTCCCAATATCCGGATATTCCGAACAATGAGTTTACCCGTGACGAGATTCTGAGTATGCTGGCCGAGGAGATGCTTGATGCCGCCGAACAGCTTCCTGCATCACAGCCGGAGGTAGGGCGTATTCATAAATACATAGCACTGGCCTATGCGGCTAAAATCAAGCTGTACCAGGCGTATCAGCAAGATGAGACTACGCATGCCGTAACTTCCATCAATAAAGAGCTGCTGAGGGAAGTCGTTTCGCTTTGCGACCAGGTGACTGCCAGCAATCGTTACGGTTTGCTTGACGATTTCCAGGGATTGGATTTAGTAGCTAATGAAAACGGTAAAGAGTCTGTTTTTGCCATTCAATATTCCATGAATGACGGTACCGAAAGTGCCGGCCGCATCAATTGGAGCAATCTGTTGAATTCTCCGGGTGGAGGCAGCCCTTACGGAGGTGACGGTTTCTTCCTGCCCAGCCAAGACCTGATTAATGCTTATCAGACAGATGCAAACGGTCTGCCCGATTTTAATTATCAGTCAAAGTCTGATTATAGTTGGGCGGTATTGAACAATGGGGTTTATACTTTACAAAACACGACTCCCAATGTAGACCCGCGTCTCGATTTTGTTGTGGGCCGTCCTACTATAACTTGGAAAACTTACCCGGACAAACCATGTGAAGGATGGGTGCGTGATAAGGAAACTTATGGCTATAATTGCGCGAAGCGCTTCTGGGTTTCTCCGGAAAGTAGTGATATGTTTAATGGCTGGCCTTGGGGGGCTTCACAGTTGAACTGGCAGATTATACGTTACGCGGATATTCTTCTTTGGAAAGCTGAGGCTCTTATTGAACTCAATGAAGGCAATGGACTCGAAACTGCCCGTGATTTGATTAATCAGATACGCAATCGTGCCCGGAACAGCGCCTATGTAAAGGATTTCAACGACCATTCCAAATATGCGGCCAACTACCTTGTCAATCCTTATCCTGCTGATGTCTGGAATCAGGATTATGCCCGTCAGGCCCTCCGTTGGGAAACACGTCTGGAGAAGGCTTTGGAAGGTGAACGTTTCTTCGACCTAGTCCGTTGGGGCATAGTGGAAACAACCATGAACAAGTACATTACCGCGGAGTCGGACAATCGCATTTATTATGCCAATGCGCACTTTACGGGTGGAAAGGATGAGTATTATCCGGTTCCGAACAATCAATACGGATTTTCTGGAGGCAAGTATGTACAGAATCCCGGTTATGCTCCGTTCAACTAATTATATTTTGAAATAAAAACGTAAGGGAGGGGAAACGTTTGTTTCCCTCTTTTCCTTTAAACAATCTTTTATTATGAAAAACTTTGCCTATTCTATATTAGGCTGTCTATTGCTTTCTTTGAATGCAGCTTTTGCTCAAAAAACATGGTCGTTTGACGGGCAGGACCCCTTACTTTCCTGTGACGGTAAGTCATTGTTGAATTTGTACACTATAAAGGAAATACCAGAATTTGTTACCGGAGTCGAAGGTAAAGCCCTTCGTACAGACGGGTATTCCACTTGGATGGATACAACCACGGAAGGAGATGTTTCGTCGTTGTCCGGATGGTTTGCTCTGGAATCTTATCCGACGGATACTGCTGCCTTTATGGGAATCAGAGACATGGCAGGAACATCTGTAGCGGTATGTGTAGACCGTTATGGTGAGCTGCTGTTGGGAATGGGGCAGAATGGCTCATACTCTTACTGTTCATTAAAGACAAAAGTCGACCGTTTCAAGTGGCTGCATGTGGTCCTTGATTTGAGTAATGAATCGGTTTGCCTGAATGGACAGAGGATGAGTGCAGAGGTATGGCCCCGGAACTTGCAGGATGGTGAAATGATGTTTCGGGTAGGTAAGGATTTCAGGGAAAAGAAGGTTTGGATGTACGATGTTACGGCTATAAACGGGTTGATTGACGGGATAAGCCTCACTCCCTTTTCCGATGATTCGTCTGCATGGAGAGACGAGATTGCCTTAGGATTGAAGAAGACTCCGGTTTTGGCTATTCCGGAAACCCGTTTTGCGAAGGACTTCAACCGTCCTCGCTATCATCTGTTGCCGGCTGCCAACTGGACGAATGAGACGCATGGTTTACTTCTTTATAAAGGTAAATATCATATATTCAATCAGAAGAATGCTTCTGCAATCTTCCTGGGACAGATAAATTGGGGACATTTCAGCAGTCCCGATATGCTTCATTGGACGGAGGAAAAGCCGGCTTTGACTCCTGATGCTGCTTATGACAAGAATGGAATATGGTCCGGGCATGCTGTTATCAATGATGACGGTATCCCCCAGCTGATATACACAGCCGGTGGAGACAAGATGGGAGTGGGTATTGCTTTTCCAAAAGATACTGCGTTGATAGAATGGGAGAAATATGCGGGTAATCCGGTTATTGCCGAGAAGCCTGCCGGATATACCCGTACGGACATGCGTGACCAGTATGTTTGGAAAGAGGGTGATGTCTGGTATATGATTATCGGTTTCGGCATTGAGCAGACCGATACACCCCACGGGGCTTTGCTGCTTTATAAATCGGCGGACTTGAAGAGATGGGATTTTGTACATTTGCTGTTTGAGGGCAATCCGGAAGTGGATGACTCCGGTATTTTCTGGGAAATGCCGGTCTTTAAGAAGATGGGCGGCAAATATGTTCTTTTGGTGAATAGGGTTCCTCATAAAGGCATACCTGCGCGTTGCCAGTATTGGATAGGAGATTTCAAGAATGAAAAGTTTATACCGGACAACCCAGTCCCTCAAAATCTGGAGGTCATCAATCGCTTGCTGTCCCCCTCTGTTGTTGAGACTCCGGAAGGGGATGTTGCTGCCATTGCCATTATACCCGATGAAATAGGAGGGGAGGCCACTTATGAACAAGGATGGGCACATCTCTACAGTATGCCCAGAAGATGGCAGCTGAAAGATGGGAAACTATGCCAAACACCCCATCCCGTGATGAAACAATTGCGTGAACAACCGACGGTTTATTCCAGACAGGCATTGACTGCTGCGAAACCGTGCATTGTGAGCAGAAGGGAACATCAGCTTGAAGTCAAGGCGACTTTTTATCCCGGTGACGCAAAACGGTTTGGATTTACATTGTGTAAGAATCCGGATAATAGCGAATATAGCCTGATTTATTATGATGTGGAGAAGGAGGAACTTATTGTGGACCAGACGCATTCTTCCTTGCGTGCACACATTCCTTTGAAGATTCGTAAGGATCATTATCGGTTGGATACTGCTAAACCGGTGGAGATTCGTTTGTTTATTGACGGTTCTGTAGTGGAAGGATTTATTAATAACGAAGATGCGTTCACTACAAGAATCTTCCCTTTGAAAGAAAATAGTACGCTATTGGAGCTATTCTCTGATGGAAAAACAACGGAAGTTGCTGCCGAAGTTTGGAAACTGAAAGATGTAAAGGTAAAGATGAACTTTTAATGAAAATACAGAAAATGAAGATACCAGCTATATTGGGTGCACTTTTATTGGCAGGAACATTGTCTGCCGGTGCACAAATGAATTCAGACAGTTTATACAAAGAGCCGTATCGTCCTCAGTATCATTTCAGTCCGGAGAAGGGATGGATTGGTGATCCCTCGGGATTCATGTACTATCAGGGTAAATATCATATGTACTGGTGGGGCAAAGTCGAATCTACAGATTTGGTACATTACCAACAGATAACCCCTTATGCCATGACCGGAACGGATGACAATATCAGTTACTTCACCGGTTCTGCGGTCATAGACAAGAACAACACGGCCGGCTTCGGCAAGGGGGCTTATGTGGCGGCTTACACCGTTTTTGAGAAGGACTCCAAGAAACAGGCGCAGGGCATCTCTTTCAGTCATGACGGAAAGACATTTCATTATTATGAAGGTAACCCGGTTCTGGACCTTTGGAGTACGGAATTCAGGGACCCTACCGTCTTCTGGCACGAGCCGACCCAAAAATGGGTGATGGTTGTAGCCAAGGCCCTGGAGAAGAAAATAAAGTTTTATACCTCTCCTGATTTGAAGAGCTGGACTTGGACCAGTGATTTTGGCCCTGCCGGTGACAGTGAAAAGTCTTGGGAGTGCCCGGATTTATTCCAGTTGCCGGTTGACGGGGATTCTGACAAGAAAAGGTGGGTGATGGTCGTATCTGTAAACTGGGCGCAAGAACAATATTTTATAGGAGACTTCGACGGCACTTCTTTTAAGCTGATGGAGAACCATCCTGCAGAGCCTCTATATGTGGACAAAGGGCTGGACTTTTATGCATCCCGCACATTTCAGGATTTTGACGGAACGTTGGATTCCAAAATTTCGATGGGCTGGATTGCAACCTGGGACTATGCACCGGTAGCTCCATCGAAGTATGGGAAGGGCTTCTGGTCCATTCCCCGTAATCTGGAACTGAAGACATACAAGGAAGGCGTGAGGCTGGTGCAGAAACCGGTGGAACAGTTGCAAACACTTCGCCATAAGCCTGCATCGGTGAAACGTGCTTTATCGGTGGGAACACAGAGGTTACCCGGCTTTGTTCCCGATGAGAATGTCTACGAACTCGATGCTTCGTTTTCTACTGACGTATCCAACACCTTTGGCTTGAATTTGTGTGTGGGTGAAGGGCGCAAAGTGGTGGTCAGCTATGATACGGATTCACATAATCTGGTGATTGACCGCACCCATTGCTCCGATGTGCAGATTCCTAAATTCAGCCGTATGGCATATGCCAGGGTGGAACCGGTAGATAATAAGATACGTTTGCATATATTTGTAGACAAATCGAGTATTGAAATCTTTGCCAATGACGGGAAGGATGTATTCACATTATTAACCTATCCGGGCGAGGCTCAAACCGGTATCGAACTTTTTGCGCAGAAGAAGGGGACGAAGATGGAGTTGGATGCCTGGATGCTTAAATCAATATGGAGATGAGGAATTTATTGTTTGCATTGCTGCTTTTGCCTTTGATGGCCTCTTGTGTGAAGGATACGGCACAAGTGACTTTGGACTCTTTGCTGGATGAAATGATATCTGTAGAAGAATCCGCACGTTATCCGCTGGTGCCATATCGTTGCCTGCAAGTCAGCAGTTATGACCGCTCCTCCGTGTCTCCCGATTCGCCGGGATGGTTTGCCAACAATGATGGCTATGGCATTGTCTGTACGGATACGGTTGATGGGAGAGTGGAACGTGTGATGTTCGATGAAAAGGGCCCTGGAGCTATTACCCGTATCTGGATAACTACAGTTGACAAGCGTGGGACTTGGAGATTTTATTTTGATGGCGAAAGTACTCCCGGATGGATAGTTCCTGCCTATGATTTGATGCGTTTCGGAATACCCAGGTTGGGTAGGGGACTGCTTCAACCCCACACCAGCTATACTCCGGACGGGAAAGGCGGCAATACTCTTTTCCTGCCCATCCCTTTTGCCCGGAGTTGTAAAATTACATTTGAAGACGAACCGGGCATTGCGCCTACTCCCAAATACTATCACATCAATTATCGCAAGTATCCCGAAGGAACTTCTGTGGAAACCTTCTCTGCGGCATCCGTAGCCCGCGTCGGTAAAAAGATTTCAGAGGTAGATGATGCCTTGCTGCATCCTGCATCCCGTTCCGGTTTGCAGGTGGACAAGAAGCGGCAGGTGCTCCAGCCGGGCGATTCTTTGTGGATTGACCTGCCGCAAGGGGAAAATGCGGTTTATGAAATCAGTTTCCAGCTCGCGAATGCAGATTCTACGGCTTATGCCCAACTGATGCGCAATCTTATATTTAAGGCTGATTTTGACGGCCGGTCTACGGTTTGGGTTCCTCTTTCGGATTATTCGGGAGGGGGTATGGGTGCTCCGGCTGTTGATAGCTGGTTCTTGTCTGCAGACGGACAAGGCAAGGTGGTGAGCCGCTGGCTGATGCCCTACAAGACAGAAGGCAGACTATTGTTACAAAATATCTCCGCACACACTGCAGACGTGAGTATGGAAGTGGGAACGGCACCTTTGCCATGGGGAGGGCGTTCCCTCTATTTCCATGCTTCCTGGCGCCAGCAGACCGGACTTCCGGTTTATGAGCGTCCGGATGATGATGCAAATTGCCGGGAGTGGAACTTTGCCACATTGACCGGACGAGGCATATACAAAGGGGATGTCCTGACTCTGTATAACCATTCGCGTGCCTGGTACGGAGAAGGGGATGAAAAGATATGGGTAGATGATGATGTTTTTCCATCGCATTTCGGTACCGGAACAGAAGATTACTACAATAGTTCGTGGGCTCCGGTCGTAATATTCCAAACGCCTTTTGGTGGCGCACCCCGTGCCGACCAGGCGAGTTCTCACGGTTATAATACATTCTTCCGTACAAGGAATTTGGACGGTATACCGTTTTCTTCATTATTGCGTTTCGACATTGAATTGTTGAGTTGGGTAAGGGGAACTGTAGATTATGCAACTACCGTTTACTGGTATGGAGATATGGGAGCGAAAGCTGTTGATACTTCAGGACTTGAGGAAGCAGCCCAAGACTTGCTACCCGTTCCCGGCGATTTATCTAAATATCGAAGAGAAAATAGCATAGAATTTGAGGAAACAACTCCAATAGCCTCTTCTCCATCCATTCATTTTGACAAGCAGAGTATGCTTGGTTTCGTTGACGGGCAATGGAGTGGAGGAACCCAACTCTTGTGTATTGGTGGAAAACCGGGTGATTCTGTAGAGTTTGAGTTCAATCAATTGGAAGACTGTCCTTATCAACTGGTGGTGTATGCCACGAAAGCTCCTGATTATGGCATAGTTTCTTTTTCCGTAAATGGACAAGATACACATATAAAGTGGGATGGATATGATACAAAAGTTACTCTTTCTGACCCTATTTCTTTAGGATGCTATAGTCCGGTGCGTGGAGCATTGACTTTGAAAATATCTTTGTCAGGAGCTAACCCAAAAGCTGTTGAGGAGAAGAATTTGTTTGGATTAGATGCTATACAACTTATGAAAAAACAATGATATTATGAAAGAGAGGATACTGATACTTTTACTACTGGCTACTGTTTGTAGTATGCAGGCACAAAATATTCACATGGCACTACGTCCGGATGATTTACTGATAGATAATTTTGAAGGAGATACTTTTGGAAACTGGATATTGGAAGGAAATGCTTTTGGCAATTCACCAGTTTCTATGGAACGTTTGTCAATATGGGGGGATAATAGGTTTGAAGGAAATCGGATGGCTTCTAGCTTTGTCAATGGAGATGCCGGTACCGGTGTATTGAAGTCACCTCTTTTCAGGATAGAACGCAGATATGTTAATTTTCTGATAGGTGGGGGTGTTGATTATCAGCGGGAGTATGTAGCCCTTTGGATTGATGGAAAGGAGGTGAAAAGAAGTACGGGGTATAATAGACGTGTCATGGAATATGAGTCTTGGGATGTTGCTGAATATATGGGAAAAAATGCCCGGATTGTTTTAGTGGACCAATCAAAAGAGGGCTGGGGATTTATCAATGCCGACTGTTTCTACCAGTCTGATACCAAATTGGAAAAAGAAATTTTTGCGAAAAGAATGTTGGTAACTCACCGTTATTTGAATATTCCGGTAAAGATGGGAGCGGTTATAGAACAGATGGATATATGGATTGGTGATAAAATGGTACGTAATATGGAAGTGGAGCTTGGCGGCGATGAACCTGATTATTGGGTTACATTGGAGGTCAAGGATTGGATTGGGCAAGAATTACGGATAGAGGCGAGTAAGAGTCCTAATGTAGAGCAAGCTTTGAATCAATGCTTTTGTTCTGAAACTCCTAAGGAAGAGAACTTGTTTTATAAAGAACCGTTACGTCCTAAAGTACATTTTACTTCTCGCCGGGGATGGCTGAATGATCCGAATGGTCTGGTTTGGCATGAAGGGGAGTGGCATCTGTTTTATCAGCATAATCCCTATGGCTGTATTTGGGGTAATATGACATGGGGGCATGCTGTGAGCCGGGATTTGGCACATTGGACTGAGTTGGGGGATGTATTACATCCGGACTCGTTGGGACCTATTTTTTCCGGTTCGGTAGTTGTTGATAAAAAGAATACGCTGGGGTGTCAACAAAATGGAGATACAGTATTGGTTGCTGTTTATACTTCGGCAGGTGGATTCGGGTATCACACCCGGCATTTGCAACATTCACAAAGTATAGGATATAGTTTGGATAAGGGGCGTAATTGGGTTACTTTTTCCGGTAATCCGGTACTTCCCACGTTGGTCAGGTACAATCGTGATCCTAAGGTGACGTGGCATACGCCGACTGGCAGATGGATTATGGTATTGTACTTGGATAAGCAGGAGTATGCTATCTTTTCATCTCCCAATTTGATGGATTGGACTGAAACGGACCGTTTTAAATTAGAGGGGGCGGATGAGTGTCCCGACTTTTTTGAAATGTCCGTAACCAATGAACCTACTGTCCGGAAATGGGTCTTTACCGGGGCGAACAGTACCTATTTGGTTGGGAGTTTTGATGGATATCGTTTTCGGCCTGAGACGAAACCTGTAAAAATGGATAGTGGTACAAACTATTATGCGGTTCAAACATATAGTAATGCACCAGATGACCGAAGAATACAAATAGCATGGATGAACGGAAGTAATTTCCCGGATATGCCTTTCAATCAACAAATGTCCTTTCCGCGTGAATTAACATTACATCGGGTTGATAAAGGATATGTCTTAAAAAGTATGCCGGTAAATGAACTCGCTTTATTATATGGGAGAAAGTACATCTGGAAGAGTCTGGTAGTTGAAGAAAAGAATTGTTTCACGACAAAGTTGAATACTCCTGCCTTCTATCTGAAAACGGGTTTTGCTGTAGATAGTGTTGATGCGCAGATATTGGCTTTTGATATTAATGGTTTGAATTTGATTTACGATTCTGTCAAACAGATACTCACTGTTGAGAAAGAGAATGGGGAAACCTTGAAGCAGATGGTGCTAAAGCCCAATGAAGGAAGAATTGAATTGGATATATTGTCGGATATTGCTTCTGTAGAAATCTTCGTCAATCAAGGAGCACTGTCTGCTGCTTTCTATCATCTGATTGAAAAAAACACTCCTTCTGTCACCATATCAGTTGAAGGCGGACAAACAAAGTTGAAACAGTTGACAATTCATGAATTGAATTCTATGTATGTTCCCCAGTGACATACAGATACCTTTTTAAGGATGGAATGTAACATTTGTAGTATGCTTTGAAACAAAAAAGATAGTCTCCTGCTGCTTGGTGGCGTATCTTTGCATGCTAGAAAAACATAATTAATTTAATACCAACAGAAACATGATTCATTTAAAAGACTTTTGGCGGACAATCAGAAGGACGCTTACCGTATTTATATTAGGAACTACCGTGGCTGTCTTCACATGCCAGGCCATAAATCCTCCTTTCGTGATTAAACATCTGGGTGACGGACAGAGTATCGTCCAAATTGACGAGCAGAAGAAGTTTTTGCTGCTGCCGGTGGAAGAGGCTTCTCCGGAGGCAAAATTGTATATGATAGCGGACAATGATGTTGTACGCAGTATGAACGTGCGATTGGCAGTCAATAAGGTTGACTATTTTGTTCCGGTCGATTTGACCGGCTTCGATAATAAACATCTCTCTTTCAACTTCCAGCTTATTCCGGATTCGGCCTTATGCTGGGAAGAAATGAAACTGTCGGATGAATTCGATGTTTCGAACCGGGAGAAGTACCGTCCGGTGTATCATTTCAGCCCGGCTTACGGTTGGATGAATGATCCTAACGGAATGTTCTACAAAGACGGGGTCTACCATTTGTTCTACCAGCATAATCCCTACGGCTCCATGTGGGGGAACATGCATTGGGGACATGCCACCAGTACGGACCTCGTCACTTGGGAACATCACGGAGATGCTATTTCGCCCGATGCGCTGGGAACAATTTTCAGTGGCTCTTGTGTTGTCGACAAGGATAATACGGCCGGGTTCGGTGCCGGTGCCGTCATTGCTTTCTATACATCGGCAAGCGACCGCCAAGTGCAGAGCATGGCCTATAGCCTTGACAACGGAAAGACCTTCAAGAAGTATGCGCGAAATCCCATCCTGACTTCCACGCAGCGCGACTTCCGTGACCCTAAAGTCATCTGGCACGAAGATACCAAGAAATGGATCATGGTTCTTGCCGTAGGGCAGGAAATGGAGATATACTCTTCTGCCGACCTGAAGAGCTGGACGCTGGAGAGCAAATTCGGTGAAGGACAAGGTGCTCACGGCGGAGTCTGGGAGTGTCCCGACCTGCTTGAACTGCCGGTTGAAGGTACGGAACTGAAGAAGTGGGTACTCGTCTGTAACCTCAATCCGGGTGGACCGTTCGGTGGCTCTGCCACACAATATTTCGTGGGGACATTTGACGGTAAGAAATTCGTGAACGAGTCTCCCGCAGTGACGAAATGGATGGACTGGGGAAAAGACCATTATGCAACTGTCACTTGGAGCAATGCCCCTGCAGGACGTGCCATTGCATTGGCATGGATGAGCAACTGGCAATATGCCAATGATGTGCCCACCCGTCAATACCGTAGTGCCAACTCCGTGCCGCGCGACCTTTCGCTCTATACCTCGGAGGGTGAAACCTATGTAAAGGTAACCCCGTCTCCCGAATTGCTGAAACTGAGGGATAAGGGCAGCAAGAAGCGTGCTTTCAAGGTAGACCGCACGTATAACCTGGACAAGCTGCTGAATGACAATTCCGGAACGTATGAAATCGAAATGACTATCAAGAACAAGAATGCGGATGTGATAGGATTCCAGCTCTTTAACTCGAAAGGCGAGGAGGTGGAGATGTACTATAACCTGGCGGAAAAGACGTTCACCATGGACCGTACCAAGAGTGGTGAGGTGTCGTTCAGCAAGGACTTCCCTGCAGTGACCGTGGCTCCTGTCGAGGATGGCAATGAAATGAAACTCCGCTTGTTCGTAGACAAGTCGAGCATTGAAGCGTTTGGCAACGACGGACGTTTTGCCGTGACAAATCTCGTATTCCCGTCGGAACCTTACAACCGTATCAGTTTCTATGCTAAAGGTGGAAGCTGCAATGTCACCTCGTTTACTGTGTACAAACTCGGATTAAAATAACAGATAATAATCTTCAGCATGGAAAATACTAAGAATTCTTCTTTGGCAAAGCTCTTTCCGGTCATGCTTTGCTTCTTCGCCATGGGCTTTGTGGATTTGGTGGGCATCGCCTCCAACTACGTGAAGGCCGACTTGAACCTGACCGACTCGCAAGCCAACATATTCCCGTCTCTGGTGTTCTTCTGGTTCCTCATCTTCTCCGTACCTACGGGTATGCTGATGAACCGCATCGGACGCAAGAAGACGGTGCTTCTCAGCCTTGTCATCACGTTTGCCTCTTTGCTTCTCCCGGTTTTCGGAGACGGTTACGTGCTGATGCTGCTCTCGTTCTCATTGCTGGGCATCGGCAATGCGCTGATGCAAACGTCGCTCAACCCGCTGCTTTCCAATATCGTAAGCGGCGAGCGGCTGGCAAGTTCGCTCACCTTCGGACAGTTTGTAAAAGCCATTGCTTCGTTTCTGGCTCCATACATCGCCATGTGGGGAGCTACGCAGGCCATTCCGTCTCTGGGCATGGGCTGGAGGGTGCTGTTCCCGGTCTATATGGTCATTGCGGTGATTGCCATTCTCTGGCTGAGCGGTACTTCCATCCGCGAGGAAAAGGAAGAGGGACGCCCTTCCACCTTCGGGGAGTGCCTCGCCCTGCTGGGCAAGCCGTTTATCTTTCTCTGCTTCCTGGGCATCATGTGCCATGTGGGCATTGATGTAGGTACGAATACCACAGCGCCCAAAATCCTGATGGAGCGTCTGGGCATGACGCTGGCCGATGCCGGCTTTGCCACCAGCCTTTACTTCATTTTCCGCACGGCGGGTTGCTTTCTCGGCGCCTTCATTCTTCAGAAGATGGCTCCCCGAACCTTCTTCGGCATCAGCGTGTTATGTATGTTGGCTGCGATGGTAGGGTTGTTCGTTTTCCATGAAAAGACAATGATATACATTTGCATTGCCCTTATCGGTTTCGGCAATTCGAACATCTTTCCGGTTATCTTCTCTCAGGCGTTGCTTGCTATGCCGCAAAAGAAGAACGAGGTTTCCGGTTTGATGATTATGGGGCTCTTCGGCGGTACGGTATTTCCGATAGCAATGGGCTTGGCAAGTGATGCTGTAGGACAAAGCGGTGCCGTGGCTGTGATGACGGTAGGGGTAGTGTACTTGTTCTTCTATATGCTGCGTATGAAGCGGTAATCTTTGTTCGCAGGCTGCGGACACATATCCCAAGGCTGCGGATATCTGTCCCAAGGTTGCGGATGTCTATCCCAAGCCTTGGGATAGAGATAATCCTTAGTTCTTAGAGACTTTTTAATAGATAATTGGCAACTTTTCATTCTATAGTTAGGAACTTTTTTATTAGGTTTGCAGTGGGTAGGACATTGAGTTTGCCGTGAATAAAATATATCATTCATTAAACAATATAATATTATGAATAAGATAATAGTAGGTATGGGCGAGGCTCTGTGGGACTGCCTCCCCGAAGGAAAGAAGATAGGCGGTGCTCCGGCAAACTTTGCTTACCATGCATCGCAGTTTGGTTTCGACAGCCGTGTGGTCAGTGCCGTAGGTGCCGATGCGGATGGGGACGAGATTCTGGATGTGTTCGCCCGGAAGGGGCTGCGCACGCAGATTGAGCGCGTGCCTTACCCCACGGGAACGGTGCAGGTGACGCTCGATGCCGTGGGCGTGCCGTGCTATGAGATAAAAGAAGGCGTGGCCTGGGACAACATTCCCTTTACCGACGAACTGAAGCGTCTGGCACTGAACACGCGTGCCGTATGTTTCGGCTCTTTGGCGCAACGCAGTGAAACAAGCCGCATCACCATCAACCGTTTTCTCGACACGATGCCCGATGCGGAGGGGCAACTGAAGATATTCGACATCAATCTCCGCCAAGGGTTCTATACCAAAGAGATACTCTGCGAATCCATGCGCCGCTGCAACATCCTCAAGATAAACGATGAGGAGCTGGTGACCATCAGCCGTATTTTCGGCTACCCGGGCATCGATTTGCAGGACAAATGCTGGATTCTGCTGGCTAAATATAACCTGAAAATGCTTATCTTGACTTGTGGAACGAACGGCAGCTATGTGTTCACTCCGGGAGTGGTTTCCTTCCAGGAGACGCCCAAGGTACCGGTGGCGGACACCGTTGGAGCCGGTGACTCGTTCACGGCAGCCTTCACCGCTGCCATTCTCAGCGGGAAGCAGGTGCCCGATGCCCATAAACTGGCGGTGGAAGTCTCTGCCTATGTATGTACCCAGAGCGGTGCCATGCCGGAATTGCCGGTGGCCTTGAAAGAAAGGCTGGCATAGATTTTTCTTATTCTTTTCACATTTTTCGTTATCTTTGCTCATCTGCAATCTTAAATCAGAGGAAAGTGAAGATGAGACAGCATAACCTTCGGATTTTATTCTTTTTGCTCGTGCTTTGGGGAGTGGCGGTTGCCTGCTCCCGGCGCGAGGCACGTTTCCGTATCGGCGTTTCCCAATGTAGCGAGGATGAATGGCGGCGCCAGATGAACAGTGAGATACTCCGTGAAGCCCATTTCTACGAGGATGTGGAGGTGGACATCCGTACTGCTGTCGACGATAATGACCGTCAGGCAAAAGACATTCGTGAGCTGATAGCCGAAGGGGTGGATCTGCTGATTGTGGCCCCTAATGAAGCCACTCCGATAACTCCGGTTGTGGAGGAGGCATACAACCGGGGCATTCCGGTGATTGTAGTGGACCGTAAAATCCTTTCGGACAAATACACGGCCTACGTCGGTGCAGACAACTACGAGATAGGGAAAGCTGTGGGAGAGTATGTGGCCAATGTGCTGCATGGGCAGGGAGATGTGGTGGAAATCTCAGGTTTGGTGGGCTCCACACCTGCCGTAGACCGTCATCAAGGATTTGTGAAGGCTATATCCGCTTATCCCGGTATCCGGTTGCTGGCCGTTGAAGACGGTGCCTGGTTGCAACTCAAGGCCGGAGAGAAAATGGATACTCTGCTGAGCCGCTTTCCGCATATCGACCTGGTGTATGCGCAGAATGACCGTATGGCGGCCGGAGCCTATGCTGCCGCTGCCCGAGAGGGGCGGGAAAAGGATATGCGGTTCATCGGCATAGACGCCCTGTCCGGCAAAGACTATGGAGTGGAGAAAGTGCTTGCCGGCGAACTGGATGCCACGTTTATATATCCTACCGGTGGCGACCGCGTGATGCAGATTGCCATGGATATCCTGAACAAGCGTGATTTCCCCCGTGAAACTATCCTGGGCACTTCCGTCGTCGACCGCGACAATGCTCTCATCATGAAGATGCAGACCGCCCACATCGGCACCCTGGATGGAAAGATAGAAACCCTGAACGGAAAGATAAAACAGTATTTAGCCAGTTATGCCACGCAGCAGGTTGTCTTGTACGGCAGTCTGTCCGCCCTATTGTTGCTGGTCGGTTTGTTGGTGGCTGTCTACCTCTCCTTGCGTGCCAAGAACCGGTTGAACCGTGAACTGTCCATGCAGAAAAAGAAACTGGAGGAACAGAAAACCCAGTTGATACAGCAGAAGGAACTGTTGGAAGTACAGAAGTCGCAGTTAGAACAGCTTTCCCATGAACTGGAGGAGGCTACGCACGCCAAGCTGGTGTTCTTCACGAATATTTCACACGATTTCCGTACTCCGCTGACGCTGATAGCCGATCCCATAGAGCAGCTTCTTGCCAACCGCACCCTCGACGGACAGCCGCGCCAGCTCCTCGAGCTGATGAAAAAGAATGTGCATATCCTGCTTCGCCTGGTCAACCAGATACTTGATTTCCGGAAGGTGGAGAACGGGCGCATGGAGCTCCATCTCGAACCTTTTGATTTGCTCGACAGCTTCCGGGGCTGGAACGACTCTTTCCGCATGGCGTTGCTGAAGAAACATATTGCTTTCAGCTTTGAGGCATCTCCCGATACGGACTTCCGGATGATGGCAGATGCGGAGAAGATGGAGCGCATTTACTTCAATCTCTTCTCCAATGCCGTGAAGTATACGCCGGAGAATGGGAAGATAGCTATACGCTTGTCAATGACAGAGCAGAACTATAGCTTGTCTGTTTTCAATTCCGGCAGTTACATTTCTTCGACCGATGTGGAAGCTATCTTCGAGCGTTTTTATCAAGTGGACGGACATCAGGCAGGTACCGGTATCGGCCTTGCGCTGGTACGTGCTTTTGTAGAGATGCATGGTGGCAACATTGCGGCACACAGTGATGATAAGGGTACTACCTTCACCGTCACTTTCCCGAAGCAGGATGTTTTGCAGTACCATCCCACCATAGTGACGTTGCCTGCCGAAGAGAAGGACGTGTCGTCCACCCTGATAGATACGGAAGTGAAGGCATGCGAAGAGGTGGTTGAGGCTGATTGTCCTACTGTGCTGGTAATTGACGATAATGCGGATATTCGCAACTATGTGAAGTCACTGTTGACGCAAGAATTTCGCGTGCTGGATGCTGCGGACGGGACAGAGGGTATCCGGCTGGCCATGAAGTATGTGCCGGATGTGGTTATTTCGGATGTAATGATGCCCGGTATGGATGGTGTGGAATGTTGCCGCCGCTTGAAGGGGGAGTTACAGACATGCCATATCCCGGTGATTCTGCTGACGGCCTGCTCGCTGGACGAACAGCGTATCCAGGGCTATGATGGCGGTGCCGATTCTTATATTTCCAAACCATTCAATTCGCAGTTGCTCTTGTCTCGTGTCCGCAATCTTATTGCAAACCGCCGTCAGTTGAGGCAGTTCTTCGGAGATAACCAGACTATCGAGAAGGAAGCCATCAGTGATTTGGATAAGGGTTTCGTCTCCCGCTTCAAATCGCTTGTCGAGGAGAGGATGAAAGATGCGGAACTCAATGTGGAGGATTTGGGACGGAATATGGGTATGAGCCGTGTGCAGCTTTACCGTAAGCTGAAATCGCTGACCAACTATTCGCCGAATGAGCTGCTGCGCCAGATGAGGTTGAAAAAGGCTGCCTCACTGCTTGCCTCCTCTGACATGACGGTAGCGGAGATTGCCTATGAAGTGGGCTTTTCGTCACCTTCCTATTTCACGAAATGCTATAAGGAACAGTTTGGGGAGAGTCCTACCGAGTTTCTGAAAAGAAGGGGATAGCTGTTGTCTATCCCCCTTGTTCTTAATACACGTCTGTTTACTTCTGTAAATGATACTGGAACTTATTTCAGTATTTGAGGCAGGTTTTCCCTTCCCCAGAAGTAGTAAACACAGATTCCAATCCAGCTTGTGAGCAGGATGATAATTGCAACTAATAGTTTCTTCACGCCGTCTACCGGCCACTTCATGATTTCAAGTACGGCTTTGACACACAGAACCACACCGATAATCCAAATGATAAATCCAATCATAACCTGTGATATTTAGTATTGTTAATTAAAAACAAATAGAGACTACGCCTTATTCAGGAGCAGCCTCTATTCTTTATTTAGTAATCGGAATTACTCTGTAACTTCAGCGCCCCAATTTTCTTTGGAAAGACGCTTGTAGCTGTTGTAACGCCATTTAGCGTTTTCTTCAGCAGCCTTGAACAGCTCGTCGGCCTCCTGCGGATATTGCTTCATTACGGATGCGTAACGAACTTCACCCTTCAGGAAGTCTTGGAATCCGCTCCAATCCGGTTCCTTGCTATCCAGCGTGAACGGATTCTTGCCTTCAGCCTCCAGAGCCGGGTTGTAACGCCACAAGTGCCAGTAACCGCACTTAACGGCCTTTTCTTCCTCTGCCTGGCTCTTGCCCATACCTGCCTTCAGACCGTGGTTGATACACGGAGCGTAAGCGATGATGAGTGACGGACCGGGATATGCTTCTGCTTCACGGATAGCCTTCAGGGTCTGAGCCTGGTCGGCACCCATAGCGATTTGGGCAACGTATACGTAACCGTAAGTAGTAGCCATCAGACCGAGGTCTTTCTTGCGTACACGCTTACCGGCAGCAGCAAACTTAGCGATAGCACCCACCGGAGTAGCCTTAGAAGATTGACCACCTGTGTTAGAGTAAACCTCAGTATCCAGAACCAGGATGTTAACGTCCTTACCGCTGGCGATTACATGGTCGAGACCACCGTAACCGATATCGTAAGAAGCACCGTCACCACCGATGATCCACTGGCTGCGTTTTACCAAATATTGAGTCAAGCCTTTCAGTTCCTTGCTAATCGGGCAGCCGGCAGCGATGCCTTGCTCGATGATAGCCTCGATCTGAGGTGCAAGTTCTTTAGTCTTGTCTGCATCGTACATGTTTTCAATCCATGCTTTCAATACTTCCTTAACTTCAGCAGGAGCATTTTCGCCTTCAAGGATCTGGTTGAACAGTTTCACAATACGGTCACGCATCTTTTCGTTAGCGAGTTCCATACCCAAACCGAATTCACAGAAGTCTTCGAACAAAGAGTTTGCCCAAGCAGGACCTTGACCCTTTTCATTCTTAGTATAAGGAGTAGAAGGAACTGAACCGGAGTAGATAGAAGAACATCCTGTTGCATTAGCTACCATTTCGCGGTCACCGAATAACTGAGTGATCAACTTCACATACGGAGTTTCACCACAACCAGAGCAAGCACCTGAGAATTCAAACAACGGAGTAGCGAACTGAGAGTTCTTTACGTTAGCTTTAACGTCAACCAAATGTTGCTTGCTTGCTACCTTTTCAGCGCAGTAATCCCAGTTAGGAACTTGGTTCAACTGGCTTTCCAGATGTTTCATAGTCAAAGCCTTGCCACCCTTCTTCGGATTACCCGGACAGATGTCGGCACAGTTACCGCAACCCAGACAGTCGAGAACGTCAACCTGGATACGGAATGTCATACTATCGAATACTTTACCTACCGCTTTCAGCATCTCGAAGTTTGCACCTTTCTGCTCTTCAGCATCCAGAACGAACGGACGGATAGAAGCGTGAGGACAAACGTATGCACACTTGTTACACTGGATACAGTTTTCAGCATTCCATTCGGGTACGAAAGCAGCTACACCACGTTTTTCGTATTTAGCTGTACCTTGATACCAAGTACCGTCTTCGATGCCTTTGAATGCAGATACCGGCAACAAGTCACCATCCTGTGCATTGATCGGACGAACTACTTCGTTGATGAATGCAGGATCGTTGTTTTCAGCCTTAGCGTCGTCAGCCAAGTTAACCCAAGCAGGATCAACAGTCAATTGTTTGTATTCACCACCACGGTCAACGGCAGCATAGTTCTTGTTTACGATATCTTCACCCTTCTTACCGTAAGACTTCTGGATGAATTTCTTCATCTGTTCTACAGCCAGGTCAACAGGAATTACGCCTGTGATACGGAAGAATGCAGATTGCAGGATTGTATTGGTACGGTTGCCCAAACCGATTTCTTGTGCAATCTGAGTTGCATTGATATAGTATACAGAGATATTGTTTTTAGCGAAATACTTCTTCACGCGGGTAGGCAGATTCTTAGCCAGTTCTTCGCCTTCCCAGATTGTGTTCAGAAGGAATGTACCATTCTTACGCAAACCGCGGGTTACATCGTACATGTGCAGGTAAGCCTGAACGTGGCAAGCCACAAAGTTCGGAGTGTTTACCAAGTATGTAGAGCGGATCGGAGTATCACCGAAACGCAAGTGAGAACAAGTGAAACCACCTGACTTCTTAGAGTCATAAGAGAAGTAAGCTTGGCAGTGTTTATCAGTGTTGTCACCGATGATTTTTACAGAGTTCTTGTTAGCACCTACTGTACCGTCAGCGCCCAGTCCGTAGAATTTAGCTTCGAACATGCCTTCGCCACCCAATGCGATTTCTTCTTCCTGAGGAAGTGAAGTGAAGGTTACGTCGTCTACGATACCGATAGTAAAGTGGTTCTTCGGCATCGGCATAGCCAGATTCTTGAATACGGCAATGATCTGAGCAGGAGTAGTGTCCTTAGAACCCAAACCGTAACGACCGCCTACGATTACCGGAGCATTAGCAGTACCATAATAGCAGTCTTTTACATCGAGGTACAACGGTTCGCCGTTAGCACCCGGTTCCTTTGTACGGTCAAGAACTGCAATAGTCTTAGCAGTCTTAGGCACAGCAGCCAGGAAGTGCTTAGCAGAGAACGGACGATACAAGTGTACGGCAACCATACCTACCTTTTCGCCATTAGCTACCAAGTGGTCGATAGCTTCGCGGGCAGCTTCAGTTACAGAACCCATAGCGATGATAACGCGTTCTGCGTCTTCGGCACCATAGTAATCGAACAAGCCGTATTTACGTCCTGTGATTTTAGAAATTTCATTCATGTATTCTTCTACAATAGCAGGAACTGCTTCGTAGTAGTTGTTGCATGATTCACGGTGCTGGAAGAAATGGTCGGGGTTTTCAGCCATACCACGGGCAACCGGATTCATCGGATTCAATGCGCGAGCACGGAATTCAGCCAAAGCTTCCTGGTCAATCAGGGGAGCGAGATCATCGTTTTCCAACATCTCGATCTTCTGGATTTCATGAGAAGTACGGAAGCCGTCGAAGAAATTAACAAACGGTACACGAGCTTTGATAGTTGACAAGTGAGCAACACCGGAGAGGTCCATAACTTCCTGTACAGAACCTTCGGCCAGCATAGCAAAACCGGTCATACGGGTTGACATAACGTCTTGGTGGTCACCGAAGATACACAGAGCGTGAGAAGCCAGTGTACGAGCTGATACGTGGAATACGCAAGGCAGGAATTCACCGGCAATCTTGTACATATTCGGGATCATCAGCAACAGACCTTGAGATGCAGTGTACGTTGAAGTCAACGCACCGGCTTGCAATGAACCGTGAACGGCTCCGGCAGCACCGGCTTCTGATTGCATTTCCTGTACCAATACTGTTTCGCCGAAGATGTTTTTGCGTCCTGCGGCAGCCCATTCGTCTACGTACTCAGCCATCGTAGAAGAGGGAGTGATGGGATAGATAGCAGCTACTTCAGAGAACATATACGAGATATGCGCAGCAGCCTGGTTACCATCACAAGTAATGAATTTCTTCTGTTTAGTCATAACTAAATTGAATTATTATTAAGTGAATAAATCTCAATATAAAAAGCCGAACATCCAGAGTGGAATCTGATTCCCTCTTCCTATTTCTGCTTTGTGCAGGGCGTAGGTGACGCCGGGATTGTTCTTAATCTTCATTCCTTCCGGACAAATCTTGAAAGGCATCACATCGTCCACCAGGAACGACATATTTTTGTCGCCTTTGTTCACCTTGTGATCTTTCCACAAGGAATTTGCGAAGAAAGTGTCCAGTACATCCAGTTCTTCCACTTTCACGGGATAGATGGAGTACATCAGGTTGGAGTTGTGCATCATGATCTTTGATGGTTTCTTAGGGAATTCTTCTCCCTTCGGATATACCATATTGATAAGACGTGCATCTGCCAGATATTTGATGTAGTTCATTACCGTAGCGCGGGATGTCTGTATATCGTTTGCCAGCTGGCTTACGTTCGGGGCTTTCGGACCGTCTACTGCCAGCATATAGAGCAATTTCTTAATTTTTGAAAGATATTTCAGTTCAATCTGTTTAATGAGCAGGATATCCACTTCCACCATCATATTCATGGTCTTCAGTAGATTTTCCGAGAAATTGCGTTTTTCCAGAAAGAACGGATAAAAACCGTGGTGCAGATAATCCTGCAGGTAATCTAACGGGCGCACTTTCGAAAGGATACCTTTGGCAATCTGTTCGTGATTGCTCAAAATCTCTTCCAGTGTGTAAGCACGGAACTTCATGCCGGTCTGCAGGTTCAGATACTCACGGAAAGAGAAGCCACGCAGATTATAGCTCTTCACAATGTCACGCAATTCCAGATTTTCCTCTTTCAGTCGCATTACGGACGAACCGGTGAATACGATTTTGAGGTTCGGGAAACGATCGTAGCACATTCTCAGTTCTCTGCTCCAGTCAGGGTGTTTAAACACTTGGTCTATCAATAATACTTTTCCGCCGCGACGTTGAAATTCGTAAGCGAAATCAACGATACTGAAGTTGGAAAAATAGAAATTGTTCATATTGATAAAGAGACAGGAACGGTCAGTGCCGAATTTCTCTTTAGCGTATTGCAACAAGAACGTGGTTTTACCGACACCACGCGTTCCTTTAATACCGATAAGGCGGTCGTTCCAGTTGATCTCATCCATGAGGTCACGGCGAACAGGGGCATTGGTATGCTCAACAAGATAGGCGTGTGTGCGGTAGAATGCTTCCATGCTGTTAAATTCGGTTTATCGGGCGACAAATATACGCCTTTTTTGTAGAATTGCAAAGTAGAGATGGCAAAATATCTTTTTTGTTAGTGAAGTTTATATATTTGTTTTGCCTTGTTTTTCTCTGTAATTTTGCGGCCTTAAATAATAAAGAACTGTAATTGTATGAAACTCTACGTATTTAACCCAGACACAGACATGGCGCTTGCTAACAATGAAGAAAATTATATAGCTCCCGCTTCTGCTCGCCGAATGGCTCAGGACCTTGCTTTATTACCCATCTGGTATGCCCAGCCTGGCAGTGCCGTACTCGCTCCATCAGCTTATAATGCAGATTATCTGCAAATAATGAAGCGTATGTTTCCCCTTTCCGTACAGTTGGTTACCGAACCTGAACTGCCTGATTATGCCGAATCTCAGATTATACCATGGGGTTGGAATCTTGCTTTTCGTAAACGCATGTTGAAAGGGGGAATTGCAAAACACAAACTTCCTACGTTGGAGGAATTAAAAAGACTTCGTGCCTTTTCTTCTCGAGAGTTGGCTATGGTAGTGCTTGATGGCTTGCATGGCATTGAGAATTGTTGTGGTTTGGCCAACTATTTGAATGACCTCCCTGCTTGTCAGGAATTTGTAGAGAAGTATAAACGTACAGTGTTGAAGGCGCCTTGGTCAAGTAGTGGTAAAGGACTGAACTGGTGTAGAGGTATATTTACCGATTCTATTGCTGGTTGGTGCCAGCATGTTTTGGATGAACAAGAGGGGGTAATCGGGCAACCTGTATATAATAAAATAGAAGATTTTGCTCTTGAATTTTATTCTGATGGACATGGCAGGGTACTTTTTACCGGTTATTCTCTTTTCCTGACCAATGAAAAAGGAGCCTATCTTGGTAATCTACTGGTAACACCTGAATGGGTGGAAAACTGGATAACTGAATACGTACCATTGGTAACTTTGGTGCAGGTACGCGAAAGGTTGCAGGAGTTATTAACCGTTGTATTTGGAGAATCTTATACGGGTTATCTGGGTGTAGACATGATGATTTGTCGTGATGAGGAAAAGCAGAGTTACCGTATTCATCCTTGTGTGGAAATTAACGTGCGTATGAATATGGGAGTGGCGGCACATCTGTTTCGCGAGAATTTTGTAGCTCCGGGTACAGTCGGTAATTTTAATATTGATTACTATCCAACGAACGATGCCTTGCAGGAAGAGCACAAGCAGGCGATGGAGCAGTATCCTGTTGTTATAGAAAACGGACGTTTAGTCTCCGGTTACCTTCCGTTAGTTCCGGTAACACCGAAGAGCCGATATCGCGCCTATGTTCTATGTTATAAGAGTAGGGTGAATGATACGAATGATTAGTGTAAGACCTGTTTGCATGCTTCGCTCTCATTTCCACAACGATCTACAGCTGTAACGGCAAAGTATTTCTTTGCCGTCCACAGACGGATGGGGGCATATGTATATTCTGTTTCCTGTACACGCTGGGCTATGATATTTTCCGGGTTAGAGGTATCTACGGGATAAGTATCCGAACCATAGATGACATAAGTCGGCACATTGCGTTTATCATTGTCCGTGGCGGGAAGCCAGCTCAAGTGTATGTAACCGTCGCACTGCTGGGTAACGATTAAATTGCCGGGAGTTGTAGGTGGCACGTTGTCTATCCATGGCATGGCAGGCTGCAAGGCAGGAGCGGTATAGAAATCTTCTTCCAATGCATCGTACAATCCCTGAGTGTTATCCATCAGATATTTTACACGATAATGAGCCTGGCCTGCCAGTTTATGTTTGCGGATAAAGTACATTTGACGTTCCACTTCGCCCAAGGTCCAATTGCCTTCGCTGGGGTCAAGGAAATAAATGCCCAGTCCTGGAATAATCTGTCGTCCGTTACTTTGTTCCTGCCAGTCGAGGGCAAAAGGGTAGAAGTGATTACCACGGAAATAAATCATGGGATATATCTGATCTTGTATCCCTTCGCCCAGCCAACCTTGTGCATCCTGATAGACGGTATGGAAAGCATTCCAGCCGCGAGAAGGATAGCGGGAAGTGTCACGGTATTTACCTACGGGGCAGGTACTGACCTTTACCCAGGGTTTTAGAGCTTTTACACCTTTATAGAGATGACGGACGATTTCTGTGATATTATCCCTGCGCCATTGGGAAAGGTCGCGTCCTTTACCGTACTTCCGGAAATCGTAGGTGTCGGGAAAACGGGGAGCATTCTCCGGATAACGCAGATAATCGAAATGGACACCATCTACGTCATATTTTTCCACAACCTCACGTACAAGACTCATCAGGTATTCTTTGGTTTGCGGGTTTCCGGGATTGAGGAAATATTCCCGCTTATAAGGTACACAAATGGCGGATTTTTGTTTGGTGACAGAAGTATTACCCAGATTGGCAACATGTTTGCGGTTGCCCAATGGAATGGCTACCATCCAGGCATGGCATTCCATACCGCGTTTATGACATTCCTCTACGGCAAAAGCCAGCGGGTCATATCCCGGGTCGCCACCTGTCTTCCCGGTTAGTATAGAATTGAAAGGCTCTATTTTTGAGCGATAGAGTACATCACCGCGTGTCCGTGTCTGGAAGAGTACGGTGTTGAAGTTGGCATCTTTCAGTCGGTCCAGTATTTCGACGAGTTCTGCTTTTTGTTTCCGGATACCTTCGGGCGTGGTGGCACGGGTACACGGCCAGTCCAGACCATAGACAGCGGTAACCCAGGCGGCACGCACTTCGTATTTGGGAGGACGATTTGTCGTCTCACCGATGGATTGCGCAGCGAGGGGCAAAATCAATATGCTAAATAGTATGGTAAGCAGTAACTGTTTCATGATAGGGCTGGATTCTCTTTTACTTCTTTATTACTGTCATTTTTCGCGGCGAAGATAAGTAAAACACTTGAGAAAGTTGTGCAGTTTCCAAAGAAACTGTTACATTTGCGTGCATTAAAAGTAATGAATAACAACGCACCATGATTACATTTACACTTTGCTTACTGGCATTGATAGCGGGCTATTTTCTTTACGGGCGTTTCATTGAACGCATTTTTGGCCCTGACGATCGTAAAACACCTGCCCTGACCAAGACCGACGGGGTGGACTATATTCCTCTGCCCACTTGGAAAATATTCATGATACAGTTTCTTAATATTGCCGGTTTAGGACCCATCTTCGGCGCTATTATGGGGGCTAAATTCGGGGTGTCGTCCTATTTGTGGATTGTGTTTGGCAGCATCTTTGCCGGTGCTGTACACGATTATCTGGCGGGTATGCTCTCTCTGCGTAATGGCGGTGAAAGTTTGCCGGAAATCATCGGTCGATATCTGGGTACGACTACCAAGCAAGTGATGCGTGGTTTTACCGTACTTCTGATGATATTGGTGGGAGCTGTGTTTGTAGCCGGTCCTGCCGGGCTGTTGGCAAAGCTTACGCCGGAGTCGCTGGATGTAACGTTCTGGATAGTGGTTGTATTTATCTATTATATTTTTGCAACTCTGTTGCCGGTTGATAAGATAATCGGTAAGATTTATCCGCTGTTTGCTGTTGCACTGCTCTTTATGGCTGTGGGTATATTGGTGATGCTCTACGTGAAACACCCCATTTTACCGGAGTTCTGGGACGGATTACAGAATACGAATCCGAATGCTACCGAATTACCTATTTTCCCAATTATGTTTGTAAGTATAGCCTGTGGCGCTATCAGTGGTTTCCATGCAACACAAAGCCCGTTGATGGCACGTTGTATGACGAGTGAACGTCATGGCCGGCCTGTGTTCTATGGTGCTATGATTACCGAAGGCATCGTTGCTTTGATATGGGCTGCTGCTGCCACTTACTTCTTCCATGAAAATGGAATGGGCGAAAATAATGCGGCTGTAGTGGTGGATGCCATCACTAAAGACTGGCTTGGCGTGGTGGGAGGTTTCCTTGCCATATTGGGGGTGATTGCTGCACCTATCACCAGTGGTGACACTGCTTTCCGTTCTGCCCGTCTCATTGTAGCTGACTTTCTTGGAATGGAACAAAAGACCATGCGACGCCGTTTATATATATGCATTCCGATGTTCCTCGTTGCTATTGGTTTGTTGCTTTACAGTCTGCGTGACAAAGAAGGTTTTGATATGATTTGGCGTTACTTCGCATGGACCAACCAGACGCTTTCTGTTTTCACTCTTTGGGCGATTACCGTTTATCTGGTGCGTGAGAAGAAAGGGCATTACTTTTATGTAACTTATTTCCCGGCTATATTCATGACGGCTGTTTGCACGACCTATATCTGCATAGCCCCCGAAGGTTTTGGATTAGGACCTCAGATGGCGCTTACTATTGCTATTCTTTCTGTTGTGGTAGCCGCATTCTGGTTCAATATCTGGTATTTCAAAACGACTAAAAAACTTTGGTAATGAAGAAATTCAAAAAATCTACAAGTATTACAATTGCTCTGCTTATTTATGTGAGTGCTACGGCAGCCTATTTCCTGCCACGTAACACTGTCATCAGTGATACGGAGAAATACGTCACGGTTGCAGCGTCCTATGTCATTGTGTTTATCCTTTGGCTGGTTCTGCGCAAAAAGGAAGAATTGCAGCGGAAACGTAAAGAAGAAGATGAAAAGTATAATAACACCAAAAACTATAAGTAACAATGAAAAAATTAGTATTATTCGTTTGTCTGCTTGTGGCCACAGTGGCTGCCCAGGCACAGTTTGAAAAAGGAAAGTGGATTGTAAATCCGTCAATTTCCGGGTTAGGTTTGTCGCATAATACGGATACGGATAAGACCTCTTTTGGCATCGAAGCCAAGGGTGGTGCATTCTTGTTGGATAATGTGGCGTTGTTGGTACATGCAGGGGCTGCCTGGAACAATGGTGGTTCGGATACGGATGTCTATACTCTCGGTGTAGGTGGTCGTTATTATTTCAGTAATATTGGTATATATCTGGGTGCTGATGTCAATGTGGACCGTTGGGATTGGGGTACAAGTGATGATACCAAGTTTTCTTTTGGAGCGGAGGCTGGCTATGCTTTCTTTTTGACAAGGACGGTGACGCTTGAGCCGGCTGTGTACTGGAACGTAAATAGTGACCGTTCTGTATTTGGCCTGAAGGTAGGTTTCGGCTTCTATTTCTAAGAGTTTTCTTCCGCTTGGCGGATTTTATAAACCGTCCCATGAGATCATATTAATAGTCTTGTGGGACGATTTTTTTTATCTCATGGGACGGATATTTTCATCTTACGAGACAAAATAAATCGTCTCATGAGATGATTTTCTTTCTATTATTTCATGTGTAATTTCTCTTGCAGGAATTGACCCGTATAGCTTTCTGCACATCGCGCTACTTCCTCCGGTGTACCTGCCGCCACCAGATTTCCACCTTTATTACCGCCTTCCGGTCCGAGGTCTATCACGTAGTCGGCACATTTGATAACATCCATGTTGTGTTCAATGATTACAATGGAGTGTCCACGTAATATCAATGCATCGAATGCTTCCAGCAGTTTACGGATGTCATGGAAGTGCAATCCCGTGGTCGGTTCATCAAAGATAAACAGGGTGGGGTCTGCTTTCTCCTGACTGAGGTAGTAAGCCAGTTTCACACGCTGGTTTTCACCACCTGAAAGGGTGGAGGAAGATTGTCCCAGTTTGATATACCCCAATCCCACATCTTGCAATGGAGCAAGTTTCTTCACAATCTTCTTTTGTCCGTGTTTGGTAAAAAACTCCACGGCCTGATTTACGGTCATTTCCAGTACATCATATATATTGGCATCATGGAACTTTACTTCCAGTGTATCTGCTTTGAAGCGTTTACCGTGGCAGGTTTCACATTCCAGAACCAAATCGGCCATAAATTGCATTTCTACTGTGATGGTTCCGTCACCTTTACACTCTTCGCAACGTCCGCCTTCACTGTTGAATGAGAAGTAACCGGCGGTGTATCCCATTTGCTTGGCAAGCGGTTGTTCTGCCCATAATTTACGAATTTCATCGTAAGCTTTGATATATGTCACGGGATTCGAACGACTGGATTTACCAATGGGGTTCTGGTCTACAAATTCTACGTTCCGTAGATTTTGCAGGTCACCACCGATAGAAGCGAATTCACCCGGGCGTTCACTGCATTCGTCCAGTTCGCGCTTCAGGGCACGGAAGAAAATGTCACGTACCAGAGTACTCTTACCGGAACCGCTGACTCCAGTTACTACGGTCATCACGTTTAGCGGGAAACGTACGTTTACTCCTTTCAGGTTATTCTCGCGGGCTCCGGTCAGTTCTATGTAATTATTCCATGGACGACGGTGTTCCGGAACGGGAATTTCTTCTTCTCCCAGCAGATAACGTACTGTGTAACTATCACTATTCGGTTGCAAATCTTTCATATCTCCCTGGTAGACAACTTGTCCGCCCAGACGTCCGGCTTTTGGTCCGATATCTATAATGTAATCTGCTGCACGGATAATTTCCTCGTCATGCTCCACGATGACAACCGTATTACCCAATTGTTGTAATTGACGTAATACATGGATCAGCTTATCTGTATCGCGGCTATGCAACCCGATACTTGGTTCATCAAGAATGTAGAGTGAGCCAACCAGGCTACTGCCTAATGAAGTGGCGAGATTGATGCGTTGACTTTCACCACCGGAAAGCGAATTGCTGAGGCGGTTTAATGTCAGATATCCCAATCCTACATCGAGAAGGAAGCGGATGCGACTGTTGATTTCCGTTAGGATACGGGTGGCAACATCCGTATCATGCTTATCCAGTTGAAGGTTATCGAAGAAAGTTTTCAGTTCCGTAATCGGCAAGTCCACAAGTTCGGAGATATTTCGTCCGCCTACCCGTACATAGCTGGCTTCGGGCTTCAGACGGGTACCGTGGCACTTTGGACAAAGCGTTTTGCCACGATATCGTGCCAACATCACGCGGTATTGTATTTTGTACTGATTTTCCTGTACCATCTTGAAGAAAGCATTGATTCCTTGGAAGTAAGGGGTGCCTTCCCATAACATGCGGCGCTGTTCGTTTGTAAGTTCAAAGTAGGGGGTGAAGATCGGGAAACCGGCTTTTTCGGCACCGCGTATCACCATGTCTTTCCATTCGCCCATCACTTCGCCTCGCCAACATACCACGGCACCGTCGTATACGGATAATGAGCGGTTGGGTATTACCAAGTGTTCATCAATGCCGATTACCTTGCCGAAGCCCTCACATTCAGGACATGCACCAATAGGGGAATTGAAAGAAAACATCTGGTCACTGGGCTCCTCAAAAGCAATGCCGTCTGCCTCGAATTTAGTGCTGAAGCGGTATAGACTGGTTGTTCCGTCAGGTTGATAGAATCGCAGCAAGCAGGCACCGTCACCTTCGTACATGGCTGTCTCGGCAGAATCTGTTAACCGACTGATTGCATCTTTCTCTTTAGATGCTACCATACGGTCTATCAATAAGAAAACTGTATCTTCTTTTTTAAGCTCGTATTCATCGATACGAACCATTTCTCCGTTTACTTCCAGACGGTTGAAACCTTGTTTCATATCAATGTCTAATTGTTGCTTCATCGTTCGGTCTTCGCGAAGTAATATCGGAGCCAGTACGGTGTATCTTGTTCCCTCCGGATACCCCAACATACAGTTTACGATATCTTCTGTGGAATGTTTTTTTACTTCCTCTCCGCTGATGGGACTGAATGTCCGTCCGATGCGTGCATACAGTAAACGCAGGTATTCGTAAATTTCGGTAGAGGTACCGACGGTAGATCGTGGGTTGCGACTACTCACCTTCTGTTCTATGGCAATAGCTGGCGGAATTCCTTTAATAAAGTCACATTCCGGCTTGCTCATACGTCCCAGGAACTGGCGGGCATAACTGCTCAGGCTTTCTACATAACGACGTTGTCCTTCTGCATATAGCGTGTCGAATGCCAGGGATGATTTACCGGAACCGGATAGTCCGGTGATAACGACAAGTTTGTTTCTGGGTATTTCTACGTCTATATTTTTCAGGTTGTTGACGCGTGCGCCTTTGATAAGTATGGAGTTGTTTTTTATCATAATCAGAGTCACTATAGTGAATATCAGTTTGCAAAGATAATCACTGCGGTTCAAATATGTATAATGATTGGCAGGTTAAGATTTGTTATACTTTTAAATAGTTGCTGATATACCAGCAGGAAAAGAGCTATTTTTATGCGCATTTTTAAACGAATCATCCTTATGCGATACCCTCGGATATGCTTGTGTGCCATTTTGGTATGCTTGTTCTCTTGTGTCGAGACAATTACAGGACAAGAGACTGTTGATCTGAAATCACTTGCCGATAGTGTGCGGAAAGCTAATGGCAAGCCGAATTTTCTACCTTTGGGCATGCACTTTCTGGAACTGGCAAAAGAACGGAAAGATACGGCAAATATCAGTGATGCTTATGCCATCATTACAAATCATTATTATGAGTTGGGTGATACGGATAGCCTGCGTCTGATGACTTATGAATATATGGATTGGGCGGACCGTTGTCATCGCAATACGGATCGCTACCAGGCATGGAGGCAATATATTCAGCGGATGACTGAAAAGGGCATGCAGGAAGAGGCGATGAAAGAGACAGAATTGCTATGTAAAGATGCTGAACAGAGGAAAGATAAATATGGCATGGCATCCGGGGAGATGTGTATAGGCTATAACCACCGTGTGTTTGGGCAGAATATAAAGCTCTGTATTGAATATTATGATAATGCCTTAAAACATTTTGAGGAAGGAAAATACTACCGTGACGCTTACGTCGTTTCTCTTAATATCATTCAAACTCATCTGGCACGTCAGTCGTATAATGAGGCTTTGCCTTATTTGGATCGTTTGGAACAGTTGGGAAAAACAATAGAAGAGAAAAAAATATCTATAGGAGAAGCGCTATACATGCGTTTTTATCAGTTTCGTGTTATCGCTGTCTTAGGGGTGAAAGGAGCGAAGGCAGCGGAACCTTACATCCGTGAGACGAATGCTTATTACCTCAAACATAAAGAAGACATTTCACAAGAAGGATGGTTCGGTTACAAAATAATGTGTAACCAGATTCTGGGAGATATAAGTAATGCTGTGGTTTATATGGATTCTTTAATTGATTACCAACGTTCGATCGGTAATTATTACCCTGGAAATTATAGGCAGAAAGCCATTATGCTGGAACAAGTAGGTCACTATAAGGAGGCATGCCGTGCTTTTGCAGAATACTCTCAATTGAATGATTCTGTACGTACGGCAGAAATGGATGAACAACTGAACAAATACACTGCCCAGTTTGAAGTGGACCGCCTGAAGATGGAAAAATTGGAATTGAGTGAAAGAATGAGTCGTGAACGGCTTATTACGGTATCTATTGCCGGTTGCCTGATATTTATATTACTTCTGCTGGTTACTTACCTCTATGTTCGCACTTTATCTATGAACCGGAAATTGGATGTTGCCCGTAAAGAATTGCAGAAGATGAGCCGTATCAAGAGTTCATTCATCCAACATGTTACGCATGAGTTGCGTACACCGCTTAATTCTGTAGTGGGCTTTTCTGCTTTGCTTGCCGAGGAAGGGCTGGATGTGGAAGATGCTCGTGAATACTCTGGTCAGGTGGAGAAGAATAGTGCTTATTTGCTGGGATTGATTGATAATATTATTGATATAGCTGACATGGACTCTCAGACGGCAGATATGCCTAAAGAAGTTGTGGATGTCAACGCTTGCTGTCTTGAATGTATAGATGAATTTGGAGGCAAACAAAATGACGGTGTGGAATTGCAGTGGATTCCGTCTCCTGATGATCCTGTAATCCTGACTGTGCGTGCCTGGATGAAGCGTGTCCTGTCTTTGTTGATGGACAATGCCGAGAAGTTTACCGAACAAGGAGTCATTCGTCTACTGTGTGAGGAAGATAAAGCGAATAGTATCATTCGTTTTATTATAGAGGATACAGGTATAGGTATCGACCCGCAATATCAGGATACTATTTTCGAGCGTTTTTTTAAAATAGATACCTTTAGGCCTGGTACAGGATTGGGACTTTCCATAGCCCGCCAGGTAATGGACATTGTTGATGGCAAAATTTATCTGGATACATCTTACACAGGCGGTACCCGTATGGTAGTAGAATGGCCTGCATAATTAATAAACAACCCTTAATCAGATTTATAAAGAATGAAAGTAAAAACTCTTTTGTGCATATGCGCCCTGCTCTTTTCTTTAGCAGTGGCGGCACAATCTCCGCAACCCGAAAGATATCCCAAACGTGAATTTCGCGCAGCCTGGATTCAGGCTGTCAACGGACAGTTTCGTGGAATTCCTACCGAGAAGTTAAAACAAACCTTGATTAACCAGTTGAATTCTTTGCAAGAGGCAGGTATCAATGCAATCATTTTCCAGGTACGTCCTGAGGCTGATGCTCTTTATGCCTCCAAACTGGAACCGTGGAGCCGTTTTCTGACCGGTGTACAGGGAAAAGCTCCTAATCCTTATTGGGACCCTATGGAGTTTATGATTGAAGAATGTCATAAACGAGGCATGGAATTTCATGCGTGGATCAACCCCTATCGCGTGAAGACCTCGCTAAAGAATGAATTGGCTCCGAATCATGTTTATAATATCCATCCCGAGTGGTTTGTGACCTATGGTGACCAATTGTATTTTGATCCGGCATTACCGGAAAGCCGTCGTCATATCTGTATGGTGGTAATGGATATTGTTTCCCGCTATGATGTGGATGCTATCCATATGGATGATTATTTCTATCCTTATCCTAAACCGGGAGTGGACTTTCCGGATGATGCCAGCTTTGCCCGTTACGGTGGTGGCTTTTCCAATAAAGCAGACTGGCGGCGCAGCAATGTCAATGTGTTGATAAAGAAAATACATGAGACGGTACGCGAGGTGAAACCCTGGGTTAAATTTGGTGTATCTCCTTTCGGTATCTATCGTAATGAGAAGAGTGATCCGCTGGGTAGCAAGACCAATGGATTACAGAACTATGATGACCTTTATGCCGATGTGCTTCTTTGGGCTCGTGAAGGCTGGGTGGACTATAACATTCCGCAAATATATTGGCATATTGGCCATCCGGCAGCTGATTATGAAACATTGGTGAAATGGTGGGCAAAGCATACGGAGAACCGTCCTTTGTTTATCGGGCAATCAGTGATGAATACAGTACAGAATGCTGATCCGCAAAACCCCTCTATGAACCAACTTCCCCGCAAGATGGCATTGCAGCGTGCTTATCAGACAATTGGCGGAAGCTGTCAGTGGCCTGCCAGCGCAGTGGTAGAAAATGCGGGGAAATATCGCGATGCTTTGATTGCTGAATATCATAAATATCCTGCTTTACCGCCGGTATTCGATTTCATGGATAATGAAGCACCTGACAAAGTGCGTAAGGTAAAACCAGTGTGGACAGCAGATGGGTATCTTTTGTTCTGGACAGCCCCGAAGTACAAAGATGAAATGAACCGTGCTGTTCAATATGTGATTTACCGCTTCGGTGCAAAAGAGAAAGTGGATATCAGTGATCCTTCCCATATCGTAGCTATTACGCGCGATAATTTTTATAAATTGCCGTATGAGAATGGGAAAACAAAATATCGTTATGTGGTGACGGCACTCGACCGACTGCATAATGAATCGAAAACAGTTGCAAAAAAGGTGAAGCTATAAGCTTCACCTTTTTTATTGATATAATATAAGCCCTGCTATTCCGCAAGCTACAATCATTAGTATAGGATTGATTTTATATTTCCTGGTTCCTACAAAGGCTACTAGGAAAATGAGGCAGCTAATAATAAACGAGTACATATCTTCTTTAGGTGAACTGAAGTTTTCTGCGTTCATCAAGACCAATGCTGCTGATGCCAGCAATCCGACCACTGCTGGACGCAATCCACTGAATACGGCTTCTACAACCGGATGTTTCTGATATTTCAGGAAGAATTTACTGATGGCTAACATCAATATGAATGAGGGAAGCACCACTGCAAGAGTGGCAATGATAGAGCCCCATACACTTCCGGTAGCTGTGAAACCTACATACGTTGCCGAATTGATTCCGATAGGTCCGGGCGTCATTTGACTGATAGCCACAATATCCGTAAATTCTTGTGATGTCAACCAGCCATAGCGGGTGACCACTTCACCCTGTATCATAGAAAGCATGGCATATCCGCCACCAAAGCCAAACAAACCGATTTTGAAGAATGTATAGAATAACTGTAAATAAAGCATGGGAGAATTATGATTTATAATTTATGATTTATGATACGCAGCCAACTTTCAACTTTCAACTTTCGGACGACGCAATCGTCCGTACAAGTATCCTCCCACACCGGCAATGATAATTACCCAAATAGGGGAGAAGTTCAGTAACCAGATGACCAATGCTGACACGACGGGTATCCAGATATTGTATCGGTTTACCTTGGCTGATTTTGCCATACTGAATGTAGGAGCGGCGATCAATGCAACCACTGCCGGACGAATACCTTTAAAGATACGTTCAACAATGACATTGTCTTTGAAGTTATGGAAGAATAACGCAATGGCAAGAATTATGAAGAATGACGGTAATATAGTACCTAAAGTGGTAACTATACTTCCGCGAATTCCCCTTAGCTTATATCCGATGAAAATAGAAATGTTGACTGCAAGAATGCCGGGGGTTGATTGGGAAATAGCAAGTAAGTCAATGAAATCGTCTTTGGCAATCCATTTCCGTTTATCTACAATCTCTTCTTCTATCAATGGCACCATAGCATAGCCGCCTCCTATAGTAAAGAGTCCTATCTTAGAAAAGAGGCCGAATGCCTCGAAGTAAATATTCATGTTATTATATCATCTTACCATTATTATCTTCTTCTTTCTGTTTCGCATATTGGCTTGGGCTGACGTTAAAATGCTTTTTAAATACTTCACGGAAGTACTTTGCATCACTAAATCCCGTCATTTCGGCAACCTCAGTTATACTGTGTTGTTGCTCTTTCAGTAACTGGGCGGCACGTTTCAGGCGTATCAGTCGGATATAATCTGCCGGGGCTTGGTCAGTCAGAGCTTTTATTTTGTTATAAAAGCTGGTGCGACTCATATTCAGTAAGTTACAGAGTACGTCAACTGTAAAGGAACTATTATCCATATTGTCTTCCACACTCTTCTTGACAGTAGAAATAAATTTCCAGTCAATATCGGTGGAACAGTTGATGCAAGCTGTGTCACTCTCTTCATCGTTCAGTTCCAGATTGGCATATTTATGGCGTAATAAGGAACGGTTAGTAAGGATATTAGCTATCGTAGCACGAAGAATTCCAATATTAAATGGTTTCACGATGTATTCATCTGCTCCTGTCTTCAATCCTTCAATGATATTTCTATCATTATTCAGTGCTGTAAGTAATATGATAGGGATATGTGATGTTTCAATATCATTCTTCAACTTGTGACACAATTCATCTCCACGCATTTCGGGCATCATGATATCCGAAATGATCATATTAGGCATGTATTCTTTAACTATGTCAAGTGCCTGCTTACCGTCACTGCATACTTGTATGGTATAATCATCCGACAGTGTATTGCGCAAATACTCTCTCAGTTCGTCATTATCCTCTACGATTAAGATTTTAGGGAGATCGTCGTTCTGTTGTTGTCTCTGTCTGGCAGTATCGTAAACCGTACTTAAAGAAATATTCTTAGGTACACCTGATTCTGCATAAACCACTTTCTCACTTCCCGGTTTCGGACTGTGAACGGCTTTGCGATAATATTTTTCTTTTTTCGGGAATATAACCTTAATGCAGGAACCTTTACCCTCCGTACTGCTGAAGTTAATTTTACCTTTATGCAGACGGACGAGCTTCCATACTAATAGCAGGCCGATACCACTGCCTGTAACCTTTGAGTTTATGGCATTACTACCCCGAAAATGCATTCTGAAGAGCTTTTTTTGTTCGGAAGCCGGAATACCGATACCCGTATCCTTTACTTCAACGCTCCAGTTATCTTCAGTTTCAGCTGTAAAAATATGTACGCTACCACCTTCCGGTGTATATTTCAAAGCATTGGAAATCAAATTCTTCAGAATAGAGTCCATTTTATCTTTGTCGAGCCAGACATTCATATAGCGGAAGTTGCTTTCGTATGTCAGGCTGACACGTTTGACATCTGCATAAGCCCGGAAAGCATTGATCATTTCTTCCATATATGTACTCAGTTCGTATTCTGATACATACAAAGCACTGGAATAAGTATCTGCACGTTCAAAGTTGATTAGGTTAGTCGTAAGACGCAGCAGGGCATTCACATTTCGTATGGCAGTATTCATATTACTACGTCCGCCTGGTGTCAGATCTTCCTTTTCGCTGAGTTCTTCCAAAGGAGCTTTGATCAATGTTAACGGAGTACGGATATCGTGCGCTGTATTGATAAAGAAGCGTATCTTTTCATCCGAAGTTTTTCGTTGTTTACGTAAGATGATGACACGTAAAGTTATAGTAACAATTGCTGCAATAACAAGAGCATAAAGTAATAAAGCCCAGATGCTGAGCCATATTGGTTGTTCTATCATAATATCCATGTCACGTTCTTCAAGAACGATTCGCCTGTCTTCACTGGAAATGGCACGTACCCGTAGTGTATACTTTCCGGGATTTAGGTTAGTGAATCGGATCAAACAGTCTTTTTCAGGACGGCTCCATCCGTCATAAAAGCCTTCCAATTTCCAGGAATACAAAATCAGAGACGGGTAATCATAGTTAATGGAAGATATTCGCAAAGAGAATATATTCTGATTATATTTTAGTTTCAATACTTTGGTTTCATCTATGTCAACCTCCAGCGGTGAGCCTTCGTCACCAGGGTAAACGGTCTGATAGAATACACGTAAATCGCTGAATATCATTTGAAATTTGTAATTTCGTGGAATCATCATGTCTTTATGAAATTCTATAGCTCCGTCCGTACTTCCGAGAATGAAGTTTCCATTCTTCCGCAATACACCTGATGCAGAATTGAAATGGTCACTTTTCAATCCTTGCTCCTTAGTCCAGTTATGGAATACTTTTTCACTTGGATAGTAACTTGTCAGACTGTTTTCGGTACTCAACAGAATACTTTGGTCTTCATCTGAAAGAATCGTATATATATTGTTGGAAATCAAAGGGCAATTATCTTTATGAAAGTGCTCGAACGATTTGTTCTCATAATCATAAATGAGTAGTCCGGAATTACTGGTTCCTATATATAGCAAACCGTTGTCCGATTGGTAAAGTGCATTGATATAAAAAGATTCTATCGGCATTGATATATATTGAAATTCACCGCTCTCTTTATCTAATAAATACAGACCTGTGGCAGTACCTATCCACATATGTTTCTCGTCCTTTTCTATAATGTCCGTAATGCCGTTCAGTCCCGGATATGCACGTATGTTCTTACGTGAAATATCAATTTGTTTTAGATTGTAATAGCCGCCGGACCAGATGTTGCCGGCAGAATCTTTCATAATAGAACGTATATATTTGTCTGGGCGGATATCACTGTCACTAAATGTAGAAGGAGTGAAGAATTCCGCTTTCATTTGTTTTTTGTTGATTTGATAAATGCCTGAACTGTATCCGCCTGCCCAAATAATACCCGGTGAAACCTCACATAAAGAAATAAAAACATGATTCTTAGTAACATTCCCATTATCGAATACGCTGAGGAACGAGTACCATTGCTTGGTTTGAGTGGAGTACAGGCTGATACCGTTGTTGGTAGCGAACCATAAGTCACCCTCGTGATCTTCAATGATCGCATTTACCTGATCATTAACAAGTGATTGCCTATTGCCAATAGAATGTTTAATCCATTGATAACTGGCGTATTGATTATTGCGTACCGTGATGCCGATAGGATAATTAGCCATCCAGATACGGTCACCATCAACATAGAGATCATAGATACTGTTGCCGTTCATGGCGTTATAACTGTTATAGTCCGCTACAATGTAAGGATCGCACTTGTAGCTATCCACATTCATTTTATATACGCCTGCACCATCAGTGGCTATCAATATTTCCTTATCGTTGAAAGCTTTTATACGGGTAATACTGACATCTTCCAAACCGGCATTGAGCTTGATAGCTTGATGGATGTTCATGTCGTACAAATAAAGACCTTTTTGGAAGGTACCGATAAAGAGTTTACGACTTTCTTTATGAAAATATAGTTCGTTGACTTGCATTTTCAGGTTATCCAGCCAATGACAAGGAGAAAGATTGAGAACGTTGTCTTTTAATTCGGCATGATGTATACCGACATCCGTACCGATGAAGTAATGTTCAGAATCAATCTGTTCGATATCCGTGATACTTTCACCAATATGATTTTTGATAACGCTGGTTTTGCCGGTGTCGACATCATAGAGGTATAGCGCTTCTTCATTGCAGAGCCATACAATGTTATTACTGTCGATAAAGCCGTAACTTACAGGAGTCGGATTTCCTTTTACCACTTCATCCGGTAATTTGTATACTAACTGGAAGCGGTCATGTTTGGCATCATAGCGGAATACTCTTCCTTTCTTACCTATTTCCCAAAGTGTTCCATCCGTGCCAACATAGAGCCAACTCAGATTTAACATAGAATTGACCTCTATTTCACTGTCTATAAGCCGATATTGCTTGAAGTTTTTTCCGTCATAGCGGTCGATGCCATTATGCGTAAGAAACCACATATAACCTTTTGGCCCTTTCTGGATGGCGTATACCCTACGGTTACTTAAGCCATCTTCTACGCCGAGATATTTATATGTTTGGGCGATGCATAGGGCAGAAAAATATGTGAATACAAAGAAAAGGACGAGTTTTCTCATAACAGTTACGGTCGTTTGTTGTTGGAAGCTTTTGTGAAATTAACGCAAAAATATGCATTTTGTTTGATAAAAGCAAAACGAATGTAGAAGAATAGTGTCCGATACCTCGTATTGTTTAGACGAAAACAGGCGCAAGTTGTATATTATAACCTGCGCCTGTACATCACTTATAAATTGTAGTCAGAACTACTTTGTCTTTTCTTCTACCCATTTACGTGCATTGACGAAGGCTTCCATCCATGGAGTAATCTGATCACTGTGCAGGCGGTCGGCAGGATAACAACCGTTCTGCCATGGGAATATGGAACGCTCCAAGTGAGGCATGATAGCCAAATGACGTCCGTCGGAACTTGCTATTGCAGCAATGGAGTAGTCCGAACCATTCGGATTGGCAGGATATTCATCATAACTATATTTAGCCACTACGTTGTATTTATCTTCATCGTAAGGCAAAGAGAATTTACCTTCTCCATGGGCTACCCAGATACCGAGTTTGCTTCCGCTTAGCGAACCGAACATTACACTGCGGTTTGTAGGAATAGTAAGTCCCAGGAATCTGGATTCGAATTTATGAGATTCGTTGTGAAGCATCTTGCCATTCTTCTTGTGTTCCGGGTTAATGAGGTTCAGTTCCATCATCAACTGACAGCCATTACAAACACCCAGTGAAAGTGTATCTTCACGAGCGTAATATTTGTCGAGAGCTTCTTTAGCTTTCGGGTTGAAGAGGAAAGCACCTGCCCAACCTTTGGCAGAACCCAGTACGTCGGAGTTAGAGAAACCACCGCAGTAAACAATCATGTTCACATCTTCCAGTGTCTCGCGTCCGCTGATAAGGTCGGTCATTGTAACGTCTTTCACATCGAATCCTGCCAGATACAGTGAGTAGGCCATTTCGCGTTCGCCATTCGTACCCTTCTCGCGGATAATTGCTGCACGGATACCTGTCGGGGTACGACGGTCCGGATCAATACCGTATTGAGAGAGTTTACCTTTGAAATCAGGCATGAAAGCGAATTCCATAGGCTGCATCTTATAGTTTTCGAAGCGTTTTTTAGCGCAGCCGTTCATAGATTGTTTGCGGTCGAGTAGGTAAGAAGTAGAATACCATACATCACGCATATAATCGATACCGAACTGGTAAGTAGCATCATCTTTGGATACGAGGATGTGGCGTTCGTCAGTCGGCTTACCGATTTTCACATAACCCACACCGGCATCTTCCAATATCTGTTTAACCTCTTCTTTGTGCTTGTCGCTTACCTGGATCACGATACCCGGATTCTCGGAAAACAAAATTTTCACAAGATCGTGTTCTTTCATTTTGTCGAGGTTGATCTCCATACCACCTTCTACATTAGCAAAACACATTTCAAGCAGAGTTGTAATCAAACCACCGGCAGAAATATCATGTCCGGCAAGAATCAATCCTTTGTTTACCAACTCCTGAACAGCAAGGAAAGCATCGCGGAAATATTCGGCATCTTGTACGGTAGGTACTTCGTCACCTACTTTGCCCAATGACTGTGCAAAAGCCGAACCACCCAGTTTCAATGTATCGAAACTGAAATCAATATGATAAATGGTTGTCTTTTCGTTGTTTACCAGTACAGGAGAAACAACTTTCTTCACGTCGGATACTTCACCGCCTGCCGAAACAATAACGGTTCCCGGAGCAATCACCTTGCTACCGTCGGGATATTTCTGAGTCATGGAGAGAGAGTCTTTTCCGGTAGGCACGTTGATTTGCAGTGCACAGCAGAAATCACTTAATGCCTTTACAGCGGTGTAGAGGCGTGCATCTTCACCCTCTTGTGAGCGGCAAGGCCACATCCAGTTGGCAGAGAGGGAAATGCTGTCCATTCCTTCAGCCATAGGAGCCCATACAAGGTTGGTCAACGCTTCGCTTACAGAAAGTACCGAACCGGCTGCCGGATCTGCCAATGCAGCTTGTGGCGCATGTCCCAATGAGGTAGCGATACCTTTTTCGCCACGATAGTCGAGGGCAACCACACCGCAGTCACTCAGCGGTAACTGCAATTCGCCTTGGCATTGCTGGCGGGCAATCTTACCTGTTACGGAACGGTCTACTTTGTTAGTCAACCAGTCTTTGCAGGCAACGGCTTCCAATTGCAATACATTCGTCAGGTATTCATGCAACTTGGACTGTTCGTATTTTGGCATTTCGTAGTGACGCTCTACGGTTTTGTCTATCATGTAAGTCTTGGGAGACGAACCGAACATCTGTTCCACGGCAAGGTCGAACGGACGTACACCGTCAGCCTGTTGGAAGGCAAAACGATGATCGCCGGTAGTTTCACCTACCACATACATCGGAGCACGTTCGCGTTCAGCTACTTTACGTACATGCTCGATGGCTTCTTCTTCAATCAGCAATCCCATGCGCTCCTGGCTTTCGTTGGCGATGATTTCTTTAGCTGACAAAGTTTGGTCGCCTACGGGTAACTTGCTCATATCGATCAAACCACCACATTCTTCCACCAATTCGGAGAGACAGTTCACGTGTCCTGCCGAACCGTGGTCGTGGATGGACACCACCGGGTTAGTTTCTTCTTCGCAGAGGGCACGTACTACGTTGTAGGCACGTTTCTGCATTTCGGCGTTGGCACGTTGTACGGCGTTCAGTTCAATACCACTGCTGTAACGTCCGGTATCTACTGAAGATACGGAGCCGCCTCCCAAACCGATACGATAATTGTCACCACCGATCACGACGACTTTGTTTCCGGCTTCGGGAGCACCCTTCAAGCAGTCACGTTTTGTACCGTAACCTACACCACCGGCGAGCATGATTACTTTATCGTAACCATAAACTTCGTCGTTCTCTTTATGTTCAAAAGTAAGTACCGAACCGCAAATCAATGGTTGGCCAAACTTATTACCGAAGTCGCTGGCACCATTGGATGCCTTGATCAGAATCTGTTCCGGAGTCTGGTACAGCCATTGGCGTACCGGCAATATTTCTTCCCAAGGACGTCCTTCGTCCGTGCGGGGATAAGAAGTCATATAGACAGCAGTTCCGGCAATCGGCCAGGAACCTTTACCACCGCCCATACGGTCACGGATCTCACCACCTGTACCAGTAGAAGCACCGTTGAACGGTTCCACAGTGGTAGGGAAGTTATGTGTTTCAGCTTTCAGTGAGATAACACTCTGTATATCTCTCACCTGGAAGAAATCAGGCTTGGAGTGATCTGCCGGAGCAAACTGCTCAACTACCGGACCTTCTGCAAAAGCTACGTTGTCTTTGTAGGCTGAAATAATCTTATTCGGATTTTCCTGAGTGGTCTTTTTAATCATCTGGAAGAGGGAAGACTCTTGCTCCACACCGTCGATGATGAACGTTCCACCGAAGATTTTGTGACGGCAGTGCTCGGAGTTGATTTGAGCGAAACCAAACACTTCGGAGTCTGTCAACTTACGTCCGAGGTCTTGCTCTACTTTCTTAAGGTAGTCCATCTCTTCTTTTGAGAGTGCCAGACCTTCTTTCTCATTGTAAGCTTCCAGGTCTTCAATATGGACGATCGGTTCCGGCTTACGGTTAGTGGTGAATACATCCTGGTCCAAACCTTTGTACATGCGTTGCAGCATCGGGTCACGGTCGGCGTTTTCGTCCTTTACGGGGAAATACTCTTCAATACGGGTAATGCCATTCAATCCCATGTTCTGGGTGATTTCTACGGCATTCGTACTCCAAGGAGTAATCATTTCGCGGCGCGGACCAACGAAATGTCCTTTCAGGTTGTCTTCACTTTCGGGGGTGGCTTCTCCAAAAAGCCAGCAGAGTTTGTCGCTTTCTGCCTGGGTGAGTGCGTGGTCACATTCTACGGCTATCACGCTCTTGGATGGGGTCTTGAAAAAAAGAATCATACTGAATATTTATGATTTATAATTTATGATTTATGCTTGAGGTACTCCGAAAAAGGCAAGGAAGCACTTACGGGAGATACCGGCTTTTTTTCTTTGGCGCAAAGATACATAAAATCGTTGGGGGAGAGAAAGAAATGGAAATAAAAAACGCATGCAGATTTGCTTGCATGCGTTTTTATCGGGAATCCTTTATTGTTTTACTTTGTCAGGGAAAGGATGGTTGTACCAATCGTAATCCGGATTGGCAATCCATAGCTCGAAATTCTCAAAAGATTGGCGGAGATTGTTGCCCTCTAGTGGGAAGCTGAATTCACCGGGGATTATCATGACCCAGCAGAAATTACCCTTTGCCCTGAATGGGGTATTGGGGGATGCAACCACTCCGCCAATGGCGGATGTGTCGAACAAGTCGGTTGCTTTTCCATTGATCTGGTGGATTTCCATACGTTTGCCTTGTGTTGCATTGCAAGTGATGAAGAAGTTCAATTTGTTTAAAGCCAATTTGGATTCTTCCACACTGTTCTCTTTGAAATGAATGGTTACGGTGAATTCTTTAGGATTGAATTCAGCGTCCTTATAGGTACCTACGATGGGAGTGCCGTTATAACCTGCAAAAGCATGCGCATGGTCGAACAGAGGTATAACTGCTAAAGTTTGTCCTTGTTCAGTGCCGTTGGCATTGGTTTTGAACATATTTTCTGTGAAGTTATTACTTGTATCATATTGAATACTGCTAATATCGCCGGCAGTGAGTTCGTCCAACTGTACTCCTGCGGAAATGCGTTTGCTTGCTCCGATGGCGGCAAGTTTACACTTCAGTGTGGCTTGGGTTACGTAGTTAGCTGTAGCTTTTAGTGTAACTTTGGTAACCAGTACAATATCATTCATGTCGTAATCGCCAAAGTTGGGCCACAAATCTTCAAAGGCGTAGGTATACTGCCCTAAAGTATATTCTTTATCATTACCGGGTTCTTCCGGGGTACCCCCTTCCTCCGGTTTGTAGGCGGGAGCACAATCGGAGCCTGTTGTTTTCACCCCTGCGTTGGCAGCAGCTTTCGTATTCCCCCATTGGGCACCGTCTTCCAAATAAATGTTTTTCGGCTTTTCCCCATTGTTGTGGTCGCATACGATGAATACTTTATTTTTAATTTGTGGGTTTTTACCGTTGTGTTCGTTTATTACTGTTGCATCCGTTAGTTTGACTACCGCCCATTTGCCATCATCATCTCCCTCTATTTCACAGTCGTTTTTTAACTCTAAAGTTTCCTCAATTTCTAAAAGAGAGTTCTTTTCCATTTCTAAAGTGGCTTTTTGCATCCACATTGTTTTGGAGAAAACGTATCCCCTTTCTTTTATTTCAAGTAATGAGTCATCCTTTCCGTTACCATCCAATTCTATTTTTTCGGCGTGAAGGCATCCATAGTTATCTATTTCACCACCATTTTCAATGGCGAGTGTTCCGTTTACTGTCATTGTACCGTAATTCTCTATTTCAAATTCATTCTTAACAGTGAAGTCGCCAAAGCATTGAAGAATCCCCGCTGCTTCTCCTTTGGACTGTTCCTTGCTTAAGATGATAAATTTGGCATCTTTATGGTTCTGAAATGCGTTCTTTGCTGAAATGTTTAATGTTCCTGCAATATAAATTTTACCGCCTTCCATAATGTTGATGTTATCATTCAAGTTAACCATGTTCCCGGTAGAAACTTTGTATTCTTCGCCCTTATTTATCTCTGTGATGTCAGTTGTTAACTCTTTTGCTTTATTCCAATCTTCCAGGTCATCATCACTACGTGTGGTTATGTTGGGAGAACGGGTGGACGAGACTGTGTTGCCGGACTCTCCCAGATGTAATGTTGCTTTCTTGTTGACTATAGGGACATTGCATTCCAATGTCATTTGGCTACCGTCTGTATAGTGTAATGTTTGGGTTACGGCCACTATCGTATCGCTGGCAGGTAGTGTGATTTCTTTGTTATATGGGTAGTTGAAACTGGCTGTGCCAATGGCTACAGGCAAACTCTCCTCGTCTGCTCCTTGTGGGTAGATGGAGATAGTATAAGTGTGGGGCGTATTATTGCCGATAGTTACGTGAACGGCAACTTGGGCAGTGGTAGACCATAGAAAATCTGAGGGAATAGTAAGATCGGTGACATTTCCATTGTCAGGTTCATTGTCTGGTTTGCTGTCAGGATTGTATACATCATTGTTCATACAACCGGCAAGTGCAAGTAGTGTAATGAATAAGAGATTCCTTAATTGATAAGCTGTTTTCATAAGCATGTCTTTTCTGTTTGTATTAATTAACGATACAAAGATAATGTAAATCTTGATATAAAGCTATTGAAAGTTGTCTTTTTATTCTTTTAAGTTGGTTATTTAATAACATCTGTACTGAATAATCCTTTTGTATGACTTCTAAAATAAAATTTATCTGAACTTTCCATATTGCTTTTATGTAAAATAATAGGATGCTAAGAGTCGCTTGTGTTCTACTTTATGTACGCTCTTTTGACCAGTGCTCAAGTAACTATTCTATAATCAGCTTTTATGTTTAAATAAATCTCCGTAATAAATGCATGCTTTTTACAATGTCAAACTAAAATGTCTCTATTTTCATTCTCTGTAAAACGACTTGCAAATTCATTTTCTTATAAAAGACTTTTCACCTCTAAACATGCACAACGTTTTTGTCTAAGAATAGCCTGTTATTTGTCACTTTTTCGCTTTAGTAGTGTAAAGTATTAGGTGTTTTATGCTAATCAGTCGAAAAAACGTTAACACAATTGGTTCGTCTCACAAAAAAGTACGATATTTGCAGCCATGATTGAAATAAGGACCATATTCGATATATTATGGAAGGGCTTTATTATCGGGGTAGTTGTGTCTGCTCCGTTGGGGCCTGTCGGCGTGCTGTGCATTCAGCGTACGTTGAATAAGGGGCGTTGGTATGGTTTCATAACAGGACTGGGAGCCTCGTTGAGTGACATTGCTTACGCTCTGCTGACAGGGTACGGAATGAGTTTCGTATTCGATTACGTCAATAAAAATATCTTTTATTTGCAGTTGTTCGGAAGTATCATGTTGTTAGCTTTCGGTATTTATACGTTCCGTAGTAATCCTGTTTCGTCCATTCGCCCTGTTTCTACTAATAAAGGTTCTTATTTTCATAACTTCATAACGGCATTCGCCGTCACACTATCCAATCCACTTATTATTTTCCTGTTTATCGGACTCTTTGCACGCTTTGCCTTTGTCAGCGAAGGGGTGCTGGTGTTTGAGGCAGTCACCGGATACCTGGCTATTGCATTGGGAGCATTGGCGTGGTGGTTCGGTATTACTTTCTTTGTGAATAAAGTCCGTACACAGTTCAACCTGCGCGGCATCTGGATATTGAACCGTATCATCGGAGGCATTGTCATTGTTGTGTCTGTGTTTGGATTGGTGTTTACGCTGATGGGCGAATCACTTTACTGACAAGAAACATAAAATCATGAAGATAGCACAACAACTGAAAGCGAAGAATATCGCAGAATACCTTATATATATGTGGCAGGTGGAAGATTTGATACGTGCCAACGGTTGCGATATAGATAAAATCCGCGAAAATATTATTTCCCGTTATCCCGAAGAAGAGCGCCCTGCATTGGAGGAATGGTATGGAAATCTGATTGATATGATGCGTATCGAAGGTGTGAAGGAGAAAGGGCATCTGCAAATCAACCGTAATGTAGTGATAAACCTGACGGAGTTGCATGGCGAATTGTTATCATCACCCAAGTACCCTTATTATAGTGCGGCTTATTTCAAAGCACTGCCTTTTATTGTAGAGTTGCGTCAAAAGAGCGGGAAGAAGGATGAACCGGAATTGGAAACATGTTTCGAAGCTTTGTATGGTGTTCTGCTGTTGCGTTTGCAGAAGAAGGAAATAACACCGGGAACGGCGAAGGCAATAGAGGTTATCAGCAGTTTCATATCTTTGCTTGCCAACTATAATGAGAAGGACAAGAAGGGGGAGTTAAAGCTGGAAGAGTGATAAAGTGACAGGGTGATGAGGGATCGTAGTTTTAATCGTGAATTGTAATTAATAGAATCTAAATATAGAGATGAGAATATTAGTAACCGGAGCCAACGGACAACTTGGCAACGAGATGCAAGTTCTTGCAAAAGAGAATCCGCAACACGCCTATTTTTTTACTGACGTACAGGAATTGGATATCTGTGACGAACACGCTGTACGGGCATGCATTGCCGGCAATCAGATTGATGTCGTAGTAAATTGTGCCGCTTTTACGGCGGTTGACAAGGCAGAGGATAACGAAGAACTATGCCGTAAACTGAATGAGGAGGCTCCGGGAATACTGGCACGTGCTGCACAGGCTTATGGTGCTGCAATGATACAAGTTTCTACGGACTATGTATTCGACGGTACGGCGCATATACCTTATAAAGAAGATTGCATGCCGTGTCCTAATTCAGTTTATGGCTTCACTAAACTGGGCGGAGAGAAGGAAGTCATGCAGAACTGCGAGAAGGCGATGGTGATTCGCACTGCCTGGTTATACTCTATTTATGGAAACAATTTTGTGAAAACGATGATTCGTCTGGGGCGTGAACGTGAATCTTTGGGAGTTGTTTTCGACCAGATCGGTACACCGACGTATGCAAAAGACCTGGCAGTTGCCATCTATGCAGCCATCAATCAGGGAATTGTACCTGGGATTTATCATTTCAGCGATGAGGGTGTATGTTCTTGGTATGACTTTACAGTTGCCATTCACCGCATTGCAGGCATTACGACTTGTAAGGTTAGTCCGTTGCATACGGATGAATATCCGGCAAAGGCTCTACGTCCGCATTATTCCGTATTGGATAAGACAAAGATAAAAAATACTTTCGGGATTCATATTCCACATTGGGAAGAAAGCCTGAAAGTATGTATTGATAAACTGAATGCCCAATAATAATATTATACCTATTTATATATGGCAAATAATAACGAAATAGAAAGAAGACGGACCTTTGCGATTATCGCGCATCCGGATGCCGGTAAAACGTCATTGACTGAAAAACTGTTGCTTTTCGGTGGACAGATTCAGGTGGCGGGTGCTGTAAAGAGCAATAAGATAAAGAAAACGGCTACATCCGACTGGATGGATATAGAGAAACAGCGTGGTATTTCTGTAACTACCTCCGTGATGGAGTTCGATTACAAAGATTATAAGATTAATATCCTCGACACTCCCGGTCACCAGGACTTTGCCGAAGATACTTACCGCACGCTGACTGCTGTAGATAGCGTTATCATCGTTGTGGATGGTGCAAAAGGTGTGGAAACGCAGACCCGTAAATTGATGGAAGTGTGCCGTATGCGTAATACGCCGGTTATTATATTCATCAATAAAATGGACCGTGAGGCCAAAGATCCTTTCGATTTGCTGGATGAGCTGGAGGAAGAACTTGCTATTCATGTGCGTCCGTTGACGTGGCCTATCGAAAGTGGTGTGCGTTTTAAGGGAGTTTATAACATCTATGAGCAGAATCTGAACCTTTTTCAGCCTTCCAAGCAGGTAGTGACGGAAAAGGTGGAGGTAGATATCAATACCGAAGAACTGGATAAGCAAATCGGTGCGCAACTGGCTGATAAATTACGTGGTGAGTTGGAGTTGATAGATGGAGTATATTCTGAATTTGATAAGGAAGAATACCTGAAAGGGGAAGTGGCGCCTGTATTCTTTGGTTCGGCTCTGAATAATTTCGGTGTACAGGAGCTGCTGGATTGCTTTGTGGAAATAGCCCCAAGCCCTCGTCCGGTGCAGGCGGAAGAACGTGAAGTGGAACCGGAAGAACCGAAATTTACCGGTTTTGTGTTTAAGATTACGGCAAATATTGACCCGAATCACCGTTCTTGCATTGCATTCTGCAAGATATGTTCCGGTAAATTCACACGTAATACTCCTTATCTGCATGTACGTCATGGGAAGACGATGCGTTTTTCTTCGCCCACGCAGTTCATGGCACAGCGCAAGACAACCGTTGACGAGGCTTGGGCAGGCGATATTATCGGTTTGCCGGATAACGGTACTTTTAAGATTGGTGATACGCTGACGGAAGGGGAGATGCTTCATTTCCGTGGTTTACCGAGTTTCTCACCGGAGATGTTCAAGTATATCGAGAATGCTGACCCGATGAAGCAGAAACAGCTTGCCAAGGGTATCGACCAGTTGATGGACGAGGGTGTGGCGCAGTTGTTTGTCAATCAGTTTAATGGGCGTAAGATTATCGGTACGGTAGGACAGTTGCAGTTCGAGGTTATCCAGTATCGCTTGGAGAATGAATACAGTGCGAAGTGTCGTTGGGAACCGTTGAGCTTGTATAAGGCTTGCTGGATAGAGAGTGATAATCCGGAAGAACTGGAAGCCTTTAAAAAGCGCAAGTATCAGTATATGGCAAAGGATCGTGAGGGTAGGGATGTATTCTTGGCTGATAGCGGTTATGTGTTGCAGATGGCGCAGATGGACTTTAAAAATATTAAGTTCCACTTTACAAGTGAGTTCTGATTTTTCTTGTTTTAAGATAGATAGAGGGCATAAAGTAACGAAAAACTTTGTGCCTTTTTTGTTTATTATGTAGAGAAAGCATTACCTTTGTGACACTAAGATTGATATGTGTTGATTATAAAAACTACGACAAAACATTGATTATGAAAAGCGGATATATGCTATTCTTTTTGTCCTTTCTTTTTCTTCTGGGGCTGACGGCTTGCACTGCCCCTGTCAGTAAAACCATGCTCGATTATGAACAATCCCTTGTCCGTGCCGACTCTTTAGTACAAGCCGGTGTCGCCGATAGTGCCCAAACCGCCCGTCTGCTTTCCGAACTGCATCGTGAATATAACAGGGTGAAGGAACTCTCCGACGGAAAGCGCGTCCGCCTGATGCCTGCCGATAAGCGGAAGCAATTCTTCTGGGGAGCATTTACTGCACTGATGATAGGTCTGAACGTATGGCTCTCCATAAGCAATATCAAGTTTTCGACCGACCGTAAGCATCGCCGTTACCTCATTGATTTGAGCGAGAATGAGCAACGTCTGCGCAACAATGAACTGGAAAAAAATGAATTGCAGGAGTGCCTGAGGGAAATGTCGTTGACGGATGAAGAACGGGAAGAAGTACATCGGTCATTGATGAACCTTATGGAGCATGGCAGTCACTTGTGCGATGAAAATGAGTCCCTTCGTACACGTCTTAAGGATTATGAAAATCGCCCCTTGCCCCGCGAACTGGAATTGTTGCGGAAGGAGGGGGAGCGTGCGCACGTGCTGGATGGCCAGGTACAGGCACTCACTTCTGTCTTGATAGACCGCGATGAGGTAGTGGGGCAACTGCGCAGTCATCCCAAGTTCCTCACGGACGAACAGTGGAGATACCTGCAAACACTCACGGACCGTGTGTACGAAGGGTTTACCACTCGCCTTGCCGGACGTTTCCCGAAACTTACGCCTGCCGACCTTCAGCTTTGCCTGCTCATCCGGTTGCGCTTTACCAACGCGCAGGTTGCTACGTTGACGGCCGTGTCGCCCGCTTCGGTATCTCAGCAGAAGTTCCGGTTGAAGAAGAGGCTGTTGCAGATGGACGAGGCGTTGTTTGCCAACGGTGAAACGGTGGATGCGGTGGTGGAAGGGTGCTGATGCGTGTTCATTAAGATATTTTAAATCCGTAATTTTTTTACGGTTTCTATTTTTCGTATATTTGTCTCTTGAAAATTAAACCAATAGGAATATGATAGTAAAATTTGCCGTTACCAACTATCGTGGATTTGCAGACCGCATAGAGTGGGATTTGTCAACTCCTGCAAATTATGAGTTCAATAAGAATGCCATAAAAGACGGTATAATAAAGAATGGTATCATATATGGTCCCAATGGTTCGGGTAAAACGAATTTCAGTTTGGCCTTGTTTGACATAGAAAACCATCTATCTCCCAAGTGGAAAAAGATAGATTATTATATAAACTTCATTTATGCCGGAAAGAAAGAGGGGGTGGTTGAGTTCGAATATACATTTAGATTTGGGAACGAGATAGTTGTCTATATTTATTCCAAAAATGCCGATGGTATATTAGTGTCTGAATCACTTCGGGTTGACGATAACTTAGTTTTTGAACGGAAGAATGGCTCTTTTTGCATAGACAAACAACAGTTTCCTATGGAAGAAACCATAGAGAATAACCTCGGAAGCAATGCAAATAATGTGTCAATAGTCAATTTCTTATTGACTTCTTACCCATTGGTCAAAGAACACTACTTAATAAAACTCAGTAAGTTTGTTAACTCGATGCTTTGGTTCCGGAATCTTGATATAAGGGAATTTATCGGTCTGGAAACAACAGCAATGAATCTTGATGAGTTTATCATTGCAAACGGATTGCTCGAAGAGTTCTCAAATTTCCTGCGGAGAGTCAGTGGACAAACGTTCCGGCTTGTTGCACATACGTCTGCCGATAAACAAATACTTTGTGATATAGGCGGTTCGGAAATTCCTTTCTACTTGGTTGCATCTACGGGAACGAAGTCACTGCAGTTACTTTATTTTTGGATGAAGCGAATGAGTGAAGCGTCATTTGTCTTTATTGATGAATTTGATGCATTCTATCATTTCCGTTTAGCCTTCGAAGTGTGCAAAATGTTGTTCAATATGGATTGCCAAATATTTACGTCTTCACATAACACTTATCTGATGACCAATGACCTGCTGCGTCCGGACTGTAATTTTATCTTGAATGAAAATAAGATTAAACCTTTGTGTGATTGTACGGATAAAGAATTGAGATTTGGGCACAATATCGAAAAGCTTTTTCGGGGTAATACTTTTAAAGTATAATACTAATCAGGGAACCTTAATTAAGACATTAGATATATGAATCTGCAACAGTCTGCAAATAAAATCTACCTGTTTGGGTAAAATGTTTGTATAACGAAACAAATCAATAAAATGGAAGAATTAGAGCAATGTTATCATCTATCAGAGTGCGGATGGACGAAGACACTGTATGGCTCACACAACAGCAAATTTGCGAATTGTTTGATAAGTCAAAATCTACCATTAGCGAACATATTAAAAACGTATTTGAAGAAGGAGAGTTACGGCGTGATTCAGTTGTTCGGAAAATCCGAACAACTGCCGCAGATGGGAAGTCATACGAAACATTATATTACAATCTGGACGTAATCATATCTGTTGGATATAGAGTGAAATCCATACAAGGCACCCATTTTAGAATATGGGTGAACGGGCATATGCAAGCCAACAGATGATGGGCTTAACCTCATTCAAGGGAAAGCATCCTACATTGCGCGATGCAAAAATAGCGAAGAATTACCTGAGCGAAGAAGAATTGAAAGTTCTGAATAATTTAGTTTCCGGATATTTTGATTTTGCTGAAGTGCAAGCCATGAAACGTCGGCCTATGTATATGAAAGACTATATTCAACATCTTGATGCAATTCTCTCTTCTATGGGAGAACAACTCTTGAATGGTAGTGGAACTGTCAGTCATGAGCAAGCTATGGAAAAAGCAGAAAGGGAATATAGACAGTTTGATGTCCGTACACTCTCTCCCGTAGAGCAAGCCTATTTGGATAATATAAAGATTTTGAACAAAAAGGTTAAAGGAAAGAAATAGCAATGGAGAATAGCAGCATAAACAAAGACTGGATGTCTGTTCACTTTGAGCAGATAATAACATCGATTCGTCGTGCGCATCAAACCGTTTTTCGTGTAGCGAACAAAGCCCTCATTGATTTATATTGATTGGACTATTTTGGGAATGTGTAACATCTTATTGTTGTTTGTTTTGGAAATATTCTGACAAAAAATGAACGGTGGAACCTTGTATTTGAACTTTTTCCGGAAGTGATGTTATCTTGATCTTGTATCGAGGGTATCTAAGTATCATACTTAGGTAGTCTCAGTATGATACTTAGGGTACCTCAGTATGATACTGAGATACCCTCACTGTAGAAGGTGTTCTGAGAGGGGGGAGGCTTGTGGTCGATCGGTAGTGGAGACAGGATACTTCTGGCTTTGATATTTTTTTTACAGTGTAGGTTTCCCTTTACACTGATTGTACGAAAAGCGTTTGCAGATTTATTTTTGTTAATCTATTACCTGTAATGTAGCTTTTATAGGAATAAAATACTATTTGAAATAAAGTTGCCGTATGTCATTTCCAGTTCCGTAATAATCAGCTTGCGAAGTTCGCTATCGAGCTTATAAATATTGTAAGCGACATTGAACATACTGTCGGGCTTGGATAGATGGTTTAACTGATATTGCGTAGCAGGTGCAAAGTTTTGGCTTTGTCAGTGAAAACAAGTCCACGCTGTTTGCAAAAAAACTTTGCCATTCATTATCATTTATAAATCATTTTTTTGTAATTTTGCGATGTTTCCTACGCCGATACCTCGAATGAGGGTGAACGGGGGTGGGGAAATGACATATATAAAGAAAGACGTTTACTTGACGTTTTGTCTTTGGCGCATAGGAACTTCGCAACTTCTGAATCGTAGCCGGGACGGAGCAATAGTGGATGTCTACGGGATATGTTTATATATTCTTAGTGTACCTTGTTAAACAAACAGGTGTACATTGAGTTCTTATACATATCGGCGTGGGCTTCTGCGTTGCTCGTTCAGCTACGATGGGCAATGCGAAGGCCTCTATGCGCGGGACGAGTAACAGGTACAGATTCCCGCGCTTTTTCTTTTTATATAAATCAATTATTTATTTGCAGTTTGGGGAGTTTGGCTGCTATATAGTTCGTTAAAGTGTATGGATATTATTAGTAGCAATCCTTATAGACTGTTTGGTATATATTCCAACTCCCCTGTCAAGGATCGTATAGCCAATGCAAACAAACTGAAAGCCTATCAGAAAGTAGGCAAGTCGGTTGATTTTCCATTGGATTTATTGAATCTTATCCCGGCACCGGTTCGAACTGCCGAAAGCATAGAGTATGCTAACGGGTGCATCAATCTTCCTCACGACCAACTGAAACATGCTCTTTTCTGGTTTATCAAAGTCTCCTCCATTGATGAAATGGCTTTGGGCTATTTGCAGAATGGAGATACAGAAAAGGCAAAAGAACTGTTTGAGAAGAAAGAAACTTTCTCTTCCCTGATTAATTTGGGTGTATTGGCATTGATACAGAATGATAAGGCTACGGCTATTCGGGCTATCACTAAGGTTATCCATAATGATGATTATCGGGTTTCATTTGTGGAAGCAGTTTGTGGTGGTACTTGTAAATTGTCTGAAGATGAGCTTGCCCGGCTGTTTATAGATGAACTGTTGGCAGAGTTCCCTTCCCAAGAGTTGATGCAGCTATACTTGGATAGTGGAGTTGTCGAGGCGGATAATAGCTATTTGAAAGATAAGGCGGTAGGTGAACCTATAGTGATTATCAATGCTGAAATAGCAAAAGCAAAAAGTGTGAAGAACAATGATGCTGATGCGCAATATGAAGCCGGGATTGTTCTGTCAAACAAGACAAGAGTACCTCTTGGTGCCATTAAAAGTCTTTTAGGAGTTAATGATATGCAATATCAGACGGTTGCAGATAATTTGGCGAAGCAAATCCTGCAATGTGGGATAAACTACTATAACAATTCGGAAGAACCAGATTCTGCAATCAAGGCAATGCCTCTACAGGAGTATGCTTTACAAATAGCAGTAGGGACTCTGGCAAAAGATAGGTGCAAGAAAAATGTTGAAATACTTCAGAAGATAATGGCAGAGTTACCTCCCAAAGAGATATGGGAGGATGATAAAAAGATAAAGCAAGAATTACAATTGTTTTCAGATTGCGGAAAGTCAATAATGGCGGCTATTTATTTATTGCAAAATTGTAAAAAAGCAATTTTAAATATAGAAAGTAAACTTGGGGCTAATAATGTATATTTTATAGAGATTTCGAATCTGCTGCTTGAAATGGCTTTGCAAGAAATTATTAGAGAAGTCAATGAAATTCAGAGAAAAGCTCCCAAAAATCCCATTTTGGGTTTTGAATATTTATCAGCTAATGAACAACAGATTTTTCTGCAAAAAAGAAATGCTTGGATAGAAGAAATGAAAGTTGTTATCCCAAAAGCATGGACGTTAATGCTACTGATGGAACAATTTACAATGAACAAAGAATTTAAAGAAAAAAGATTTCTTCCCAATAAGTCACTTCTTAGGGATATGTCTGTATCATTGAACCTGCGCACAAGTGCATTCTAAACTTGAATAGTCTGTCTTCAACTCGATGGTTGTTGTGGCTTATTATCCTTACATCGTTATTCTTGGTCTATTTATCATTTCAAATTAAATAAAATATGGGACGTACAAGAGGTAACGGTTGTATATCAGGTTTGTTCTTATTACTATTTTGGGCTATGGAAAAATTAGTAGAAGTAACGGTTGATTATTTGGAGGATAAATCCTATACTACAATTCGTAATTTTAATACATTTTTATTCATTACCTTAATAGGTATAATATGTGCTTGCATATGGCTTATGTACTTAATAGGTGGAATTAATACTGAAATACAGTTTTAAAAAAGGGGAAAAATGAAGATAATAAGCAACAATCCTTATAGACTGCTTGGCGTATATTCTAACTCTCCTGTCAAGGAACGTATAGCCAATGCGAATAAGCTGAAAGCCTATCTGAAAGTAGGCAAATCGGTTAGCTTTCCGTTAGACTTGTCGGATTTTATGCCGACACCTATTCGTACTGTTGAAAGTATGGAACATGTCAACAGTAGTATCAACCTTCCGCAAGACCAATTGAAATATGCGCTTTTTTGGTTCATCAATGGTAGTCCTATTGATGATATGGCTCTTGCTTATCTTCAAAAAGGGGATATAGAGAAAGCAAAAGAATTGTTTGGTAAAAAAGAAACCTTTTCCTCATTGATAAATCAAGGTGTTTTGTCTTTAGTGCAAGATAATAAAGCTACGGCTATTAAACTCATAACAAAGATGATTCATGATGATTATTATAGGGCTGCATTTATAGAGGCTGTATGTGATAGTAATTGTCGGGTGTCGGAGGATGAATTGTCTCAGTTGTTTATGGATGCGCTGTTGCCAGAGATTCCTGCGCAAGAGTTGATGCAATTGTTTTTGGACAATGGGATTTCAGAGAAGGATAATGTCTATTTGAAAAATAAGGCAGTAAGTGAACCTATTGCGATTATCAATGCCAAGATTGCAAAAGCAAAAGCTATAAAGAATAGTGATGCTGAAACTCAATATCAGGCTGGTGTTTCTTTGATGAATAGTACAAGAGAACCTCTTAGTATTGTCAGAGAGTTTTTGAAAGCAGGTGATATGCAATATCAAATAGTTGTTGATAATTTGGCAAAACAAATTCTGCAATGTGGAATAAACTACTATAATAATGCGGATGAAGAAGAAGCTATTAAAATAGATAAGGCATATAAACTTCAAAATTATGCTTGCTTTATAGCTATTGGAAAGCTTGTGAAAGATCGTTGCAGGGAAAATACTGCAATATTGAAAAAGAAGAAAAAAGAACTTCCTCCAATAACAATCAAAGTATATGATAATTTCATTAAAAATGAAATAGTTCAATATCAGGCATTATCTGACTCGAATATACATGATGCAATTGAGTTGATAAAGAAATGTACTCCCTACCTTATGTCTATAAAGGATGAATTGGGTAGTACAAATTCTTATTATCTGAAACTTTCAACATTGATTGTCAGTCTTGCATTGTATAAGGTAATAGAAGAATTTAATAGTGTAAATAATGATACTCTTCAATTTGATTTATTAATGGATAGGGAGCGTACTATTCGTAGAATAAATTATGTATTTAAGGAAGCATGGACAGCTACTTTATATATGGATAGGTTGGATATGGAAGAAAGTTTTAAATATGATAGATATTCTCAAAATCGTGCTTCTTTGAAAGAACAAGTCGAAAGTATAGGAATTTCTACTTGTCAAACTATTCAGATAGAGATGCGCTCTGATTCTCGGTTGTTTAACGATTGTAGAACTGTCCCGAATTGTAAAAGATATTTGGAAATATTTCCTAATGGAAAATTTGTGTCTGAAGTTAAAAAGAAGTTGGAAGAGTGTGAATTTAATGCTTGTGTGACAACTCAAGATTGTTCCTTTTTTAAGAAAAAATATCCAAACACTAAATTGCCTATTAGTCAAAAGTGGGAGGATTGCTATTTTAAAACTTGCAAAACTATTGAGGATTATGAAGGGTATCTGAGAGCCTATTCAATCAAACGATTTATAATTTCAGCAAGGTGTAAGATAGAGACAATGATTTTTAAGCGTTGTAAAACTCTTGATGACTATAAGATGTATTTGCAGAAATATCCTTCGGAAGAACATAAAAATGAAGCCGTGCAAATTATCGCAGATGAAGAATGTTGGATGCATTGCATATCTTCCAATTCAAAAGAAGAATACCGGAATTATCTTATTCGGTTTCCGAAAGGCAGGCACAAAACTGAGGCTCAACAGAAGATTGAAGAATCAGGAAGTTGGGATACTTTGATGGTTGTTTGGGCTTTTGTAATTTCGATTATTCTTATAATAATAGTAACTGCTCTTAATAATTAATGGTATGCTACAAATAATGTTATGTCTGTTAATAGGAGTCTTTTGTCTGTTAATAGGAGCCTTTAGGGGCTTGAATGCGTTGGCTAAATGGTTGGCTAAAGGTGCTGAAAATTCAAATCTTTATTTACGCAATGGAGTGAGGGTTATTATGATGTTGACAATACTATTCAGCATATTCTATGCCCTGCATTTTTATAAAAATAGAGATGTCATATTTTTTGATAAATTGATGAAAAAACCTACTATTGAAGATTGTCAAGAATATATAGATAATTATCCAAACAGTAAAAAAACATCAGAAGTTAGGAATTGGATTGATAAGCAATATGAACATGAATTACAGTGTGCTAATGATTCGTTGAGTCTAAGTCTTTTTATTGGTAAATATTCCAATGACTCCCGTTATAGAAAAAAGTATAAACGCCCTTATCTTTATGAGGCTATAAGATTGCTAAATTGCGAGAAAATGAGACTGGAAAATGAACGTAACGAACGAACAAGAAGTGAACAAATAGCTTGGAATACAGAAGAAAGGGCTTGGAAAACAGCTTCAGAGGAAGGTACATTGGCAATGTTGCAACAGTATTTGAAGTTATATCCAAATGGAGCGCATAAATCACAAGCCAATAAAAAAATAATAGACTTAGAGGTGGCTGATGTATTTCAAGGTGGAGAGTATGGAGAGTTGCCATCAATGAATAAGACGAGGAAAGGGAAAGGCTCATATACTACAGTGACTGTAACCAATGATACTCAATATGCTTTAACACTATTATATAGTGGTGTTGAAAGTTTGCGAGTTGTCATTAATTCTCGTGGTACTCGAAATATAAAACTGCAATCTGGCTCTTATCGTATTGTAGCCTCTGTGGATGCTGGTGGAGTACAGAATTTTGCAGGAACAGAAGATTTGACTGGAGGAAGTTATAGTGTGAAATATTATGTATCAACATCAAGATATTAAATTATGAGACGAATTTTTATTGTTTTTATTTGTGCATCATTGTGGATGACGATTCTTTATGCACAGCCTGATAGCTTGCTTAAGGCACATCAGAGGCAAATATCAAAGATGGAACAATCTTTGAGGAGTTTAAAATCTGAGAATGAGATGCTGAAACAACGTGTCAAGATTCAAGGAGAAAAGATAGGGGGGCAAAATGCAACATTGGACTCTTTGAAGTCGGTTGTGTCATTGAATAGACAAAACATAAGGCAAACTGCGAACCAATTGGGTGTCCGTATTGATGAGGCTAATACCTCTCTGCTATCAAAGGCTGATACTGATGACTTGAAATCAAGGACAGTATGGGGAATTTTTCTATTTGTCTTATTGGTAATTGTTTCGTTTTTCGTTTATTGCTTGTTACATAGGCGAATAGCAAAGGGACGCTTGGACGTTGCTGTTTTGAAGCAGAAAGCGGATAAACTGAATGAAGATATACTAAATCAGTTCTCTTTGGATATGGTAGAGATGCAGAAACTTACTGCTTCATTGGTAGCGTTGTCTTCTGCACAAGTCTCTCAAGTGAATAATGCAGATCTAGACCATTCGCTAATAAAGACTTTGGCCGATCGTATTACTTTTATGGAGATGACACTTTATAAGATGGACAAAAATGTTCGTGGGTACAAGCAACTATCGAAATCCATTGCTCAAATGAAAGATAATCTGAAAGCTAACGGCTATGAATTGGTTGAGATGCTTGGAAAACCTTATAATGATGGAATGAAGGTTATAGCTAATTTTATAGAAGATGAAGAGCTAAAAGAAGGTATGCAAATTATAACTAGTATCATTAAACCTCAGATTAATTATGAGGGTATAATGATACAATCTGCACAAATAACAGTAAGTCAAAATTCTTAAATGTATATAATATGGCACAAGTAAAAATGAAGTACGGAATAGATTTAGGTACAACAAATTCCGCAATATGTAAAATGGAAAATGGAGATCCTTGTGTAAGAAAAACAGATACTTTAAAAGACACCTTGCCTTCATGTGTTTCGTTCACTAAAAAGAAAGTCGTTAAAGTAGGTGATAGTGCATACAATGATCTTCGACAAGATAAATCTAAAGCAACAAGAAAATGGTCTAAGCTGAACGAGAATGTCTTTATCGAATTTAAGCGAACGATGGGACTGAATACTCTTTATGAAAGTTCTAACATGGGCTGTTCTTTTTCTTCGGAAGAACTATCATCAGAAGTGTTGAAAGCCTTAAAGTCTTTCATGTCTGATGATACAATAAATGCTGCTATTATTACTATTCCTGCAAAATTTAAGGCAGACCAAATAGCAGCAACAAAAAGAGCGGCAACACTTGCCGGTATTGAACATTGCGAATTGTTGCAAGAACCGATTGCTGCTTCTATGGCTTACGGGTTAAGTTCAGCCAAAAAAGGTGGTATGTGGTTGGTCTTTGACTTTGGTGGAGGCACGTTTGATGCTGCGTTGCTAAAAGTAGAGGATGGTATTATGCAAGTAAAGGATACTGAAGGGGATAATTATCTTGGTGGTAAGAACTTGGATTATGCAGTGGTCGATGAAATCATAGTTCCATATATTCAAGAAAATTATATAATTGATGAAATTCTCTCAGATGATGTGAAGAAGCAGATATTGCGTGATGCCATGAAATTCTATGCAGAACAAGCAAAGAATCAGTTATCCTTTAAGTCGCAATGTGATATAACTTCTCAATTGGATGAGTTTGGTGAAGATGATGAAGGTACAGAAGTAGAACTGGATATGGTCGTAACTCAGCAGCAAATAAAAGAGGTTGTTACTCCTATTTTTCAAAAAGCTATTAATATCTGTAAGGATTTACTTCAACGAAATAATTTACAAGGAAGTGACTTGGATTCTTTGATTCTTGTCGGTGGACCGACTTATTCTCCTGTGCTGCGTGAGATGTTGAAAGAACAAATAACTCCTAATGTTGATACAAGTGTTGACCCTATGACTGCTGTTGCTAAAGGAGCTGCATTGTATGCTTCGGGTATTGACAGCGAAGTGAAAGACGAAATCAAAGCCGGAACTATTGCTTTGGAACTTTCATATGAATCAAGTTCGGTAGAGACTATGGAATTTGTTTCTATAAAGTTACTCCTAAATGAATGTTCAGGAACTATTCCATCTAAACTTTTTGTGGAGTTTACCAGAAATGATAATGGTTGGTCGAGTGGTAAATTGGAAATCAATGAAATAGGTGATGTTGTGGAATGTCAGTTGATGGAAGGAAAAGCGAATGCTTTTGCTCTTACGGCTTACGATGAGAAAGGTTCTTTAATCCCTTGTTTTCCTAACGAGGTGAATATAATGCAGGGGATTGTGGTTGGCAATGCTGTATTACCTTATAATATAGGTATTGAAGTGCATGATAGAAGCCAAAACAGAGATGCCTTTATTCCTCTTAAGGGATTGGAAAAGAATCAGCCAATTCCTGCTATTGGGGTACGTAATGGCTTGAAGACACCTAAACAGCTCCGTCCTGGTGTGACTACTGATAATATGGTTATTCCAATTTATCAAGGTGAGTCTAATACAGAAGGTACAAGTGCTATTTACAGTGACCATGTATTTAATGTTTTTATAACGGGAGACGATATTCCTGTGCTCATTCCGGCTGGCAGCGATTTGGATATAACATTAAAGGTTGACCGTTCTCAACAAATGATGATGGAAGTAACCTTCCCGATAATTGGAGAGGCTATTGAGAAAGTTATAGAAGTAGGGCAACGTTCTACCGGTGTCGATATTTCTGATTTGCAAGGTCGATTGAATGAAGCAAAACAAAGATTAATCTCTTTACAATCAAATTCAGTCGTTAAAGAATCGGAAACTACCGAAGTACAAGGTCTACTCAATGATGTTGCCAGACGATTCGATGGGGAGAAGAATAGCGATGATGGCAAAATGCACTTGTTGGCAGATTTACGCCGTGCATTCTTGAAAATAGAAAGAATAGAAAAAGAACATGAATGGGATGCGCTGGAAGCAGAGTTAAGAACTAAATTTGATAAATTGGAAAAAGCGAACAACGATTTAGGAAATAAATATAATAGTCAAGTAGAAGGGTTGCGTAATCAGACAGATCAAGTAATTCGTAAGAAGGATATTCAGATGGGACGGCAATTGCTGTCTGATATCGATTCTCTGTTTATTGGCGTTACGTTGATTTATCAGTTGATTGGTTTTGTACAACATCATAGCCGGAATTTCGGACAATATTCTTGGAAAGATGCGAACCGTGCTCGTCAGTTACTTAATCAGGGTATGGAAATGGTGAGCAATAATTCGGAAGTCGATTCTTTGCATCCACTTGTATGTGCTGTTATTGAATTGATGGATATGCCTGAAAATGAGAAACCGGAGTTCTAACGTTGTAAAATGGCGATGCTAAGTAAAAATCAGAAGATAGGTAGCTATACAGCCGTTTTCTTGATAAAGCAAGGTGCGTATGCCGAAACCTATCGTGTAAAGGATGGTTTGGGGAAGAACTTCTTCCTCAAACTTATCAACTGTGCCAAGCTGCACCGTTTGCAGTTTGATGAAGATGGCAATGTACTGGAAGTTCGGATAACTAAGCAATTGAAGCATTCCAATATCGCTACCTATCATGATAGCGGAACAACGCTTTTGGATGGACGGAAGTTTGTGTATGTCGTTTTTGATTTTATTGCGGGAGAAACCGCAGCCCAATGTCTTGCTCGTGAACAGGCATGCAGTGTATATCGTGCAAAACAAATTGTGTCTGGCGTATTGAATGGTTTGAAGTTCTTGCATACTCTGCCTCGTCCCATTATTCATAATGAATTGACAGTCCAAAATGTAATGCTTGATTTGTCTGGTAAAATGGCAGTATCCAAGATTATAGATTTCGGAGATGCCAGATATATAGATCAAGATGCCGGTTCATATCTGAAAGAAGGCTTGAATCCTTTTTATGTAGCTCCAGAAGCATTTAACGGTGTTTTTTCTCCGCAAACTGATTTGTTTTCCGTGGGGGCGATGCTTTATCATCTTTTATTTGGATTGCCACCCTATTTTACGGATTTGTCTTCGTTTCAGTCGAACCGAACTTCGTTGATAGATGCTGTTCAAGAAGAAAGGAAGAAGCCGCTAAAGATGCTTGATATGGATAAGTTCGAGTTGGACGGTCAACTTGTGAATACGATGTGCAGGGCATTGTCACCGGATATAGATAATCGCTTTAAGTCGGTAGATGAATTTATCAAGGCTTTAAGCGGTAATTTGGATGTTACTCCCATACTTTCTGCATCGGGAAGTACTGCTGTTGTTGCGGAGAATAAAGATGTTTCTCATCAGAAAGTAGGAAACGGTTTTGCGGATGTGGCAGGAATGGAGGATCTGAAAGCACAACTCCAATCGGACGTAATAGATTTGCTGTGGCATCCTGAAGAAGCAAAAGATTTAGGACTGTCTATCCCCAACGGCTTGTTGTTCTATGGACCACCCGGATGTGGAAAGACATTCTTTGCTGAAAAGTTTGCCGAAGAAGCAGGATTTAACTACCAATATATCAAATGTTCGGATGTGGCTTCTCCTTATATTCACGGAGGACAAGGCAAGATTGCGGCTATCTTTGAAAGTGCTCGTAAGGAAGCACCGACTATCTTGTTCTTCGATGAAATAGATGCCATGATTAAAGACCGTAGCAAGCAGACCAATGTCAGTGAAGCCGGAGAGGTAAATGAGTTTCTGGCACAATTGAATAATTGTGGGCAGGATGGAGTTCTGGTAATCGGGGCTACCAACAAGCCAACCGAAATAGATAATGCCGCTTTGCGTGCGGGGCGTTTGGAATTGAAATATTATATTCCTCAACCTGATAAAGGAACGCGTGAGAAGATGTTCGAAATAAATTTGCGGAAACGTAAGGTAGATTTTGGAATTGATTACGGATATCTTGCTTCGTTGACGGAAAATTATGTATCGGCAGATATTAAGCTACTGGTAGATACAGCTGCCCGTTTGGTATTCCGTAGAAAAATGGGAAAAATCACTATGGCTGTGTTGGAAGAAGTAATTAGGGAATCCAAACCAAGTATCTCAATGGAAGTTATTCGCCAACATGAAGCTATCAGAGATGAATTTTTAGGTGTAAATACGGGAACTGCCCAAAGAAAAAAAATCGGATTTAATTGATTGTACTATGGAAATAAATGAATTATATTTGAAAACAGCATTTTGCTGTATGGCGTGTGACGGAGATATTGCTTCCGAGGAACTGGCACTTATAAAGGAATATACTTCTAATAGTGGCCTATTCTCAAATTTGGATATAGAGAGCAAACTCAATGAATATGTTATAGGGATAAACCAACAAGGCATTTTATTCTTGAATTCTTATTTGAAGGAGGTTACTTCAGCTTTTTTGACGGAAGCTCAAGAAATGAATATCGTGAGAATAGCTATTCAGATGATAGAGGCTGATAATAAAATAGAATATTCAGAAATCAGCTTTTTTAAGAAGATACGCTTCAAATTGTCTATATCGGATGAGGTGATTCTTACAGAAATGCCCGATAAAGAGGATTATTTGCTGCCTGATATTATCCAAAAAGAATATGAGTTTGTGCAGGATTCAGCGTTTTCAACTATAAATCTGAGAAATTAGGATGAAAATAATCTTGATTTTACTTCTATCTATAGTACAGATTCCTTGTGTTATAGAGGGTTGGCTATCGCATATCTTGAATTGTATAGTCAAGATGTTAACCAAAATAGTATTCTTGTTGGCTATAGTTTCGTTTATTTGGTGGCCTTTGGATATGTTGTGCGGTGTTTGTTGGGCAGGTTGTGAGTGCTTAAAATGGAAATTGCAAGGAAAGCTTTTGCCTTTTCCTGAGGCATTGGTTCTGTATATGCAACATTATCCGCAAGTATGATTTCTTTTTCTTTTGTTATAGATAACTGTAAATATATGAAAAACATCTTATTAATTGTATCATTTGCATGGATTGCCATATTTTCAATTCATGCCCAAATGTAAAACGCCCCGATTCGCGCAACTACTCTCCATGATGTTGCTTTTCGGAACGGTAAAATAATATGAATTCGAAGTAAATCAAATCCTTGGGAATCATTACTTTTGTTGCAAAATATCAAATTGGATTGGAGTGTATTAGTGGGTGATAGGAATTTACAGGAATAACAAATTTATATAAATGTATTATGGATATTTGGTTGACTATAGGCGTCGCGTATGCTATTCTTACACTATCAGCAATAGTATGGATTATTGTAGAACACGTCAAGCATAAGAATGCTAAACGTGTTGATGACGATGATGATGATCTATTTGGCAAAACTCTAGCTTTGTGGGTAAGAATCTTAATCTCACTTCTATTGCCTCTATTGGTATTGGCATTGCCTCTTTTTGCAGTGGCATTACCTTTTATTGTAATAAGCGCATTAAAAAAAAGTATTATAGAAATCGACCAAAGCCCTTATCTTCAAGGGACAGAAGATTGTATCCGGTTTATAAAGTGCGAGATGTTACTTCGGATTGGGTTGTGACCTTGTCTCAATATAATAAAACTCATAAGACAGCTTTTACTTTGGATGATGTATATGGAAAAGGTTTTGAGGAGAAACTTTCTCAAAAGGATAAGGATGCGATGGAGATAGATAGGCAAGGATTGCTGATTGAAGATTCCTTGCCTAATGATATATATACTGAGATTGCAAAGAGATTTGCGCTCTGTAGATATAATCAGGATTTTTCGACACTAAGGCCTTTCCTATCAGAAAATGTAAAACTTATTATTTATAAGCACAAAGAACTAAGTGGTATTGCTGATTTTGAATCATATTGGATAGATAAAGAAAACCGACTAAAGCATGATTGTATCAATGTACGTACAAGAATCAAATTTTGCAATTATTATAGGCATGTAGCAGTGTACGACCAAATAGAGGGTTATAAACCGATGTATGTTCTTTTTAGAGTTAAGGATGATATTGTAACCCATGTGGTGTGTGCGCCTAATCCATTACAAGATTCAGCGGTTAGGTATTGGAGTTTTAAACGGTTACCGTTTGCGTATGATTATATCATGGATAATGTGCAGGAACAAATGCCGAGTGAACCCAAAAGACTTCCTTGCCTGAAGTGTGGCATTTTATCAGAGGGGCTTGTATGGTATAAAGTAAATATAGACCTTGGCTCACTGTCTTATGCCGGTGTTGTGTCTGTATGTGAGAACTGTCGGAAAGTGGTTGAATTCTACCCCGATGTGTCGATTGACAACGGAGAAGCTCAAGGACAAAAGATTGATAAAGTCGAAAATAAGGTTAGACAGGAGGATTTGTTTATTCTGTCTCAGCTCATAACGAGAAACTTGTATTTTGATAATCCGCTAAAAGATACCAAGTATTTTGATAATCTCGATAAAGACTATATAGTGGATTTAGGGAACAAGAGCCTGTCTTTTGCAGATTTTCCAGCGTGTAAACCTTGCAGCCTTGCCGAATGTGCAGGAGATTTTAATGAATTCATGCTTTCTCATCTCTTCAAAAAGAATATTCAATTTTATAATGACATAAAGGCTTGTTATGTGCAAGCATACAAGGATGGAATCTGTGAAGTAGCAAACAATATAGGCATTCTTTTGCTGAATTGTGAAAATAATATGGATGAAGGGCTGAGATGGTTACGTCTTGCGGCATCAAATGGTTCTAAGAATGCTATGCAAAATACTTTCAGTATATTATGGGGCATTGGTGATTTTGAACATGCTATTGAATATCTATTGAAAGTTTGTGGAGAACCTTGTCCTTCTATTCGCTGTTTGTGGAATTTGGCAGTTTTATATATACTTGGAGAACGACAAAAAGGAAACACGCTCATTAAAGATGTGGATAAAGGAATCTCTCTCTTGAATCAGATTATAGATTGTAATGTATTGGAGAGTGACGAGGAAGAAATCGAGGAGGTACGGATGAAGGCGAAAATCCTTGTTCGCCAAATCAAAGAAAGTAATGAGTATGGTTGGATAGGCCGCGCATTTCATAGCTATTTGAAGTCACTGCATGAGGAAATAATGCCGCCTGATGGATATAATCATGACGTTTTATCCATTTTGGACGAATTGACTTTTAATGGAATACTAAAAATACATTTTGCACAGCATGTCGGTAGAGGAGATAATTCTTGGTTTTATATTGATACCGGTCATTCAACAAAAGCATTAGAAAAGAAGCTTTTAATTGAGAAAGCGGATGCTGCATATTCAGAAATGAGTGCATGGCAAATATATTTGTTGACAACGGCATCAACGGTTTTGCCGGCTTTTTGGCATGGCAATTATACGAAAAGACAATATGTTTTCTCAAAATCAGACATCTCTAACCTTTCAGGTTTTTATCGGGAAAATATGTTCTCAAAGGTCGATGTTTCGAATATTGCCGATGATATTCTACCAAGGGTTGAACTAATAGGAAACATGGCTAAAGTCAGGTGCTGTTATTGGAATGATTGGAAAGGATTAGTTCGAGAAACAGTGAGTATAAATTTCAATGATAGGAAAAATATCCGCATTAATGAAGAAGTTGAATCAGAAATCTTGTATAAATATAGTTGTGGTGTATGCTTTTGATTATTACTGTTGTTGTAGAGACGGGAAGAAATAGGTGACTTTATTATCAGTAACTTACGTCTTTTACTTGTAGAGATTGTCGTTCTATTCTTCTTGTTCTATGCCTTTACTCTACATTCTCTTGTAGAGATGCTGTTTTTGTAATCCTTTGTTTTTAAGTGGTTTATGCAAATCGGTTGTAGATGCCATTTTCTTGTTTTCTCTTGTTTCTCACCCTAACTTTGCAACATCGAATTTGAGAAAAGCAGATAGCTGAATCGTTGAGGCCTCACGCTGAAAACTTCTGCTTCTTGGATGAGATAAAAGAGATAGAATATACATTATTAAATTAATCATTTAAAACATTACGATTATGGCGTTTTTTAAAAGAATTCAGAAGAAAGTAAACAATTTGTGGTATCCTCAATCAGTAACCTGGGGCAAGGCGGTTACTACCCGCGAAGTGGCAGACGAGCTGTCTGTCATCTCTACCGTGACTCGTGGTGACACGTATGCGGTGATGGAAAATCTTGGACGGGTATTAAGTAGTTATATGGGACAGGGACGTACAGTGAAAATAGACGGTGTGGGCACTTTCTATTACACGGCTACTTCCGCTAAAAGAGGAGTACCAACGGCTGAGGAGGTGAGTGCTTCGCTGATTAACGGGGTACGCGTTCGCTTTCTTCCCGAAGTGGAACGTAACAGCGGAAATCAGGTGACTACCCGTAGCATGGTGAATACGAAGATTGTTTGGGAAGAGTGGGGTAAAACCGCCACTTCCGGTGGCAACACCGATAGCGGGAATACCGGCGGTGACGGTGGTATCGAGGGTGATCCATTAGGTTAATCCTCCCGGCTCTGTTAGTTGGTATCTTTTGATATTCAGTGACTTGTGATAGATGGTTCCCGTGCAATCTTTTTGATAGGAGAGAGCACGGGAACTTTCGTTTTAGCATATTTTATCGTTCTTTTTCTATTTTAATTCATCAAAAATCCGTAATTTCGGACGATTTTTTGCAAAACAGACCGAATAACTAATAATTTATAATATGGAAAATCTCAACACAGCGCTTCTGCTGATGGTGGTAGGTATGACGACAGTGTTCGCTATCCTGCTGATTGTAATCTACTTAGGTAAAGGACTTATTCTTCTGGTAAACAAGTATGCCCCCGAAGAGGTGGTGCCGGATAAGAAAGGTGCGCAAGGTCCCGCAGCGATTCCCGGAAATATTTTGGCTGCTATCAGTGCCGCTGTAACGGTGGTGACACAAGGCAAGGGTAAAGTAGCCAAGGTCGAGAAAGTAAAATGATAATCTTTAATAAAAAACACACATCTATTTATTTAGTATGAAAAAAGAAATTAAGTTCAGCTTGGTGTTCAGGGACATGTGGCAGAGTGCCGGAAAATATGTGCCCCGCGTAGACCAGTTGGTAAAGGTTGCTCCAGCTATTGTTGAAATGGGCTGTTTTGCCCGGGTAGAAACCAATGGCGGAGGTTTTGAACAGGTAAATTTATTGTTTGGTGAAAATCCTAATAAAGCTGTACGTGCATGGACGAAACCGTTCCACGAAGCCGGTATACAAACTCACATGTTGGACCGCGCATTGAATGGTCTGCGCATGAGCCCCGTGCCTGCGGATGTACGTAGGCTGTTTTACAAAGTGAAGAAAGTACAGGGGACAGACATCACACGTACGTTCTGTGGACTGAACGATACCCGTAACATTATTCCTTCCATCACTTACGCTAAGGAAGCCGGAATGATTTCACAGTGTTCGCTCTGTATCACCCATTCGCCCATCCACACAGTAGAATACTATACGGATATGGCGTTAACGCTCATCAAGGCAGGTGCTGATGAAATCTGTATCAAGGATATGGCAGGTATCGGACGTCCGGTATCATTGGGTAAGATCGTAGCAAATATCAAGGCTGCACACCCTGAAATCCCTATTCAGTATCATAGTCATGCAGGTCCCGGTTTTAATATGGCAAGCATCCTCGAAGTTTGTGAGGCTGGTTGCGATTATATCGACGTGGGCATGGAACCGTTGTCATGGGGTACGGGACATGCTGACTTGCTGAGCGTGCAGGCAATGCTGAAAGATGCAGGTTTCCAGGTTCCTGAGGTGAATATGGAAGCATACATGAAGGTACGTGCATTGATTCAGGAATTTATGGACGATTTTCTTGGTCTGTACATCAGTCCGAAAAACCGCTTGATGAACTCCCTGCTGATCGGTCCGGGACTTCCGGGTGGTATGATGGGTAGCCTTATGGCCGACCTGGAGTCCAATCTGGAATCCATCAATAAATATAAGGCAAAACGTAACTTGCCGTTTATGACGCAGGATCAGTTGCTTATCAAGCTGTTTAACGAAGTAGCTTATGTATGGCCGCGTGTAGGTTATCCTCCGTTGGTAACTCCGTTCAGCCAGTACGTTAAGAATCTGGCGATGATGAACGTGATTGCCATGGAAAAAGGCAAGGAACGTTGGGGTATGATCGCTGATGATATCTGGGATATGCTGTTGGGCAAGGCAGGTAAACTGCCGGGTACGCTGGCTCCTGAACTCGTGGAGAAAGCGGAACGTGAAGGCCGTAAGTTCTTCACCGGAAATCCACAGGATAATTATCCGGATGCGCTCGACAAGTATCGCAAGATGATGAAAGAGAATAAATGGGATCTGGGAGAAGATGATGAAGAACTCTTCGAATATGCCATGCATCCGGCACAATACGAAGCATACAAGAGTGGCAAGGCGAAAGAAGACTTCCTAGCAGACGTGGAAAAACGGAAGGCGGAACTTAATAAGTCCCCGTTGGATGACGCTAAACCGAAGACGCTAACCGTACAGGTGGATGGACAGGCTTATCGCGTAACGGTGGCTTATGGTGATATTGATCTACCGGCAAATGCTACTGCGAAAGTGGAAGCCCCCGTAGGCGAAGGTCAGGATGTGATCGCTCCGTTGGAAGGTAAGTTCTTCCTGACGAAGAATGCACAGGAAACTCCGGTGAAAGTGGGCGACAAGGTGAAGAAAGGTGACTTGCTTTGCTACATTGAAGCCATGAAGACATACAATGCCATCCGTGCCGACTTTGACGGAACAATTACGGCTATTTGTGCCACTCCGGGGGACACTGTTTCAGAAGATGATGTATTAATGAAGATAGGATAAACAGCGATGGAAGAAATATTTGCAAAACTCTATGATATGACGGCGTTCAGCAATATCATTGCCGACCCGTCGTTTCTGGTGATGTATGCCATTGCTTTCATTCTGCTGTACTTGGGTATCAAGAAGCACTACGAACCGTTGTTGCTGGTGCCCATCGCTTTTGGTGTACTTATCGCCAACTTTCCCGGTGGTGATATGGGGGTCATTCAGGCAGATGAAAACGGAATGGTAATGGTAAATGGGGTATTGAAGAACATCTGGGAAATGCCGCTCCATGAAATAGCGCACGACCTGGGATTGATGAACTTCATCTACTATATGTTGATTAAGACGGGCTTCTTGCCGCCTATCATTTTTATGGGTGTGGGTGCTTTGACGGACTTCGGACCGATGCTTCGCAACCTGCGTCTCTCTATCTTTGGTGCTGCTGCACAGTTGGGTATCTTCACTGTGTTGCTATGTGCTGTTATGATAGGTTTCACTCCACAGGAGGCAGGTGCACTGGGCATTATCGGTGGTGCTGATGGTCCGACGGCTATCTTCACGACTATTAAGCTGGCTCCGCATCTGTTGGGTCCGATTGCTATTGCAGCCTATTCTTACATGGCGTTGGTGCCGGTGATTATTCCGTTGGTAGTGAAGCTGTTCTGCTCTAAGAAGGAACTGATGATCAATATGAAGGAACAGGAAAAGCTCTATCCTTCGAAGACGGAAATCAAGAATCTGCGTGTACTGAAAATCATTTTCCCGATAGCAGTAACTACAATTGTCGCTCTCTTTGTACCGACGGCAGTGCCTTTGATCGGTATGTTGATGTTCGGTAACCTGATTAAGGAAATCGGTGCGGACACCAGTCGTTTGTTTGATGCGGCTGCCAACAGCATTATGAATGCGGCAACTATTTTCTTAGGACTGAGTGTAGGCGCAACTATGACAAGCGAAGCATTTCTGAACTGGACAACCATTGGTATTGTTATTGGTGGTTTCCTTGCATTTGCGCTTTCTATTACGGGTGGTATCTTCTTTGTGAAGCTGTTCAACCTGTTCAGCAAGAAGAAGATAAATCCGTTGATCGGTGCAACGGGATTGAGTGCTGTGCCTATGGCAAGCCGTGTGTGCAATGAGATTGCTACGAAGTATGACCCGAAGAACCATGTGCTGAATTACTGTATGTCCAGTAATATCTCCGGTGTAATCGGTTCGGCTGTAGCGGCGGGTGTGCTGATTTCGTTCCTGGGATAAGGAGAATAGATACGAAGACGGCGCGGATTACGCGAATTACACGGATTCTTTTGTTGCAATTTGTTGCAATAAAGCTGATCTGCGTAATCCGTGTAATCCGCGCCTGATTTTTTATTCACTAATCACTTTTCTGTATTCTGCCACTGCCATTTTTTCTGCCAGATATGCATTAATCAGGTTCGTATGCGCCTGTGTCCACGACAATTGTGCGGACAAGACATCTGCCATACTGGATTTTCCTTCATTATAAGAGAAAGTCACAAGGTCCAGGTTCTCTTCGGCAAGAGCCATATTTTCCTTTGCAGTCTTTACTTGCTGCTCCGTTTCCGTCAGTTTCGTAGTGGCGGCGGAGAGCTCTTCAAGAATAGTATCAGTAATATAACTTTGTTGTAGCTTCTGGATGCCAATGAATGCTTTCTGTTGTCGGTTTGTCTTGAAACGGGCTCCCCAACGGAAGATGGGGATACTGACGTTTACTCCGGCTACAGGAGTATGGGGGATTTCCTGTCCCATATATGTGATACCTGTATCCCAACCTGTGGCAAGGAACATACTTACCTGGGGATTATACTTGCTGAGGGCGGCATGGCGTTGTGCTTCACTTCGGGCAATGTTTACTGTTGTACTGGCATAATCGGCACGGCGTGGAAGTACATCGTCAAGTCCAAGAATGTCGACGGGTTCACTGGCTATACTGATTTCACTTAGACTATCAACGGGAGTATTGGGTGCTGCTCCCATTAAAATGTTCAGTTGTTGCAGGGCAAGGGTATAATTCTGGCGGGCTTTGATATATTGCAATTCAGCTTCTTTCTGGCGGGTGGAAATCATCAGCAGGTCTGTACGGCTGATAGCGCCATCGTCGAAACGATCCTGAATAATATCGTGCTGCTTCTTTATGATATCCTGAAATGTAGCAGCAGCCTCAAGACTGGCATAAGCGGCTGAAGCATTCCAGTAAACGGCATCACTTTGATAATGAATTTGGTCGAGAGTAAGTTCGGTGGTGAGTTGGCTTAACTCTTCGTCTGCCTGTGCCATACGTTTCTGGGCTATCAGAGAACCACCGGTATAGAGGGGCTGTGCCAAAGTTGCGAGTGCCTGATAGGTGTAGGGGCGGTATTCACCCTTCGGACTGTTCCACTTATCCAGATGGTTGAGGTTGGCGGTACCTTCGGCAGTGATGTCTATTTGTGGCAGGAAGCCGGTATTTGCTATTTTTCGCGCTTCGGTGCTTGCCATGGTTTTCAGGCGCTGCTGTTTCAACACCTGGCTGTAGGCTTCTACTTTGTCACGATATGCTTCACGGCTGAGATACTGTTGGGCTCCGGCTTTCAGGCCGAAGCAACAGAGTAGTGTGACTATGAATATCTTCTTTTTCATGATTACTTGTATTTCTTCTTTTCACTTTTTAATCTTATGTATCGCACAATATGCCACTGGAAGAACGAACAGCGTTAATGCTGAAGCCACCAGCAAACCACCCATGATTGTTGCCGCCATACCACCGAACATAGCGTCGAATAGCAACGGTAACATACCCAGAATCGTGGTTCCGGATGCCATGGCTACAGGTATGATACGACTGGTTGTTGCACTGATTACCGCATTCAGTGGCGTTTTTCCGGAAGCAGCTTCTATATCGATCTGGTCTACCAATACAATTGCATTCTTGATATTCATACCGATCAATCCCAGTAGGCCAAGGACAGAGAAGAAGTCGAATGATTTACCAAGCAAGATTAATCCCAGTACGATGCCAATAAAGATAAGCGGCAACATCAATAGGATGACAATTGGCTTGCGGTAGGTTCTGAACAGGAATAACAGGGTAATGAACATCAGGAAAAAAGTTAATGGCATGTTAGCTGCCAATGCTGCATTACTTTCTGCTTGACTTTCCTGTTCACCAAAATACTTCATGGTGTATCCTTCCGGTACCTGAATTTCTTCTTGCACTTCTTTCCATATCTTATTGAATGCTGCTATGGCATTTACTCCCCGGCGTGGATCGGCTTGCGCCATCATTACCATCTGGCGGTTATAATCTTTCACATTCGAGAACTTATATTGGAAATCAAATTCACTGACTACTTGTTCCAAGGTAGTGGTTTCCTGTGTTGTTCCGAATACGGGTAGTGTACGCAGATCGTTGATACGGAAAGAATCGACCGTGTTATCTTTTAGCAGGATAGGCAACACTTGGTCGCCTTCACGATATTCACCTAATGTCATACCGCTTGTGCCAATCTGAATACTCTGTGCCATGCTCTGTCGGGAGGCACCTAACGGTTGGGCACGTTCCGGACTGTAAACGGGTTTCCATACAGGAATCTTATTCCCCCATGAATTTCGTACGTTAATGAGATCGTCATCCCGATGCATGATTTCCAGGACCTTATTGGTCAGCATCACCAGTGAATCGACATTATTACCGATGAAACCGATTTCAATGGCAGCATCTACCGCAGGTGATAGTTTAAACAAAGTGGTACGGGTAATGGCATTCGGATAGTTCGCCTTCATATACTGGTCGAAATTCTCTTCGTATTCCTTTGTATATTTACTGTCGGTTAGTTCAATGAGTATATTGGCAAAGTTGGGCTTGGGACCCACGGAAGTAGATGCCAGATAGTAACGTAATGGCGTACTGCCGAAAGTAGTGGATATCCGTTTCACTTCCGGTTGTTGCAGGAGGTGCGCTTCCACCTGTTTCATTTCCTTTTCCACGTCACGGATGCTGTAACCGTCCGGATAGAATATATCGGCACGGAAATAGGGCTTATCCAATGAGGGGAAGAAGTTTTGCGGCATCATTCCCATGATGACCAGTGAGATGATAAACAGGACTACCATACTACCTAGTGTGAGCGTTTTCTTTTTGATAAGTACTCCGAGGATAGATGCGAACTTGTGATAGAAAGGTTTATCATACGGATCTTTATTAGTATCGCCGGATTTGGTTTTCAAGATAAAATTGCCGAAAGTGGTGGTTTGCGTGAGTGCCAGTACCCAGCTTAATCCCAAAGAAATGGCAAGTACGACAAACAGAGGTTTTACGATTTCCGCTACGGCAGAAGGGGCGAGGTACAGCGGGAGGAATGAACAAATGGCGATGAACGTGGCGCCAAGTAAGCCCCATTGTGGTCCGGTAGCTCCATCTATCAGTGCTTTTCTACGGTCTATTCCTCGGGCAATGGCTATTTGTGCATTGTCCGTCACTACAATGGCATTATCCACCAGCATACCCATGGCAATGATGAAACCTGCCAGGGAAGTACGGTTCAGTCCTACCCCCATGAAGGACATGATGAGCAACGTGCCGCCAATGGTAAATAGCAGTGAACTTCCTATAAGTATACCAGCACGTAGCCCCATTACCAGCATGATGATAACGATTACAATGAGGAGGGATTCTATCAGGTTAATGATGAAACCATTATTTGCTTCCTGAGCTATGACATTTTCCGGATACAGACTTTCCAACTCCAACCCTACCGGAATAAGGGGAAGAAGTTCAGCCAGTTTCTGATCTACCAGTTCTCCGGTCTTTACTACATCCTTTGTCGGGTCGGTGGAAACGCCGATACCTATGGCACGCTTCCCATTGACATGCATGATGTTGCCGGGTGGGTCCATATATCCTTTTTCAATGACGGCAATATCGCCTAGTTTCACCTGTCCGCCCGAAGTTGTAATCACTTGGTTCCGGATGTCATTGACGGTGGTGTAAGTTCCGTTGGCTACAATACGCAATTGTTGTTCACCGGCGTTGATTTCACCCGTGTTGATAATCTGGTTTTGCGATTGCAACAGGCTTGCCACTTGCTTCGGGTCTATCCCCATACCGGCCAGTTTATTGACGGATATAAAGATATTCACCACTTCGGTTTGCGTGCCGAACAGGGCTACTTTCATTACCCCGTCAGCAGTGATAACCTGAGTTTTGATACGCTCTGCCCAGTTGCGCATTTCTTCGTAAGAGAAACCGTCATCGCCTACCAGACCGTAATAGATGCCGAATACATCACCGAAATCGTCCGATACCGTGGGAACGGAAGCACCGGCGGGTAGTTGCGGTTGTATGTTGAGCACCTTGCGGCGAAGTTCATCCCATTTCTGCGGAATAGACTCTGCGGAAAGGGAAGGTTGAAGCTCGAATGTTATCTTGGATAGTCCGTACATGGACTCCGATTTAATTTTATATGCACCACTCATCGACTGTATCTCGCGGGAGATCGGTTCGGTGATCAGTCGTTCTACTTCTGCCGGTTCTGCCCCCGGATAGCGAGTCATAATGACCGCTGACTTGATGACGAAGGGTGCATCTTCTTTCTTTCCCAACCGGCCGAATGATAGTATACCGCCGATTAGCAACACAGCCAGGAAGAAATAAACAATCTTGGTGTTGTCTAATGCATATTTAGCTAAATTCATATGATTTATATTTGGGCGACCTCAAGGTCGCAGTAGTTGGTAGTCTAATTGATAACTTTCACCGTTTGTCCGTCCACCAGTTGGTGCACTCCGGCAATTACAATAGTTTCTCCCGGTTGTATACCAGCAGAGATAAGAGCATTGGCTTCTCCGGTGGGAGAGTATACGGTTACTTCCCGCTTGCTTACCTTATTATCTTTTACTACCCACACATAAGTTTTCTGGTTTTCGCTTTCACCGAATATGGCACTGAGCGGAATATTCACAAGCTTTTCTTCCAGGAAGGGAGCTACGTCCGATGCCAGCTTGATTTTACACGTAAATCCCGGTTTCACATCGTATAAGGAACGATTAAAAGCAGGATCTTCAATCGTAATAGTTACCGGGATACCTGTTCCGGCTGTAGAAATGTCCAGATATTCTTCCAATTGTGCGTTGAACACCATGTCCGGATAGGTGTCGAAAACCACTTTGAATGTTACATCTTTTGCACGAAGCAGATACAGATAATCATCCGGCACGGTGAATTTGATGCGGAGCTTCTGTGTATTCACCAATTGTACAATGCCTTCCCCGGAGTTCACGCGCTGATAGTTTTCCACCAGACGCTTTTCGATAGAACCATCAAAGGGAGCAGTCAGTTTGGTATCCCGCATATTATTGCTGGACAATTCATAAGCGGACTTTGCCTTTTGGTAATTGGCAACGCTGATTTCATATTCCTGCACGGAGATAGCCTGGCGTCCCAACAGGCGCTTGTTACGTTCCACCTGTGCTGCGGCAGTCTCATAAGCGGCTTTGTCGGCGGCGTATTGCAGGGAAATGTCGCGTGGATCAATGGCGGCGATCAATTGTCCTTTCTTTACCCGCTGACCTTCTACCACAGGCAGATTTATAACCTGTCCGCTGACACGGAAGGCTAGTTTCACGTATTCTACGGCTTCTACAATACCGGAGAAGTCTTTCCGGATGACCGATTGGGAGCTGGCACTAGCTGTCTTAACAGGTCGAATCAGGGTGGCATCGCCCTCTTTCTTGTGTCCGCATGATGTGACAAGCAGCATCACGCCGATGGTGAACAAATAGATTCTTTTCATACTAATATATAGTTGTTCGTTTAGATATAGAAACATAAAACCGGAAAAACAGATAATTGTTCTCCCGGTTTATTTTGTTACGCGTTGTTAATGATAAAGGCTTCTACTCCTCTATTCTGAGCAACAAATCGGTGCCCAGTTTGAGCTTATAAACGTTTTTATATACTTGTATGTTCAGTTCTTCTCCGGTAATAAGTGAAATATTTATTTCTTTGCCTACGCGCATTTGAAGTGTACGTCCCTGATAATTTATCTGGAAGGAATAACTGCTCCATTTTTCGGGAATGACTGGGAAGAAAGAGAGTATGCCCTCCAGGATCTGCATTCCGGCGAAGCCTCGTACAATGGCAAGCCAGCTGCCCGGCATACTGGTGATATGCAGTCCTTGGTGAGTTTCGTTGTTGTAGTCATCCAGGTCAAGACGGGTGGCATGCAGAAAGAGTTGGTAAGCCTTTTCCACTTCGCCAATGCGGGCGGCAAGAATGGAGTGGATGTGCGGGGAAAGTGAAGATTCATGTACCGTCATTGTTTCATAGAAATCAAAGTTACGGCGGACAGTTTCCTTGTTGAAATTGAAGTAATACAGATATAATCCCAGTAACACATCACTTTGTTTGATGTAGCACGAACGAAGAATACGATCCCAGGACCAATGCTGATTGATGGGGCGTTCTTCGGGTGGAATGGCATCGGTACTGTTCAGTTCCTTATCTAGGAAACCGTCATTTTGTACAAAGATCCCCAGTTCTTTGTCTTCCGGTAGATACATACGGTTGATGATGTCGCGCCAGCGTTCAGCCTCTTCTTGTTGGCGGAGGTTGGTGACACGGCGTACACGCGCATATTCGTCGGGGTATTCTCCGGCAATGATTTCAAGATAGTTAAGTGTCATCTGCAGGCACTGCACACACGAGTAATTGGTGTACCAGTTATTATCCACATTGTTTTCGTACTCATCCGGTCCGGTTACACCCAGTATGACATATTTCTGCTTCGGTTTGGAGAAAGATACACGCTGGCTCCAGAAGCGGGAGACGGCAATCATTACTTCCAGTCCGTATTTGGCTATATAATCTTTGCTGCCTGTAATTGCGGCATGTTGTGCAATGGCATAGACGATGATATTGTTGCGGTGTATTTCTTCAAAAGTGATTTCCCATTCGCTGTGGCATTCCTCACCGCTGTAAGTGACTTGTGGAAAGAGGGCGGCACCCTCTTTGAAACCCAGTTTGCGGGCATTCTCTATTGCTTTCGGCAGTTGGTTATAACGGTATATCAACAGATTTTTCACAATCTCCCTCGGAGTTGAAAGCAGGAAGAACGGTACACAACAAAGTTCCGTGTTCCAATATGTGTTTCCACCGTATTTTTCACCAGTGAATCCTTTCGGGCCGATATTCAAGCGCGGATCGTCACCACGATACGTCTGGCATAGTTGGAAGATGTTGTATCGGATACCTTGTTGTGCTTCCGAGTCCCCTTCGATAACCACATCCATTTCCTTCCATATATTGTCCCAGGCTTGCCGGTGATCGTTTTCCAGCTTGTCCCAGCCGTCTATTTTAGTCTGACGGGCTTTGGCGATGGAATGTTCTATCAATTCCTGGCGTTCATCATAGAGCGACGAACTTATAACGGTATATTTGATGAGCATCACGTTGTCTCCCGGTTTTACATCTGCTCCGATACTGAATCCGGTCTGTTTCTCCTTTTCAATGCGTATCGGGTTTGAGGTGGTTTCTTTGCCGTTCTTGAAGAACTGATAGGTCATGGCATAGCACACTTGCGCATCTTCCCGCCGGGTTTGCGTCCATAGATAAGCACAATCCTTTGTGACACCGGAACGGAGGATATTCCATATCTTCTCGTTCGGATCATCGTTCTTATTGACTATGATTGCATCCAGGGAGGGAATCAGTGATATTCTTCCCGTATAATTAATGGAGGTGACGCTGTATTTTATCAGGCATAAATCGGGGTGAGCCATATTGTTGATATGCTCCACATGTACCCGTATTTGATGTCCTCTGGGAGAAGTCACTTCGAAATCCCGGTAGGAGATACCTGCTTTCATATCAAGTCTGCGGCTGAAGCTGTTTACGTCCCATTGTGCCAAGTCCAGTTCTTCGTCGATGAGGCGCAGGCTGACACGACTCCAGTCCGCTGCATTGGGGATGCGGGTGTAGAAAGCCGGAAAGCCGTTCTTCCACCAGCCTACACGCGTTTTATCAAGAAAGGTGATACCGGCAACGAATGAACCACGGTATGAGTCGCTTGAATAAGGCTCCTCGAAATTGCCCCGTTGGCCGAAGCGACCGTTCCCAAGACTGAATATACTTTCTGACATTCGCAGGTTGTCAGCGTGAAAGTTATCTTCAATAATATTCCATTCATCGGTTTTAAGGTATCTTTTCATGGCGTGTATTTCGTTGGTGATTATGGCCGTAAAGATAAACAAATTAACGGATAAACGGCAAAAAGAGGAAAAAAAGAAGACAAAATTTACTTTTGGGTTAAAATGTGCTCTACTTCTCTACGAGCAACGCCCCATTCATCGTAGTGAAACAGGGCGTTGGTCGTAGAAGAAAGAGGTTGTTATCGTAGAGCAACGAAGACTTCCTTCAGAATATAGTTTCGCAAGGATTATGCTTTTGCTTGTTCTCCTTTGGTCTCTTTGATTAAATATACACAAACGGAGCCGATAATCAGCATGACACCTGCCATAACCAGCATATTGATTTCGGGAGGCAACATACCTTTGGGAGTGAACAGGGCAAGAATGCTTCCACCAAGTGAAGCAGCCACAATCTGCGGAATACAGATTGTTCCGTTGAACAAGCCTAGGTAAGTTCCCATGTGTCCACCGCTCAGTGCGTTGGTCAGGATGGTGAAAGGCAATGCCAGCATAGCGGCCCATGCGCAACCAATCAGTAAGAAGGAGATGAATAATACATATTGATTATGAACAAAATAGGTGGAGATGAAACCTAATCCACCCAGTACCAAACTGAGAGAATAGATCAGTTTGCGATCCTTGAACAACGGGATGCAGACAGCCCATAGTACAGAACCGATAGCCTGTACGGCAAACAACACACCTACCCAGTCGGCGGCATCCTGATATTGAATACTCTTGGTGTCCAGCATAACTTTGCTGACTCCGTTCACTACGGTTTCCACGGTAGGAGCATCGAATACATTGGCAGCTACACTACCATTGGTATACGTCCACATAAACATGAAAGCAAACCAACAGAAGAACTGAACCAAACCTACTGTCCAGAAAGCCTTCGGTGCTTTCACCAATAGCTTCACCATATTGATCTTTTCTTTTTCTTCCTCTTCGGTGATGCCGTGGTATTCAGCGTATTCGGCGGGTGGCATTTCCTTTACTTTCACTGTGGTATAGATTACACAGAGTATAAGGATGGCTGCTCCGATATAGAAGGAATAGATAACCGAGTCGGGAACTACACCTTGGGGAGCTATGTTGCTGATGCCTATCCATGTAAAGATGAACGGGAAAAGGAATCCTACCAGGCTGCCGGCATTACACAGGAAACTCTGGATAGAGTAGGCAAGTCCTTTTTGCTTTTCGTTTACCATGTCGCCCACCATCATCTTGAATGGCTGCATTGCCATATTGATGGATGTATCCAGGAACATCAACGATACTAATCCGAATATCATTGCCGTGCTGACTGCCATACCGAAACTACCGGCATTCGGCAACAGGCACATCACCAGTACGGCTACCAGTGAACCGACAAACAGGTAAGGAATACGGCGTCCGAAGCGTGTCCACGTCTTGTCGCTTGCAGCACCCACGATGGGCTGCACGATGATACCTGCCAGTGGTGGCAATATCCAAAAATAACTTAAACTGTGCGGGTCTGCACCTAATGTCGCGAAAATACGGCTGATGTTCGCACTCTGCAAGGCGTAGGCAATCTGTACGCCAAAAAAGCCGAAGCTGATGTTCCACAACTTCCAAAAGCTTAAATCGGGTTTTACTTTCATTCTTAATAAATTATTAGTTACGAGCTACGAGCTACAAGCTACGAGTTCCTTTCGGCATACTGGCAATTCCGCGTAGCCTACTCGTCACTCGTAGCTCGTAGCTTGTCACTCATTTATTTCGTTGTTCCCCTCACTACAAGATTCGTTCTCACAATCTTGTTACTACTCTTGTCATCGCCCCCTTCCAGCTTGCCTATCAGAATGCTGAAAGCACTTCTTCCGACTTCTTCTCCATGTTGTTCCACGGTGGTCAGTTTGGGATCTGTGCTTTGGGCAATGGCTCCGTCGGTAAATCCACAGATCGATACTTCATCGGGCACTTTCTTTCCAACCAGTTTACAGGCATACAGAATGCCCGAAGCTGTTTCGTCATTGATGGCGAAGAAACCATCGGGATGACCGGGACCTTCCAGTATGTCAGGGGTGATGGATATGGCGCGTTCCCTTGTATCACACAGCATAATCATGCTGTCGTCCACGGGAATTTTGTATTTCTTCATGGCATCCAGATAGCCATTCCGACGATTCTTGGTGATTTCCAGATGCGGGGCTGCTCCATAAAACAGGATACGCTTGCAACCTGTCTGTATCATATACTCCACGGCGGCAAAAGAACCGGCATAGTCGTCCACTACCACCCGTTCTGTTTTCAATCCGGTGCAGATGCGATCGTAGAACACAATGGGGATATTATTATTCAGCAGGTCCTGATAATGATCGTATTGAGAGGTATCCTTTGCCAGAGAGGCAATCACACCACAGACGCGGGCGGCAAGGAATGAGTGTACGATTTTCACTTCCTGTTCATAAGATTCATTGCTCTGGGCTACCAAAATATTGTATCCTGCTTCGGCAGCAGCCTTTTCAATGCCACTCAGCACGCACGAGAAAAAATGATGTACCAGTTGCGGGACAATTACACCGATTGTATTCGAACGGCTGGCACGAAGGTTCACTGCAAGTACGTTAGGCTTGTAATTATGCTCCCGGGCATACGCATGTATAAGGTCACGGGTCTCCTGGCTGATATCCGGATTGTCTTTCAGCGCCCTCGACACAGTGGATGGTGAGACGTTCAACGCCCGGGCAATATCCTTGATGGTTATCTGCGGTTTATTCATGGTATTTTCTAAATATTCCCAAAGATAATGCAAACCGAAAGCAGTACAAAATAAGCTTGCTTATTTTTATTGCTGAGGTGCAGCTTATCTTAATCAAAGGTTATTCAAATGAGGATAGCTGCCAAACTAAAAAAATGTAAGCAACTATTCCGATTGCAAAAATAGCGGAATAGATGAGAATAAGCTTCTTCGTTGAGAATTATCGGATTATAGAATAGCGCAAACGTTTGCAGACATCCATTGACTTTGCATCTGAATGGGCGTTGCACGTTGCTTTCTTGCGAGACGCTTTGTTTCCAGATGAAACTGTCGGGACTGCATGGATTCTCGGAAGTAAATATAAAACGGTTGACTAAGCTTTCAGTCATTATAAATAATAACTGCGATATACCCCTTCTATAAGAACTTTTGTTGTCTTTAGATAAGATAAGCTGCATTTCGGCATAACTTTTTCATGCAAGCATGAAAGTTCTGCACTCAATTTGCATTATCTTTGTGTCGTTATCCCGTCATAAAGCGACGGATTAAATATCCCAAAAACAGCAGGAGGACATTATATGGACCCATTAGAATACTTAGTACCCGGCAGAAAGAGACTTCCCTACGGCATGATGAACTTCGCGGTCATCCGCCGTGAAGACTATTATTACGTGGACAAAACCCGCTTCATCCCCATGATAGAGCAGGCGGACCGCTTTTTCTTCTTCATCCGTCCGCGCCGTTTCGGGAAGAGCCTGACGCTGAACGTGCTGCAACATTACTACGATGTGCGTACCCGCGACAAGTTCGACGACCTCTTTGGCGACCTCTACATCGGGCAGCATCCCACACCGAGTCGTAACACTTATCTTGTGCTCTATCTCAATTTCTCCGGCATCACCGGTGCACTGAACGACTATCGCAAAGGGCTGGATGAGCACTGCCAAATCCGCTTCGACTTTTTCTGCGAAGTCTATGCCGACCTTCTGCCGGAAGGCATCAGGGATCGGCTGGACGAGAAGGACGGAGCCGTCAACCAATTAGACTATCTGATTTCGGAATGCGAACGTGCCGGACAGAAGGTGTACCTCTTTATCGACGAGTACGACCACTTCACCAACGCCATTCTCTCCGACCCCGAAAGCCTGCACCGCTATACCAACGAAACGCATGGCGAAGGTTATCTGCGCGCCTTCTTCAACAAAGTGAAAGCAGGAACCTATTCCAGCATCGAGCGCTGTTTCATTACCGGTGTAAGCCCCGTGACGATGGATGACCTCACCAGCGGCTTCAACATCGGAACCAACTATTCCCTCTCACCGGACTTCAACCAAATGATGGGTTTCACAGAAGAAGAAGTGCGCGAAATGCTGACCTACTATTCTACCACCAGCCCCTTCAATCATACCATTGACGAACTGATAGAGATAATGAAGCCGTGGTATGATAACTATTGCTTCGCGCAGGAATGTTACGGCGAAACCACGATGTATAACTCCAACATGGTGCTTTATTTCGTCAAGAACTACATCTCGCGTGGCAAAGCACCGCTAAGCATGGTGGAAGAGAACATCCGCATCGACTACGAGAAACTACGCATGCTCATCCGTAAGGACAAGGAGTTTGCCCACGACGCCTCAGTCATTCAAACCCTCGTGAGCCAGGGCTTCATCACCGGCGAACTGAAGAGTGGCTTCCCTGCCTCCGGTATCACTAATCCCGATAATTTCGTGAGCTTGCTCTACTATTTCGGCATGCTCACCATCAACGGCATGCACGAAGGAAAAACTAAACTGACCATCCCTAACCTGGTGGTTCAGGAACAACTTTATACCTATCTGCTGAGTACGTACAACGATGCAGACCTCAGTTTCAGTAGTTACGAAAAGAGCGAACTCTCCAGTCGCCTTGCTTACCGAGGCGATTGGAAAGCCTACTTCGACTACATTGCCGACTGCCTGAAGACCTACGCCTCGCAGCGCGACAAGCAGAAGGGCGAGTTCTTCGTGCATGGCTTCACCCTTGCCATGACCGCACAGAACCGTTTCTACCGCCCCATCTCCGAACAGGACACGCAGGCGGGCTATGTCGATATTTTCCTATGTCCGATGCTGGACATCTACTCCGACATGACGCACAGCTACATTGTAGAGTTGAAGTATGCCAAGTACAAAGACCCCGAAACCCGTGTGGAGGAACTGCGTCAGGAGGCTATCGCACAAGCCAACCGCCACGCTGATACCGATACGGTGAAGCGTGCCATCGGCAGCACCCAGCTACATAAGATTGTGGTGGTGTATAAAGGCATGGAAATGCGGGTGTGCGAAGAAATACAGTAGTCCGGACCTTTAACGTAACCCGGCGTATGCACAGACCAGTTCTTTTTCTTTTCATTCTGTTACAGATATGGCTTCCTTGCACTCTGGTGGGGCAGAAGTCCGATTACAGGCTGTTTGATAATATCAGTCTGGGGACGGAAGCATCCGTCATCAGTTGCTTCCTGCAAGACACGCAAGGACTGATATGGATAGGTTCCAACAAAGGACTGTTCAGCTACGACGGCTATTCCTCACAACCGCATTTCACTTTCGGCGAGCGCAGCAATACTCGCATTTATTGCGGTACGGTGGTGGACAGCACCTATCTTTATATAGGTGCGGACAATGGCTTACTGATTTATAACTACCGAACAGACACTTACCAAGAACCGGAAGCGGACTTCCCGACCGACATCCGCACACTGGCATTGCGTGACGGCGTGCTGTGGCTGGGGACACTAAACGGCCTCTATACCTACTCACCGGAAACCCGGCAACTCTCCGCCATCACCGAAGGACTTCCGCACCAGACCATTTATTCCATTATCCGCGCCTCGGACGATAACCTCTACATTGGTACGTACAACGGCTGTTGCCGCTACATCCCCGCCACCGGACGCTTTGAAACCATAGACCTGCCCGTCACCCGTGGCCGAAGCAATCAGTTTGTCAATTCACTCCTGGAAGATACCGCGCGTGGTTGCATCTGGATAGGCACAGAAGGATGTCTTTTCAAATACACCCCTGCCGACGGGCATACGCAGCGGATAGATGCTTTCCATGATAACTCCGTCAAGTCTCTGGCACTGGACGGGAACGGTCAATTGCTGGTAGGCACCGATAATGGTCTGTACGTCTATCAGGAGGACGAGCCCCTGTTGCACGTTGTTCATGACTCCCGAAACCTCCAGTCCCTTTCTAACAATATCATCTGGACCATCTTTGCCGACCGCGAGCATAACGTCTGGCTGGGTACGGATTACGGTATCTCCATGTTCCGCCATAACAGTGTGTTGCGTCATATCCCTATCTCGCAGATTACCGGAACAGGGGAGGGCAACCAGTTCTATTCCATGCTGCGCGATACGCACGGAACTTATTGGTTTGGCGGCACCAACGGCCTCATTCGCTTCACCGCTCTTATGGATGGGGAACAGGACGTTGCCTGGTACAAGATGGGAGACCGGAAATATCCTTTGTCCCACAACCGGGTACGCCATCTTTACGAAGACCGTGAACAACAACTTTGGGTGGCTACGGATGGCAGCATCAGTCGTTACGACCCGGCGAAACGCCAGTTTATACATTATAACATAGTGGACAGCACCCGCCGCTACAACGCCAATTGGACGTATAGCCTTTTTGAAGACCGTGACGGACAACTTTGGATAGCCACCTGTCTCGGCGGTATTTTCGTTGTAGATAAGGAAAACCTCATGCGTTCTTCCGGCGGACTCTACATGGCGGAGAAGACTTATTCCATCCACAACGGCCTGTCCGGCATGTTCATCAATCAGATGATTCCCGACCGGGAAGGGAATGTATGGGCATTGCTCTATAACAGTCACAACAGCATCGAAAAGATAAATCCCCGTACCGGCGAAGTCACCCATATTGCCGCCGATGAACTGAAAGGCGAGCGTACTCCCAACTTTATCCTTTGTGCCGAAGACGGCTACATCTGGATAGGTTTCCCCGGCGGAGTGATGCGCGTGACTCCCGAAAACGACAGTATCCGCATGTTGCCCTTTGATGCCTATAATCATTACGAAGTGCTTTCCATGGCCGAAGCCGACGGCCGCATCTGGATCTCTACCACAGATGGTTTCTGGGTAGCCGACCAACAGACTCTGGAAGTCCGCCGACTGAATATCACCGACAAGCGTTTCACCAGCATGTTCTTTGATAAGACAAGCGGAGAACTCTATCTGGGCACCGCAGACGGTTTTGCCATCTCCTCACCCGAGGCCTTGCTGGCGGAACACCTTGAACAGCCTTTGATATTGACCGCCCTTTATGTCAACAACCAACTTTACCAGTCTGGGGCGGGGCAGGCGCTTGATGCAGTGCAATCCGCACAAAGCATCCGTTACTCACAGCGTATAAATCTGGACTACGACCAGAACAATCTTGTTTTTGAACTTTCCGACCTGCCTTATTCCCTTGAAGAGAAAAGCAAACTGTTGTATCGCCTGGAAGGTGTGGACCGTGAATGGAACTTGTTGAAACCGAATACGAACCGGATTACTTACAACAATCTGAACTACGGTGACTACCGCCTGATAGTGAGTAAGCTGGATGCGCATGGCAAGCCGTCCGAAAAGACGTATGCATTGGACATCCACATCATTCCGCCCTGGTACTACACCCCGTGGGCAAAGGCCGTTTATGTCTTGCTGTGCCTTGTCCTGATACTCTGGACAATCAACTTCTTTCGTGTGAAGAACCGTCTGAAACTGGAGCGTCTGGAAAAAGAGAAAATCCTGGAGCAGTCTCAGGCTAAGATGGAGTTCTTTACGAATCTCTCCCACGACCTGAAAACTCCGTTGAGCATGATTATCGCGCCTATCAGCAAGTTGCTGCCCGGCATCAAGGATCAGCAGGAGAAGAAACAACTGGAACAGGTGCATCGCAATGCCATGAAGTTGAATTCGCTTATCCATCAGGGGCTGGACTTCAACCGGGTGGATAGTGGAAACAATACATTACTGATACTTTCTCAAATCGAACTGGTGTCTTTTGCGCGTGGCTTATTCACCTTGTATGCAGAGGAGAAGGCGAAAGAGAAGAAGCTGACTTTCCATTTCCATGCCGACCGTGAAAAGATATACATACAGATGGATGCCATAAAACTGGAATCTATCTTGGATAATCTTTTATCCAATGCCGTGAAGTATACTCCGGAAGAGGGTGAGATAACGCTTCGTTTGCAGGCTTCTGATAAAGAAGTGCATATCTCTGTATCCGATACAGGTATCGGTGTTCCCCGTCAGGATCAACCGTATGTTTTTCAGCGTTTCTTCCAGTCTCCCAAGACGGCAGGCACGAAGGAGGGAACAGGTATCGGCCTGTATTTGGTAAAGACTTATACGGAACTGCATGGTGGTAAAGTTCAGCTTTCTTCAGAAGAGAATAAAGGTACTGCCATTACGCTGACCCTTCCGGTGATTGCTATGGAACAGCCTGTCGTAGAGGTCTCTCCGGAAATTGTATCTTCTGATATCGAACCTGTCGCTGCCGGAGTTACAGTTGTGGTTCCAGATACAGATACGCCCGCTCCGGATGCTCCATTGCTTCTGATTGTGGATGATACTCCGGAGGTTTCAGAGTTTATTTATCAGATACTGCATACTAAATATCGTTGCCGTTTGGCGGAAAATGGTAAGATAGGTGTGGAACTTACCCTGGAATTAATGCCCGATCTGATTATTGCTGATGTCATGATGCCCGTAATGGATGGTCTTGAAATGGTGCGTCATATCAAGAAGCATATTCCTACATCCACTATTCCCATCATCTTGCTGACGGCGAAAAGTGATAAGGAAACGGAGCTTGAAAGTATTCAGCTGCATATAGATGCTTTCATTCCTAAACCCTTTGAACCGGATATTTTGCTTTCGCGTGTGGAGCAATTATTACATAGCCGGGAGACGCATGAGGCGAAAGCCCGCATGGAAGTTCTTTCCACCCCGAAAGAGATAGAGGCGGTTTCTTATGATGAGAAGTTCCTGGCAAATGTAATTCATCTGATTGAAGAACACATCTCAGACTCCGAACTGAATGTGAATGCCCTTTGCGAATGGACCGATATCAATAACAAGCAGATGTATCGCAAGATAAAGCAACTGACGGGCATGACACCTGTGGAATACATTAAGTCTATCCGCATGAAAAAGGCGGCTATGCTGCTGAAACAGCAGAAGTTTACTGTGGCCGAAGTGATGTATATGGTTGGTTTCTCCAATCATTCCTATTTTTCTAAATGCTTTCAGGCTGAGTTTGGGATGACGCCGAAGCAATACGTTTAGTTCAGCCTTATAATTCTTTGCCACCTTATTGGCAAGGTTTTGCCAATAAGGTGGCAGAGTCTTGCCAATAAGATGACAACAGTTTGCCAGTAAGGTGGCAAGGAATTGGCACAATTAAGTGTTCAGGAATACTTCTGCTCCTAATAGATTATTAAAGTAAGTGGCATTCCGTTCATCCTCAAGTCCTCCGTCGAGGGTGAACAGTAGTTGGTATCTAGTTTGTGTATTCGCCATTCCCACAACTACGGAAATTACTGATTGTTTTTCGGGAAATTGAACCAATGTGACTCCCTGCACCATTCCATCGGAATATTCGCTTGCTGCAAAAGCATTGTACACGGCATTGGGCACTTCGTCCATTGTTCCCCAATCAATCTGTCTCATTTCCCATTGTGCTTCAGAGTTGAACCAGACTTTTGTGTCGAACCCATTCTGTATAAAGTCCGCTACATAGTAAATCTCATCCCGTGACCAGGCAACATCCTTGGCGGCGGGATACATTTTTTTTAGTGCTGTCTGTACATTGACAGGCGCATAATCGGCCAGAGCCGGAACTGATGTCAGGAGCATCAGAAGCAGGAAAGAATACGTCAACTTTTTCATTGTTCCTTCATTTAGATTGTTATCGTTCTGAAGAAAACAACGGGTAGTGAGTTTTGTTTAGTAATTAGGATCACCGTCCAGTGGAAGTATAAACAGGAAACGTGCTCCTTTGGTGTAACTCTTATCCAGTTTCACTTCACCTTTCAGGCGCCCGGCAATGATGGAACAGATATTCAGTCCGAGTCCTGTGCCCTGTTTAAATTCATCCAGTTTGCTGAACCGGTCGAAAACATAGTCTGCCTGGTCTGCCGGAACTCCCGGACCGGTATCTGTAACGGAGAAGGTTATCTTTCCCGGATTCTCTGTGAGAGAGCAGTGGAGGTGAATTTCCCCCCGTACCGTGTGTTTCTCCGCATTGGTCAGGAAATTGATAAGTACCTGTTGCAGGCGTTCTTTATCCGTCACAAACAAGAAGTCATTCGGTGCGTCGGAAGTGAAATAGGACTTCACTTCTTTCGGATTACGATGCACAACAGAAGCCATTGCTATCTGGCATAACTCATTGCAGCGATGAGGCGCCAGATGCATGGTGTATTTACCACTTTCCAAACTGGCAAGGTCAAGGACATCATTAATTAGCGTAGTCAGTAACTCGGAATTCTGCTGGATAAGCATGCTGAACTCTGCTTTCTCTTCCTCGTCCACCTCCATATCCGGAGTGGATAAAACTTGTGAGAATCCGACTATGGCATTGAGCGGTGTACGTATCTCGTGGCTCATATTCTGTATAAAGAAACTTTTCATCCGGTCCGATTCCTCGGCATGGTCGCGTGCAACGGTGAGCTCTTCATTTTTCTCCTGTAGGATAGCCATTGTTCTACGGCGTCTGTACAGGTAGAATATCAGGAAGCAGGTGAAAAGAAACAAGAACGAAAGTACGAGACTGAGAGTTACGATGTAATGTTGAGAAGCACTTTGCTGCTCTTTTAAGATGGCTTTCTGTTTTTCCGCTTCTACATTGAGACGTGCCAGTTCCAGGTTCCGGTTCTTCAATACCAATTTGCTGTTCTCAGCATTTATCTTTTCCAGTTCAGATTGTGACTTAGTCCGCTCCAGTTCCAATTGGGTATTCCTTAAGTTGAGTGCTGCATTCTTATATTCCAAGGCCTTGGCATCCAATTTCATGCGTTCGTTGCCTATCTGTGCATTCAGTTCAGCGATGTCTGTAGATTGTACCAGACGGTTGATTGAATCTTGGTGCTTGTGAATCAACTTATTATATGTATAAGCCTTTTCATAGTCTCCTGATTTCAGATATAATACATGAAGTATCTGGTAAACCTGCAACGGGCTTCCTATCGAATCAGCTGCTATATATGCCTGATCGTATTTTTTATCCAGAACAAGTTTGCAGATACGTAAACGCAACAAAGCTGATTTGCGGATAACACCATATTGTTCGACCAGTTGCAGGCATTCTTCATAGCAAGTGTTAAAGTCATCGATTCGGTCCATACTATACAGAGTCTGGCATTTATCCATTAGGGAAGCTACACGGCTCTCATTGGTTTTAGCAGTTTTCACGGCTTTCTCATTGTATTCCAATGCTACTTCACCTTCGTCTTTCTTTCGGTAATACTCAGCAAGGTTCATATAAAGGTATGACGGATCTTGTTCGGGCAAATGCTTCAGCATGTATTCCAAGGCATTTTTGTAGTACTCGGCTGCTACCTCACTATTCTGACGCATATAGTAGATGTGTCCCAAGGTACGAATACACGAAAAGATGCCGTAGTTGTGCTGGTCTTTGAAAGCCTGTTCTTTCATTTCTTCGGCTTTGTGCAGGGCACGCAGTGAATGTCCGTTGTTAAGGAGCCAATTTATTTCGCTCGTATATGCGGAATAGTAATATTGCAGATAGTTGTTTTTGCGTGCCTCTTCCTTTAATTTAGTGGCTGCCTGTTCCAGTTTCTCATAATTGCCGGAACTATAGTAGAAACTTACCGGAATGGTAAGTGCCAAACATTGTGCTTTTTTGTCTTTCTTTTTGGTTGCTTCTGCATAAAGAGTGTCAGCGATAAGCAATCCTTGGGGATAAGTTCGTGATTTGGTGGCGCGCTGAAAAAAGGGGTATAAAGAGTCATCTATCTTATAAGGGTTGTTTTGTGCTCCGGCAGGAATAAAAAGCCCTGTGAGAAGTAGTAAAATTAGTATGTTAGTGTATCTTTTCATCTTATCTTTTACAAGAGAATGTGACAAAGATACTTTTTATGCTTAATAATTACAAGAAAATGGAGAAAAAGTAGTAGTCTTTGGATTGAGAATTCCTAATTATTATTTATAACTACTATACATATATTGCTGATAATCAGTTAATGTCCTTTTTGTTTCCTTTTATGTCCGATATCTGCTTTGATGAATAACTCCACTCCGTTACTTTTGTCAACAGAAAAACAACTTGAATTTGATGACATGCAGAGACACATTCTTATCTTGATTACTTGTTTGCTGGCAGTAGTTGCTCCGGCACAGAACAAAGTACCCAAAAGCGTTCCTACTATTTATGTAGATGCCGGCGGCGTCATGCGTTGGTCGGATACGAAGAAAGAAGCTTCTTTCTTTGGTGTGAACTATACCTTACCCTTTGCACATGCTTACCGGGCGATGGGTTATCTGGGAGTGGATCGTAAAGCTGCCATCGACCGTGATGTCTATCACATGGCACGCTTGGGATTGAATGCTTATCGTATTCACATCTGGGACGTAGAGATTTCTGATGCAGAAGGTAACTTGCTGGAAAATGAACACCTGGAACTATTGGACTACCTTATCCATAAATTACAGGAACGCGGTATCCGTACCGTTATCACGGCACAGACAAATTTTGGTAACGGTTATCCGGAACGTAATCAGCCTACCAGTGGTTTCTCTTTAAATTATGATAAATGTGCCGTTCATAGTGATGCAGATGCTATTGTTGCACAGGAAAAGTATATTGCTGCTCTTGTACGCCACGTGAATCCTTATACAGGTTATGCTTACAAAGACGATCCTTATATCGTAGGCTTTGAAATAAACAACGAGCCTTGCCATCCCGGCACTGTTGCTGAGACGCGTAATTATATAAATAAGATGCTGTCCGCCCTGAAGCGTGCAGGCAACCGCAAACCGGTGTTTTACAATGTCAGTCATAACCAGCATGTGGTAGAGGCTTACTATTCTACAGCCATACAAGGTACTACCTATCAATGGTATCCTATTGGTCTTGTATCCGGACATACCCGCAAGGGAAACTTCCTGCCTTCCGTAGACCGCTACGATATTCCTTTCTCCAATCTGAAAGGTTTCAATAAGAAGGCTCGTATGGTTTATGAATTTGATCCCGCTGATATTCTTTATTCCTATATGTATCCGGCAACTGTACGCACTTTCCGCACAGCCGGTTTCCAGTGGATTACTCAGTTTGCCTATGATCCTATCGACATGGCGGCCTACAATACCGAGTACCAGACTCATTACCTGAATGTAGCATACACTCCGAATAAAGCTATCGGATTGATGATTGCCGCAGAAGTGGCACAGAAAGTGGGCAGGGGAGAGAGTTTTGGCAGTTATCCGGCAGATACATTATTCAATGATTTCCGTGTCAGCTACGTGCAGGATTTAAGCGAACTGAATGACGGAGAGAAATTCTACTATTCCAATACGACCCAAACTCGTCCGAAAGATATTTCTCAGCTTCGCGCAATAGCCGGTTGTGGCAAATCTCCGGTGGTGAATTATGAAGGTACGGGAGTTTATTGGCTGGATCGTCTGGAAGAGGGCGTTTGGCGCTTGGAAGTAATGCCCGATGCCGTACAGGTTAGTGACCCGTTTACAAGGCCTTCTTTGGATAAAGAAGTAATGCGCATTGTTTCCGGTGCATGGGATATGACTCTGAATTTACCTGATTTAGGTAAGCAATTCCGGGTGAACGGCTTGGATAATGGAAATACGTTCAGTTCACAGGCTGCGAATGGCAAGATTTCGACTCTTCGTCCGGGTGTTTATCTGTTACAGCGTGAAGGTATATCGGCTTCCGGTAAATGGACTACTGATGCTCATTGGCAGAATATTACTCTTGGTGAATATGTATGTCCATCCATTTCTGATGATAAAGGTTTTACTGTTACTCATTCTCCTGCCAAGACAGTAGATGCCGGTAAAGATTTACAGATAGAGGCCATTGTAGCGGGTAATGAAATGCCCGATTCCGTTATTATCTACACAGATAAGATATCTTTCTGGAATGAAAAGAATCCTTATCTGAAAATGAATCATACAGGTGGTTACATTTATCGTGCTACCGTACCTGCTACAGAAATAAAAGAGGGTTGTTTTAGGTATAACATCGTCGTTTGTCAAGGCGATAAGCGACAAACGTTTCCTTCGGGAGTAGCCAGGAGTCCGCTGGATTGGGACTATACTTCGGCTACCCTGTGGGAAACCAACGTAGTTGCTCCTGAAAAACCATTGTCTCTGCTGGAAATAGGGGATGCTGATAGTAAATTGGAAACATATACTATGCCCGGATGGAGCCTCACGAACCGCCAGTTAATGCAAAATGCACCGACAGAGAAGCCGACCTTGCGCATTACCTTTGAGTCTAAAGATAAGGCGCCTGTCTTCGTTCTTCGTCGTTACATTAAGGAGGATATCGATGGACGCCCTGAGCGACTCGCTTCCTGCCGCACTTTGTGTATCCATGCAAAGAAGATTCCCGAAGGACTAAAAGCAGGCTTCATTACTTCTGACGGATATACCTATCTTGCTTCGTGTGCCGCTGCAACTGATGGTATCATTCGTGTACCCTTGCAGGATTTGGAGCAAACAAATACAGCTTTACTTCCCCACGTCTATCCGGTCTTCCTTGATAATTATTTCCGTCCGCAGACTGAAATACCTTTCAAGGTAGAGGGGATTGAAACTCTCGAACTCTCTTTTGATGGAGTTGCTGAAAAGGCTATGGAAATAGAGATAGGGAGTATCTGGCTTGAATGATTACGCTTTTATTACTTATATTTGTATCATTGATAACTATATTTGCCATGAAACACATGAAATTTTTGTCTTTCTTTTTGGGTATTGCTTTTGCTATAATAGCGTGTAGCAGTAATAACGAAACAATTCCTGCGCCGGAGGTCGATCCCGACGGTGACGATGGAACTACAGAGGTGGAATTTGCCAAAGGTGCTGACATAGGGTGGGTCACCGAATACGAATCCAAAGGCTACAACTTCTATAATGCCAAAGGTGAGCAGCGTGAGTGTACGGCTCTGATGAAGGAACTGGGGCTTGATGCCATTCGTATTCGCGTATGGGTAGATCCGAGTAAACATGGCAATTGGTGTAACACTGCCGATGTGGTGGAGAAGGCCAAAAGAGCCAAAGAGTTGGGGATGGATGTTATGATAGACTTTCATTACAGTGATTGGTGGGCTGATCCCGCCCAGCAAAACAAACCCGCGTCATGGGTAGGAAAGAATCTGGCAAACTTGAAAAGTGCCATTAAAGACCATACGGTGAGTGTGCTTCAGGCCTTGAAGGAGATAGGGGTTATTCCTAAATGGGTGCAAGTGGGGAATGAAATTCGTCCGGGCATGTTGTGGGATGAAGACGTGGCTTTGAGCGGCGCATCTTATAATGTGACGGAGAAGGATTTGAAAGATGCACCGGCAAGTGCTACCGACAAAGTGGTATATCCCATGAATTGGGCCAACCTTGGTGCTTTCGTCACTACCGGATACGATGCTGTGAAGTCGGTTTTTCCCGATGCTATTGTGATTGTTCACTTGGACAATGGATAGGACAGCGGTTTGTTCACTTGGTTCTTCGATGAATTGAAGAAGAACGGCGGCAAGTGGGATATGATAGGTATGTCGCTTTACCCTTATTGGTCGCGTGATGCCAAAGAAGGCTATTCATCTGCCGATGCCGTCATTACGGACTGCATCAGCAATATCAAGGCTTTGAGCACCAAGTACAATTGTGATGTAATGGTGGTAGAAACCGGTATGGAGTGCGCCGATGACAATGGTAAGTTGGCAAGTACCTCTGTTTTGAACGAGGGAAAGAGGCAGCTTGCCCGTATCTTGAAGGAGTGCAAGGAAAATACCAACGGTCGTTGTAAAGGAGTGTTCTATTGGGAACCGGAGTGCAGGCCGAGTCAATATAGGTTGGGAGCATTTACAGAAGGCGGTTATCCTACTGTTATAATGGATGCTTTTAAATAACATTAATTAAATACTTTGATTGAAAATGAAGAAGATACTATTCATCTCTTTCTCCTGCTGTATTCTTTTCTCTTTGATAGCAAAAGCTCAGCGTATAGAAACACTGTTGGAGAAGAACTGGAAGTTTACGAAAGGTGAAGTAGCGGAAGCCATGAAGCCTGAATTTGATGATCGTAAATGGGAAACCGTAACCGTACCTCATGACTGGGCCATCTTCGGTCCTTTCGATCGCAGCAATGACTTGCAGGAAGTAGCGGTAACGCAGAACTTCGAAAAGAAGGCTTCTGTCAAGACCGGACGTACAGGTGGACTCCCTTACGTAGGAATAGGTTGGTATCGTACTACGTTCGATGCTCCCGCTAATCAGCAGACGACACTTGTCTTTGATGGTGCAATGAGTGAAGCCCGTGTATACGTCAATGGGCAAGAAGCATGTTTCTGGCCATTCGGATATAATTCTTTCCATTGCGATGTCACCGGATTTTTGAATAAAGACGGTAAGAACAATATCCTTGCCGTGCGTTTGGAGAATAAACCGCAATCTTCCCGTTGGTATCCCGGTGCAGGGCTTTATCGTAATGTGCGCGTAGTGAGTACTGATAAAGTGCATGTTCCAGTATGGGGTACTCAGCTGACTACTCCTCATGTTGCTGATGAGTATGCCTCGGTACGTCTGCTGACGACTATTGCTAATGATGAAGGAAAAGATATCCGTATCGTAACAGAGATTATCTCTCCTGATGGGAAAGTTGTTGCGACGAAGGATAATACCCGTAAGATTAATCATGGTCAACCTTTTGAACAAAATTTCTTGGTGAATGCTCCTTGCTTGTGGTCGCCGGAGACACCTTATCTATATAAGGCTGTTTCCAAAGTTTATGCCGATGGCAAGCAAACGGACGAATATACTACTCGTTTCGGTATCCGTAGTATAGAAATCATTGCTGACAAAGGATTCTTCCTGAATGGTAAGCACCGTAAGTTCCAGGGGGTATGTAATCATCACGATCTCGGTCCGTTAGGGGCTGCCATCAATGTTGCTGCATTACGTCGCCAACTCACACTGTTGAAAGATATGGGTTGCGATGCCATTCGTACCGCTCACAATATGCCTGCGCCGGAGTTAGTGCAACTCTGTGATGAAATGGGTTTCATGATGATGGTGGAACCTTTCGACGAATGGGACATTGCCAAATGTGAGAATGGCTATCACCGCTATTTCAACGAGTGGGCAGAACGTGATATGATAAATATGCTGCATCAGTTCCGCAACAATCCTTGTGTAGTGATGTGGAGCATCGGTAATGAAGTTCCTACCCAATGTAGTCCTGTTGGCTATAAAGTTGCTTCTTTCTTGCAGGATATCTGTCATCGTGAAGATCCGACACGTCCTGTTACTTGCGGGATGGATCAGGTTTCTTGTGTTTTGAAGAATGGTTTTGCAGCAATGATTGATGTACCCGGTTTTAATTATCGTGCACACCGTTATCTGGAAGCTTATGAACTGCTACCGCAGAATATAGTGCTTGGTTCCGAAACCTCTTCTACCGTTAGTTCCCGTGGCGTATATAAATTCCCTGTAGAGAAACGCGGGGATGCGAAATATGATGATCACCAGTCTTCCGGATATGACTTGGAGCATTGTGCCTGGTCTAATGTTCCCGATGAGGATTTTGCTTTAGCAGATGATTATGACTGGACTATCGGTCAATTTGTTTGGACAGGATTCGACTATCTGGGTGAGCCTTCTCCTTATGATACGGATGCATGGCCGAGTCATAGTTCGCTGTTTGGTATCATCGACCTTGCCAGTCTCCCTAAAGACCGTTACTATCTGTACCGTAGTCTTTGGAATAAGAATGTGAATACACTCCATGTACTTCCTCACTGGACATGGCCGGGTAGGGAAGGAGAGAATACTCCTGTTTTCGTTTACACAAACTATCCGACTGCCGAACTTTTCGTCAATGGGAAAAGTTACGGTAAACAGCATAAACTGACAGCCGAAGAAAGTAAAGCTATTCAAGGCAAAGATGCGCTTGCTCTCCAACGTCGTTACCGCTTGATGTGGATGGATGTTCCTTATGAGCCGGGTGAAGTGAAAGTCGTAGCTTATGATGCTTCAGGTAAAATAGCAGAGGAGAAAGTGGTCCGTACTGCTGGTAAACCTCATCATCTGGAAGTGGTAGCTGATCGTTTGCAACTTACTGCCGATGGCAAAGACTTAGCCTATATCACAGTTCGCGTGGTTGATAAAGATGGAAACCTTTGTCCTTCGGACAGTCGTCTTGTTAACTTTACGGTGAAAGGTGCGGGTCATTATCGTGCTGCTGCTAATGGAGATGCTACTTCACTCGATTTGTTTCACTTGCCGAAGATGCCTGCTTTCAGCGGTCAGTTGACGGCAATTGTTCAAACGGCTGAACAACCCGGAGAAATCGTTTTCGAGGCTAAGGCTAAGGGGGTGAAATCAGGTAAGGTTGTGCTGAGGTCTGTTACAGAGTAAAGAAAAGAGGGTATCACCACATTATTTGAAAGTGAAGTGATGCCCTCTTTTTTTATTATTCTACCACCCATTTTTCAATATTCCGGGTTTTCTCGCTGAAGTTTACTCCAATTTTAAGCAATTTCCGTCCATCCATCTCGAAAGGAAGCGCATAATGCTTGTCATTAATTTGCTGCAAAGCTTCTTCGGCAGTGCCTTCTAATTTGAACTCCATGATATAGATGAATTTATCAGTCCGCAATACGAGGTCGATGCGTCCGTCGTTTGTATTATATTCTACTTGGGTATAGAAACCTATCAATTTGAAAATAATGAAGAGTACATTTTCATAATGTAATTCTTGCTCGCGGATTACTTCGTAAGTGGTATCTGCAAAGAAACTTTGTAGGCGGCGGAAGAAGGAGTTATAATCTCCCGATTCTACTTCACGAACAAATTTCTGAATCGCAAATGGGGTTTCTACTTTACTGACGTTTGTATAGAAAGGCAAGAGGAAACGGATAAAGCCTTCCTCTACTTCGCGATTGGGGAATCCTAAGCGATACATACCAAAGCGTTCGTCATATCCTTTGATGGTAAGATATCCGCTTTGATAAATCACCGGAATAGGATTGGTCGATTCAGAGTCTATGCTATTCAGCACTTGGGCATCAGTCTCTTCGTGTGCCATTCGTTCGAGGTTGTAATGATGCTTCTTGAGTAACTTCACTAAGTAGGTAGGCGTTCCCGTCTCAAACCAATAGCTTCCGAATTCTTTGCGTTTGAAGGCGTTGAGCAGGCTGAAGGGATTGTACATACCAATGGAATTATGCGTAAAATGATAACCGTCATAATTCTCCTTGAGTTCGGTGCAAAGCTTATCGTACGTCACTCCCCGGGCAGCGGCAAATTCATGAAGTTCAGCTTCCAGGTTATCGTGAATCTCCCGTTCGCTGATGCCGCAGATTTCAATGTATTCATTCCACATTGATATGTCGTCCAAGTTGTTCAGGTCGCTGAATACACTGACTTTTCCGAATTTTGTCACTCCTGTCAATAAGGCAAACTTGATGCAACCATCCATTGTTTTTAGTGCTCCATAAAATGGCTTCAAAGTGTTCCTGAATTGTTTTTGCAGTTCTTCGTTACCAATGGCTTGCAACATGGGCTTGTCGTATTCGTCTACCAGGATAACAACGCGCTGCCCTGTTTGTGCATAGGCACGTTCTATAATGCCGGCAAAGCGCAGGGAGAAAGAACGTTCGGATGGTTCGGCGCCATAGAGCTTTTCCCATGCAGTCAGTGATTTCTCAAGAATATTGTCCAAACTCTGTGGCACATCATATTTTTCGATATTGAGGTCGAGGTGCAGTATCGGGTGCTCTATCCAGTCTTTCTCCAGCCTTTCCATGGCCAGTCCGCTGAACAACTCCTTCTTCCCTTGAAAGTAGGCTTCCAGCGTTGAGATGAGCAGGCTCTTGCCAAAGCGGCGCGGGCGACTCAGGAAGTAATAACTGCCGGTCTTTACCATTTGATAAATCAAGGCTGTCTTATCAATATAGAAATAACCGTCCTTACGAATCTTCTCGAAGTTCTGTATGCCTATGGGATAAATTTTATTGCTCATATTCTTCTGTTTTTGCACATCAATACACAAAAGTACTTATTTCTGTTTTATTCTCGGTATTAAAAAGGGAAATTTAATATAGACTTGTCAAAGCCGTATCCGGTCCGTATCATCTCCGTGTCTATAGGAAGCGAACTGATACGGAGATGGTACGGAGCAGATACGGAGGTGCTATGGAGATTGTATGGAGATGTTGTGGAATTGATTCTTTTCCGAAGCGTGAGGTTTCTGTGAAATATTATCTTTGCCATAACAAGATGTGGCTTTTTTGCCATTGTGACAAATTGTATTTTTAGTTGGCTGAGAATGCGCTGTTTCTATCCTGCTGCTGGTGAAAGCTGAAAGATGCAAATGAAAGTAAGTAAATGACATAGTAACTATATTACCCACCCATAAGTAGTAACCTTTTTCTGCATAAATAACTTGTATTGTGGTATGTATATGCAACAATGACGAATTTTTATTCCTTGTTTATTCATAGAATATGCTGGAATGCAGTTTTGAATTTTTGTTCGTGTTATAGAATGTATGCAAATGTAATCATTGTGAGGGTAAATTGTAAAATTAGGCTCCGTTTTGATATTTCATGACGTTTTCCCATTTGAAAATGCTTAATATATCTATCAGATCTTCTTTTGAAATATAGATTCTTTCATCTGGCTGTAGTTGTGCAATTCCGTGCAATCGTTTGCACTGCTGCTATTGCATATTTCTTATCTTTCTTATATTTTAATATTTTAATAAAGCATATTTTTGTTGCGTCGTGTTATAGATAGCTTAAAAGCAAAAAAGCAATCGAAAGATAATTTCGAATATATAATACTTAGGTAATTAATATTGTTAACTTTAATTTTTTAAATGCATGAAGCAAGTTAATCTTAGAATCTATCGAATGATTCTTCCCCTATTAGTAGGGTTATTCTTGTCTGTAGGCGTTTATGCACAGAACATTACCGTGAAAGGGCATGTAAAAGATGCCACGGGATTGGAAGTGATAGGCGCAAATGTCGTAGAGAAAGGTAATACCTCTAATGGTACAATTACTGACCTTGATGGAAACTTTACGTTGACTGTTCCCAAAGGCGCTACATTAACAATATCTTTTATTGGTTATCAGACACAAGAGGTGGCAGCCGCTTCTATGGTAATGGTGACGCTAAAAGATGATGCGGAGCTCTTGAGTGAAGTTGTGGTTGTGGGATATGGTCGTACGAAGAAAGATGACCTTACAGGTTCGGTAACGGCAATCAAACCGGATGAACTCAGTAAAGGTATCACTAACAATGCACAAGACATGTTGGTCGGAAAAGTAGCTGGTGTTGATGTTATCACTGCGGGGGGTACTCCGGGTGCAGGTGCTCAGATTCGCGTGCGTGGTGGATCTTCCCTCAATGCCTCAAATGACCCGTTGATTGTAATTGATGGTTTGACTATCGATAACAATACTCCAAAAGGAATGAGTAATCCTTTGGCTATGGTAAACCCAAATGATATTGAAACCTTTACAGTTTTGAAGGATGCTTCTGCTACTGCTATTTACGGTAGCCGCGCTTCAAATGGTGTTATCATTATCACTACTAAGAAAGGTAAGAGTGGTTCTGCTCCCAAAGTCTCTTATAATGGTGACATGACGATTTCAATGATTCAGAAAAAGTATGATGTACTTAATGGTGATGAATTCCGTGTACTTGTCAATGACATTTGGGGAGATAAAGCCGGTGAGGTAGGTATGGGTAATGCTAATACGGATTGGCAGGACCAAATATTCCGCACTGCCATCTCGCATAGCCACAATGTCTCAGTATCCGGTGGTTTGAAGAATATGCCTTATCGTTTGAGTTTGGGATATAATTCTTCTGATGGTATCGTTGAAACTTCATGGATGCGTCGTGCCAACATTGGCTTGAATCTTTCTCCTTCTTTCTTCGACAATCACCTCAATTTGAAGATCAATGCCAAGTATATGTACGAGAAAGACCGTTATGCTGATGCAGGAGGTGCGATAGGATCTGCCCTTTCGATGGATCCCACGCAGCCTGTATATTTCGATGCAGATGATGCCCGTGCTCCTTTCTTTGATGGCTATTTCCAACATACACAGTCGCCTAAAGATTTCAATGCTGAGTGGAAATATACTAATAATCCCAATGCTCCTCAGAATCCTCTGGCTCTGTTGAAACTTAAAGATGTGCAGGCTGCTGCCAATGACTTTACAGGTAACTTTGATGTGGACTATAAGGTGCATGGTTTTGAAGATTTACGTCTGCATGCCAGCTATGGTGGACAGTATACGGAAAGTAAACAGGACGATATAATCTCCAAGTATTCTTATTCTAACAACTACTTTGGCTGGAATGGAATAACGCAGACTTATAAATATAGTGTTACTGCTAATGCTTATGCTCAGTATGTGAAGGAAGTAGGCGCTCATAATTTCGATATAATGGTTGGTGCTGAAGAAAGTCATTTCCACCGCAGTGGTTACGACTATGGTCAAGGTACCGATCCTTACGATGGTACTCCTCATGATGCCAAATTAAGAGAAGAACAAGCATGGGCTACGCATAATTCTTTAGTTTCTTACTTTGGACGTCTGAACTATACGCTACTTAATAGATATATGCTTACAGCTACGTTCCGTGCCGATGGTTCTTCGCGTTTCTCAAGTGATAACAGATGGGGATATTTCCCTTCCGTGGCATTGGCATGGAAAATCAATGAAGAAGCATTTATGAAGAAGCTTACTTGGTGGAATGAGTTTAAACTCCGTTTAGGTTGGGGTATGACAGGTCAGCAGGATATTAATTCTGACTTCGGTTATGAAACTCACTATACTTCAAGTGACTCTTTCGCTCAGTATCCTTTTGGTGATACTTACTATGGCACTATGCGTCCGTCGGCTTACAATCCCGATTTGAAGTGGGAGACTACAACTACTTATAACGCCGGTTTAGATTTGGGTTTTCTGAATAACCGTATCTCAGCCAATATTGATGGTTACTATCGTGAAACCAAAGATTTGCTGAACTCTATTACTATTCCTGTAGGAATGCAGTTTGGTTCTCAATTGACAAAGAATATCGGTTCGCTGAAGAATTATGGTGTGGAATTCTCTATTAATGCTAAACCTATTGTTACTAAAGATTTTACTTGGGACGTGAGCTATAATATTGCCTGGAATCATAATGAGATTACTGACTTAGTGGATGGCGATGCCGGTTACTATGCATGGGCAGGAGATAAAATCAGTCGTGGTAACAATACTCTGATTCAGGCTAATACTGTAGGTAAAGCTACTAATTCGTTCTTTGTTTATCAACAAGTATATGATGAGAATGGCAAACCTATTGAAGGTATGTACGTAGACCGTGATGGAAACGGACGTATTGACAATGGTGACCGCTATTTTTACAAGAAGCCCTCTGCTGATGTTATTATGGGGCTTACGACTAAATTCCTTTATAAGAATTGGGATTTGAGTATGTCTTTCCGTGCTTCTATCGGTAACTATGTTTACTACGACTTCTTGTCGAATCGTGCAATGGTCAGCCAATCCGGTCTGTATTCCAATAGTGCCCTGCATAACTCTACTGCAGAGGCTGTAGCATTAGGCTTTACCGGTGTAGGAGTAGGTAACGATAACTATTTGAGCGATTATTTCGTACGTAATGCTTCTTATCTGAAGTGTTCGAACATCACTTTAGGTTACTCTTTTCCTGCATTGTTTAAGGTGGCTGGTCATGAAACATGTTCTGGCCGTGCATTCCTTACTGCTCAAAACCCTTTCATTATTTCTAAGTACAAAGGTATCGACCCTGAAGTGGCAAGCGGTATTGACTCTAATCCTTATCCGCGTCCTTTCAGTATTCAAATAGGCTTGAGCCTGAATTTCTAATCTATTAAATGCATATAAAGATGAAACATATATTTTTGAAAACAGCCCTTGCAGCCCTTCTTATGGGTGGAGTGGCAACGTCGTGTATCAACGACTTGAATATTTCGTCTATTGATCCGCAGTCCAGTTCATCGTATGGAGATATGGAGCTGCTGGCTAAAATTTACAGTACACTGGGTCTGACTGGACAAAAAGGTCCTGCCGGTAGTGGCGATATTAGTAGTGATGAAGGTGAAAGCGGCTTTTACCGTACTACATTCAATTTGCAAGAACTGTGTACCGATGAATGTCTTTGGGCTTGGCAGACTGACCCAGATATTCCTCAAATTACCAATATTGACTGGACGGCTTCATCTGTCCGCGTGCAATGGGCATTCCAGCGTCTGGCTTTTGATGTGACACTTTGTAATTTCTATCTTACTAACACAGAGGATAAAGCAGAAGATCCTGATTATAAACTTTATCGTGCCGAGGTACGTTTCCTACGTGCGCTTCATATGTGGTACTTCCTTGATCTTTGGGGAAAGGCACCTTTCAAGACAACTTATGACATTTATGAGTTGCCGGTAGAGAAAGCTGGTAAAGAACTTTATGATTGGATTGACAAAGAATTGACTGAAATAGAGCCGGATCTTGCCGAAGTGGGTGCATTTAATAATTCTTCCAACTTTGGGCGTGCCGACAAAGGTGCTGCTTATATGCTCCATGCCCGTTTAGCTCTGAACTCTGCTGTTTATACCAAAGGTGCTGTAAAGGACTATCAGAAGGCTATTGACTATTGTGACCTGCTTGATGGAAAATACGAGCTTTCCAAGACTGAAAAGAATGGCTATACAGGTTATGAACAAGTGTTTATGGCCGACAATGACCAAAATCAGCAAGCCATGAAAGAAATTATTCTGCCTATCCGTCAGGATGGAGCTAAAACAAAAAGTTATAGTGGTGCCAACTATTTGGTAAGTTCTACTCGTATCACCGGAATGCCTTATATGGGTACTTCCAATGGTTGGAGTTGTAACTTCTCCCGTGCGGCTTTAGTTAAGAAGTTCTTCCCTACTATTGAAGATTGTCCGCTTGCTACAGAGAAAGCCCCCGATGGTGCAACGGAGGCTGAAATAATAGCACTTGATGCTGCAGCAGGGACTGCTACCAAAGATGTACAGGAAAAGGCTAACGATCATCGTGCACTCTTCTATTCCGGTTGCGGTGGTGGACTTCGTAAGTTACAGGCTGAACAGATTGCAGGCTTTAACTCCGGTCTTGCTATTGTGAAATGGAGTAATATCCGCACGGATGGTGCAGCGACTTCACACAATGAATTCCCCGATGTTGATATTCCTTTGATACGCTATGCCGAGATGTATCTGACTCGTGCAGAAGCTAAGTTCCGTCTGACAGGTGATCCGCAACAAGCACGTGCTGACATTGAAGTTTTGCGTAGCCGTGCAGGTGCTTTTACTCCTGCTACCATTACCGAACAATATATTATTGATGAATGGTGTCGTGAGTTCTATATGGAAGGTCGTCGTCGTAGTGACTTGATTCGTTTCGGGCTTTTCACTGGTGACAAATATGTTTGGGATTTCAAGGGAGGTGTAGCAGAAGGAAAAAGTGTAGAAAATTTCTTCAACGTATATCCGATTCCGGCTGATGACATCAATGGCAATAAGAACTTGACTCAAAATCCGCGTTATTAATAGAATTTATTATCGAACTACTAAAATCGAAACAATAATATGAAAAAGATACTGCTGGGAATGTTGCTACCCGTTCTTACTTTGGTGTTGGTCACCTCATGTGAGAAGGATATGGATAGCAATCCTACATTCCACGAAAATACTACAGGATTTGTATTGAATATGCCTGCCAACGCAGCCAATAATGTATTGGATTTGCTGACTACTGATGAACTCACTTTTACCACCAGCCAACCTGATTACGGTGGCATACCTTTGAGTACTAACTACGATGTGGAGATTTCTTTTGAAGATTTTACAGCAGAAGAACCTGTGTATAAAGTTGTGACAAGCTCTACTTCTGCTACCATTAAAGTATCTGGTAGTAGATTGAATGATGCTGTAATTACTATGTTTCAGGATGCTAATGAAGGCGTGACATATCCTTCTAATGAAGTGAAAGAACTCTATGTACGTCTACATGCTAACGTTAATGGTATGGACTTGGGGAATTGCTACTCTAATGTTATTAAGATTCAGGTGATAGCTACTTATCAGGCTCCGAGTATAACGTTGCCCGAAGATCTCTATGTATGCGGTTCGAGCATTGGTGCTGCTTGGACAACTTGGAGACCAATGGCACTTATTAATGGTATGGCTGGTAACTTCTTTACGATAGTTTATCTTCCTAACGACGCCGAATTCAAGTGGGGAACTTATCCTCAACAATGGTTGGGTCATGCTGATTTTAAAACTATTGATGATCAAGCAGGTGCAGATATTTCTGATAATGGTGGCAATGTGAAAGTAAAAAATGGTGGCTGGTATACGCTCTATATTAAGGGTAAGATTAATGGTGAAGCTATTGACTACACGCTGACTCTTTATCCGGCACAACTCTTTATTACTGGTGATCCTAATGGAGGATTTACTCCTGGTACTCCTTCTACTCCGATGGTTGCTCCCGCAGATAACAGTGGTCAGTGGGTATCTGCTGAATTTGTATCAGGAGGTGAGTTACGTGCTTATGCTCAAGTAGGTGAGTTTGACTGGTGGAAAACAGAGTTTACGCTTTTGGATGGCAAGGTTTTCTGGCGTGAGAATGCCAATATAGCCAGCAACTGGAACACTGATATGGGATCCGAATATAGTGTAAATGCCGGAGCAGGACAAAAGCTCTATCTTACTGTAGGTTCTACTGAAGATGGCTTAGATACGGGTGAGGTGAAATAAGCTGAATGATAATCTTATTTAAAAAGAAAAACATTATGAAGAAAAATCAAATACTCGCAGGTCTATTCCTCGCCGGAATAACCTTAGGTGCTTGTACGGATGACTATACGGATTGGGCTAACCCCCAATCCAATTCTCCCGAAGAGGCTGCTGCTAAATATGAAATTAGTTTCGCTGCAGGTGCTGATGCGGTCATAGATATGGATAAGTTTTACAGTACTATTGAAGAGGAAGCACAAAAGACTGATTCTGTGGAAATAGCTGCTCTATCTTCATCGAATTCCGAGGTGGCTTCAATCAAGGTGAACAGTATAAATATCAATGGGGTAACCATCAATGCTGCATTCAAGACAGGGAATATAGTGAAGGTGAATACTCTTGAACTTGATTCTGTGGTTCGCGATGCTTTTTTCAGCCGTGCCCATGTAGAGCGTGTGCTGGATGTGAATATGAATCTTGCCGTTAAATTGAGAAATGGTGAAGCGGTAAACATCTCGGGCACTTCTCAAGCCAAACTTACTCCGATAACTACCCCGGAAGTTTGTGCTGACGGATATGCGTTGATAGGTGATTTTGTTGAAGTGGGCGACTATTGGGATCCTGAACATCCCGTCATTATGAAGGCCGTTGAAGGTAAAGAAGGGATTTATCAAGCTACGATAGAAACTAAGGTTGCAGGTTCTAACTGGTTTAAGATCTATGAATCTTATGATATAGCTGGCGGTTGGGATGCTGCTAATGCCGGGCAGATTGGTTGCCGTGTAAATGGTGACGACAAAACTGAAAACTTTGCTGTTTGGACGGGTGATGTATATAATGTGGAAACTCCTACAATTACAGGAAAAGGGCATTTTGTCATTACATTTGATGCTGTCAACTACACTTATTCGGTTACTCCTGCTACTGCTTATCTCTATATGGCCGGTGCTGCAAACGGCTGGAAACAGATTGATGCAATGGCAAGTCCTGAATATAATAATGTCTATAAGGGCTATATGTATCTCAATCAAGAAGGTTTCAAATTCTGTTCAGAGGAGAATTGGAATGGTACTAACTATGGCGCAGACTTCAGTACTGCTGCTGATGCTGCCAATATTATGATGACCGAAGAGGCGGGTTTCTATCAAGTGGTTGTTGATCTGAATGAGAAGACTTATACCTTGACTCCCATTGCGATAGGTATCATTGGTCCTGCTACTCCCAGTGGTTGGGATGCCGATACGGATATGGAATTGGCAGAATACACAGAAGAAGGTAAAGGTACCGTACATTATTGGACTATCACTACCGAATTGAAAGCGGATGAGTTAAAATTCCGTGCCAATGATGCTTGGGATATTAGTTGGGGTGGCACTCGCGAAAATCTAACTACCAATAACGGTGCTAATTTGAAGATTGAAACGGCTGGTACGTATACCATCAACCTTTATCCTCTTTGTGAAGGTAAATCTTATTGTACGATTGAAGCTGTTAATTAACTGAGGTTGACTATAGAATATCTATAGTGATTTTAAAGATCAACGCTGTTAGGTATTTTGATAAAGACCCTCTTTCTCATAATTGAAAAAAATGGGGAAGAGGGCTTTGTTTTTCCATTGAAGTCATAAATAATGTCGTTATGAAGCATCTTAGATTAATCTTTGTTATCTCATTCTTGCTAACTTTATGTGTCGAAACTCATGCTCAACAACGTCTTTTGGGTGGTGATATTTCTTTGTTGCCAAGTTACGAGGAGGCAGGAACTGTGTATCGTGATGAGAAAGGAAGAGTTGTAAAACCTCTTGAATATTTTAAAGAACAAGGTTGAAATGCTATCCGTGTCCGTCTTTTTCAATGTGACTTCTTTGCCAGATAGCATATATGAATATACTAAGGATAGTCTTGAGCATATGGTGAAAGAAGGAGCGTTCCCTGACTTGATACAAGTGGGTAATGAGATAATCAATGGAATGTTATGGCCAGTAGCAAAAGTGGATCCGCTTGGAATGGAAAATTGGGATTTGTTTGTTAAACTTTTGGAGAGTGGCGCTAAGGCTTGTCGTGAAATTTGTCCCAAAGCAAAAATAATCATACATACAGAGAAAGCAGGTGAATGGAATAAAATTAAAACTTATTACAATCATTTGTGGCAACTTGATTACGATATCATTGGGCTTAGTTATTATTCTATGTGGCATAAGGCTGTAGGGGTACTTGCTGCTACGCTTGATTCTCTTGCTATAGAATTTCCGGACAAGGAGGTGATGATAGTTGAGGCTGCCGCCTACTATTCCTACGAGAATGATCAATGGGCAAAAAGTGCATATGAACACTCTGAATTCTATCCTATTACTGTCGAGGGGCAACGTGTATTTACTCATGAGCTGGTAGCTGAACTACGTCGTCATACCAATGTAACGGGAGTTTTTTGGTGGTTTCCCGAAGAAAATGCTTGTGGCAATACCATAACTAAGGGATGGATTAACCGTGGACTTTTTGATAATCATACAGGGAAGATACTTCCAGCAATGAAAGAGCTTCATTTCTTTATACAACCGATTACTCGTTGATTTGAATTTTTCTTATTCCTTATTAGCGGATCATTATGTTTTGTAATAGTATCTTTAAACTTTATGTATCATGAAAATTAGAACTTTATTTTTATTTCTTGTTTTATTGTTATGTCAATCGGGATTTGCTAAACAAATAGTGTTGTCAGAAAAGATCATTGAATATCTTGAGTTTGAATCTTCTACTGTACCTTTGCATGATACCTTTGTCGGGCTTTCTGCTGGTTATTCTAACAAGAAAAGTGAGGCGATTGATAAAATAGAACCTGCTTTTTGGTGGTGTGGTATGAAGAATACTCGTTTACAGTTGATGGTGTACGGATTGAATATAGCAACATATAAACCAGAAATTAATTATCCGGGAGTTGTTTTAAAGGAAGTATGTCCAATGGAAAGTCCGAACTATCTGGTTTTGTATTTAGATGTGAAAGATGCGGTGCCAGGTAAATTTCAAATAGAATTTATTAAAGGTAAACGTAAATTAAATTGTACTTATGAATTGAAAGAACGCCAGCGTAGTAGTGAAGATAAGATTGGCTTTAATTCTTCTGATGTTGTATATTTATTAATGCCGGACCGTTTTGCCAATGGTGATGAAAGCAATGACAGTATACAGATGAGGCATCCTTATGAAGTAAACCGTAAGGATGTGAATGCTCGTCATGGCGGGGATTTAGCCGGTATCATGCAACATCTTGATTATTTAGATAGTTTAGGTGTTACAGCAATCTGGACGACTCCTGTCTTGGAAAATGATATGGGTGAAGGTTCTTATCATGGTTATGCTGCAACCGATTACTATAAAATAGATCCTCGTTTGGGAACTAATGAGGATTACGTCCGTTTGGCAGAACTTATGCATCAACGTGGCATGAAACTGATAATGGATATGGTTTTTAATCATTGTGGAACCAATCATCCTTGGTTGCTCGATCCACCGATGCACAGTTGGTTTAATAATTCGCATAAATATGTTGAGACCAATCATAATAAAACTGTATTTTTTGATCCTTATGCTTCGGATATAGATAAACTGGAATTAACGGATGGGTGGTTCGTACCTACAATGCCCGATTTGAATCAGAGGAATCGTTTTGTTGCTGATTATTTGATTCAGAATTCAATTTGGTGGATTGAATATGCTGATTTGGACGGTATTCGCCAAGATACATATGTATATCCGGATCCGGATATGATGGTACGTTGGTGTAAAGAAGTTTTTGAGGAGTATCCAAATTTTAATATTGTGGGTGAAGTTATGGTTCCTAATAACCCTGTCGGTACTGCATATTGGCAGCAAAACAACATAGTAAATGGGAAAGCTAATACAAGACTGAAATCAGTGATGGATTTTCGTTTAAGGACAATAGCAGCTGACGTTTTCCATGAAGAAACATCTTGGAATACCGGTCTGCAACTTCTTTTTGAACATTTTGCTTATGATTTTTGCTATCCTGATATTAATAATGTGATGCGTCTGCTTGAGAATCATGATACGGATCGTTTTTTATTGGAAGATCCGGAAAATTTGAATGTATATAAACAGGCGGTTACCATGTTGTTGACAATTCCTGGTATTCCACAATTATATTATGGACAGGAATTATTAATGACTGGTAGTACAAAGAAAGATTTTGGATATGTACGTCCGGATATGCCGGGAGGTTGGAATGGAGATGAAATTAGTGTTTTTCAAGAAAGTGGGAGAACGGCTATGCAACAGGAAGCTTTCAATTTTATGAAAAAAATGCTGCATTGGCGTAAAGGAAATGCTGCTATATCTAAAGGCAAAATGAAGCATTTCATGCCTCGTAGCAATGTATATGTGTATGAGCGTTCTTATAATGGTAAGAGCATACTGGTTATAATGAACGGAGTTAACAAGGAAGTTGACTTGGATTTAACGTTTTATAAAGAGGTTATAGGAGATAGAACTAATTCGAAGAATGTGTTGACGGATAGTAATGTGCCATTAGGAAAAAAACTTCATTTGCAGCCAAAAGAAGTGCTTGTGCTTGAATTATGATATTGAGTAATTGAGGTTTCGTAAGTTAGTGATTTATTTAGGAACAGACAATATTAGAAATAATGGTATGTTTAATAACATTCTAAATTGTATTTGTAACAGCTTGTAAGTACATTGGTCATGGATAAATATGTAATACAATGAAAATGAAATTCCTTTTTATAGCATTTACTTTGCTGCTATGTCATTATGGTATTGCGCAGCAAACCGTTTCTTTAGGACAACTTGTAGAGTATCCTGGCTTTAACTCTTCAATTGTCACCCCGCGTGATGTCTTTGTTTGGCTACCTTCTGATTATTCTCCAAAAGAGAAGTATGATGTTCTTTATATGCATGATGGTCAAATGCTGTTTGATGCGAATACCACTTGGAATAAGCAAGAATGGGGGATTGATGAAGTTGTAGGAAAACTCCTGAATGAAAAGAAGATCAAACCCTGTATTGTTGTAGGAGTGGCAAACATCCCGGAAACGAGATATGCAGACTACTTTCCTCAAAAAGCATTGAAGAACTTACCGGATAGTATAGTTCCGGGTGATGTGGGGTTTAATGCGGATAACTATCTTCGTTTTTTGGTAGAAGAAGTTAAGCCTTTTATTGATAAAAAGTATTCCACGAATAAAAGTGTTGAGCATACCTTTGTGATGGGTTCCAGTATGGGCGGCTTAATTTCACTATATGCACTTTGTGAATATCCGGAAGTGTTTGGAGGAGCTGCTTGTATGTCAACTCATGTCCCTATGATATTAAGTAATGAACTCTCTAAAGAAAAAGCGGACCAATGGTCGGAAGCTTTTCGGAATTATCTGGATAAGAATCTCCCAAAGGCTAACAGCCGTATGATTTATATGGATAGGGGAGATGCCACTTTAGATGCTTATTATCCTCCTTATCAAGATAAACTGGATAGTCTGATGGCGAGGAAAGGTTGGAAGACCCCCATGTGGATATCTAAGGTTTTTCCGGGAGCTGGACATACGGAGGAAGATTGGAATAAGCGTTTGGATAATCCGTTGATATTTCTTTTGGGAAGTGAAAGGAAGAATGCTATTTGTGATAATCACGATAAGAACCTTTCACCTGATGATTATTTGATATCTAAATTTAAGGAAGCAGACATTGTTTTGTTGGCTGAGGATCATGGGGTGAAAGAGAATTTGGATTTTGTTCGAAACATGATACCTAAATTGTATGAGAATGGTATTTATATGTTGGGTATGGAGTTCGGGGCATACGAAGATCAACGACAATTAGATTCATTGATAAATGCACCAAAGTATGATGAACAATTGGCTCGTCAGTTGATGTTTAATTATAATACCCGATGGGCTATCGTCGAGTATATGAGTATTTATAAGGCTGCATGGGAGTGGAATCGTTCGTTACCGGAACAAGCGAGGAGGTTCCGTATTTTGAATATCAGTTATCGGTATAATTGGGAAGCGTTTGAAAAGGTGAGAACACCGGAAAATATGAAAAAAGTTTTTCCTTTGGGGAATACGGAAGATTTCAGATGTGCACTTTTAGAACGTGAAGTGCTGTCTTGCCATGAGAAAATATTGGTTTTGACAGGGACAATTCATGCATTTACATCCTATTGTTTTCCTTATTATGATTATACTTCTCCTGATTTTGTGCGCTACGAAAAGCGCTTCTTAGGAAATTTACTCTATTCAAAATATAATACGAAAGTAGTTTCTGTGGCTTTACATCAACCTTTCTTTAATTATCCAAATCATCAGCCTGCATTGGTTTCTCCAGCAGTAGGAAAATTGGAAGTGATAATGAGCAAATACAACAATAAACCTGTTGGTTTTGATTTGAAGAGGTCGCTTATAGGAGAATTACGTGATCATAGTTACTACTCAATGGGGTATACAGACTTTACTTTAGCAGATTTATTTGATGGATATATATTTCTTAAACCTATAAAGGAATTATCTTCCTGCACTATTGACTATAAATTTGTGAATGATGGAAATTGGGAAGAGGCTGTTCGTAATAGTCCTGATCCGGATTGGCATCCGCGTCCACAGAACAAAAAGCAGTATTGGGAGACAGTGACAGAATTCATGAATATTAAAAAGAGGTATGAAAACGTCCAATGAAGTGGAAAGTAAGAGATGTTTTTTTGTCTTATATGAATGATAAGCCTATTAAAATGGTATGTTATTGCTAATATGGATTTAGTAATTGTCCACTAAAATTGTGGACAGTGTCGTCCGGAAATATCAGACCGATCTCTTTTGCCAACAGGCTGATTTGGTGGCACGTTCTGTTTGGTCTGCCATATACCACGACAAAAGTAGGCTTTTCACTGTTCAATGTCTTAATCAGACGTTGCTGTTCCTCTATTCTATCAACAAATTCCATAGCTGCAAATATTATATGATACAAAAATAATGTTTCTACTCCATAATAACCAAACTATTACTTGATTTCTCTTTTCCGTTCCACGGCTTTTTCATTTAAGAAATATTGTTCATCGCTTGTAATTGTAGTAAAAATGCTTATATGCGTGCACAGCGATGCGGAAGCACCGCCTTAGGTGTTTCTTTTTATCGTTCATTTTTATTTTTTTTATAGGCGGAATTCAATAGGATATGATGTTGATATTGTCTTCCGCCTTTGTTTTTGCGATAGCAAAAATACGATTTATTTCGTTGGTGTAATTTTTTTACATACGATATTGCTAAAGAGAAACACCTTGACTGTCTTCGTGGCAGCATCATGACTCATTTGAGAAAATTTGTATCCTCAGTCCCTGAATACCGCAGAACAAGCAGGGGAAACTTCAAACACAAACTTGAAGATATACTTATGCTTGTAATATTGGGCAGGCTCAGTAAGTGTATTTTCTGGCTCAAAAATGAGAAAAATTCAGATTTGATGTATTTGTAACGTATTGATTACCAATAATGGTATTCTCGCCCATGCCGTACTGGCATGGGTAGGGGAATTGTACGTCCAATTCAAAGCTTAAATGAAAAAGCCGTGTTTTCATTCTCTTTCAAGGCGACCACATCAAAATGAAAATTCACAACGTCCTATGATGAGTTGACTGTAACTTATTATTTGTGTTAATAAATTTTTAATCGCATTAATAATTTAAAGCTGCATAGCTCATAGGTCGTAATAACTTGCAAACTTGCAAAACTTGCAGCCCCCTTCACACCCACACACGTACGCGCGCGAGGAAAGGATTTGAAGAGAACGGTGATAAAAATCGAAAATGAGCGGAAAGTACCGGTGAGCAGGGCAAACTCACCAAAATAAATATCCTACCCGTTGGCGGAATTAACTCTTTTCTGAGCGGATATGAATCAGTTACGAGCTACGGGCTACAAGCTACAAGTGCCTTTCGGAACATAGCGCAGCTACTTGTAGCTTGTAGCTCGTAACTTTATTCCTTCTTTTCGGTTATGAACCAAACGACAAAGGAATATTCTTTCACAAAAAGCAGGTACCTAACCCCGGGACGCATATTTAGGGTACCTCAGTCGTATACTTAGGGTATCTCGGTATACGACTGAGGTATCTTAAGTATACGGCTGAGATAGCCTCTATTTATATATACTCATAATCAAATAGTTACGTTTTGCTGTTTAGCTGGTAGAAAATTCAGACAAATGAATAGAAGCTTATCACTCCTTTTCCTCCTTTCTTCTCCGATATGAATTAATTTCGCCAACAAATTATCCCTTTTTTTGCTCAAGGAATAAAAGAATCTGTGCCGCTTTGTGAAAGTCTTGCAAGCGGCATAGATTATTGATGATAGTTTTATCTTTTTCTGGAAAGTGATAGACCGAGCCAACTAAAAATCAAAATTCACCTTTTATACGCGCGTGCGTGTGTGGGTGTGAGGGGGGCTGCAAGTTTTGCAAGTTTGCAAGTTTCGCATAGCTCTGTTTTTTTCCCACTTGGGAAAAAATATTTCTCCAACTGGGAAAAAATATTTTTCCAATAAGACCGACGGAACCCACCAAATCCCATAAGTTGATTCCAGGTTTGTTATATCTTTGTCGACAGAAACCAGTTGATCAGGAATGTATGCTTTGGCTCATGCAACCGTTTGCATTATTTCTTTTCCTGCTTCTATCTCAAGAGTTTGATAGTTCGGAATAACCGGCGTACTTTTGAACCATTAACCAATAAATTGATACCGAATGAGAAGACTTTACTCCTTTTTAATTTGTTTGTTGGCAGTGGTTGCCATGCAAGCACAGATCATAACTACTACTCCGACTTTCCCAACGGAAAATGACGAAGTTGCCATTATCTTTGATGCAACGAAAGGTACGGCAGGGCTGAAAGGTTTTACCGGTGATGTATATGCACATACGGGAGTGATAACAAATCAAAGCACAGGTTCCGGAGATTGGAAGCACGCCCCAACTTGGGGAGATAACTCGGCGAAGTATAAATTGACTTCATTAGGAAATGATAAATGGCAACTGAAAATAACTCCAAATATTCGTGAATATTATGGTGTTAAAGATGGAGAAACTGTAGAGCAACTAGCTTTTGTTTTCCGTAGTGCGGATAAATCAAAAGAAGGCAAGGATACAGGTGGAAAAGATATCTTTGTTGAAGTACATACTGTTGGCTTGACCGTTCGCTTCGACCAACCTGCTGAAAAAGAAAATATACTTATCGGTACGCCTCTTACTATTAAAGCTTCTGCCTCTACGGCTTCTGCTTTGAAACTCTATGTGGATGCTGTTGAAATAGCTACGGAAGCTAATGCTACTACTATTTCTAAATCTCACACATTCTCAACTGCCGGGAGCTATACGTTGAAAGTAGAGGCTACAGCCAATGGTAAAACTGTTTCTGTTACACAGGAAGTAACAGTACTGAATGGAACAAGTACTTCGGAAACGATGCCCAAGGGAGTACGTCCCGGTATTAACTATGTCAGTGATACGGAAGTAACTTTGGTGTTGCAGGCTCCGGGTAAAAAGTATGTGTATGTGGTAGGTGACTTTAATGATTGGACGCCTAAAGCGGACTATCAACTGAAACAAGACGGTGAATATTTCTGGGTAACTCTTTCAGGACTGACTAAAGGAGAAGAATATGCTTTCCAATATTTGGTAGATGGTTCTGTTTATGTGGCAGACCCATATACAGATAAAGTTTTGGATCCTTGGAATGATCAGTATATTGAAAGTACGACATATCCGAATCTGAAAGCCTATCCGACCGGAAAAGCAGAAGGTATTGTTTCCGTCCTGCAAACAGGACAGACTGCTTATAACTGGAAAGTGAAGAACTTTGAGCGCCCTGCTTCTGAAAAGTTGGTTATTTACGAAATGCTGATTCGTGACTTTACTGAGGAACATACTTTTAATGCTGCGAAAGAGAAACTGGAATACTTGAAAAATCTGGGAGTAAATGCAATCGAACTGATGCCTATTAATGAGTTCGAAGGAAACACGAGCTGGGGGTATAATCCTTCATTCTATTTTGCCGTAGATAAGTATTACGGTACAAAAAATGATTTAAGAGCTTTTGTTGATGAATGTCATAGTCAAGGGATGGCTGTTATTATCGATCTTGTGCTGAATCATAGCTTTGACCAGTCTCCTTTCTATCTTTTGTATAAGGATGCGGATGGAAGACCCTCTGCTGATAATCCGTGGTATAATCAAGATTCAAATATAAAGAACCCGAGTCTTTCGTGGGGACGTGATTTTAATCACGAGAGTGAATATACCCGTGCTTTGGTAGATAGCGTAGCCGGCTTTTGGATGTCGGAATATAAAATTGATGGTTTCCGTTATGATTTTACAAAAGGATTCTCTAATACTCCTTATGGAACAAATGATTGGGCAAACGGACCGGATAATGCACGTATCGCCAACTTGAAGCGTATGTCGGCTGCCGTACAAAAGCGGCAACCGGGCGCTTACGTTATTTTTGAACATTTAGCAGCTAATAGTGAAGAGAAACAATTGGCGGAAGCTGGTATTTTGTTATGGCGCAATATGAATCATTCATATTGCCAGACAGCAATGGGATGGACTACGGAAAATGATTTCAGTGGTTTATATGCGGGAACAAGTATGCCTGCTGGTAGTTTAGTGGGGTATATGGAGAGTCATGATGAAGAACGTACAGGGTTTAAAGCCTGGAAATGGGGAAATACCGGAGTAATAGCATCAACTACGAGTAAGAATGACGGAATAAGTCCTGCAACAGGAAGTGATATTAATCTTTCTACCCGAACCAAACGTTTAGCCACTAATGCCGCCTTCTTCCTTACCGTACCCGGACCAAAGATGATCTGGCAATTTGGTGAGTTAGGATATGATTTCTCCATAAACAACAATAGTGACGGCTCTAAATATGACGATCAGGGCGGTTATCGTACGGATCCTAAACCGATACGTTGGGACTATTTTGAAGATGCTGACCGAAAAAGATTGTATGAAACGTATGCTACTCTTTTAGATTTTCGTCATTCATATCCTGAACTATTTGCTTCGAATACTACATTTAGCTGGAAAGTAGGTATTGCTAACTGGGACAATGGACGTACCTTGTCAGCTACTTCTACCGATGGAAAGTCTTTTGTAGTGGTTGGAAACTTTACTTTGGCAGATAAGAACTTTTCTGTAACTTTCCCGGAAACAGGTACATGGTATGAGTTGCTGAAAGATAATGAGCCATTGAGTGTGTCAGGTACCACACAGACTATTGCTGTTCCTGCTCATGAGTTCCGTCTCTTTACTAACTTTAAACCGACTTTGACAGGGATTGAAACCACTACTCCTGATGCGGAAGTACCTTTGATATACTATAATAAGGCGATAGATACTTTGGTGTTACCTGTTGGAGAGGCTAAACGTGTAGAAGTATATTCTGTAAACGGAATGCTGGTGATGACGCAGGAAAAGTGTACTTCTGTAGGCTTGTCAGCCTTACCTGTTGGCTACTATATGGCACGGGTTTATATGGAAGATGGCAGAGTGCAGGTTTGCAAAATAATGAAATAGATTAGTTGCTGTAAATATGATCAACAACAAAGTAAATTTATGCTTTTCGAAGAAAGCTGCGGGTATATTACTCGCAGCTACTTCTTTCTTAGTGATGGCTTGTAGTGAAAATGTAAAAGAGTTGTCTCCGTTAAGTACGCACGAATTAGGCATTGCCATACCTGACGGTCAGTCACGTGAATATTCTTATACAGACAAAAACGGAGGTTTCTATTATGGAATGACCTCTACGGATGATTGGGGAGATTGGTTTGCTGGCTGGAATATTTATGCCAAACGTATCTTTGCCGATTACCGCTTGTATGTGGATGGAGAAAGATTGCTTCGGGAAAATGCCCGTACGTCGGTGTATCCTGACAAATTAGTTCGCAGTTATGAAGAAGCTGTGGAAACATTCTGTCTGGTGGATGAACCGAAGCTGCTGTGTGTTCGTATGGATAGTGTACAAGGGAAGCAGATCTCATTCATGCTGATGGGAGGAAATGTGGTGGATGCACGGAAGGATGGAAATTCTGTACTCTATACAACGAAAGAGTCACCGGAGAATGTAATACGTATAGCATCCGTAGCGGAGGCAGGAATTGAATTTGCAGATAATCTGATAACTGTTCCGGTTGCTGCTGATGGTTTCCTGATTGCTTTTGGTACGGAAGAAGATAGCCGGCAAGCAATAGCCGGTTTCCGTAAAGAAGGAGAGATGTGGTTGTCTGCACGTAGTCAGCGTATTCAATCCTTATTGGACCATAATCCTTTAAAGACCAATCTGGATTCTTTGGATCATGCCCTTGCCTGGATTATGCTTACCAATGATCAGTTGATCACTCATCAGCACGGTGGTTATGGTATGTATGCCGGTTTACCCTGGTTCACGGACTTCTGGGGGCGGGATATGTTTATTTCTATGCCGGGTGCAGTGCTTTGTACAGGGCAGTTTGATACGGCACGTGATATTCTTGCGTCATTTGCACGTTATCAGGATACCATTTCCACATCTCCTACTTACGGACGTGTACCTAATCGTTTGAATCTGGAAGGTATTCTTTATAATACCACTGACGGAACCCCTCGTTTCGTTATGCAGGTGCACGATTATCTGAAATATACGGGTGACACTGCCTTCGTGAAAGAAATTTATCCTTCAGTGAAGATTGCTACGGATGCTTCTCTTCGCCTGTATACGGACGAGAAAGGGTATCTTACCCATGCGGATGCGGACACTTGGATGGATGCCAAACGTCAAAGCAAGTATCCCTGTTCACCACGTGGCAATCGTGCTGTGGATGTGCAGGCATTGTGGTATACCCAATTGATGAATGCCTCGGATCTTGCCCGCTACATGAACCGTGAAGAAGATGCCCAGCGTTGGAATCTTGCCGCGGAGCATCTTCGTTCAAACTTTGAACAAGACTTTATTGATACTGCTACTACGTTTATTTATGATCATTTGAATACAGATGGAAGTGGGGATGCGCAATTCCGTCCCAATGCTATCTATGCGTTGGATCTGGTTTCTGATCCTGACTTGAAGATGCATGAGACAAGAGATGTTTGGGAACGCCTGGTATATCCGTGGGGAGTATCTTCACTCGACCAGTATGACGAACAGTTTCATCCTTACCATGAGCAATGGTATCGTTATCATAAAGATGATGCTTATCATAATGGTACGATATGGCTTTGGAATAATGGTATGGCCATGCAGCGGATGATAGAAAACGGACAAGCTGACATTGCGTATACTTTGTTCAAGAATATGAACCGTCAGGCACTTGCCGAAGGTGCTGTCGGCAGTTTATCAGAGAATGCGGATGCATGGCCACGTGCCGGGCAGACGTGGGTACGTCGAAGTGGAACTTTCCTGCAAGCGTGGAGTAATAGTGAGCATATCCGTGTATGGAATCAATACTTTCTGGGAATCCGTCCTGATATGCTCAATCATTCCATAACCATTGCTCCGCAGCTTCCTTCTGAATTGAAGGCAGTGGATAGTCGGGTAAATATAGGAGATGGTACATTACGTATGATTATTTCTAAAAACGATGCTAACGGAACTTACCATTATGAATGGACCGGTACGCCCGTAACTCTTAAACTGGATATCGATTCTTATCAGACATTGGATGTTCCGGTCCCGACAGACCACTCGGTAAGGATCAGGACAGAGGGAGTACGTATGACAGTGGATGTCTCTGATGCCTCTGGTAAAAAGGCAGCCAATTACGTAGCAGAACTGGATACACTCAAGCAGGAACAGAAGAAACAGCAAGATGATTATTTCACGAATACTCATTTTGCAAAGCCTTCTTACAGAGAAAATATGAAGAGCATGTCCCGTTACTTTGATCCGCCGTTGACGTATCAGAGTGTGGAATGAATTTATTCGTAAATCTTATTCAGCAATTTGTTCAGCCATTCCCAACGGAAACGAAACCAGCGGCGAGTACTGCTTTGCTTACCGCCGAAGCGTAAGACAAATTCGCGGTAACCATGCTTGCGGAAGGGGAGACCGACATCCATAAATTCAAGGTGGCGGTATCCCCGCTGTTTGGCATCGAACAGAGCATACCATACGGCAAGTATGCCTGGATATTGGAGCGCATACGTCTTGCGCATGCCACCGGAGAACCAAAGATAGGCATTATCTTCGGAATAGATGCAGGCACTGCCACCTATGATTTTATCTTTGTAAGTGACAATGAATATTTTGCTTTGTTCCCCTTTCATCATTTCTTCTTCCATGCGTAGGAAGAAGACTCTGCTGGGGAAGTGGCGGCGTATTTTTGAGGAATAAACATGGTGTAGCATCTGTGAGAAAGCACGTACTTCCTCAGGAGTATGAGCTTCACGCACTTCTGTACCATTTTTTAATCCTTTTTTTATCTGACGGATACGTGAGGGGCTGAAACGGCTTTCTACATGTTCGATGCTATGTAATGAATTACGTACCCGTAGCCAGTTTATGGCGAAGTAATGATTTTTGCGGAAAGATTTATAACCGAACAGGGAGTTTTCCAGGTTACGGAATTCAATAAGGAATGCCTCCCGTAATGCCTCGGCAGTTAACCGTTGGAGGATTTCGCCAAAGACAAATTCTTTATCGACTGTTTCATCGAAATATTCTCCTGTGCCATAGATTTCACATCTCTTGATGATAGAGGGTGGAAACAAACGAACACTCTTTCGTATTGCCGCCAATAGCTTGGCAACGGGCCTTCCTGCCTCTGATGCAACAATGAGAAGGGGCGTATAACCCGGGGTTGCTTCGTAGATATGAAACAACTCGATGGAGTGAAATGTATTATTGCCCGGCAGTTCCGGGATGTCACTCCCGTGGTAATATGTCGTCAGTTTCAAAGGCATTGACTGCAAATTTAGAAAATAATCTTGTATCTTTGCGTTCTTAAATGGTAATTTAGCGCAATGCGCTAAATTAAGTTACAAGCTACCAGCTACGAGCTACGAGTGCCATTCGGTATAATAGCGCAGCTACTTGTAGCTCGTAGCTGGTAACTCGTAACTTAATAATATTATGATATATGGAAAATTTCAGTGAATTGCTAAAAGTTCGCCGCAGCATGCGGAAGTTTACGGATGAGGAGTTGACGCAGGAAGAGGTGGTTGCTTTGATGAAAGCTGCGCTGATGTCACCCACTTCCAAGCGGACAAATGCATGGCAGTTTATTATGGTGGATGATAAAGAGTTGCTTGAAAAACTATCACATTGCAAGGCGCAGGCGTCGCAATTTATTGCTGATGCACCGTTGGCAATTGTGGTGACGGCCGATCCGTTAGCGAGTGATGTGTGGATTGAAGATGCTTCCATTGCTTCGATTATTATACAATTACAGGCAGAAGATATGGGCTTAGGCAGTTGCTGGGTACAGGTGCGTGAACGTTTCACCGCTTCCGGTATGCCGTCCGATGAATATGTGCGCGAAGTGCTTGATATTCCCTTGCAACTGCAAGTACTCAGTGTCGTTGCTATCGGACACAAAGGCATGGAACGTAAGCCTTTCAGTGAAGAACATCTGCAATGGGAAAAAGTTCATATCAATAAATACGGAGGAAAGTAACAGTGAGCGCAGCAAAAGCAAACAATAACCGCGATACTTACAGGGCTACGGCGGTTACGTTGATTGTTTTCGGTATACTTTATCTGGTGGACAAATTGATACACTTCTCAAGTATCGGTCTGCCGTGGGTGATGAATAAGGACAATTTCCTCCTTTATACGGCGGTGATATTTCTCATCTTCAAGCGTGATAAGTCTGTAGGGCTGGTGTTGATCGGTTTATGGTTAATACTGAACTTCGGATTGATTACAGCATTACTCGGTACGATGTCTGCTTATCTGTTACCTGTGGCGCTGTTAGTTCTCGGAATTATTTTATATTGGCTGGCTACAAGATGAAAAGAAGTGTACAAGATACGCCAATAGTCTTTATCGGTGCCGGAAACCTCGCGACTAATCTGGCTAAGGCTTTATATCAGAATGGCTTTCGTATAGTACAGGTCTATAGCCGTACAAAAGAAGCTGCATGTGCATTGGCGCAGGCAGTGGAAGCTGGATATACAACTGAACTTTCTGAAGTATCTAAGGATGCCCGGCTATATATTGTCTCTTTAAAGGATGATGCTTTCGTGACATTATTACCTGAAATTGTTGCCGGAAAGGAAGATGCTTTATTGGTACATACAGCCGGAAGTATTCCTATGAATGTCTGGGAAGGTAAAACATCACGTTATGGAGTGTTTTATCCTATGCAGACTTTCAGTAAGCAGCGCGAAGTTGATTTTCGCGTAGTACCTTTTTTTATAGAGAGTAATTCGTCTGAAGATACAGAGTTGCTAAAAGCAATTGCTTCTGTTCTTTCGGAGAAAGTATACGAGGTAACTTCCGAGCAACGGAGGAGCCTGCATCTGGCTGCTGTGTTTACTTGTAATTTTACGAATCACATGTATGCCCTGGCATCTGAGTTGCTGAAAAAGTATGATCTTCCGTTTAATGCCATGTTGCCTTTGATTGATGAGACAGCCCGTAAAGTGCATGAATTGGAACCGAAACAAGCGCAGACGGGGCCGGCTGTACGTTATGATGAGAATGTGATCAATAAACATCTGGAGATGCTTGCGGGTGAGCCGGAGATGCAGGAATTATATCGATTGGTTAGCGAGAGCATACATCGTTTGCATAACAAGTAATGTTCCGGTGTATAACAAGCAATGTTTTGAGGCATAACAAGTATTGTTTTACCACATAACAAGCATTATTGTTTTTGATAAATAACCCAACTAAAAACCGAATATAGTGAGTACTATCAATTACGATTTAAAGAAGATAAAGGCCCTTGTCTTTGATGTTGACGGCGTTTTAAGTGCTAACGTTATCCCGATGAGTCAGGATGGCGAGCCTATGCGTACCGTGAACATTAAGGATGGATATGCCTTGCATCTTGCCGGTAAACAGGGGCTGCTATTGGGCATCATAACCGGTGGGCGATCTGAGGCTGTTCGCAAACGTTTCGTGGCTTTGGGAATTCCTTCTGTGGATATTTATATGTCTTCTTCTGTGAAAATCCATGATTATCATGATTTCCGTGATCGTCATAGTCTTAAAGATGAAGAGATTCTTTATGTGGGAGATGATATTCCCGATATCGAGGTGATGCGTGAATGTGGATTGCCATGTTGCCCTAAAGATGCATCAGCGGAAGTGAAGGCTGTTTCCCGCTATATATCTTATGCTAATGGTGGCTATGGTTGTGGTCGGGATGTCGTGGAACAAGTCCTGAAAGTTCAGGGACTTTGGATGGATGATAAAGCATTCGGATGGTAGGATGATGAGCAAATTAATAATTAATAATTAAAAATTGAAGAGGCGGTGTTGGACAATTTGAAAAAGTATAAGGTGATACTTGCTAGTAATTCTCCGCGAAGGAAGGAATTGCTTGCAGGTCTAGGTGTGGACTATGAAGTGCGGACTTTGCCCGATGTGGATGAATCTTATCCTGAGACTTTGCAGGGTGCGGATATACCTTTGTATATCGCTAAAGAAAAGGCGGACGCTTACGTTGCCATGATGCAACCCGGTGAATTGATGATTACTGCCGATACAATTGTATGGCTGGATGGCAAGGTGCTGGGTAAACCCCAGGATAAGGAAGATGCTTTGCAGATGTTGCGCACTATGTCCGGGCGTACCCATGAGGTTTTCACCGGCGTATGCATAACCACTACCGATTGGCAGCGTAGTTTTACTGCACAAACTGAGGTGCGTTTTGCCACTTTAAGTGAAGAGGAAATAGCCTACTATGTAGATAATTTCCAACCGATGGATAAAGCTGGCGCCTATGGAGTGCAGGAGTGGATCGGTTTTATAGGAGTGGAAAATATTTCGGGTAGTTACTATAATATCATGGGGCTTCCTGTGCAGAAATTGTACAGGGAATTACTGAAAGTATAGTTTAATATTCTTTCTCGTTCGCCAGATTCCAGGCATTCAGAAAGGATGCTTTGGTTATCTCCACTATCTTCTCCCAATTCAGTTTGTCTGCATGATCAGAGGGTTGATGGTAATCCGGGTGTCCATCTGTATGATACCAGATAATAGGAACTCCCGCTTTAGCAAAAGGACCGTTATCACTACCGCCTATGGGATTATCCCATGGACGATAGTCGGGTTCCAGTTGGAGGTTGTATTTCTTTATATCTTCTTTTAGCCATTTTCCAAAAGTCGGATTGGCCTCCGTATAGAAATAAACTACATGCATGGGTTGTTGTGGCTTATTATTGCGACCTATCATGTCGAAGTTCAGATATCCTTTGATTTGCGAAATGAACGGACAGGTTTGTACAAAGTATCTGGAACCCAATAATCCTTTCTCCTCACCATCCCAGAAGGCAAAAATAATATTTCGTTCCGGTTGTTTGCCGCTGGTAATGAATGCTCTGGCTATTTGCAGAACGGCTGACACACCGGAAGCATTATCATCAGCACCATTATAAATCTGATCACCTTCAAGAGCAGGATCTATTCCCAAATGATCAAAGTGCGCACCGACAATAGCATACTCACTGGTGTTTTTACCGGGGATCATTCCCAGTATATTCGTCATAGAGAGCTTCTGATGTACTTCTCTTTTGAATAAGGTTATTGAATCGGGGTGTACCTCTAGCTTTCCCCTTTTCTGGCGTTCTCTTCTGTATGCTTCAAAAGGTTGAAAATAGCTGTCTCCCAATGGTTGTATTCCCATTGCCTGAAGCAATGAAGCAATATATTGGGCAGCTACCTTTGAACCATGGTATCCGGCTTCCCGCCCTTGTAATTCATCGTGAGCCAGAAAACCGATATATGCTTCGGCAGATGTCCGGTTTATGCTTTCCAGTCCTTTCTCTACAGGGCTTTGTGCTGCTGCCAGATAGCTAAGGCAACAGAATAGAGCCAGGATACAGTATTTCTTCATCAGCTACTTATTTATGTCTTTATTCAATCATATCCAGCATTAATGGAATCTCTTCTCCTGCAATACCTTGTTTGAGAAGGCTGTTCCGGTCTCTGTCGAATATTTCAAGGAAAGCATCTTTACTTCCGCTTTCTGCCATGGCCTTGCCATATAGTCCGACTGCTTTTTCTATGTTTCCCAGTACCCAGGCCACGTGTCCGGCATTGAGATAGTCCGTAGCAAGTGGCTTGGCGGCAAGGAGTTTATCATAATACTTCATAGCCTGTTCATGCTTACCACTGACAAATGAACACCAGCCAATGCCGCGCCATGCCTTCATACAGTCGTTTTCCAGGAAGTCTAACTTGAAGAAATATTGCAGGGCATCGTCATACCTTTTTTGTTCTGCCAGGCAACTACCGGTATAGAACAATACATTGCGATTTTCCGGTTGAATAGTTTCTACGCGATGATAGTATTCCAAAGCTGCATCGAAATTCTTCATCTGGCGGTAACAAGTAGCCAGGTGGCGAAGTGTCCACAGGTGATCGGGCTTCAGCATATCAGCTTTCTGATAAGCGTCCACAGCTTCCTGATAGCGTTTCTCCTTTTGCAGGCAGAAACCTGTCTTTTGGAAAATGTCCGCATTGGCCTGTTTCCGGTCTATTAATATCCGGTAGAGCTCCAAAGCTTCTGCCGGATGCTCTTTGCTGAAGTGGAAGTCGGCAACCGCTACTAATAATTCGGGAGCACTCAACAGTTCTTTCAGTACCGGATTGCGGTGCAATGCAATCTCTTCCTGGAAGATATTATGAAACTCAAATCTGCGTTGGCTAAGTTTGAAGAAACGGTATAAATCGTGAATGTACTGGTTACTGATAACATCAGGCCGTTCAGCAAATTGTTTCAGGCTGGCACTGTTCTTTTCTTCCATAAAGTCGCTTTGATCCTGAGGGGTCATCTGACTTAGCATCATGTCACGTTGTCCCTGTGGGAGTTGTGCAATGGTGAAACAAAATGAATACTTATCACTGTTGCAGAAGAATCCCGATTGCAGGATGATGGAAAGGACAGAACTCTCACCGCTCTGGTTCAAACCTACCTGATGGATAATGCTGGAATGCATCCGGTCGAAAGGGTAGAACCAGTTATGTGGTTCGCGGAAAAAAGGATACCCTTTGAGTTGTGCGAATGTGCTCATATAGACATCTGCTCCTTCCAGTTGCAGATCGTTCATCTCGCGTATTTTATTTCCCAAACCCGATTGCTCGAAAGCTTGTTCCCAGTCGGGATTGCGGTCGTTTTCATCTGTTTCTTCAAAACCGAACTTCATGTTGCGCATGATATTCACGTTCTTCATCATTTCAGGAATGATTTCTTCCCGCATCTTTCTGTCAATCTTCTCCGTTTCCTGGCTACGAAGTAGCTGGATATAAATACGGTTCACCTGTTTGCTGAAGTTCGGGTCTTCTCTGAAAAGAGAAATACGTGCTTCCAATTCTGGATAAAGTGCAATGCGTGAAGGATAGAGATGCAAGGTAATAACAAGTCCTACCAATGCTCTCTGATTGATTTGCGGATTGGTATGGCGAAGCCCGTCGAGCAACCAGTTTACTTTGCGTTCATCGAAACATTCCATTAAACTGAGTGTGACAGCACTGACAAACAGGCATAAGTCATTGGTTGGCAATGTTTCCGAGCGAAGCATATCTTCTGCCTGGGCAAATTCTTCCAAAGTCCAACTGCTGTTGCTCCAGGTAGTAAGAAACATTACCTGGTGTGTCTCTTCATGTCGTCTCAGGATAGCGTCCAAGCCCTGGTAGTTTGCTAACTGCGATACAGCCATTTCATCTGCAAAGCCTTCCAGGATCTTTTGCTGGCCGGAAAGGTCATAAGCCTTCGGAAGTTGGTTGGGATTCCTGCGCAGGGAGTGGTAATAGTGGGTGGATATTTCATCTAATAATGCAATACGTGTCTGGTCGGCAATCTCCCATGTATCGGCCAATAGTTGGCGATACAGCTTCTGCCGTTCAGGGTCTTTCATACCCAGTTTCATGTATTGCAACATATATTGATAGGAAGTCTGGATTTGTTCCAGTCGGTTACGCAGACTCCAGTCGTTACCATTATATAAGAAAGCATCCAGTTGAACGAGAGCTTCTTTCAATCGTTTATCTTCCAATAAACTGACTATTTGGTTATATTGTTTTTGGATGGATTGTTCATTCATATTCAGTCCTTTCTTTAATACCTTATTAATATAAAGTACAAAAATGATGCCAAAAAGTTCGGGGGCTTAAAAAATACTGATAGCTGTTTTGGTTGTCAGCAATTCAAGGGCTTTCATGCCCATTACAGAGTTACCTTTAGGGTTAAGTCGCGGACTCCATACTGCTACCGCATACTTACGTGGGCAGACAGCTGCAATACCGCCGCCAACACCGCTTTTCCCGGGTAAACCCACCAGATAAGAGAATTCCCCGGCTTCATCATAGAAGCCGCAGGTCTGCATAATGGCATTGATACGTTTCACTTGTGAAGTCGTCAGTTCGATTCCATTAAAACTGAACGGTCTTGTATGATCAGCGAAAGGAAGGAAAGAACGTGCCAGTTCCCGGCAACTCATACCTATGGAACATTGAAGGAAATAAAAGTGAAGTACCCGCTCAATATCGTTTTCTATATTTCCATGATATTTCAGCATATTGGTAATGGCTGCATTCAGATAGCCATGTTCCCGTTCGGAAGTAGCCATACCTTCATTATATTGAATCTGGTTGTTGCCGCAGAGTTTTCGTACGAAAGCGAGATAATCCTTTTCCGGATCATCGAGTACTGAAAGCAGGATGTCTGCCATTACTAATGCTCCCGCATTGATGAGAGGATTGCGGGGAATCCCTTTCTCCATTTCCAGCTGGAAAATGGAGTTAAATGCATTACCGGATGGTTCTACACCTATACGTTTCCAGAGTTCATTGCCCATCCGGCTGAAACTTATCGCAAGAGAGAATACTTTCGAAATACTTTGTATGGCAAAACGCTCGTCACTGTCTCCCTGGGCATATTCTTTTCCTTCAATAGTACGCAGGCAAATACCATAGCGATCAGGGTTGACTTTCAGCAATTCAGGAATATAGCTTGCCGGTTTACCCATTTGGGCGTATGGCTGTATCTCCTCGTATATTTCTTTCAGAATTTCGGTGTAGTCCATGGTATATAAGGTTTTTCTTTAGAAACGCACCTGCAATTGCGCTTGCAGTAGGTTACTATTATCTCCGATATGGCGGTTGCAGTATGTATACTGTGCCTGTACCCTGCATTTAGGATAGAACCAATATTGTAAACCTACTACATAATTACTTTGCTTATCATCGAGTACTTTACTCTTATTAAGATAATCATAAGATGCTATTACATCTACTTTCGGGAATACATGTGCAGATGCTGTTACATAATAACCGTCACTTTTGATACGTCCATCTTTTCCGGCCAAGTATTCCGTGCGTACATCCACCGGTTTAGTTTTAATGACTGCACCTGCCGACCAACGGTTACGGGTATAGTTTTCGCCTACCTGTATATCGGGATTGAGGCTGGATACGGCCACAGCACATCCTTTCCCTTTTACAAAAGAACCGCCTACAGACAGCCAGTCGAGTGGATGAACCATCAGGCTGCCTACAATATCCTTCTGGTTGTTTTTATCTTTCAGGTTGATACCTTGCCCATTCATTACCGCAAGATTATAGTTCACCAGTTTTCCAAACAGATCACCATAGATCAGGAGTCCCATATCACGTCCGCTACTGGAACCATACAAAGGATCACTGCCATTGATACCAGCCAGATAATTGACAGATTGCGAGTAGCAATTAATCAGTTCCACATAGCAAGGAGACATTGGGTTTTCAATGGTATACATGGTTTTGAATTGTCCGATGCGGGCAGTCAGTTGCGGGAGGAATTTATATTCGGTATATGCTTCAAGGATTTTTCCAGTATTGGCAAAGCTGTACATGAAGTAGCACAACCAACGGTCGGTAATTTTACCTTGTGCCATGAAGATAACCCGCTTGATGTCGAACGTATTATTGCTGCCATCAGCATCATCGTAAGTATAACCCACCTGTGCATAACCGGAGAGGCTGATACGATCTTTGAGCGTATTTACTACGTCGTTCAAACATGCATCTTGTGCTGTTGCTATCAGTGCGGAAAGTAGGAAAGCAAAGGATAACAAAGTTCGTTTCATTTCTATGATAAATGTGTTAGGAAAGATAAATGATCGTTTACTATAAAAATATAAGATTAAAAAAGGCAACCCTTCTTTTCAAAGAGCTGCCTTTTGGTATGATAATGTTTATTCTTATTCGTTGATAGCAGCGATACCCGGAAGAACTTTTCCTTCGATTGCTTCAAGCAATGCACCACCACCTGTTGAAACATAAGAAACACCACTTGCCAAACCAAACTTGTTAACGCAAGCTACAGAGTCACCACCACCTACAAGTGAGAATGCACCGTTCTTAGTAGCCTCTACGATAGCCTCGCCTACTGCACGTGAGCCATGAGTGAAGTTTTCGAATTCGAATACACCTGTCGGACCATTCCACAAGATAGTCTTAGAGTTTTTGATAACGTCTGTGAAGATTTTCTCAGTTTCAGGACCGATATCCAGACCTTCCCAACCATCAGGAATTTGGTCAACCGGACAGAACTTAGTGTTAGCATCGTTAGAGAAAGCGTCAGCAATTTTTGCATCAACAGCCAATACCAAGTTTACACCTTTTGCTTTTGCCTTTTCTATCAGTTCGAGGGCCAGATCCAGTTTGTCATCTTCGCAGATAGAGATACCGATCTTACCACCCATAGCCTTGGTGAAAGTATAAGTCATACCACCTGCGATGATCAGGTTATCAACCTTACTCAGCAGATTTTCGATAATTTCAATTTTAGAAGAAACTTTAGAACCACCCATGATAGCAGTGAACGGACGTTTGATGTCATTCAATACTTTATCAACAGCTTTCACTTCTTTCTCCATCAGGTAACCGAACATTTTGCTGTCTTTGTCGAAATATTTAGCGATCAAAGCTGTAGAAGCGTGTGCGCGGTGAGCTGTACCGAAAGCGTCATTTACATAGCAGTCAGCGTAAGAAGCCAATTTCTTGGTGAATTCTTTCTGGCTTTCTTTAACGGCTTTCTTAGCAGCAGCTTTTTCTTCGTCTGTAGCGTCTTCAGCCAAACCACGGGGTTTGCCTTCTTCTTCAGCATAGAAACGAAGGTTCTCGAGCAACAGCACTTCACCCGGTTGCAGAGCAGCAGCCTTAACAGCAGCTTCTTCGCCCATACAGTCGTTAGCGAATTGTACGTCAACACCCAACAATTCGGAAAGATGATTCAGAATGTGTTTCAGTGAGAATTTGTCAGCCGGACCTTTCGGACGACCGAGGTGAGAACCAATAATTATACTACCACCGTCAGCCAGAATTTTCTTCAACGTAGGAAGAGCAGCACGCATACGGTTATCATCTGTAATGTTGAAGTTTTCGTCCAGAGGCACATTGAAGTCCACACGAACGAATGCCTTTTTACCGGCAAAGTTGAATTGATCAATTGTCATAATACTCTATTTTATTTAAAAGTGTTATTAATTCGTTTTCGTGAGCGCAAAGTTAGCATTTATTTCTTTCTTTTGCTATGAATCCGTCGTTTATTCTTTATCTTTCGGCTTCTCTTTGCTAACTTTATACTTCTCGCAATAGTATTTGCACATCAATTGCAAACCGCACTTATCACATTGCGGTGTACGTGCTTGGCAGACGTATCTTCCATGTAAGATAAGCCAGTGATGCGCAATGGGAATATCCGCTTCCGGGATATTTTTCACCAGTTCTTTCTCTACACTGAACGGCGTGGTACATGCGTCCGAAACCAGTCCGAGGCGGTGGCTTACACGGAACACATGAGTATCTACTGCCATTGCAGCTTTGTTAAATACAACGGATTGGATGACGTTTGCCGTCTTGCGTCCTACACCGGGTAATTTTATAAGTTCTTCCAGTGTATCGGGCACTTCACTGTTGAAGTCTTTCACCAACATTTGTGCCATACCTACCAGGTGTTTTGCTTTGTTATTGGGATAAGATACGCTACGGATATATTCGTATATCACTTCCGGTGTACTGGCAGCAAGAACTTCCGGGGTAGGGAAATCGCGATACAACGGTGGAACAATCATATTCACCCGCTTGTCTGTACATTGGGCGGAGAGGATGACTGCTATCAGCAGTTGGAACGGAGTTTCATAATGCAGTTCCGTTTCGGCTACAGGACGATTCTCCCGAAACCAGGCAAGAATTTTTTCGTAACGTTCTTTTTTTCTCATCGCAATTTATTTTTATGGTAATGAGGAGCCACTTTCCCATTGAAGTAGAGCATAGAGACAATGGTGAGGCAAGCCCCGAACAAATAAGCTTTATCGAAAGTGCTGACCTCTGCAATATATCCTCCCGCCAGCATACCGATACCGATGCCTACATCCCAGGATGTCAGATAGGTAGAAGTGGCAGTACCACGTTGGCTATTGGGGGCGAGGTTGACAAAAAGGGTATTGTAAGCCGGAAACATAATACCAAAACCTACTCCCAGCAGCAGGGCTACGGCAAAGAAAACAACAGTACATAGCATGTCGTTCCAACTGATAAGATACACACACGCTGAAAGGAGGAAGAAGCTGAATACTACGAGATACAATCCGGCTGAAATGACCTGTGTTATCTTACCCCTGTCCACTATCTTTCCGGAGAAGATGCGCGATATAGCCATACCTATTGCCATGAAAGTGAAGAAGAATCCCGTAGTGGCATTGATGCCGATCTGCTTGGCGTACATAGCCACATAGTTTGTTGTCATTCCGTATGGAATCGAAAGCAGCAACAAACTGATGCCTGCCGGAATACCTTTCAATAATATAAAGCGGTCAAGGGAAATCGGTTCTCTCTTCACAGGCGGTTTATAGGGTGTTTTGACAAGAGAGGCACAAACGAAGCCTGCTATACATGAGCCCAGTGAGCAACAGAATATAGTTGTGAAACTCATTCCTGCATCATGCAGGAACAATCCGGACATCGGACCTACCGCCATCGCAATATTATTCGAAAGTCCATAGTATCCTAATCCTTCTCCGCGTCGTGAAGAAGGCATGATGTCGATGACCACTGTATTACCGCCTACGGTCACCATTCCGAACGATACGCCCTGTATGATACGGAACAGGATGAATAACGTAAGCGAACCGGCAATGATATATCCGGCAAACATTGTCATAAAGATAAAATATGCCATCAGATACAGAGGCTTACGTGCAAAGCTGTCCAAAAAGTAACCGGAAAAGGGGCGGATACATAAAGCTGCTACAGTATAACAAGAAAGAATAATGCCGATTGTTGAATTTCCGGCACTGAATACTTCGGACAGGTAGAATGGAAGTACCGGTATCAGCAACCAGAAGCCGAAGTACAGCAGGAAGTTGGCTGCAAGAATAAAACAATAGCTGGGAGTGACAAGTCTATCTTTCATAATGGGCAGCTTGAGTAAGAACTAAGAAAATATATCCGGGCGAATGATTATGTATCGCCTACTGGTTTTGTGATATCCGGAATGGCATATCATTGTAGGAGCGGATAATCATTCGCCCGGTATATGTCGGTTATTAGTAAGCGGCTTCGAATTCTTTCAGGAATCTTGTGTCGTTTTCAGAGAACATACGAAGGTCCTTCACCTGGTATTTCAGGTTCGTAATACGCTCGATACCCATACCGAGGGCATATCCGCTATATACTTTACTATCGATGCCGTTGCTTTCCAATACATTCGGATCTACCATACCGCAACCGAGGATTTCAACCCAGCCGGTATGTTTGCAGAACGGACAACCCTTTCCACCGCAAATGTTGCAGCTGATATCCATTTCCGCACTGGGTTCCGTGAACGGGAAGTAAGACGGGCGCAAACGGATTTTAGTTTCTTCACCAAACATCTCTTTGGCAAAGAGTAACAATACCTGTTTCAAGTCGGTGAAAGATACATCTTTGTCTACATACAAAGCCTCTACCTGATGGAAGAAACAGTGTGCGCGGTAGCTGATGGCCTCATTACGATATACACGTCCCGGACAAATGATGCGGATAGGAGGTTGTGAAACTTCCATTACGCGGGTTTGCACGGATGAGGTGTGTGTACGCAATACAATATCGGGATGAGCTTCGATGAAGAAAGTATCCTGCATATCGCGTGCAGGGTGATCTTCGGCGAAATTCAATGCAGAGAACACATGCCAGTCATCCTCAATTTCCGGACCTTCAGCAATGCTGAATCCCAAACGGGCAAATATATCGATGATTTCGTTCTTTACGATGGTGAGCGGGTGGCGCGTACCCAATTCTACCGGATAAGCGGAACGTGTGAGGTCAATATCATCACAGCCTGTATCCTGACTTTCGAACTGTTCTTTCAGGGCAGCAATCTTTTCCTGTGCCTTGTTCTTCAGTTCATTCAGTCTCATGCCGACTTCTTTTTTCTGTTCGGCAGCCACGTTACGGAAATCCGCCATCAAGTCGTTGATTGCACCTTTTTTACTAAGGAATTTGATGCGGAGTGCTTCCAGTTCCTCGGCGTTGGCAGCTTTCAGTGCTTCCACTTCTTGCAGAAGCTGGTTGATTTTATCTATCATATCGTCGTTATTATTTATTTCCGAAATACATAAAACGGTGCAAAGATACAACTTTATCATGATTCCGGTTGCAATCTTTTTATAAAATTAATCGGATACAAGGAAAAAGGCTATATGTGATATGGAAATGAATTTATTCCCGGAGGTTTTGCAGGTCTGATTCTGGCTTATTTCCTATTTCATCTTTGTCTGTTCCCTACCTACTCCGTACATAGTCCGTGTCTAAGAACAAGGAGAAGGTACGGAGTTGGTACGGACTTGACACGGAGTTGGTATGTCTCAGGTATTTTCCGGCTTTTTTATATGCTTCATTATACCGACGGTGGCAGAGGTTAGTTTGCCTCTTCTTTATGCTTCTTTAGTGCTTCCTGATAAAGTTCTTCTTGCAATACACAGAATTCTGCCACCAGCTCAATAGAAACACATCCCTCATTTTCATCTTTTGCATTATTCATCAGTTGCTCGATTTCCTTAGAGAGAGAAAGATAACGTTGCACCTTTGAATCATAAGGGCTTAGTGTATTCAGTATGATTTCACTTTTCCCTGATTTTGTTTGTTTCATCTTTAGAATTAATTAGTCCGACAAAGGTAACTGTTTTTTTACTAATCTTAAGCATTCTGCCGTAAATAATCTTTTTGCTAAGCAATTTTGTCAAACAGATATTAAAAAAGCATATTTATGAATCTCTCCGATAACAACTTAACAGTTATTCAACTACCTTTAATACAGAAAATAGTGGCCACAAGTGTTTTCGTATTACTAACAACATCTGTATAATGTTCAATTTTAACAAGTAAACATTATGCGGTAACTAATTTGTAAACTATGGAAACCAAAAAAACACCCAAAGCAAACCTGGAAAACAAGAGGCCAACGTGGCTGCTTGTCGGTTATGTAACTGTACTCGCCTTCATGTTCGTTGCATTCGAATGGACTCGTGATGTCAGGGTTGATACGAGTGGTCGTATCACCGAGAATGTATTTGAGCAGGACATGGAGATCCCTCTTACAAGGCAGCCTGAAGTAACTCCTCCGCCACCACCTCAGGTAACTCCTATTAATGATGTTTTGACGATAATAGATGATGACGATACTGCAGAGGAAACTAATTTTGCCTCTTCGGAGGAAACAGGTGAAGATGTAGTGATTAAGCACATACCGGTTACAGTGGATGAAGAAGTGGTGGTAGAAGATGACATTTTTGTGGTTGTGGAAGAAAACCCGCAATTTCCTGATGGGGGCACAGCCGGGCTTTTACAGTACTTGGGCAAGAATATCAAATATCCTACTATTCCACAAGAGAATGGAACTCAGGGTCGTGTAACGGTGCAGTTCGTTGTTAATAAAGACGGAAGTATTGTAGATGTGAAAGTGATAAGAGGTGTCGATCCTTATCTGGACAAAGAAGCAGTCCGTGTAATTTCTACTATGCCGAAATGGATACCTGGTAAACAGCGTGGTGTGCCTGTACGCTGCAAGTTTACAGTACCTGTGACGTTTAAACTACAGTGAAACAGTGATATAAAAATAAAAGCTGCATTCGGTCTTGAATGCAGCTTTTATTTTTGTGGAGAGTATCGGACTCGAACCGATCACCTCGACACTGCCAGTGTCGCGCTCTAGCCAGATGAGCTAACCCCCCTTTTTCGATCTTTCGCTAACGTTTTCGAGCTTTCTCTTGTTTTGGTGGCGCAAATATAATGCATTATTCTGAAATAATTGCTATGTTTGCGAAACAAATTGAAAGAAAAAATATGCTGATCTATAATACAACCTATCAAGTGGAAGAAGGACAGGAAGATAACTTCCTGATTTGGATAAAGGAATTCTATTTACCCGAAGTAGAGAAAACCGGTGCATTGCATACGCCGCGTATTGTCCGTGTACTGAGCCATCGTGAAGAGGGCAGCACATGCTATTCCCTTCAGTTTGAAGTGGAAAACTCCGCCATTCTGCATCGCTGGCACATGGAGCAAGGAGTGAAACTAAACGATGAGCTGGTTAAGATATTCCAGGATAAGGTGGTTGGCTTTCCTACATTGATGGAGGTGATAGAGTGATACAACCGGTCAAGGAAAAGATAATTTTAGGTATCGACCCCGGTACTACCATTATGGGATATGGAGTGCTGCGTGTGGTGGGGACAAAACCTGAGATGATTGCTATGGGTATTATTGACCTGCGCAAGTTTGGTGACCATTACCTTAAACTTCGCCATATACACGAACGGGTATTGAGCATCATCGAGAGTTATCTGCCTGATGAACTTGCTATTGAAGCTCCCTTTTTCGGCAAGAATGTACAATCTATGTTGAAGTTGGGGCGTGCACAGGGAGTTGCTATGGCTGCTGCCCTCAGTCGTGATATTCCTATTACGGAATATGCTCCTCTTAAGATAAAAATGGCTATTACTGGAAATGGTCAGGCCTCCAAGGAGCAGGTGGCTGATATGCTGCAACGTATGCTTCACTTTGCAAAGGAGGATATGCCTGTATTTATGGATGCCACAGACGGACTGGCTGCTGCTTATTGCCATTTTCTGCAAATGGGGCGTCCTACAGTAGAGAAAGGGTATCACGGATGGAAAGACTTTATAGCCAAGAACCCGGATAAAGTGAAGAAATAAAATCTGATATTTAATACTTAAAACTTAAAATAACCACCATGAAACTGAATGAACTTGCCTTGATTGGAGTAGCCACAGCGACAGTTGTCAGCTGTGCTCCGGCAAAGAATGAGTACGCGTCTTATGAGTTGTATCCCGTTCGTTCGGGTAGTCTGACGGAAATGGAGTATACTCCCGAAGTTACGAATTTTACATTGTGGGCGCCGACTGCCGATGAAGTACGCCTCATGCTGTTTGATGCAGGTGATGGCGGCCATGCTTATGAGACTGTTTCCATGGTATCTGATAAGGAAGGAACTTGGACGGCAAAGGTGGAAAAAGACCTGATAGGGAAATTCTATACATTTAATGTGAAAATCAAGGATAAATGGCTGGGAGATACTCCGGGCATCAATGCGAAAGTGGTAGGGGTGAATGGAAAACGTGCTGCTATCATTGACATGAGGGCAACCGATCCTGAAGGTTGGGCACAAGATAAGCGACCGGCTTTGGCTTCTCCGGCCGATGCTGTTATTTATGAAATGCATCACCGTGACTTCTCTATCGATCCTTCATCGGGCATTCAGCATAAAGGTAAATTCCTGGCACTGACGGAAGAAGGTACACTTAGCCCTGAGAAGCTGGCAACCGGTATTGATCATTTGAAAGAACTGGGTGTGACACATGTTCACATTTTACCGTCTTATGACTATGCTTCGGTGGATGAAACGAAATTGGATGAAAATAAATATAATTGGGGATATGATCCGCAGAACTATAATGTACCTGATGGCTCGTATTCTACCGATCCTTATAATCCTTCTATTCGTATTAAGGAATTCAAGCAAATGGTGCAGGCTTTACATAAGGCCGGCATCCGGGTGGTGCTGGATGTAGTGTATAATCATACATTTAACACTGCTGAAAGTAATTTTGAACGTACAGTACCGGGGTATTTCTATCGTCAGATGCCGGACGGTAGTTTCGCTGATGGGTCTGCCTGTGGTAATGAAACGGCAAGTAACCGTCCTATGATGAGGAAATATATGGTAGAGTCTGTATTGCATTGGCTTAACGAATACCATCTTGATGGGTTCCGCTTTGACCTGATGGGAATTCATGATATTACAACAATGAATGAAATCCGCAAGGCTGCTACGGCGGTTGATCCGAGTATCATTATTTATGGTGAAGGATGGGCGGCTAAGGCTCCTCAAATGCCGGAGGACTCTCTGGCTATGAAGATGAATACGTATCGGATGCCCGGTATTGCCGCTTTCTCCGATGAAATGCGTGATGCTCTGCGTGGTCCGTTCAATGATAACCACAAAGGTGCTTTCCTTGCCGGACTTCCCGGTGGAGAGGAGAGTATTAAGTTTGGTATTGTGGGTGCCATCAAGCATCCGCAGGTGGATAATGACTCAGTGAATTACAGTAAGGCTTCATGGGCTGAACAGCCGACGCAGATGATCAGCTATGTATCTTGTCATGATGATATGTGTCTGGTAGACAGACTTAATGCAAGTATTCCGGGCATTACACCGCAGGAACTTGCCAAGTTGGATAAACTGGCACAGACGGCTGTATTTACTTCACAAGGCATACCGTTTATCTATGCGGGCGAAGAAGTGATGCGTGATAAGAAAGGGGTACATAACAGTTATCAGAGTCCTGATTCTATCAATGCGATCGATTGGAAACGCAAAGCTGAATATGCTGATGTATTTGCTTATTATAAAGGTTTGATACAGTTGCGTAAAAATCATCCTGCTTTCCGTATGGGAGATGCGGAACTGGTGCGCAAACATTTGGAATTCCTTCCGGTAGAGGGTAATAATCTGGTTGCATATCGCTTGAAGGAGAATGCTAATGGAGATGCTTGGGAAGATATTATCGTGGCACTGAATTCCCGTAAAGAGCCGGCAAAGCTGGTTGTGCCTGAAGGCAAATACACAGTGGTATGCAAGGATGGATTTATAAATGAAAATGGACTGGGTACACTTTATGGTTCGGAAGTGTTGGTTCCGGCACAATCTGCACTTATTATTTATAAATAAGTATCTATAAAAAATATCGCCCTTGTAAGTAACCATACTGGCAAGGGCGATATTTTTATAGATATGATGCTATATTATCAGTTTTACTTTCAGATTACTTGCTTAAAAATAGGCAATTTGCGTAAACTGTCTGTTTGTTAGGGTAAGTAAAACCGGAAAACTTGGTATCTTTGCGGCATTATAAAACAAAATATGTCTCCAATGATGCAATCATATACTATATCTTTGAATGGAGGGGTGGCACGTAATCCGCTTGTGCGATTGGCTGCACCTGTTTCCATTTCTTTTCCTGCAGACGAACACATTGCTATTGTAGGGCCTAACGGTTCAGGAAAGAGCCTTTTGGTAGATATGCTTATCGGGAAATATCCATTGAAAGAAGGGACACTTACTTATGACTTTTCTCCTTCTGCATCACAAACGGTCTATGATAATGTCAAATACATTGCTTTCCGTGATACATACGGTTCGGCGGATGCTAATTATTATTATCAACAACGCTGGAATACTCATGACCATGATGATGTACCATTAGTTAAGGATATGTTGGGAGCAGTTAGGGATGAGGCCCTAAAACAAGAACTTTTTGAATTATTTTGCATCGAACCTATGCTGGATAAGCCGATGATTCTTCTTTCCAGCGGCGAGTTGCGCAAATTTCAGTTAGTGAAAGCACTGCTTACCGCTCCTCGTGTGCTTATCATGGACAATCCTTTCATTGGATTGGATGCACAAACCCGTGAGTTGCTGAATACTTTGTTGGAGGGATTGGCTAAGCGGTCTGCAGTGCAACTTATCCTGATACTTTCTATGATGGATGATATTCCCTCATATATTAATAAAGTGCTGCCGGTAGCAAATCGTACAGTAGGGCAAATGATGTCACGTGATCAATACCTTACCATATTCCGGAATGCAGATATACCTGTACCCGAAGATTTGCAACAACGCATTATCGATTTGCCTTATGATAATACCAATTATGTTTCCGATGAAGTGGTAAAACTGAATAAAGTCAGTATCCGTTATGGCGACCGCACTATTTTGAAAGAACTGGACTGGACGGTGATGCGTGGACAAAAATGGGCATTGAGTGGAGAAAACGGGGCTGGTAAATCGACTTTATTGAGTCTTGTATGTGCCGATAATCCCCAATCATATGCTTGTGATATCAGCCTGTTCGGGAGAAAACGGGGAACAGGTGAAAGTATTTGGGAAATAAAGAAACACATCGGGTATGTCAGCCCTGAAATGCACCGCGCTTATTTGAAGAATTTGCCGGCTATTGAGATTGTTGCTTCCGGCCTGCATGACAGCATTGGATTGTATAAACGTCCGAAGGCAGAACAAATGTCTGTTTGTGAATGGTGGATGGATATTTTTGGTATTGCCGCCCTTAAAGATAAACCTTTCTTGCAATTATCCAGTGGTGAGCAACGCCTAGCACTACTGGCACGAGCTTTTGTAAAAGATCCGGAATTACTGATATTGGATGAACCTTTGCATGGCTTGGATACTTATAACCGTCGCCGGGTGAAGAAAGTAATCGAGGCATTTTGCCGTCGGCAGGATAAAACGATGATTATGGTTACTCACTATGAGAGGGAGTTACCCGCCACTATTTCAGATCGTATATTCCTGAAGCGTAATCGATAATCGTTCAATACTATGAAGAAACTGCTACTCCTGCTTTTGATACTAATTGTCCTTCTTTCTTGCGGAAGAGGGGGAAAAGAATTGTATACTGCCCCTTCACGGGTAGTGCCAGATTCTTTTGCAATTGGTCTGAATCTGTTTAATAAAGGAAGAGCAGCTTCTCGTAACTCTGCCAATATGGATAGTGTATTGTTTTACATGCAATTGGCTGAAAACTTTTTTAAACGTGAGGGGGACAAAGCGCAGGTGAATCGTTTTATTGCCTTTATTTATTCGTCGAGAGGGATGTTAGATGAGGCTATGCCCTATTTTTTGAAAGCCAGTCGTATGGCAAATGAATGGCAATATAGCTCTATTTGTCAGGAAGTGGCCAAAGTTTATGCTGCTGCCGGACGTTTTCGGGAAGGAGTGTTAGTAATGGATTTAATACGGAAAAATATGAATGATAGGACAGTTGTACCCTACTATCATTTGGCAAAAGGAAATCTTTGGGCAGGTGTCAATGAATACGATTCGGCCGTTACTTATTACCGTACAGCATCTATATCATTAAATCGATGGGTTGCTGCAGAGGCATCCAGACGGTTGAAAATGTTGTATTCTTCGCAGGGAAAAGATAGCTGTTCTTTCTATGCAGCACTTGCTGCCAATGAGCATCTTGTGAATGAACTGAGGAGAGAAGAAAGTTTTGAGAATCGGACACAATACGAAAAGGCTAAGCTCGAAAATGAGTTGAATCGTCTGAAAATAGATAAGCAGAAGCGTGAAATCTGGCTTTTGAGTTTAGGGCTTTGTTTTGTAGTAGCATTTGCGGTAGGTTATATTGTTTGGCAGCGTCGCAAACGCCAAATGTATAAGCAGCTTTGGCGTGAGCAATCTCTGCGTTTGAGCCAGACGGAGCAATTATTGCAGCAATCAGAGGAGTTGAATATGCTACGTGAAAAAGAGAGTATGCTTCGCGAATCACTTTTCCGGCGAATGAAGTCATTTCATAAAATCCCTTCTTTAGAGAAAGAAGAAGAGGCTTCCGACGAAGAAAGTGACAGTCAAAATAGGCGTATAGCCTTATCTGATGAAGAGTGGGAAGATATACGTCAAACGGTGGATGGAAGTTATGATCGGTTTTCTGTGAGGTTGTTAGAAGCGTTCCCGGGATTAAGTATGAAGGATGTGTATTTCTGTTGCCTGGTGAAAATAAATGTTAGTATCAAGGATTTATCTGATATCTATTGTATTAGTCGTACTTCGATTAGCCGTAAGAAACAACGTATGAGACGGGATAAGTTGGGGCTGACGGAAAACAATGAAACTTTGGATGATTTTTTGCGCCGTTTCTGAACTTTTGTCTATACTGATTTTAAGTGTAAAAGATTTATTTCTTTTAAAATCAATGCTTTATCTATTCAGTAATCTGTCAGTTTTGTCTATAAGATAATTTGCTTCTCCTCCCCAAGGCAGCTATCTTTGTCTCATTGTTTCACATAAAAAATAAGAATATGAAAAACAAGCAATGGAAAAGTGCTGGATGGCTGGCAAGCCTGATGTTTATTGGGGGATTGAGTTCCTGTTCAAATGGAGGTCAAAGTCAGAAAAACTCAGCATTGGATACACAGCCGATAGCTGGTTCGGTGGAGGTTATAAATGGAGATTCCATATGGGTTTGTAATCTGTCGGCATTGAAAGATACTGTGGTACTTCCGTTGAGTTATTTTGCAGATGAATTGCAGATTGTGAAGTTGGACAATCGGGATGAAGCATTGGTGCCTGTACGAAATGTGATTGTTTCCGACAATTATATATTAGTGTGGGGTAAGGATCAGACTCCTTTTAAGCTTTTTGATAAATTAGGGAAATTTCTTGCTAATGTGGGATCTTTCGGCCAAGGTCCCGGTGAGTATCAGCTGATTTATGATGCTCAGATAGATGAAATAGGTGGACGCATATACTTGCTTCCGTGGAATGCAAAATCTTTACTGGCTTATGACTTGAAAGGACAAGCTGTACAGAGTATTCCATTGCCTGGTTTGGTGCCGAAAGGTGTCTTCAAGGCAAATACAAAGGATTCCCTTTTGTCTGTATTCCTTCTGCCTTTTGATTATTTGCCGTATGTGGCATGGACTCAGAAATTCAATGGAGAAATACAAGATACGATACGTTCACGCCATTTAGCCATCAAACCGGACTTTAGCAATGAAGTGTATAGCAATAAAAATGGTGCAGACTTTGATGTTTCTCTTTTTGTATTTTGGGAACGTCGTCCGGACAGTCTTTATCACTATGCCAACGGGCGTTTGAATCCTCGTTTCACTATGGATTTTGCTAAGAAAGAAATCCCCATTCATGATTACAAGGAATTGCCGCGTCATTTCCTGGGAAGTACATCTGTAGAGAAGCAGCTGGATGAAAATAATTTTACTACAGAAGTGCCAGCTGATTTTATTATGGATAAAGAATCTTTGAAGGGCGCTTTCTATAAAGTAGAGAATGATTATCTGGGTAATTTGCCGATTCCTTGGTTTCCATACAATTGTTCAAATGGATATTATACAGCTAATATGGAGCCTGTGACTTTGAAGGAAACATTGGAAAAGTATCTGGAAAATGCTAAAGATATTCCGGCTACCGACCGGGAACGCATGCAGAAACTGGCAGATAGTATTCATGAGAATGATAATAACTATATTCTGTACGCTAAGTTGAAATAATAAATGAAACACTTACTTTACATTATATTGCTGTCTCTATTGTTTTTCTCTGCCTGCAAGTCGCGGGCAGAGCAGAAACAGCAGGAGTCGAACGATACGATTGTTGCAGAAACTCCAAAGATGATACAAGATGCTCCTCTGGTAGCTGGATGTGTAACTTTAAAAGACGAGGACTTCGGAGAGCTGATCGAATTGGCTGGTACCCACCAAATATTAGATGAAGAAGGTCCTGTTTTTAAAATGTCAGAACCGGAGATGCTGATTAGAGATGGATATTTCCTTTTACAAAATCGTCCTGCTATGTCTTATATCCGCCGCCAGGATGGAACGGTTGAAATAGTGAAACCGGCAGATGAAGGTCTGGACTGTTTCTTCCACTGGTATCGTTTACCGGATTTCCGTTATATCACTTCTTTCGGAATAGGAGGAAATGGACCTAATGAATTTAACTTTCCTCATTTGGTATCTTCAGGTGTGTCTGCTCCCGGTACGTATGTTTATGAAACGGGTACTATGCAACTGTTTGAAACTGATACGACGGGTGTATTGAGAGCTTTTCCTTTTACCTTTAAATCAATCAAAGGTGCTTCTTATTCAGACCGGCAGATATGTGCAGTTTCCCGGGATACTTTCTATTATGCTGATAATGTGCCGAGGGGAAAGGCGATAATTCGTACTGTTTATCAGGGAGACAGTTTGCAAACGGAGCAAATATATAATCTTGCTTTTAGTAAGAAACATCGTTCCTGGAGTCCGTATATCGGTGATTTTATAGTCTCTCCTTCCGGTAACAGGATGGTATATGCTTATAAATATTTTCGTAAAATCCTGGTAATGGATACATCTGCTCAAACTGTACGGGATATTACTTTTGATGTTGACGGTGTGGAAGCCAAGAATGATGTACTTACATTAGGCCCGGATAATGTGACTTATTATTGGGGAATATCTGCTACTGACGATTACTTCTTCCTGACTTATAGCGGACGTACTCCACTTCAGGTATCGCGTGAAAACGGTAAAGGTGATGGATATATCTTTGTGGAACAATATGATTGGGGTGGTAATCCGGTAGCCCGTTATAAACTTGACCATTGGGGCAGGGTGATATCAGATGGGAAGTTATTATATCAGGTGTGTTATATGTATGACGATCCACTTTTTCTGTATACATTGCCCGGAAAAGAATAAAATAGGTTTGCAAGATAAAGGACTAAAATGATTCATCTCTGAAAAATACTTTTTATATTTGCAGCCGTTATGGCGAAGTATATATTTTTATTTTGCATATTGTTAAGTGTATTCCTTGTATCGGGATTTGAGTCTGTATCCAATGATATGAAGGAGTACAAAGAACTTCGTGTAACAGAACTGCAACAGAGTAGACCAGAATGCAACTTATCCAATGTGAATACAGAGCAATGTAAAAAGATTGTTTATGGAGGAGAATATGCAAGTAAGGCTATTGGCAATATAGCAACATCTGTTTCACGTAGTAATATTCCTTCTTCACAAGTCCTGAGATTCAATGCATTTTCTGTTGTAGCCAAGATTGTTAAATCTATAAAAGTTTTACTTCCTGAAGAAAAGAGGTTTTATTTTCCATATCATCTTTCTCTTACTCAATATTCCAGTAGATATTATATCTATGCTTTAAGGCGTATTATTATTTAAATCTTCTTTCTCTTATAAGGCATTCTGTGCTTTATATTCTCTTTAATTATATCAATTCATATATATTTCTGTCATAAGGAGTAGCGGGAGAGCTATATTTATGTTGCGGAATATGTATATATTTTATTCCCAATAATCAATATGTAATGGAATTTATATTAGATTTTATTCTCCACATTGATCAATACATGATAGATATTGTGCAGGAATATCATACCTGGACCTATGTAATATTGTTCATAATCATTTTTTGTGAAACAGGGTTGGTGGTTACGCCTTTTCTTCCGGGAGATTCATTACTTTTTGTGGCGGGAGCTATAGCTTCGCTACCTGGAACACCGCTTGAAGTAAATATCCTTGTTCTTATCTTGTTTTTTGCTGCTGTGTTGGGAGATTCTTGTAACTATATGATAGGGCATCTCTTTGGGTGCAAGCTGTTTAATAACCCCAATTCCAGAATATTCAAGCAAAGTCATCTGGATAAGACACATGAATTTTATAAAAAATATGGTGGCAAGACTATAATCATAGCAAGGTTTGTTCCCATTGTGCGCACTTTTGCCCCATTTGTAGCTGGAATGGGGAAGATGCATTATTACTATTTCATGGTATACAATTTGATAGGGGGAGCTGCCTGGGTAGCGCTTTTCTGTTATGCCGGGTATTTCTTCGGAGACCTTCCGGTGGTGCAAGAAAATCTTAAATTGCTGATTGTAGCAATTATAGTAATTTCCATATTACCTGCCATGATAGAAGTGGTACGAGCAAAAATTAAATCAAAGAAACAGAAATAGTCGAAAACATTTAACTAAACTATCTGTTTCTAATTATATATGCCTTATAATTTGAGGTTTCATATCTTTTTATGTAACTTTATATTTTTAATCACAATAAACAGTTTATGCCATGAAATTCTTTATTGACACTGCAAATTTAGACCAGATCAAAGAAGCCTATGATATGGGCGTTCTCGATGGAGTAACCACCAACCCTTCGCTTATGGCGAAAGAGGGCATCAAAGGAGTAGATAATCAGCGGAAACATTATGTGGAAATCTGCAACATCGTACAAGGTGATGTCAGTGCCGAGGTTATTGCTACGGAATATGAAGGTATGATTAAGGAAGGTGAAGAGCTTGCTGCACTCAACCCGCATATCGTAGTAAAAGTTCCCTGTATCGCAGATGGTATCAAGGCTATCAAATATTTCACTTCCAAAGGTATCCGTACCAATTGTACATTGGTATTTTCTGTAGGACAAGCTTTGCTGGCTGCCAAAGCGGGAGCTACTTATGTATCTCCGTTTGTGGGACGTCTGGACGATATCTGTGAGGATGGTATCGCACTGGTAGGTAAGATTGTGGAAATGTATCGGTATTACGGCTATACCACACAAGTTCTTGCGGCTTCTATTCGTCATACAGCACACATTATGCAATGTATTGAAGTAGGTGCCGATGTCGCAACTTGTCCATTGTCTGCCATTAAAGGTCTGCTTAATCATCCATTGACGGATTCCGGACTGAAAAAGTTCCTGGAAGACTATAAACGTGTAAACGGATAATAAAAATACTCTTATAAGCCTATCTTTCACGGTTTTCTTGAACAATATTCGCGAAAAATAGAATAAAACAACTATTTTTGTGCTCAATATAAATATAAAACAAGAAAAAGCTGATGAAAGAAAGGCTTATAGGATTGATAAAGACGTACATCCTTTTCGTCTGTATCTTTATATTGCAGAAACCGTTATTTATACTTTACTACAGTTCTTTGTATGCAGGTACTTCCTGGACAGATCCCTTCCTGGTTATCTGGAATGGTTTACCCATTGACCTCTCGCTGGCTGGCTATCTAACGGCTATCCCCGGATTACTTTTTATTGCGTCCGCCTGGACACTTTCCAAGACGCTCCGCAGCATCTGGAATGGTTATTATTTCTTCATTGCTATTTTACTCGCTGTCATTTTCATTGTTGATTTAGGTTTATATGAGTATTGGGGGTTCCGTCTGGATGCCACGCCGCTTTTCTATTTCTTCTCTTCTCCTAAAGATGCATTTGCAAGTATGAATATATGGCAGATGATAGGTGGAATAATAGCCATGATCGTATATGCATCCTTACTTTATGTCATTTTCCTTTGGGTACAGAGAGGCATTTGGAGGGGGCTGAAGTTACCTTATCGCCGCCTGTCCGTATCGGGTGTCATGTTGTTATTGACTGCCCTGCTTTTTATTCCTATCCGCGGTGGATTCACCGTTTCTACAATGAATACCGGTAAAGCCTATTTCAGTTCTAACCAGCGACTGAACCATGCAGCTATCAATCCGGCATTCAGCTTGATGGAATCTCTTTCCAAGCAAAAAGATTTCAGTAAACAATACCGTTTTATGGAAGCGGCACAGGCAGATGAATTGATGAAGAAGCTGGTAGATCCGCAGGTACTGGATAGTACTGTGGTAGTTCCTGATACTTTGCGCACAGCTTTATTCAAAACAGAACGTCCGAATGTTATTTTCGTCATACTGGAGAGTTTCTCATCCAAGTTGATGACTACTCTGGGTGGCGAGCCGGATATTGCCGTGCAGATGGACAGCTTGGCAAGTGAAGGAGTTCTCTTTACGAACTTTTTTGCCAATAGCTTCCGTACAGACCGTGGATTGGTATCCATTCTGAGCGGTTATCCAGCACAGCCTACCACCAGTATTATGAAGTACCCTCGCAAGACCCAGAATCTTCCTGCTATTGCAGGTAGCCTGCGTGATGCCGGATACCGTACCAAATATTATTATGGGGGTGATGCCGACTTTACGAATATGCGTTCTTACCTGATGTCTTCCGGTTTTGAAAGCATTGTTTCGGATCAGGATTTCTCCGTATCAGAGCGTTTAAGTAAATGGGGCGCACACGATCATCTTGTTTTCAATCGTCTGTTGGAAGATATAAAGGCTGAAGCGGCGGATACAACTATGGCAGATAATGCCCGTCCGTTCTACCGGGTATTGCAGACCTCCAGCAGTCACGAGCCTTTTGAGGTTCCCTATCGTCGTCTGGCGAATGATCGTTTGAATGCTTTTGCCTATACTGATAGTTGTGTAGGTGACTTTGTGAAGCGTTTTCGTGAATTGCCGCAGTGGAAGAATACGGTAATAGTATTTGTGCCCGATCATCTGGGAGCATATCCCGAACAATTGAATAATCAGTCGGTAGACCGCTATCAGATACCTCTGTTATTGGTTGGCGGTGCAATTAGCGAACCAAGACGTATTGATGTGTACGGTTCACAACATGATATTGCTGCTACTCTGTTGGCACAATTATCCTTGCCTCATCAGAAGTTTGTATTCAGCAAAGACATGTTGAATCCTGCTTCTCCTCATTTTGCTTTTTTTGCAGTTCCGGACCTTTTCGGTATGGTAACACCGGAAAACCTGCTGATATTTAACTGTGAAGCAGATGCTGTAGCAGTAGATGAAGGCACTGCGAAAGGAGAGAACTTGCTGCCGGGCAAGGCTTATTTACAGAAATTGTATGATGACATTGCTAAAAGATAAAACAAGATGATGCTATTAGACATTTTGAATCAGGTAGTCGATATTGATACTGATATATTCCTCTCCATCAACCGGATGCACAGTCCGTTCTTTGATTATTTTATGAGTGCATATAGTGGTAAATGGATTTGGGTGCCTATGTATGCTGCTATCTGGTATGTCATGCTGCGCAATTTCCACTGGAAAGTGACTTTGTTCTGTATGATTGGGTTAGCACTCGTCATTACCATTGCCGACCAGACAGGTGCAACGTTGATACGTCCTTATGTGGAGCGCCTTCGTCCGGCTAATCTGGAAAATCCGATATCCAATATGGTGCACATTGTAAATGGTTATCGGGGTGGGCGTTATGGCTTTCCTTCTTGCCACGCAGCCAATACTTTCGGACTGGCATTCTTTATCTGGTTCCTTTTCCGTAAGCGATGGCTCACCGTATTTATAATGGGATGGGCACTGCTGACTTGCTATTCACGCATTTACCTGGGAGTACATTTCCCGGGTGATCTTCTGGCAGGTACACTTATCGGATTGATTGCAGCATATATCGTATATCGCCTTTTTCAGAAAGTCAGCGGACATAAGACAATGGAAAAAGTTCCCCATATTTATGCTCCGATATTGGTTGGAGGATTAACAATATTGGGGATACTCATCTATTCCGCAGTAATGGTATTATAGATTAAAACTGATAATTTACCGTCGCCATGACTTCCCTCGGGCGTATATTCAGTCGCGAAGTATAACTTTGTGTGGCTGAATACGTCGTGTAAGCATACTCTTTCTTGTTGAAGAGATTGTTGAGACTTGCTTCCAATCTCCATTTTTTTCTTTTATAGATAAGGGATGCATCTGCAAACACAGTATTGAGATGTGTATGTTCTCCTAAATCATTTCGGTAATGTTCGCCGGAAAGGCGCAGGTCTACTTGTCCGATGCTGAATGTGAGATGTAGCCGTTGTACAAAGTCCAGCAATGGGCTGAGGCGGGTATCGCTTCCTATCTTGCTACCGCCATACCCCAATGTCGCATGATATTCTGCTTCAAAGAGATCTGCGGGCGACCATATAATCTTAGGTTCTGCTTTCAGGTAATCATAACGGTAAGTTTGCAAAAGACTTTGTTGGTCGCTATCAGTCAGGCGCGTAAGTTGCTCCCCGTTGCTACGACTGAGCAGCAGGGTAAGAGAGGTTTTCAGATGCCAGTCGTATATGCCTTTGGACAAGGTACTGCTGAGGTTCCAGCTATCGCTGTGATTCGGCAGCTCACGTCGGGTGTAGACAATTGCATTTTCAGAAACACTTTGCTCAAAGAGGGTATTCCGATTACTGCGACTGTAGGTCAGCGAGGCTGTGACAAAGAATTCTTGCACGGTATTTTTATATTCACCATAGAGATTATAAGTCTGCGTAGTGCTCGTTGGAAAAAGGCCGTTACCGCTTCGCCAGGTACGGTAGTCGGTTTGGTAAAGTCCCGGATATAGGTCGGAGAAATCTCCTGCCGAACGTTTCAGGTTGCCATAGAGAGAGAACGTCCAATGGTAATCCTGTTTGTAACGCAAATACGTGGACGGATTGAAGAATAGGAATGAACGTTGCTGTGAGAAGTATCGTTGTGCTTTTAGGGGCAGTGAAAGTGTAGCCAGCCATTTACCCCGTTGTAACTGGAAATAGGGGTTGAAATACAATGACAGGTTAGAGGCGTTGAAGTCATTAGGTTGTGTAGGCGGAATATACTTCATAGTAGCCCGTTCCCCTTGTATTCCTGCTTTGTATTGCTGGGTAAAGCCGTTGTACTTGCGCAGATATGCCGCACTATTATCTGTATAGAAACTGTGCTGATTGAATTTGCTTTTTCCTTCTTCAAGTAATAAAGATGCGGGCTGGTAAGCATACTGCGTTGCCGAGCGGAATTCCCAGGTACTATTTTCCCGGTTCCGGATGAGATTGAAATAATTTCCCGCACTCAGCCGGGAAGTTCGTAGAGTTTGTCTGTGTTCTTCCGAACGACCATGGTTTATTTCCCCATCCATTGTGAAGCGGTTGGATATATAGTTGCGATTGCTGTTATCTTCATAACGAAGTTCCAGATTGGCGGCATCACTTCTCAGGCGATAATGATAAGTTTCATCTATTTGTATGGTATCCGTTGGCTGATAATAGATTTGCGTATTTCCCCGTTGTTGCCGGATCACGTCATGAGTGTATCCAGCTTGCATACGTAAACTGCGATCTTCATTCCATTTGTACATCCGGTTGCCATTCAGGGTGTGCGTCTCATTAAACAATAAGCGTTTTTTATCCAACGGTGCACTGATGCCCGGCTGTGCTAGAAAACCGGAAAGTGGCACTTCCTGCCAACCGCTTCCTGTCAATATTGTCTGTTCGTTGCTGAGGTCCTTGCCATTGTTATTCGTCTTGTAATTGTAGACACTTTGCTTGCCTTTGCCCAGTTGAAGGGCATTCAGCCCGCCTTCCCATAAGAGTTTATCATTGTCATCGCTCCATCCGGCACCCAGTGTGGTGTTAGCTATCCATTGATCCCGCGCTTTCGGATCGAGTTTCAGGTTCAGTGCCACTTCTTCAGAGTTAATCTTTCCTTTCAGGGCCTTTACGGACTGATAGTTTTCCATGATTTCAGCCGTTTTCACAGCTTTGGCACTCAGGTTATTGTTGATCTGGTTGTAGCGTCCGCCTGTGACGTCCATTCCCTCTACAAAGTAGTGGTCGATGGCTTTCCCTTTGTACTTAACTTGTCCATTTTCATCGACATCCACGCCCGGAAGTTTCTTCAATACATCCTTGATATGCACATCTTTAGAGGAAGCAAACTGTGCCAGATCATATCTTACCGTATCTTTTCGGGTATTGATGCGTCCCGGACGTATCTGTACTTCTTTCAGCACAATAGCTTCCGGTTGTAGGCTGAGATTCAGGGTTCCTGCCGCATTGATATTTCGCATTTCTCTTTTATAGCCTAACAAAGAGATATTGAGTTGCAGCGTTCCGCTATGCTTCCACGGTAAAGAAAATTGCCCTTTGGCATCGGTTAGTGCATAGTCTATCATTGTGTTTCCGCGTAATACACTGATCATGACTGCCTCCAGCGGTCGATTGGTTTCTGCATCTGTTATCTTGCCGCTCAACGTCTGGGCGTGCGTAGACGACAAGAAACTAAAGAGAAACAAAAAAAATAGAATCGTAAGTCTCGTATTCATATACTGAAATAATTGAATATTTAATAATTGATATTTGTCTTAATTTATATGTTTATTTTACTCTTTTGTAATCTGCTGATTATCAATGTGTAAAAAAGAGAGCATCTAAGTATACGACTGAGGATACCTAAGTATGATACTGAGATACCCTAAGTATCATATTTAGGTACCTTCAATATACGGCTGAACTCATGAATTATCACGTGTGTGCGAAAATGTTACTTTTTATCAAACCTGTTTCAAGGTCTTGTTTATTTACGGGTATAGCGTGGCAACTTGTCGCTGGTAACTTTGTAGCTCGTAGCTTATTTATCTCGTTCCAACGGGTTATAAGGAACATTCTTCGGGTTCTTGGTTGCATTGCCATGTTCATCTTTTATAGTAACAGTGACGTTCGGCATGCTTCCGGTGATAAATCCTACCGGGTCGGCATAATAACGTTCGTGCACTTTGTTGTATGCTTTGCGGTTCATCGGTTCGT
>ERZ1027074.41-NODE-41-length-89089-cov-13.485006_pt1 | contig 89089 bp, 58 predicted proteins | sample MGYA00519417_ERZ1027074 | MGnify/ENA primary metagenome ERZ1027074 (study PRJEB26926, sample SAMN06164770) | human gut metagenome | biome: ENVO:00009003; feature: ENVO:2100002; material: ENVO:00002003 | host: Homo sapiens | place: USA | collected 2012 ...
TTCGGATGGAAAAGGCTAACCGTTGGAAGGGAAAAAGCATAGGAATGCCTAAGAAAGGAGTTAGCTATTGCATTTAGTTCATTTCTGCACGGTAATGAATCAGACGGCTGGTGATGAGTGATTTAAAATAAAAATAGGACAAAATGTATCAAGGTAAATAATTTATAACTATATTTGCCCAGTGTTCACTATAGCGTAGTGAACTTGTTATATTTAACAAAAGCGTTATTGAAATTATCTTCATACATCAAACTTCGCAACTTTGATTAACACTCGAAGATAATAACAACAACGCTCACGTCTTTGTTATATACCTGCATCTTCTTCCACGAGAGGAGTGGTGCGTCTATATACATAATTGACGTGAGTAGCTGTTGTTTATCCGGGTGTGAGGCATTGCGAAGGCCTGATGTATGGGTAAACAGATACGGCGACTCACGTTTTTTTATGTTAAACTTTAAACAATTAAGTGTATGACAACAGACAAGCAAACCCAGAAAGAGACCTACGAAGCCCCTTCCATGGAAGTAATCAAAATGGAGAATGAAGGTGTAATCGCGGCAAGCAGCGAAGGTTACAACCCCGTTCAAACGAAATCTTACTCTAACAGAACTTCTACACGCAACTATGGCTCTGCATCAAGCAGTGATTTGGAAGATTTAATCAATGACATTCTAACCATAGAAAACTAAGGAGGAACTTTATTATGCTAAGACTACGAAAACTCATGCAAGTTGCCTGCACGGCAACTGTTGCTTTAACCGTATTCAGTTGCAGTCAGGACGAATTTGAAATGACCAATGGGAAAGGGAACACCACTATTATGGCCACCTTTGAAGGTGCAGGCGGCAATACCCGTACCACAGTAAACGACCTATATCAGATTGTATGGCAATCCACCGATGCATTGGCATTGTTCTGTACGGACTATTCTAAAACGACGCTTAATTATCAAAGCGGTGTGGGAACAACCTCTGCGACTTTCACCGGAAGTGTAGAAAGTGGCAAGACTGCATCTTTCTCCATCTATCCTGATCAATCGGATATGAGTGTAACCAACAATGCGTTGACTATGACCTTGCCCGCCACCCTCAAAAAATATGCCGGTTCGAGCAATGGTCCGATGTATGCAAAAGTAACGGATGCTGGTAATTTAAGTGCTCTTTCCTTCAAGCATATGGCAGCCTTGATTAAGCTGACGGTAAACAAAATACCGGCGGATGCCACGACTTTCAAGATTACCGCATCCAATAATATCGCGGGAACTTGCACGGCAGACTTAAGTGCGGAATACCCTGTATTGACAATAAAGGATGAAAGAGCCAGCAAGACTATCACTGCTACTTTCGATGCTTCATCAAGCACTACTTCACGGAGTTTCTACATTCCATTACCCATAGGTACTTATCAATTCATCACAGCCGAACTGACCAATGGAAGCGACAAAGTGTACTTTACCAAGACTTTGAATGACAAGACGCTTAACCGCAGAGACTTGCTGGAAGTTCCGGCTTTAGACTGTGTTACGGTAGAGGCAACCACACCAACTGCACTTAACGAAGCTTTAGCAGATAGTAGTAACCTTCCGCAGACAGCACCGGAGAAAAAAACTACTACAGACATTGCCATAACCGGAGAGTTTGCCACAGCAGAACAAAGTACCGGAATCGAGATACCTGTAGTGAAGAACTCCGATATTAATCTGGCTTTTAATTCAGTCCCCGGCACAAGCAACGGGGCATTACAACTGACGGACAAGAATAAGGAAAGCCAGACGGACCCTGCAGAAATAGCCACTAACAAAGTCTCACTGGCAATTCCGGAGGTAAGCGACGGTGGAACCAGCGCCCCTTCTGTCGCTATTGATATGCCCCGAACAACCGTTACATTGAGTGCGGTGGGTGCAACGTCTACCTACAATGAAGTGACCGTTACCACCGCCAAACAAACATTAGTGGTGAATGCTGGGGTAACGGTTAAGAAACTAATCATCAAAGGCGGTAACGTAGAAATCTATGGAACAGTAGAAGAATTGGTGCGTGATGGCAGTAACAGTGCAACTGTGGATGTCGCTTCTTTTGGAGCCGCAAACATCAAAGCGGTAACCAATCCTGAGAACTTTAAACTCACTTCTACTTGGGATGGAATCTCTCAGGTGGAAGCTACAAACGGTAATATCTATACGGCTGCACAACTGGCATTTTATCAATCGAAGACAGCCCCCAACGACGTTAATTACAAATCACTTCCGGTGACATTGACTGCTGAAACAACTACTCTGTATGCTGATGTTGACCTTGCCGATAAGCCGTGGTTGGGTATGGTTATCAATGGAAAAATATTCGAAGGAAAGAGTCATACTATTAAAAACTTGAATATGAGCCAGTATATCATGAACCAGCAGGAAACCAAGTATACCCCACAGGCTTGTATTGGTCTGTTTGCTGTTGTATATGGTGCTGCCACCATCAAGGATATCACACTGGACAAAGTAACCATTCGTCCCGATGCCTCAGTTTCTCCCAAATGGGTAGGCGCACTGGTGGGCTATTCAAGAGGTAATGTTACCAAGTATGAGAATTGCATTGCCAAAAATGTGGAGATCTTTACCCATGGTGCAGCCTCTTACCGTGTAGGTGGTCTGATTGGCTATATCGAAGCGGATGGAGCGGCAGCTAATACTGCAACGGCCACACTGAAAGGCTGTAAAGTAGAGAAGGCCTCTATAGCGGCATCCTTCGGGTATGGAGGGTTGGTAGGTTCCATGTATGACAGTGTGACGTTTGAGGATTGTTCTACAAAGAATATCACTCTGAGCCTGAACGGTGAATGTGATAACACTTACGGATATGTGTCCGGCTTTATCGGCGATATTGCCAATAGTGGCACCAAGGCGCGAACTGTCATCATCAAGAACTGTACTACAGATGCTTTGACTAATGAAACTGCTTTGAAAGTTCCGATGGGTGGCTGTAAATGGTGCGGTATTGTAGAGCCGGAATCAGTTCCTAATTTTACGATCAAAGTAACGGAGAATAGCGGAACAGAAAAAACGTTAGTTGCTGGTACGGACTTTAATATAGTCAATAATATTCCCTGGGATGGCAGCTGCGCCTTTGAACCGAAATGCGAAAACAATATTTATGCTATCACTGCTCCCAGCGAGCTGGCGTGGATAGCAAAACAAGTAGAAAAGAACAATACATTTGAAGGAAAAACGATTCAACTGTCCAATGATCTGGATATGGGTAATAAAAGCTGGAAACCAATAGGGGATAATTCAGCGCATAAAACGATTAACATGGATAAACAAGAGGCTGAATACGTGAAAACCGTGAAATACTTCAAAGGCACTTTCGATGGCAACAATAAGACTATCAGTAATCTTACGGTCAATCACAAATATCCTGGAGCCGGTCTGTTGGGCAATGTACAAAATGCAGTCGTTAAGAATCTGAACGTCACTAATGCCACTATTAATGGAAGTTCCAAATGGACAGCCATCGTAATAGGCTTTTCCAATGGAAGTCTGACGGTAGAAAACGTAAAGGTCAGCAATTCTGAGATTAATATGGAAAGTGATACGGATGGTGCTGTAAAACTGGCAGGTATTGTGTCTTATATGAATGGAAACAATACTGAAGATATCCATTTGAAAGGATGTTCTGTATCTGATTTTACAATTAACGGTGGAAGTTATAACATTGCCGGATTGGCGGGGTATATTATTAAAGCCAAATCATTCATCATAGAGAATTGCCAGACAAGCAATATAACGCTAAAGGTGTCTGATGCTAAATATGTCAATAAGGTAAACTATAGCTCGCCATTCCTTGGTTGTTTCGGGGTTACGGCAAGTAAGAATTCAGCCGTATTTAAGAATAATACGGTCAGCGGAACCTATACCTATAATGGTAGTACGGTCAATCTGAGTAGTTTTACTATAAGCGATGCTGGTAAGGCAAATGATAGTAATTATAGTAGTTTTGTCTGCGCTCCACTATTTGGAGATTGCGATGCTACAAGTATGGACATTACTATTAATGACAATGTTTATGCTTATAGCAATGGAAAATACATTCAGAAGCAGGATTAAAATAATTACTTAACAGATAGAAGAGGATGTGTCATATGATAGCAGTTCAAGTTGACACATCCTCTTTTTCTTTTAAAAGGGTAGAATTGCATAAATTCTGAGATATATTCTCTGTTTTATATATGGCTCTATTCCTTATTCTTTTTCCTCGGCAAGCAACTGTTGGAAGATACTCCTCAACTGTGCTTCGTCTGCGATAATCTTTTGCAGTTCTTTCAGCTTTTCTGCATTCTTTGATTTCGGAAACCAAAGTTTCAGATATCCACCCGGTGCATATTTCTCCATCAGATGCTGGCGGAAACGTTGGTAGTGCCATTCTTTTTCCGCTTCCGGTTTCTGTTTTAATCCGTATTGCACGGTGCGGCGTAAGGTGATTACGGGGTCAATCACACGATCTGCCTCTGCCACTATTTTGCCATAAATGCTTCGCGGTTTGTGATCGGTAGATGCCCGATGGTCTTCCACCGCCTCTTTCATGGTTTCTATTTCTTCCTCACTGAACCATTGGCAGAGCATTTTGTCTTGTTTCAGAATCTCTCCTGAGATGAGATGATGTGTAGCACGATCCCGACAAAGTCCTGTATCATGGTATGCGGCAATGGTATATGCCATGCTTTCGTTCACATTATATTCCTTGGCAAGTGCGAGGCTTTCTTCTATAACAGTACGTACGTGTGCGAGGTTGTGTGCCTTGTCAAAGTGCTCGTGACGGGGAATAATCTCTGTTTCAATGTAGTGGGTGAGGGTAGCAGGTATCATAAATAGGTTTTGTTTAGGCAGGCAAAGTTATGAAAAAAGCCGAAATACATCACGTATTCCGGCTTTCACTTGGTGTACAAAACTTATAAAGGTTTCGGTTTGTTCAATTTGTTTGTTAGATTTTTAAGAGAGTATCTGCTGTTTTTACAGATTTGGATTGTCCATTGTAACCGTCATTTCGGGAACAAGGACATATGCTTTTTGTTTGTTATTCCACTTATAATAAGTAGTAGTGAGAGTTTTTCCTTGATAAGCGTAGCAAACGCGAAGGTCGTTTTCCCAAGCATTCTTTCCGCTGTTCCATTTCATAGTCTCGCTTTCAGTCATGCGTTTTTGGTCATCATATTTATAACTATGCTTCATATAATTTGCTAAAGTACCACCGTCCATTTTGTAAACGGTCTGTCCAACCATTACTCCATCTTTCTCTTCCGAATTGTAAATGAGGTTGTTTTTGTTAGCTGCAGAAGCTGCAATGCCACCAAATAGAATAACTGCTGATAATGCAACTGTTTTTAAAAATACTTTTGTTTTCATGGTTCTATATGTTTTTAAGTTATCTCTTACTATATTCTATCATTATGTCATTAAATTCGCTGCAAAGGTACGTATTATATTGACATAATAGCGATAAATAGATTAAATATAGTCAAAATGTTAGCATGAATGGGTTTGTTATGTTTTCTTTTTGCCAATATTAATGATAAAAAAATATCCGGTAGCGATGTTGCCGGATATTCTGGTGAGCAAACTGTATTTTGAATAGATTACTTCAGTTGCTTTCTGATTGTAAGTTAAATAAAGTTATAGTTGGATTTAGTGGGCCTTTAACCAGTTCTTTCCCCATCCACAATCGGCTCTCAGGGGTACGTGCATGCGATATGCGCGTTCCATCTCTTCGATTACAATTTGTTGCACAAACTCTTTTTCAGCCTCTGGAACGCTGAAATTTAGTTCGTCATGGACCTGTAAAATCATCTTAGCTTTCAATTTGTAACTTTGGAAGCGTTCATAGATGCGTGCCATGGCAACTTTGATGATATCGGCAGCGCTTCCTTGAATAGGTGCGTTGATAGCATTGCGCTCTGCATATCCGCGTACGGTTGCATTTCGCGAGTTGATATCAGGTAAGAAACGTTTGCGATGGAAAATGGTTTCCACATACCCTTGCTCACGCGCTACTTGGATACTTTTATCCATATATTCGCGTACCTGCGGATAAGTTTCAAAGTATCCGTCAATCAGTTCCTTAGCCTCTTTGCGGTCCACGTTCATACGTTCTGCCAGGCCAAAGATAGAGATGCCATAGATGATACCGAAATTGGCGGTCTTTGCCTTACGGCGCATATCGGGGGTGACGTCTTTGATATCTATTTTATATATTTTAGCGGCAGTGGCGGCATGAATGTCATAGCCGCTAAGGAATGCGTCGATCATATTCTTATCTTCGCTTAGATGCGCCATAATACGCAATTCTATTTGCGAATAGTCGGCAGAGAAGAACTCGCAATCATCATCCGGAATAAAAGCCTTGCGGATTTCCTTTCCATCTTCGTCACGGATGGGGATGTTCTGCAGGTTCGGATTGCTGGAACTGAGGCGTCCGGTAGCTGTGACTGCCTGGTTAAAGGAAGTATGGATGCGTCCGGTACGTGGATTGATCAATAGAGGAAGAGCATCCACATAGGTTCCCAGTAATTTCTTCAATCCACGGTATTCGAGTATCTTTCCAATGACCTCATGTTTATTGCGCAGGCTCTCCAGCACTTCTTCCGAAGTAACATATTGACCAGTCTTTGTCTTTTTTGCTTTATCTATAATCTTCAGCTTGTCAAACAGGATCTCACCTACTTGTTTAGGTGAAGCGATGTTGAATGTTTCACCTGCCAGCTCATAAATTTCTTTTTCGATCTCCTGCAGGCGGACAGTGAAGTGTTCGGACGTTTGCTTCAGTGTTTCGGTATCAATACGCACTCCGTTGCTTTCCATGTTGGCAAGCACACGTACAAGTGGCATCTCTATTTCATAGAAGAGGTGTTCCACGCCTTGTTTCTTTAATTCTTCCTCAAGAACGTTTTTAAGTTTCAGGGTAATGTCCGCATCTTCGCAAGCATATTTGTAAACTTCCTCCGGTGGGAGGTCGCGCATGTTCTTTTGATTCTTTCCCTTCGGTCCGATAAGTTCGTCGATATGGATAGTTTGATAGTGCAGATAAATTTCTGCCAGATAATCCATATTATGGCGAAGTTCGGGTTGCAATACATAATGTGCAAGCATGGTGTCGAAAAGTTCACCTTTCACTTCCACTCCGTAATTTTGAAGAACCAGAATATCGTACTTGATATTTTGTCCGACTTTCATTGAATTCTCATTTTCGTAGAGTGGTCGGAATTCATTTACTATTTTTAACGCTTCTTCCCGTTCGGGTGGAACCGGAACATAATAGGCCTGATTTTCGGTGTCGCTGAAACTCATTCCTACTAATTCTGCCTCCATTGGCTCAGCAGAGGTGGTTTCGGTATCTATTGAGAGAATTTTCGTTGTAAGTAACTTTTTAATAATTTCAGATCTTTTCTCTTCTGTATCAAGGAGTTGGTAGTCGAAATTGCTGGTTTCTAAACGCGCGAGATTCGATTTTTTTTCATCGTCCAGTCGGTCGCCCGCAAATTCTTCAAACAAATTGCCTTGAACCGGGCCATTATTTGGGGCAAAAAGCGGACCTGGTGAAAAAAGATCGGGAGCAGCGGAAGAAGGAGAGGGGGCATTACTTTTTTTGAGTACGCGATCAATGAGTGTACGAAATTCCATCTCTTCGAAAATTTTCCGAAGTTCTTCTTCGTTGGGTTCTTCACGAACGAGTGCTTTCATATCAAGTTTGATGGGAACATCAATTTTGATAGTTGCAAGAAATTTGGAGAAGGTAATCATTTCGCGATTGTTTTCGACTTTAGTCTTCAAGGCACCTTTCAGTTGGTCGGTGTGTTCCAGAAGGTTTTCGATGCTGCCGAATTCGCTGATTAGCTTTTGTGCGGTTTTCTCTCCTACGCCGGGACAGCCGGGTATGTTATCGGATGCGTCACCCATTAACCCCAACATGTCAATGACCTGCTGGGTCGATTGGATATCAAACTTAGCTTTTACCTGTTCTATACCCATGATCTCGAAACCACCTGTATGTTTGGGGCGGTACATGAATACATTTTCAGATACCAGCTGTCCATAGTCTTTATCCGGTGTCATCATATAAGTTGTGATGCCTTGGCGACCTGCCTCAGTAGCAAGCGTACCGATGACATCATCCGCTTCATAGCCCGGTACTTCCAGGATAGGGATGCGGTAGGCACGAATAATATCTTTTATAATAGGTACGGAGAGACGGATTGCTTCCGGGGTTTCTTCCCGCTGTGCTTTATACTGTTCGTAGGCCTCGTGCCGGAAAGTAGGACCTGCCGGGTCGAAAGCCACACCAATATGGGATGGATTTTCTTTTTTGAGTACTTCTTCAAGGGTATTTACGAACCCTAGAATGGCAGAAGTGTTGAAACCTTTGGAGTTGATCCGTGGACTCTTGATGAACGCGTAATAGGCGCGATATATCAATGCATAAGCATCGAGAAGAAACAATTTATCGTCAGAATTCATATATTTATCCTTTTTTTCATGGTAAAAGTACAAAAAAATACCGTATTAAGTGTTTTATTACTATTTTTGTCGGAAAATAGCGATGCATGGACACCTCATCACTCATAAAAACTCCGATAGCGGCAGAACTGGATGACTTTAAGAAACTGTTCGACAGCTCACTTACCAGTTCCAACTTTTTGTTGAATGAAGTTATATCTCATATTCGACAAAAGAATGGGAAAATGATGCGTCCGATGTTGCTGTTACTTATGGCAAAACTGTATGGCAGGATCTGTCCCGAAACACTTCATGCAGCGGTATCCCTTGAATTATTGCATACAGCCAGTTTGGTCCATGACGATGTGGTGGATGAGAGCACTGAACGTCGTGGTCAGTTATCGGTAAATGCAATCTATAATAATAAGGTAGCAGTATTGGTGGGCGATTATTTGCTGGCAACTTCACTTGTGCAAGTAGGCAAAACGCATAATTATGCTATTATTGAGGTGGTTTCCCGTCTGGGACAGAATTTGTCAGAAGGGGAGCTTCTCCAACTTTCCAATGTGAGCAGTCTTCAGTTTTCAGAAGAAGTTTATTTTGATGTAATCCGTAAGAAAACGGCTGTGCTCTTTGCTGCTTGTACCAAATCCGGGGCTCTTTCGGTAGGGGTGACCGATGAACAGGCTGAATTTGCACGTCAGTTCGGTGAATATATCGGTCTTTGTTTTCAGATTAAAGACGATATTTTTGATTACTATGACAGCAAGAAGATAGGTAAGCCGACAGGAAATGATATGTTAGAGGGAAAATTGACCCTTCCTGTTCTTTATGCTCTGAATTCAACCAAAGATAAAGCTGCCGAAGAAATTGCCGTAAAGGTGAAGAGTGGTTCGGCTACTACCGATGAAATCGACTATTTAATTGAGTTTGCCAAGCAGCAGGGCGGCATTGAGTATGCTGTGCAGACTATGCTTGCTTTTAAAGAAAAGGCCCTGTCTTTGTTGCTAACTTTGCCGGATACGGACGTTAAAACTGCACTTGTGGCTTACCTCAATTATGTGGTGGATAGGGATAAGTGATTTGTTGCATGGAAAGTAATCTCCTTCTTATTTGCAAAGCATTATTTTTGCTCATTGCTGCACATCCTATACTAAGTGTGCTTCGTATGACTTATGCATTTATTACAAGAAGTATGTTTAAAAAGTTGTATTGGGCTATTCCTGTGTCCTTATTGGCTGTGGCGTTTTACGTTTGGCTTGTAAGTTTTACGATGGATGCGTTAAAATAGTCAGATAAATAGAAATGCCTGATAGGAAAGGTTTGCTTCCTATCAGGCATCTTTGTATATTAGCTCTGCTTCTAGAAGAATTTCATTTCCTCGCCTTTAATTTCAGAAAGTAAAAGATTAGCCAGACGACTGGTACCTAAACGGAACCATTGATTGTCAAGCCATTCTTCTCCAAGTATCTCTTTGACAATCGTATAGTAAATAACTGCGTCATTTACGGTGTTGATTCCTCCGGCAGGCTTGAAGCCGACTTTGTTACCAGTCTTGTCGTAATATTCTTTAATGGCCTGGCACATTACGTAAGCGGCCTCCGGGGTTGCGGCAGGTTGCTGTTTCCCGGTAGAGGTTTTGATGAAATCTGCTCCTGAATACATGGATAGGATAGAGGCTTTCATAATGTTGGAAGCGCTTTTCAGTGCTCCTGTTTCCAGAATAACCTTCATGTGATGTTCTTTGCAGACATCTTTCAGTTCCTGAATTTCTTCACACATGCTCTCATAGTCTCCACTCAGGAATTTACCTACAGAGATAACAATGTCTATTTCATCTGCACCTTCCATCAATGCCATAGCAGTTTCTGCTACCTTTACTTCCGTAAAAGTCTGCGAAGAGGGGAAGCCAGCCGAAACACAAGCTATTTTTACGTCTTCCACTTCCAGGGTATCCTTTACGATTTCTGCAAAATTTGGATAAACGCAAATGGCAGCTACGTTCTTTAAATCGGGGAATTCATTGTCGAATTGATTCACTTTTTGTGTAAATTTCATTACGCTTTCATCGCTGTCCGTGGTGTTCAGCGTGGTGAGATCAATGCAGTGAAACAAGAATTTCTTAACTTCTTCCGTATGGTTTCCAGGTACTTTTTCTGCGATGAGCTTCGCTACTTTTGCAGCTATTTCTGCATCATCCAGTTGTGTGTTATACTTTGCCAAAGCGGCATCATACTTGTTCTGCGTAGGTTCATTCTTCTCCATGGTCTTGCAATTTAGGGTTATTTATATGTCGGACGCTATCCCGTTGGGTTTTCTTCTCCAGATTCCGGGCAAACGCTTCAGTGACGTTTACGCCTGTTTGATTGGCAATGCAGAGGAGTACCCACAGGACATCTGCTATCTCGTCGTCAATGTTATCTTTTTCTCCTTCTTTAAAGGATTGGTCACCGTATTTACGGGACATCACTCGGGCCAGTTCTCCGACTTCTTCGGTAAGAACAGCCATATTGGTGAGTTCGCTGAAGTAGCGTACTCCATACTTCTTAATCCAGCAATCTACTTGATGCTGAGCCTCTTCTAATGTCATCATTCCTTGTTTTTTGTATCCATACAGATGGTCACAGGACCATCGTTCAATAATTCTACCTTCATATCGGCGCCAAATTCTCCGGTACCTATCTCTTTACCTAAAGAAGAACTCAATTCCCTGCAAAACTGTTCATACAAAGGGATTGAAATTTCGGGTTTTGCCGCCCGTATATAGGAGGGACGGTTCCCCTTCTTTATAGAGGCATGCAGAGTGAACTGACTGATTACCAGTATCTCACCGTTAATGTCGAGGATCGATTTGTTCATAACTCCGTTTTCGTCGTCGAAGACACGCAGATTGACAATTTTTTTGCAAAGCCAGTCAATGTCTTCCTGTCCGTCTGTCTCCTCAATACCTACCAATATTAAAAGTCCTTTTCCTATAGCGGATTTACACGTTCCGTCAATAGTAACAGAAGCGTGTCCGGCACGTTGTATGACTACTCTCATGTTCTTTTATCCTAATCTTTTTAATCTTTTCCGGTGTGCAAAGTTACGAATAAATTCGTGATTGTCTGTAATTTGAGTGTATGATTCATTTTTAATCGATAGAAGATTTAGCTTGTGGCCTGTCTGAAGTATTCTTTAATAACTTTTGCTTTTGCCTCTCCTGTCACCTTTGCAAGTGCCTCCAAGGATGCTTCTTTAATGCGTTTTACGCTCTTAAACTCTTTTAGAAGGGCAGCTTTTGTTTTCTCTCCGATACCTTTTATCTCATCCAATTCAGACGCTATCTGCCGTTTACTGCGTTTATCCCGATGGAAAGTAATGGCAAATCGGTGTACCTCGTCCTGTATCTGTGTCAGAAGACGGAAAAGGGGAGTGTTTTGCTTCAGTCCGATGGTCTGTGGTGGAAAACCGTACAATAATTCTGATGTGCGGTGTTTACCGTCTTTGGCAAGCCCGGCAATAGGTATATTCAGATTTAGTTCGTCTAGGACTTCTTTTACGGCACTCATTTGCCCTTTTCCACCATCGGTGATAAGGAGGTCGGGTAGAGGAGCGTTTTCCTCAATAGCACGCTGATAACGGCGTTTTACGACTTCTTTCATGGAAGCATAGTCGTCTGCACCTACTACGGTTTTGATATTATACTTCCGATAGTCCTGTTTAGAGGGTTTGGCCTTCTTGAAAACTACACAGGCAGCAACGGGATCGGAACCTTGGATATTTGAGTTATCAAAACATTCTATTTGCATGGGCAGGCGGTCGAGGTGCAGCTCATCCTGTATTTCTTTCATCAGACGAACGTTCCGTTGTTCAGGATTCAACTTCTCAGCCTGCTTCATACGATCTGCCTTGTACTGTTTTACATTCAGAATAGAAAGGTCCAACAGTTTTTTCTTGTCTCCTCGCTGGGGGATTGTGAAAACCACATCCTTTAGTTCCATATCGACCTCAAACGGCACGATAATTTCGCGTGAAAGGCTTTTGTATCGTTCTCTCATCTCGATGATACCCAGTTCGAGAAGCTCTTCTTTGGTCTCGTTAAGGCGTTTCTTATACTCAAATGTAAATGCTTGGTTGATGGCTCCGTTCGTAATATGCAGATAGTTGACGAATGCTGATTTTTCGTCGCTATCTTCTTCGATGGAGAATACGTCGATATTGTGCAGTATATTGCTTACAACTTCTGATTTAGCGCGATAATTCTCAATCAGCATATACTTTTCTTTCACCTTCTGTGCTTCTTCAAACTTCATGTCGGTTGCCAATTCTTGCATTTGCTGGAATAAATGGCGTTGTATCTCCTGCGTGTTTCCTTTGAGGATTTCCTTGATTTCACCAATATTTTTCAAGTAATCATCCAATGATTGTTTTCCGATGCAAGGACCGGCGCAGTTCTTGATGTGATACTCCAGACATACATTGAATTTGCCTGCATTGATATTCTCGGGCGAAAGATTCAGGCTACAGGTGCGCAACGGATATAAATGCTTGATCAGGTCGAGCAATGCATTCATGGAAGGTATATGGCTATAAGGGCCATAGTAGGAGGAACCGTTGCGTATAATCTTGCGAGTCTTAAATACACGGGGAAAATATTCGTTTTGAACGCAGATAGATGGATATGTCTTATCATCCTTCAATAAAACGTTGTATCGCGGTCTATATTTCTTTATCAGATTGTTTTCTAACAGCAATGCGTCCTCTTCTGTATTTACTACGATATAACGTATATCTGCGATCTTGCTGACGAGTACTCTTGTTTTTCCCGGTTCGTGCTCTTTATTGAAATAGGAGGAAACCCGGCGTTTCAGGTTCTTTGCTTTACCTACGTATATAATAACTCCTTCGGTATTCAGATATTGATAAATACCGGGGCTTTCGGGAAGGTTTAATACTATCCCTTTCAAATATTCGCTGGTTTTAAGTTCCGGGTTATTCTCCATATATTGCTTGAGGCTATTCTATCTGTTTATAGAGAAAGTACTGATTGTACATCTACATCTTTATTGAATAAATCTTTTCCGTGCAATTCTTTCAACTCGATAATGAAGTTAACATGAATTCTTTTTGGATTCATCTTCTGTACTAACTTGCAAGCAGCCTCCATTGTTCCACCTGTAGCCAATAAATCGTCGTGGAGCAGAACCACATCGTTTTCGTTCAAAGCATCCTTGTGTATCTGAATTGTGTCTTTCCCGTATTCCTTATCGTAGCTTTCTTCAATGGTTTCTGCCGGAAGTTTCCCCGGTTTGCGGATAGGAATGAATCCTGCGCCCAAACGAGTGGCGAGGATAGGGCCCATAATGAAGCCTCTTGATTCAATACCTACAACTTTTGTGATACCTTTGTCTTTGTACATCTCGTACAATGTGTCCGAAAGTTCCTGTAGCCTTGCAGGATCTTTGAACAATGTAGTCACGTCGTAAAATAGAATCCCCGGTATTGGGAAATCGGGAATCTCCCGAATGCTTTTAGCAAGAGTTTCTTTGCTCATAATCAGTATTTTTAATGCGTTTATTGAATTCTTTTGTTTCACGTGGAACGTTCTGCGTTATCTGCCCGAAAGTACCAGCAGGACGTTAATATCGCTTGGAGACACTCCCGGAATTCGGCTTGCTTGAGCAATGGTTTCCGGGTCAATCTTTACCAACTTCTGTCTTGCTTCGGTGGAAAGGGATTGAATGGAATTATAGTTAAACTTCCCTTTGATTTTTATACTTTCCAGACGGGCAAGCTTATCTGCTATAATTCGTTCCCGCCCGATATAGCCTTCATATTTAATAAGGATCTCGGCAGCCTCGATGATTTCCTCTTTTCTTTCGGTAACCTTATTCAGCTCCCGGCGGAAAGCGTCGACGTGTTCCGCCATATTTTCAAGAGTGACTTGCGGACGGTTTATCAAATCTATTAATTTGCATCCCTGGCGCAGGGGAGTAGTTCCTAACTGTTCGAGAACCGGATTTATTAATGCCGGTTTCATCGAATAGTTTCGGGTAAATTCTACAATATTACTGATAGCTTCACGTTTCCGCTTCAGTAGTTCATAGCGGTCTTCTTTCACTAATCCGAGCTTCCATGCTTTTTCAGTGAGTCGCATGTCCGCGTCGTCCATGCGCAGCAATATTCTATATTCCGCACGTGAAGTAAACATACGATAAGGCTCATCCACACCTTTTGTTACTAAGTCATCGATCAATACGCCGATATATGCTTCATCGCGTGCCAGCGTAAAAGGTTCTCCGCCATGGCAATTAATATGTGCATTGATACCGGCTATGATTCCTTGTCCGGCAGCTTCTTCGTATCCGGTGGTTCCATTTACTTGTCCGGCAAAGAATAAGTTCTTGATTCTTTTCGATTCCAACGTATGTTTAAGTTGGGTAGGATCGAAGTAATCATACTCAATGGCATACCCCGGACGGTAAATCACCAGATCTTTAAATGCAGGGACTTTCTTTAAAGCTTCTATTTGTATATTCATCGGAAGTGATGAAGAGAAACCATTCAAGTAAAGTTCCTGTGTTGTCTCTCCTTCCGGTTCCAGGAAAAGTTGATGCTGTTCCTTATCAGGAAAGGTCACAATCTTGGTCTCAATGCTGGGGCAATAGCGGGGGCCTATACTTTGAATCTGCCCGTTGAAAAGGGGAGAATCTGGCAGACCCTCACGTAACACACGATGCACTTCTTCGTTCGTAAAGCAAGTCCAGCACGGGAGTTGTTTCAGGTGACGCACACTAGTATCCATGAACGAAAATTTGTGGAAGTCACATTCTCCATCCTGGGTTTCCATATATTCATAGTGTACACTTCGTCCGTCTATGCGTACAGGGGTACCGGTTTTCATGCGTCCGTATTCGATGCCATGTCTTGCGATAGACTCCGTTAATTCGTAGGATGCAGGCTCTGCCATACGTCCACCTGCAAGCTGGGTACGTCCTATGTGCATTAACCCGTTCAGGAAAGTTCCAGCTGTTAATATGATACACTTAGCTCGGAAAGTCACATCAAGGAAAGTAGTCAGCCCGGTAATTTCTCCATTTTCAACGAGAATTTCGCGTACAGTATCTTGCCAGATGTGCAGGTTAGGAATGTTTTCTAATATTTCGCGCCATGCCCAGATGAATTTATTGCGATCGCATTGTGCACGCGGGCTCCACATGGCAGGACCTTTGGAACGATTCAATATACGGAACTGGATAGCGGTTTGATCGGTTACTAATCCCATGTATCCGCCTAAAGCATCTACTTCGCGTACAATTTGTCCTTTGGCAATACCGCCTATGGCAGGGTTACAACTCATTTGACCTATCTTATTCATGTCCATGGTGATAAGACAGGTTTTTGAACCCAGATTTGCCGCAGCTGCAGCTGCTTCACAACCGGCATGTCCGGCTCCAATCACGATAACGTCGTATTTAAACTCCATTCATTCAATGTATTTAAAACTGTGCAAAGTTACGAAAAAAACTGCTACCCATCCAGTTTTTCTTTTTCTTATCATTGTTTAAGGTAAGGCAAGATGTAGGGAAAACCTTAAATACGTTTTGGTCAGAAACACTTCTGAACTACACCGACTCTGTATCAACTCCGTATTTTCTTCACTCCTATGCGGAGATGAAAGAAGTGGAGTTGGTCCTTTTTTGTTCCATTTTTCGTCTACAAAAGAATACTCCCGATATTTTGTATCTATCTGTTGTTATTTCTTTTTATTTTTGTTTTCTTTGTTGACAAATAACCGAATAGCTTTATGTTAAACCGATTGAAAGGCTTACTCTCTGTTTTTTGTTTGATTCTGATTCTTGCTTCTTGTAGTAAAAAAGTGGAGAATAAGCAATTGTTGCGTGCTGAAATATTAATGCATTCTTCTGTCGATAGTAGTTACCAGATTCTACAATCCATCTCTCCGGATATTCTGACCAAATCCGAACAGATGCATTATGGATTGCTTTTGGCAGAAACTATGGATAAGAAATATCTTTCTCTGTTACCTTGCGATTCTTTGCTTAATGAGGCTATTCATTACTATGGTAGTGGCATCAATCGTGCTAAGGCTTTTATGTATAAAGGACGCCTTCAGCTTCGTATGAATATGTATAAAGAAGCTATTGAGAGCGATTTTGCTGCTTTGAAAGAGCTTGGTAATACGGATGCTGAAGAGTTAAGGGTAAAAGGAATGATTTATGAAGATCTGGGTAATTTGTATGTTTCGCAGGTTCTCATAGATAAAGGAATGGATATGTTCCTAAAGTCGAAAGATTGCTTTATAAGTTGCGATTATAAAAAGGGATTGTGTTTTGTTTTTAATGATATAGGCTGGGGGTATTTATTGAAAGGTGATACTCTGCGTGCTCGTGATAATATGAAGTGTGCTTTGGGGCTGGCTTTGGAAGAAAATGATTCAATGATCGTATCAATGACTAATCATAATCTGAGTTGTACCTATGAGGAAGTCGACTCTATGCTTTTTTACGGGAAACAGTCTTTGGCGTTTGGTAAAAGAATGGCTTCCAAGGCAGCAATTATGGTAGGCTATGCATTTATGAACCATGAACAATTGGATTCTGCTGATTACTATTTCAAACAGGCATTACAGGATACGGTGATAGAGACAAAAGCTTTAGCTTTTTATGGTTTGAAAGATGTGATGGAGATGAAAGGAGACTATCAGCAGGCATTAGGTTATCTGGATAACTACTCTGTGACTATGAACTCCATTCTCGATAAGCAAAATCCCGAAGTGGAGCAGAAGATTTATGAATATGAGGCCAAAATGAAAGTTTATAAAGAAAAAGTGCAGATGCAGATACTGTTTATTGGTCTGGCTGTTTTGTGTTTGCTCGTTATTCTTTCTATGGTTTGGTATATTCAGCGAATAAGACGTCGGAGAGACTTTTTTGAATTGGAACATAAGTATGATAGGGCTTTATTGGAGGTAGATATAGTAGGACTACAATATTATGTCTCTTCGTTGCGGAGGGAGCAGGAAGAGGATAAAAAGAAGATTTCTCAAAAAGAATGCGAAATCAGAAAATTAGCCGATGAAAAGGCGGAATTATGCAATGTTATTTTTAAAGAGACCTCCATTTATAAGAAAATAGAACAGCTTAGTCATCAGGAAAAGACTAAGAATAAACAGGAACTGCGTATTTTGTTGGAAGATGAACAGAAGCAGCTTCGTTCCACTGTTATGGAAATATACAAGGGTTATATAGACTATTTGTATCAAACCTATCCTAAATATACCGAGAATGATTGTCTTTTCTCATGCCTTTCACTTTGTGGGTTAGATGATTTTACAATTGCCCTTTGCTTTGGGAATGTGAACAAGCAAATTGTGGCTCAAAGGCGACACCGGATTAAATTGAAGACTGCTAATTAGCCTTTTACTGAAAGAATGTTATCTGTTTATTGTTTAAATATCTGATAAACAGGGTGTTGTTGTAATTAGATGTTATCATTTTTATTCTGTTTTTTGCTTTTATGTCACTAACTTCGTCACATTATTAATCTCTAATAAGTGTGAGACATATGAAAGCATTATCGTTTGTTCTATTCAGTGGTTTATTTATAATGCAGCCGCTTTGTATATCTTTAAATGCATCAGCTGAATCTGCATCTGTTCCTACAGAAAAGAAGGAAATCAAAAGACCGATTAATATTCATTTATTAAAAGGGAATGGATCAGTTCGTTCCATATATCCTATAATTCCGGGTTATATTCAGGATAATCAACTTTATATCTGTTTCGAGACTTCTATCGACAATCAATGTTTGGTAGTTAAAGATGCTGGTTTCGGTGAAATCGTGTATTCTGGCACTTTTATCGGTAATACTCTTGTTGTAGCCTTGGCCAATTCGGGTGAATCTTATACAGTGGAATTTGTGTAGGGAAGTGCTATGGGTGAACACATTACTATCAGGTTTTATCCGACAGAACTACCTAAAAGGAAGAAAGGTTTTTTTGTCCGCCTATTCAATCGCATAAAAACAGTGATTAGGAAATTTCTGAGTTTTAGTTAACTTTTTTAATAACTTCTTTAAAACACATTAGTATGGATACAAATTTATTGTCAATGTCGCAGCAGTTCTCCGGGCTGCCAATGGAAAGTTTAATCGGAGGTCCTTTGAATGCAGCTGCTAAAGCGAATTCTGCAATGGCTCTTACTCAAACAAGATTTATGTTGGACACTTGTTTTAACAGAAAGGAAGTTAGTACAACCGAACCGAAGAGTTATCAGTATGAACCCATTATGATCGATATGATTCTCACCAGGAGTGTTATTGGTCCGGGAGCTACTGAGGGCGCCGATCCTGTTATTAAACCAGCTTCAACCAAATTTACTTTGCCTCTGCTTACAATTCTTCCTATTAATTCCCTCGCTGTTGAAACTGTGGATATTAATTTTGAAATGGAAGTGAAATCAAGTTTCTCAGAAGATGACAATAAGGCAAAAGAATCTGAGAGTAAAGGAGAGGGTAGTTTTGAAACAAAATTAGGTTGGGGACCACTGTCTGTATCTATTAAAGGATCGGCCAGCTATTCTTCAAAGGATTCTGAGACTCATAATACGCATTATGAGAAGAGTAATTCTGCTAAGTATACTGTTAATGTACATGCAGGTCAGCTTCCACTTCCTAAAGGAGTAAATACTATCATCGAAGCATTTACAAAAGCAATTCAACCGATAGAGTTGAAGAGTCCTAGTGCACAACCGTAAAGAATAGGATTATTCCTGCTACTAAGTAAATAGGATAAAATATTTGATATCAAGTAAAAAGAAAAAAATATGGCTGAAAACGAGCAAGGTACATTCAAACCTCAATTTGGGGCAGAACTTAATATTGAGTCGATCATTGGTGCTCCTTTGGTAGCGGCATCCAAGGCCAATGTTATGATGCTGACCGGGCAGGCTCAATTTTTGCTTGATTATTGCTTCACAAAGGAGGAGGGAAGTGACTTGCGTCAGCCTCTTATGATAGAGATGATACTGAGTCAGCCGGTTGTTGATCATACAAAGCAACCGACTGATCCAGAATACATCTCTATCAATAAAATGGCTTTTCAGGTTCCTTTGCTGTGTTTATTGCCTTTAAATTCTCTTGCAATAGATAAGATCAATGTAGATTTTGATCTGGAGATTACATCGGTGGGTTCTTATAATTATGAATCAAAAGTGAATGCGGATGTACAACTTGTAGAGAGGAAGGCGGTTTTGAACGGAAGAATTGCTCCGGCCAAACAGGAGTATAAGAGGAATTCGCATGAGCAATATGATAGCACTTTGTCAAGCCGCCTTAAAGTAAATATTCATGCAGGCAGATTGCCTTTGCCCAAAGGAGTATTGACTATACTTGATTTGTATACGAAATCAATACAACCCATACAGAAAATAGATAAACAGTCAGAAAAAAAATAAAAGTATGATAGATCAGTATATTCCGTGTCCGGTATGCAAAACTCAAATTCCCATTGATTTGCATTTGTTAGTTCAAGGTATGCAATTTTCATGTCCTAATTGTCAGGCAGCCATTGGATTGAGTACAGAGAGTCGTCCGATAGTGAATGAGGCTGTTGATAATTTTGAAAAGCTGAAGAAATTATCTCCTCAGAAAGAGTGAAATGGTATAGCGTCGAATCATTAAATTTATCGATATGATTAGTTTTAAATTGTTTGTGGAAGCCATCCACCATGCCATTGTTAGTGCCAGTGACTCACTGATGGACAAGAATGAAGGCTTGTTGGATAAGTATTTTGAGAAACCGGTTGTCGGGGTAGGAAAAGATAAAGGAGCATTGATTCCGAAGATAGTGCAACTTGAATATCCTACTTTGGATGATGCCGGGGCAGTTACCACTACAACGGTTCAGGTTCCCTTAATTACATTGGTGCCCGTCACAGCCTCTAAAATAGAGAAAGCTACAGTGACGGCAGAGTTTGCATTGGAGGTTATAAACAATGAATTGCAAATCAGTTTTCCCAATAATAAATCATCGGAGAATGCTACGGTTGGGAAACTGGAAATTGTTATTTCGCCACAAGAATTGACGGACGGGCTGGAATTGATTATTGAAGGATATGCCAATGCTTTGAAGAGGCAGATTACCTGATAGAATTTCTCAGTTATTCATTTTAAAAATTGAAGCTACTATGAGTGTTTATAAATGTAAGTACTTCAAAATTCAGGAATTAGTCTGTAATCATGTGATGCAGAGCTATTCGGAAGAACAGATATGGTCTTTTCTGGATGAAGATTTAAAGAAGACATTAGATATTATCCGTGAAATACTGGGTGTTCCTCTTACAATTAATCAGCCCAAGATGAAAGTGTATCAAAGGGGGCTAAGATGTCATTTATGCAATCTTGTTCAGAATAATAAGACTCCCTATATTACGACTCATATACAAGGTAAAGCCGTCGATATCCTGTTACCGGCAGATTGTGGAATGACAGCAGAAAGTGCAAGACATAAAGTTCAGGAGTCTGCTGATAAACTACCTTGCAATATCCGCTTTGAACATCTGCAAAAAGGAGTTCCTATCTCATGGGTACATGTGGATGTAAGAGATAATGAAAAGGATGAAAAAGTATATTGGTTTAATGTCTGAATATTCCTGAAAGTTCTGTTTTTGCAAGGCATTGACTTCTTGCAGGCAACACATTATTTGTTTGCCTGCAAGAAGTCAATTTTGTTATTGATCTGATTAGAAGGCTGTAGTTGTAGCTTTCTAAGTTCCTACTATTATCTTGGCAGATTGATTATTTCTTTCTACATTTAGTTATTAAATGATAAGATTCTTGCATTTATTGAACCAATTGCGTTATTTTGAAAATGAATTAGTGGCTAACTTTGCTTCCAAACATTTAGAATAGTTACATACCATGAAGAAATTATTTATTGCGTTATCTTTGGTAACGTTTTTTAGTTTGGAGAGTTCGGCACAATGGAAACCGGCCGGAGATAAGATTAAAACAGAATGGGCGGAGCAAATTGATCCTTCAAATGTATTGCCCGAGTATCCAAGACCCATTATGCAGCGTAATGATTGGAAAAACCTGAATGGGCTGTGGGATTACGCCATTATTGATAAAGGTGGGCATATTCCGGCTGATTTTGAAGGTAAAATACTTGTGCCGTTTGCTGTGGAATCTTCTTTGTCGGGAGTAGGCAAGAGGATAAACGAAAAGCAGGAATTGGTATATCAACGTAGTTTTGATGTTCCATCGGCTTGGGAAGGAAAGCAGATTCTGCTGCATTTCGGTGCTGTAGACTGGAAAACAGATGTATGGGTGAATGATGTTAAGGTGGGAAGCCATATCGGAGGATTCACTCCTTTCTCCTTTGATATTACCCCGGCTTTATCAGCTAGAGGCAGTAATCGTTTGGTTGTAAAGGTTTGGGACCCCACGGATAGAGGACCTCAGCCGCGTGGTAAGCAAGTCAGCAGACCGGAGGGTATCTGGTATACTCCTGTTACTGGTATCTGGCAGACTGTATGGCTGGAACCTGTTAGTGGAAAACATATTGAAAACCTTCGCATTACTCCTGATATTGACCGCAATTTGTTGACGGTAAAGGCTGAACTGAATGCCAATTGTGCAACAGACCTCGTTGAAGTGAATGTATATGATGGCAATCAGCTGGTAGCTGTCGGTAAGAGTATCAATGGAGAAGCTGTAGAGGTAGCGATGCCTGAAAATGCTAAATTATGGAGTCCTGATTCTCCTTTCCTTTATACCTTGAAAGTAGCTCTGAAGGATGGAGGTAAAATTGTGGACAAGGTGGATAGCTATGCAGCTATGCGTAAATATTCTACTCGCCGGGATGCTAACGGTATTGTACGCCTGGAATTGAATAATGAAGCGTTGTTCCAGTTCGGACCGCTTGATCAGGGTTGGTGGCCTGATGGTTTGTATACAGCTCCTACGGATGAAGCTTTGCTGTATGACATCCAGAAGACGAAAGATTTTGGTTTTAATATGATTCGCAAACATATCAAAGTTGAGCCTGCCCGTTGGTATACCTATTGTGACCAGCTTGGAATTATTGTATGGCAAGATATGCCGAGTGGTGACCGTAATCCACAGTGGCAGATGCGTCAATATTTTAATGGTACGGAAATGAAGCGTTCTGCTGAATCTGAAGGCTATTATCGCAAAGAATGGAAGGAAATCATAGATTGCCTGTATTCTTATCCTTGTATTGGTACGTGGGTGCCGTTCAACGAAGCTTGGGGACAATTTAAAACGGTAGAAATAGCTGAATGGACAAAGCAATATGATCCGACCCGTCTGGTGAATCCGGCAAGTGGTGGTAACCATTATCCCTGTGGTGATATGCTTGACTTGCACCATTATCCTGCACCGGAAATGTTTTTATATGACGGTCAGCGTGCAACGGTTTTAGGTGAATATGGTGGTATCGGTTTGGTTTTGAAAGATCACCTTTGGGAGCCGAACCGTAACTGGGGTTATGTACAGTTCAATTCTTCTAAAGAGGCTACTGATGAATATGTGAAGTATGCCGATATGTTATATCGGATGATTGACAGAGGATTCTCGGCAGCTGTTTATACGCAGACTACTGACGTAGAAGTGGAAGTGAATGGTTTTATAACTTATGACCGTAAGGTAATCAAGTTGGATGAAAAGCGTGTGAAAGAAATTAATACACGTATTTGTAATTCATTAAAGAAATAATCTTTCCTAAAAAAGGAGGGAACTATGAATCGAACTATTATAAAGCTTTTCCTCTGTTTGTGCATAGTGACGGCATTGCCGTCCTATGCCTATAATACCGTTCACTATTATTTCAGAACGGTAGATATCAGAAATGGTCTTTCTCAGAACTCTGTGAATTGTATTTTCCAGGATAAGAAAGGCTTTATGTGGTTTGGTACTAAAGATGGCTTGAGCCGCTACGATGGCTTGTCTTTCCGCATCTATAACAATGAAAATTCAAATCTGGGCAGGAATTTCATAACGGTACTTTATGAAGATAGTAAAGGGAATATATGGGTCGGTACTGATGGAGGACTTTATATTTATAACCCTATACTTGATTCTCTCACTGAATTCAATTTAGTAAGTGATAAAGGAACTGTTATCCGGGATTTTGTGACGATGATAAGGTGTGATGAGCACTCAAATCTTTGGATATCAGTTGAGAATCAGGGACTGTTCTGTTATAATAGCGGTGAAAACAAATTACGGAATTATCTTCATGATGCGGGACTGGCCAATGTTCATCGCTTCTGGTTAAATGGGAATACCTGTTGGCTGGCATTGTATGGTGATAATCTTTATTATACAAAGGCTGACTTTGAATCGCCTTTGCAGCCTTTTAAAGATGCAAATGGCAATGAGATATTCAAAGATGATATCATCAATTGTGAGATTGTCGGTCCTCATAATTACACTTACATAGCATCATCGAACGGATTGACCGAGGTTAATTTTGTGACGGGTAAATCCCGTAGGATTTTGGATGCTTTTGCACGTACGTTAGAATTTAAGTCCGATGATGAATTATGGGTAGGTACGGAAAAGGGATTGTACATCTATAATTTGACGACTAACAAGATCACACACCTGACGGTACCCGATCAAGATGACTCCTATGCGTTATCAGACAATGCTATTTATTCGATTTATCGCGATAGTGAGAATGGAATGTGGGTAGGTTCTTATTTTGGTGGCGTAAATTATTATCCGTATCAATGGACCTATTTTGAGAAGTTTTATCCGAGAGAGGAGATTAAGTTTTTTGGTCGTCGGGTGCGTGAGATATGTGAAGGCAATGACGGTACTTTATGGATAGGTACTGAAGATAAAGGATTGTTTAATTTTGATCCGGAGACAGAAAAAATGGTACCATTTGAGCATCCGGATATATATAAGAATGTCCATGCTCTTTGTCTGGATGGAGATGATTTATGGGTCGGTACTTTTTCAAGGGGATTGAATAAGGTGAATTTGCGTACCAGGCAAGTGAAGCATTATTTCAAAGATAAAGGTGAAGGATCGCTAACTGCCAGTGATGCTTTTACTGTTTGCAAAACTGCTACGGAGGATATCTGGATAGGAACAACATCCGGTTTATTCAAATATAATCGTTCTTTTGATAATTTTACCCATATTCCACAGTTGGGAAATTTGTTCGTTTATGATATTTTAGAGGATTTTGAGGGGAATTTGTGGTTCGCTACTTTCTCAAATGGGGTATTCTCGTACAATACTCAGACCCAACAATGGAAGAGTTATCTTTCAAATGAAAAAGATTCGACTTCTCTCTCTTATAACAAGGTAATTTCTATTTGCGAGGACAGCAAGAAGCGTTTGTGGTTTATGACGATGGGAAAGGGGTTCTGCCGTTATAATCGGGAAACGGATAATTTTACACGTTACGATACGTCAAAAGGGCTTCCTAACAATACCGTCTACAAAATGGTTGAAGACAAACGGGGAAACCTTTGGGTTACAAGTAATTATGGACTTACTTGCTTTAATCCGGATAGTGAGGCTATGCATGTATATACTACGGCAAATGGGTTACTGAGCAATCAGTTCAATTTCCAGTCTGGATATCGTGACAAGAGAGGGCGTATCTATTTCGGCAGTATTAATGGGTTTGTCATATTTGATCCGGATAATTTTGTCGAGAATACTTTTCTTCCTCCGGTGGTCATTACCGACTTTTATCTGTTTAATAAACGCTTTTCTGTGGATACTCCGGGATCTCCTTTACGGCAGAATATAACTTATGCTGACAATATAGAGCTTGATGCAGACCAAAATTCTTTTGCCTTCCAGGTGGCAGCTTTAAGCTATCAGGCACCGGAGATGAACCGCCTGATGTATAAGCTGGAAGGCTTTGATCAGGAGTGGTATATGTTGGGGCGAAATTCTATGATTACTTATTCTAATTTACCCTATGGTAGTTATACGTTGCGTATAAAAGGATCTAATGGTGATGGAAAATGGAATGATGTGGAACGGATGCTCAATGTACGTATTCGTCCTCCTTTTTACTTATCAGTGTGGGCATACGTTATTTATGTTATCTTGGTTCTGTGTTCATTGGTTGCCACTATTTTGTATTTCAAAAGACGGACGCAACAAAGACATCGGTTGGCAATGGAGAAGTTTGAACGGGAAAAGGAACGTGAACTTTACTCTGCGAAAATCGATTTCTTTACGAATGTAGCGCATGAGATACGCACTCCGCTCACATTGATAAAAAGTCCGCTTGAGAATGTCCTGCTTTCTAAAAAGGTTTCTGACGAGATCAGGGACGATTTGGAAGTGATGGATCTGAATACAAACCGCTTGCTTGATTTGGTAAATCAATTGCTTGATTTCCGTAAGACGGAGACGCAAGGATTTCAATTGAACTTTGTGGAATGTGACGTTGTAGATATATTGCAAAAGACCTATAAGCGTTTTAAGCCTTTGGCACGTGAGAAGGGACTAGAACTTACCATTGATTCTCCGGAGAGTCTGTATGCCTCGGTAGATAGGGAAGGACTGACCAAGATCATCAGTAATTTGATGACAAATGGCGTGAAATATTCGGAAACATATATCCGCATTAAGTTATACGTTGAGGGGGATCAGATGTTGCTCCTGGCGTGTAATGACGGACGTGTGGTTCCGCTGGAGATGCGTGAAGAGATATTTAAACCATTCGTTCAATACAAAGCCGGAGTGCTGCATTCTGTTTCCGGTACGGGTATAGGATTGCCTTTGGCGCGTTCGCTTGCCGAACTTCATGGAGGGACTTTGTGTATGGTAGATTCCATGGAAAGCAATCAGTTTTTGCTTTCGCTTCCGATAAAACATGCCCATACAATACAGACAAAAGAGCAAGTTGTGCCTGAAGAATCTTTTGAAAGTCAGGAGGCTAAAGAAGAAGTTGATTCGCAAAATCGTTATACGTTACTTGTTGTAGAGGATAGTTTGGAAATGCAGGCGTTCATTGTAAAACAATTATCGGCGAAATACCGGGTTTTGACAGCCTTAAATGGTGTGGAAGCCTTGAAAGTATTGGAAGAACACACCGTCAATCTGGTTATTTCGGATGTCATGATGCCTGAAATGGATGGACTGGAATTATGCGAGCATTTAAAATCTGCGGTTGATTATAGCCATATTCCTGTTATTTTATTGACAGCTAAGACCACCCTTCAGGCTAAGATCGAAGGTATGAAGCTTGGGGCGGATGTCTATATAGAGAAACCTTTTTCTGTGGAATATCTTAAGGTTTGTGTTTCTAACTTGCTAAGTAACCGTGAGAAACTTCGTGTTGCTTTCGTTCATTCACCTTTTGAACAGGTCAACAGTATGGCAATGACTAAAGCGGATGAAACTTTTTTAAAGACCTTGAAAGAAGTAGTGGTCGCAAATATGCAGGATCCAGACTTTAATTTGGATGATATGGCAAGCCAGCTGAATATGAGCCGTTCGAGTCTTAACCGGAAAATAAAAGGTATATTGGATATGACTCCGAATGATTACATTCGTTTGGAGCGTTTAAAGAAAGCGGTGCAATTACTCAAAGAGGGGGAATGCCGGATAAATGAGGTTTGTTACATGATCGGTTTTAATACCCCTTCTTATTTTGCCAAATGCTTCCAGAAACAGTTTGGTGTTTTGCCTAAGGACTTTATAAAATAGCTATGAGGAGGGCTTGGTACTATTTTTGCATTGTTTGAGTGGATTTTTATATTTTATATCTTAAAATTTCACTACTTTTGGGCTGTTATTTTTATATGGGTATTCTGCCTGGAAAAAAGAAAGGAGTATATCTGGATTTTATTTTAAAGACCATATTATGAAAGATACATTAATCAACAGAAGAGAATTCCTTAAAAATATAGGGGTGCTTGGAGCTGGGGTGTTGTTGTCAGCAAGTCCTTGGCTTTCTGCCTTTTCGGAAGTTAAGGAAACTTCCAATGAAAAATGCCGTTTGGCTGTTATTGGGCCGGGATCACGGGGACGCTTTTTGATGAGTTTCCTGATACAGAATCCTAAAGTGGATATTGTGGCATTGTGTGATATTTACCAGCCTTCCATTGATGAGGGGTTGAAACTTGCCCCGAAAGCGAAGGTTTATAATGACTACCGGAGACTACTGGAGGACAAAACGATTGACGCGGTATTGGTGGCTACTCCCCTTAATTCCCATTGCCAGATTGTATTAGATGCTTTTGACGCCGGTAAACATGTGTTCTGTGAAAAGACCATAGGTTTTACGATGGAAGAGTGCTACCGCATCTATCAGAAGCACATCAGTACGGGCAAGATATTCTTCACCGGTCAGCAGCGCCTTTTCGACCCGCGATATATAAAAGTAATGGAGATGGTACACGCCGGTACATTTGGCGAGATCAATGCTATCCGTACTTTCTGGAACCGGAATGGAGATTGGAGACGGGAAGTTCCTTCGCCTGAGCTGGAACGTTTGATAAACTGGCGTTTGTATCGCGAATATTCCAAGGGTTTGATGACTGAATTGGCTTGCCATCAGCTACAGATCGGAAGTTGGGCTTTGCAAAAGCTTCCTGAGAAGGTGATGGGACATGGAGCCATCACTTACTGGAAAGACGGCCGTGAAGTGTATGACAATGTAAGTTGTATATATGTGTTTGATAATGGAGTGAAGATGACGTTCGATTCTGTCATATCCAATAAATTCTATGGCTTGGAAGAGCAAATCATGGGTAATCTGGGAACAGTAGAGCCTGAAAAGGGTAAGTATTATTTTGAGAGTGTAGCCCCTGCACCCGGATTCTTGCAGATGATCAATGATTGGGAGAATAAAGTCTTTGATTCTTTGCCTTTTGCCGGTACCAGTTGGGCACCGGAAACTGCCAACGAAAACAAGGGAGAATTTATTTTGGGAGAACGTCCTAAATCGGATGGTACTTCTTTGCTGCTGGAGGCTTTTGTAGAGGCCGCTATTACCCGCAAGCAGCCGAAACGTATAGCCGAAGAGGGTTATTATGCAAGTATGCTGTGCTTATTGGGCGATCAGGCTTTGCAGGAAGAAAAAGTACTTTACTTCCCCGATGAGTATAAAATAGATTATCTGAATCATAAAGCTAAAACAATAGAAGCCGTATGAAAAATACAGTTATTACCGCTCGCCGGAAAAAGATAGAATTGCTGACCTTGCTGGTATGTTTCATTATCGGCAACTTGGCAAATTTGTATGCAATAATCTCCTATAAAACCCCTTTCTCGGAGATGCTGACATCTATTTTCTATGTTCTGGCATTTTCGTGTGTGCTTTATGCCTTTTGGACCCTATTGCGACTTTTATTCTACGGAATAAGAAATTTGTTCCTTAAGAAGAAAAGTGAAGTATAGAGATAATTGAAATAGAATTACTTAATTAATACCAATGAGATAATGACAACACGAAGAGATTTTTTGAAGACCATGACCATGGCTTCTGCCGGATTGGCATTGGGTGCTGGTGATATACTGGCAAATCCCACCTTTGCATCGCAAAGAAAGATAACAGATAAGGTGAAGATTGCCTATGTAGGTATTGGCAATCGTGGCGAACAGATTATTGGGGACTTTGCCCGTACCGGTATGGTAGAGGTTGTAGCTTTGTGTGATGTTGATATGGGAGCACCCCATACGCAAAAGGTGATGAACCAGTATCCCAAAGCAAAGCGTTTCCGTGATTTTCGCCAGATGTTCGATAAGGCAGGCAATGAGTTTGATGCTGTAGCTATAGCAACGCCTGACCATTCCCATTTCCCTATCAGCATGCTGGCTCTGGCGTCAGGTAAACATGTATATGTAGAGAAGCCTTTGGCACGTACTTTCTATGAAGGTGAGTTGTTGATGCAGGCTGCGTTGAAACGGCCTAATCTGGTGACCCAAGTGGGTAATCAGGGGCACTCTGAAGCTAATTACTTCCAGTTTAAGGCATGGATGGATGCCGGTATCATCAAGGATGTGACGGCTGTAACAGCGCATATGAATAATCCCCGTCGTTGGCATAAGTGGGATACGAACATCTATAAGTTCCCTGCAGGACAACAATTGCCGAAAGATATGGAATGGGACCCTTGGCTGGGAGTAACTCCTTATCATGAATATAACAAGGACTATCATTTGGGTCAGTGGCGTTGCTGGTACGATTTCGGCATGGGCTGTCTGGGTGATTGGGGCGCGCATATTCTGGATACGGTTCATGAGTTCCTGGAATTGGGATTGCCTTATGAAATAACGATGCAGTATGCCAACGGGCATAATGATTTCTTCTTCCCTTATTCTTCCACGATCCTGTTCCGCTTCCCTCAACGTAAGGGTATGCCGCCGGTTGATATCACTTGGTACGATGGTTTGGATAATCTTCCTCCTATCCCTGCCGGTTATGGTGTATCCGGTCTGGATCCTAACATTCCTACAACAAACCAGGGAGATGCTCCGGCTGCGAAGTTGAATCCCGGAAAGATTATTTATTCAAAAGAACTTACCTTTAAGGGTGGAAGTCACGGTAGCACACTATCTATCATTCCTGAGGAAAAGGCAAAGGAAATGGCTGATAAGTTACCGGAAGTGCCTAAGAGCCCGTCCAATCACTTTGAGAATTTCTTGTTAGCTTGTATGGGTCAAGAAAAGACTCGTTCTCCGTTTGAAATTAACGGTGTTCTGGGTCAGGTATTCTCATTGGGAGTAATGGCTCAGCGTCTCAATACGCAGTTATTCTTTGATCCTCGCACGAAGCAGATTACGAATAATGAATTTGCTAATGCCATGTTGGTAGGAGTACCGCCACGTAAGGGATGGGATGAGTTTTATAAAATGTAATAGCATCATATTAAAATAATTAATAGAAGAGATATCAATATGAAAAAGAATTATTTGTTGCTTCTGTTTGTGTTTTGTACCTCTATGGTTTCAGCACAGAATTGGGAGCCTCTTTTCAATGGAAAGAATCTGAGTGGCTGGAAGAAACTGAATGGTAAGGCCGAATACAAAGTAGTGGATGGCGCTATTGTGGGTGTTTCAAAGATGAATACTCCTAATACCTTCCTGGCTACCAAGAAAACGTATGGTGACTTTATCCTGGAATTTGATTTCAAGATAGACGATGGATTGAATTCTGGCGTACAAGTACGTAGTGAAAGCAAGAAAGACTATCAGAAGGGCCGTGTACATGGCTATCAGTTTGAAATAGACCCTTCAAAGCGTGCATGGTCGGGTGGTATCTATGATGAGGCTCGCCGTAACTGGCTGTATCCTTTGACACAGAATCCAGCAGCTAAAACAGCTTTCAAAAATAATGAGTGGAATAAGGCTCGTATTGAGGCTGTAGGTAATTCTATTGCTACCTGGATTAATGGAGTACCTTGTGCTAATATTTGGGATGATATGACTCCTGTAGGCTTTATTGCTTTGCAAGTACATGCTATCGGCAACGCAGCTGATGAAGGAAAGACTGTTAGCTGGAAGAATATCCGCATTTGTACTACAGATGTAGAACGTTACCAGACAGCTCAAAAAGCACCGGAAATCAATGTTATTCCTAATACAATTTCTCCGAACGAAGCCAAAGAAGGTTGGGCACTCCTTTGGGATGGCAAGACTTCCGAAGGCTGGAGAGGAGCCCGATTGAATTCTTTCCCGGAAAAGGGTTGGAAGATGGAAGACGGCATCCTGAAAGTAATGAAGAGCGGTGGTGCAGAATCTGCTAACGGTGGCGACATCGTAACAACTAAAAAGTACAAGAATTTCATTCTGAAAGTTGATTTTAAGATTACTGAAGGTGCTAATAGCGGTGTGAAGTATTTTGTTAGTCCTGATATGAATAAGGGAGCCGGTTCAGCTATCGGTTGTGAGTTTCAGATTCTTGATGATGACAAGCATCCGGATGCTAAGTTGGGCGTAAAAGGTAACCGTAAATTGGGTTCGCTTTACGATTTGATTCCTGCTCCGGCAAACAAACCTTTCAATAAGAAAGACTTTAATACGGCTATGATTGTTGTGAAAGGTGATCACGTAGAACATTGGTTGAATGGTGTGAAGCTCATTGAATACACACGTCAGAATGAAATGTGGGATGCATTGGTTGCTTATAGCAAGTATAAAAATTGGCCTAATTTCGGAAATCATGAGTCAGGAAATATCCTTTTGCAAGATCATGGAGATGAAGTCTGGTTTAAGAATATAAAGATCAAAGAATTATAATTAATATTATGTCTTCGAAAAGGGCAAGTTGCAACACTGTGGCTTGCCTTTTTCATTTTTCTCTTAAGAAACACAGATTTGAAAATGTCGAATGTAATTCAACATCTTTATAAGTTCTCATCTGTCCACGGTGGACTGCTTTATGCTTGGTTTCCATCGATGCATACACGCGTTGATATAGTGCTGTGTAGCAAGCAAGGTGAAGAGGCCTTGATGTTTGTGGTCGGTGCTGTCCATGAAATGCTATGCCGTTTGGAAAAGATGGCAAATTATTATGATGTAGAGAGTGAACTGGCATATTTGAACCGTGCAGCAGCCACGGAACCACAACCGGTCAGTAAGGAGCTTTATGATATGCTTGCTTTCTGTGTAGAATGTTATACTCGAACTGACGGATGTTTCGATGTCACTATTCATTCGGCTAATTATACACGTAATTCTATCTATAGTATTCAACTCTCACCTCAGGAACATACTCTCTTCTTTTTGCAACCTGGAGTGACTATCAATCTTTCCGGTTTTTTGAAAGGATATGCTTTGGAGAAGATACGGGAGCTACTTCAGCAATATGAAATAGAGAATGCATTGGTTAATATGGGGAATAGTTCTGTATTGGCTTTGGGGCATCATCCATTGGCTGATGGGTGGAAGGTTAACTTCGGACAAAGTGCTGTCACGCAAGCGAAAGAATGGCCGGAAATATTTCTTAAAAATGAATGTCTCACAACTTCGGGTAATGATTCGCATGAGCGGAAACATATTATCGATCCTCAGAGTGGAAAACTGGTAGAGGGGAAAAGGGAAGTAGCAGTTGTTACGGCTAACGGAGCTGTAGGTGAGGTGTTGTCGACTAGTTTATTCGTAGCTGATGCTCGTCAGCGTGAACTTTTGAAGGTAGAATTCTGCCCACGTTTGATTCTTGATCTTTAAAATCTTTCTTTGCTTTGATATATATGCTATTTCTATCATAGTATAAAAGACATGACAAACAAAAATGGTGGTATAAGAAGAGAAATGTATACTCCTGAAAAGTAAGAATTGCGTCAGAAAAAGTAATTATCCAGTCAAGGAGGCGTCCTAAGATGCAATTGACGTAATTATTCCATACGTTGAATCTTTTCTGTTATCCTGTGTGTTTTCGATTCTCTACTTTTGTATCACCATGAAAATATCAATTTTATGAAAACACATTTAATACTTTTCTTATTGTTTTTTATATGGACGTCTTGTGGAAATTCTACAAAGCCGTCTGCTCCTACATCAACAGATGATGATTTTGAGGTACTGGAAGAACGTTTGCCTATAGCAGACCCGTATGTACTCTTTTACGAGGATTGCTATTATGCATATGGAACAAATGTCCGGGGGTTCGAAGTTTATACTTCTACCGATTTAAAACATTGGCATCGGAACCGCAATTTAGCTTTGGCACCCGAAGATTCTTGGGGGAATAAAGGCTATTGGGCACCTGAAGTTTATTATGTAGAATCGTTGAAGAAGTTTTATATGTTCTATACAGTAAACGAACAGGTTTGTGTTGCTACTTCCGATTCGCCTGAAGGACCGTTTGTGCAGGATGTGAAGCAGCCTCTCTTTGGTAGTGAAAAGAATATTGACCCTTCTCTTTTTATAGATTCCGATGGTAAAGCATATCTCTATTTTGTCCGTTTTACGGGTGGAAACGTCATTTGGTGTGCAGAAATGAATTCTGATTTGAAAAGCTTGAAAGAGGAAACATTGACGAAGTGTATTGAAGCGCAGGATGAATGGGAACGTAAACAGGCTACTGTAGCTGAGGGACCTTCCATATTGAAGCAGAATGGAGTCTATTATTTGCTTTACTCAGCCAATCATTTTGAAAGTAAGGATTATGCTGTAGGCTATGCCACCTCGGATTCTCCTTTCGGACCTTGGGAGAAATATAGTGGAAATCCCATTCTCAGGAGAGATATGGATCAGACTGCGAGGTTGTCGGGTACTGGCCATGGTGCTCCTTTTATCTGCGAAGACGGAAGCTATAAATACATATTTCATGCTCATGCCAGTGAAGAGAAGGTACAACCTCGTTCTTCCTATATCAAGGATCTTACTCTCTCAGATAAGGGGATAGCATCAATTCATGGAACAGTTATCCGACCTGTAGTTGTGAAATAACTAATGAATAATTAAGATAAACTTTTGGATTTTATGAAACGATTGATGACGCTATTGCTGGGATTTGCTACCTTGGCGGGATGTACCTCACCCCAATCTGAGCAGCATGTGAAGAATGAATTGCGTGCGCCTGCCTATCCGTTGGCTACTATTGACCCTTATACGAGTGCATGGGCTTTTCAAGATAACTTGTATGATGGTGCAGTGAAACATTGGACCGGCAAGAGCTTTCCTCTGATTGGCGTAGCTAAAGTAGACGGACAAACTTACCGTTTCATGGGAGCGGAAGAACTCGAATTGAATTCTGTGGTTCCCAATTCGGAGCAGGAAGACTGGGTAGCGAAATATACAGTGGTACAACCGGCTGAAGGGTGGCAGAATATGGACTTTAATGATAGTCGATGGAAAGAAGGCAAAGCTGCTTTTGGAACCATGGAAAATGAGCATACTGCCAAGACGCAATGGAGTGAAAAGTATATTTGGGTACGCAGAACTATAGATCTTCAGGAAGATTTGGCTGGTAGGAGTGTATACCTTGATTATTCACACGATGATGACGTAATTATTTATATCAATGGTGTCAAAGTGGTGGATACAGGTAATGCTTGTAAGAAGCATGCCCAGGTGAAACTTTCGGATGAAGTGGCCGCTTCTTTGAAAAAGGGAAAGAATCTGATAGCTGCGTATTGCTACAATCGTGTGGGAAATGCCTTGCTGGACTTTGGACTATTGGTTGAACAGGAAAACTATCATTGTTTTGAACAGACTGCAGAACAAACTTCGGTAGATGTACAAGCTATGCAAACCTATTATACATTTATTTGTGGGCCAGTTGATCTGAAACTGACTTTTACAGCTCCTTTGTTTATGGATAATCTGGATTTAATGACTCGTCCGGTTAATTATCTCTCGTATGAAGTTGTTTCCAGAGATGGTAAAAAGCATCAGGTGGATTTGTATTTCGAGGCCTCTCCGCAATGGGCGGTTGATGTACCTCATCAGAAATCTATAGCTGGTAGTTTTGAAGAAGGCGATTTGCTGCTTTTACGTACCGGAAGCCAGAGTCAGGAGATTCTGAAAAAGAGAGGGGATGATGTCCGGATTGACTGGGGCTATTTTTATTTAGCTGGTAAAAAGGATAATGCGACTTATGGTATCGGCGATGGCAAGACTCTACGTAAGAGCTTTTTGGAGAATAAATTAGATGCACCGGCTACTGATGGTTATGATAAATTAGCCTTGGTATGTTCGTTAGGTGAAACAAAGAATGCTGATGGTTATCTGATGCTGGGATATGATGATATTTACTCCATCCAATATTTTGGTGACAATTTGCGTCCTTATTGGAATCGCTCAGGGAAAGAAACTATTGTATCTCAGTTCCAGAAAGCTGCGGTTGACTATCAGAAACTGATGAAGGATTGTGCTGCTTTTGATAAGAAATTGATGGAGGAAGCTACTGCAGTGGGCGGTCGTAAGTATGCTGAACTTTGTGTATTAGCTTATCGCCAATCTATAGCTGCCCATAAACTTGTAGAAGCTCCGAACGGTGAATTATTGTTCCTTTCTAAGGAGAACTTCAGTAACGGTTCTATTGGAACTGTTGATATTACATATCCTTCGTCTCCTTTATATTTACTTTATAATCCGGAATTGGCCAAAGGGTTGCTTAATCATATTTTCTACTACAGTGAAAGTGGTAAATGGACAAAACCGTTTGCTGCCCATGACGTAGGTACTTATCCGTTGGCTAACGGACAGACATACGGTGGCGATATGCCTCTGGAAGAGAGTGGTAATATGTTGTTGGTGACTGCTGCCATTGCTGCCATAGAAGGAAATGCAGACTATGCAAACCGTCACTGGGCTACATTGACCACCTGGACTGATTATCTGGTAGAATATGGTCAAGATCCGGGAAACCAACTCTGTACAGATGATTTTGCAGGACACTTTGCTCACAATGCGAATCTTTCTATAAAAGCTATATTGGGTATTGCTGCTTATGGTTATTTGGCCAATATGCTGGGAAAGACTGAAGTCGCTGAGAAATATACAAATAAAGCAAAAGAAATGGCTGCCCAATGGGTAGAGATGGCCGATGATGGCGACCACTACCGTTTGACATTTGATAAGGCAGGCACTTGGAGTCAGAAGTATAATTTGGTATGGGATAAATTGATGAATTGGCAGATATTCCCGGAAAAAGTAGCTGAAACGGAAATTGCATACTATCTGACCAAGCAAAATCGCTATGGTTTGCCACTTGACAGTCGTGAAACATATACCAAGACTGACTGGATTATCTGGACAGCCACTATGGCTAAGGATAAGACTACTTTTGAAAGTTTTGTTGATCCGGTTTATAGCTTTATGAATGAGACTGTTGACCGCATTCCAATGTCTGATTGGGTCTTTACAGACAGTCCGAAACAACGAGGCTTCCAAGCCCGTTCGGTGGTAGGCGGATATTTCATTAAGATGCTTGAAGAGAAACTGCATACTAAATAGTATGCAGTTTTATCAAAAGTTTCGCTATTTAGAAAATAGATATTATAGTCTTGTCGAGAAATGTCTGTATGGGCATATTTTGGTTTTATAATTGCATTTCTTGAAAAGATCGTTCTATTGTTTTTTCTTATAAAGAGATAATTTTGCTTCGTGAAAACAGAAATTTCGTTTAATGTTAAATCTAATAATAAGCCTATGGTATAAAGAGAGACAATTTTTGATTAATCTAATTTGCTAGCTAAAAATTTGCTTGCAATACACTGTATTAATAAAAAATACGGAATATTCATCTTCCGTAGTATTTCTAATCTAATATCTATAAAACATGTCTAAGAAAATCTTATTTTTATTTTTTTGCGTGTTTGCACTTGCAGCACATTCTCAGAATGTTGTAATAAAAGGTTCTGTAACGGATGTTAATAAGGAACCTTTGTTGGGTGTGAATATTAAGGTAAAGGGAACTTCTACAGGTACCATTACCGATATCGATGGTAACTTTTCAATAAATGGACCAAAGGGTGCTACACTTGTAATTTCTTATATTGGTATGGTGACCCAAGAAGTGGAGTATAAAGGACAACCTCTGAATGTTGTATTGAAAGACGATTCTCAGGCTCTGGAGGAAGTGGTAGTTGTAGGTTATGGTTCGATGCGTAAGAAAGACCTTACGGGTTCTGTAGTACAAGTACGTCCGGACAAGATAGCTAATGATAATCCCAAGACAGTACAAGATGTCTTACGTGGTACACCAGGTTTGACGGTAGGATATGGTGAAAGTGATGCCGGTGCTAAAGGTGGTGGCTCAATGAAGATCCGTGGTCAGCGTTCAGTTTATACCGATGGTGGGCACAATGACCCGTTGCTTATTCTTGATGGAATGTTCTTTTATGGTGAGCTTTCTGAAATTAATCCGGATGACATAGCACAGATTGACGTGTTGAAGGATGCTTCTGCTGCTGCTGTTTATGGTGCACGCGCTGCGAATGGTGTTATCATTATTTCTACCAAAAAGGGTAAGCAGGGTAAACCGACAATCAATTTTACAGCTAGCATCGGATTGACTCAAAAAGCTGCTTATCGCGACAGGTGGCAGAGTCCGGAAGCATATCTGCAACATTATGTAGACTGGAAAGAAAAAAATACGTATGGTGTAAATGCTGAAACCGGTGAATATGCCGCTTACTCAAGACCGGGTAATGAATATACTTCAAAACCGGGTTACTTCCGCAATCCTAATAACCTTGACGATGTGTCTTTGGAAGCATGGAGAGGTTATACTACCAATGATGAAGGGGAATCAGACCTGAGTATTTGGGCAAGACGTTTGGGATTTAGACCTAATACAGCTTTGATGGATAATCTTTTGTCCGGTAAGGTAATGGACTGGCAGGACAAAGCATTCCGTCTGGGATTCAACCAAGATTATAATGCTAGTATCAGTGGTGCAGGTGAGAAGATTGACTATTATATGTCATTAGGTTACTTGCGTAATGAAGGTGCTTTTGTAGATGATACTTATCGTGCTATTCGTGGTAATTTCAAATTGAATGCAAAAGTGACTGATTGGTTTGAAATAGGTGCTAACATCAATTTCCAGGATCGTTCAGATGGTGAAATTGGTATGAATAAAGGTGGTTTCATGGAAAATAGTCCATACGCAGTATTTAAGGATGATGAAGGTAATTATGTACAAGACCCTTTGATGTTCCAGTATGACCGTAACAATCTGACAAACTGGTATTACGAAAAACAGTTTTTGGAATTGCAAAAAGGATATACTACATTCAATACGATTTTTAATGCGAAATTGAAATTACCGTTTGGTATTACTTATACATTCAATGCTGCTCCGCGTCTTCAGTATTTCCATGACCGTTACTTCATGTCTGCTGAACGGCCGAATTCTAAACCAACTGACCGTGGAGTGAATCGTGAACAAGCTAAACGTTTCGACTGGTCTTTGAATAATACCATTACTTGGGATCATACTTTTGCCGATAAACATCATGTTATTTTGACACTGGCACAAGAAGCTGAAGAACGTCAGTATTGGTCAGACCGTATTGAAGCCCGTAACATTTTGCCATCTGATGTACTTGGATTCCACAATACACAAAATGGTGATAAGTCAGCAAGTTCGTTTAGAAGTGATGACTCACATCAGACTGCTGATGGTTTAATGGGGCGTGTGTTCTATTCTTATGATGATCGTTATATGGCTACTTTCACTATGCGTCGCGATGGTTATTCGGCTTTCGGTTCTTCTAATCCTTACGCTTACTTCCCCTCCGGTGGTTTGGCATGGACTTTCTCTAATGAAAAGTTTTTCCAGCCGTACACTCACATCATGAGTACTGGTAAATTGCGTGTATCTTTCGGTAAGAATGGTAACCGTTCGCTGGCTAATCCTTATGAAGCTCTTGCTAACCTCTATCCGGGTGGTGGAAAGATGCAGGGCTATATTACATCTTCTGGCGATTTATACTTGATGCGTTACTTAATGGCTCAACGCATGGAGAATCCGGGGCTACAGTGGGAGAAGACACAGTCTTGGAATTTTGCCTTAGACTTTGGTTTCTTGAATGATCGTATAACCGGTACATTGGAATATTACCGTATGAGTACCAAAGATATGATTATGGGACAGCGCTTGCCTAACTTTACAGGTTTTGAAAGTATCACGACCAATTTGGGACAAGTTGATAACAATGGTTTGGAAATTGCTTTGAACACGTTGAATATTGATAATAAGAATTTCCAATGGAGCACAACATTTAGCCTCTCATACAATAAGAACCGTATTAAACATCTATATGGTGATTATGAAGATATATTGGACGCTTCAGGCAATGTGATTGGTAAAAAAGAAGCTGATTACGTGGGTAATGGCTGGTTTATTGACAGACCTATCAGTGCCATTTGGGACTATAAAGTGACCGGTATTTGGCAGAAAGATGAAGTAGAGGAAGCAAAAATATATGGTCAGGTTCCGGGTGATCCAAAGGTATGGAACAATCCGGCTAACGATGAATATGATGCTGATGGAAATCTGAAGAAGGTTATTTATAACAATGATGATAAAGTATTCCAAGGACAAACGGCGGCTCCCGTAACTTGGGCATTACGTAATGACTTTACTTTGTGGAAAGATTTGACATTATCTATCAATATTTACTCTCGTATGGGTCATAAGAGTTTGGAAAGTATGTATCTGAACAATGACGACGATGGTGGTGGTATGACTTACCGTTTAGTGAATAAAGAAGCTAAAGAGTATTGGACAGTAGATAATCCAAGCAATAAATATGCGCGTATTGAAGCACAAGGTCCTGAAGGCGCCAGAGGAGCCCGCAGACTTTATAACCGTTCTTTTGTCCGTTTAGAAAATATTTCAATAGGCTATACATTGCCCAGACAATGGACAAAAAGAGTAGATATTGAACGTGCTAAGGTATATGCTACAGTTCGGAATGCTGCTGTATGGGGCTCTAAGGACTGGGAATATTATGGTGACCCGGAAACAGGCAATTATGCTTCTCGTATTTGGACACTGGGACTTAACTTAACATTCTAAATCTTTTAACTCAAGAATAAATATGAAAAACTATATTCAAAAATTTATTTGCAAGGGATTTATCCTGATGGCCGGAGCTTCAATGGTGCTGACCGGTTGTAAAGAAAGCTTTTTGGAACCTGATCCGCAAACCATGTTCAAACCTAGTGAAGTGTTTACTACAGAAGATGGTATTAGGTCTGTATTGGCTATCTGCGATCGTCAGTTGAAGAGAAACTATGTGAGCGAAGATTCTCGTGAGATGATGGCGTTGGCTACAGAATACACTTTCTCTGATTTGATGATGCCTGCTGCAACTGATAAATCGGGATTCCTTGATAATGTAGATAATATGTTGCGTTACAATAGCGACCAGACTACAGAAAAAAACTTAGGTCGTACAAACAGCATCTATTTCTTTTGGCGACAAGGGTATGAAGGTGTTCGAAATGCCAATACAATACTTTCATTTATAGATGGTGTCCCTATGGATGAGACGTTAAAGAAAGAATATATTGGTCGTGCCTATTTCCATCGTGCTTATCGATATTATGCATTGGTATTCCAGTATGGGCATGTGCCTTTACTTACTAAATTGACATCATCTCCTAAATTGAGTTACCATTCTACTCACAGGGATGCAATTCTGGAGAAGATGACGCTTGATATGGAGTTTGCCGTTCAGTGGGTACCCGAACAAAAGGATATGCAACACGTCGGTATGGTGAATAAGGGGGCCTGCCGCATGTTACTTTCCAAGCTCTATTTAGCCCTTGGCCGATATGAAGACGCAAAGAAACAGCTGGATATTCTGATTGACCAGTCCGGTTATTCATTGATGACAAATAACTTCGGTACCTTCTTTGAAGGTGGTGAACCAGCCTCTTGGCCTATTACACGCAACGTGATTTGGGATTTGCACCGTCCGGAGAACAAACTGATTAGCGCTAACAAGGAAGTTATTATGGGTATGCCTAATCGTGGAGCGGCGGCTGAATCGTTTATTCCGATGCTAAGTATGCGTATCATGTATCCTTTCTTCTTTGATGGTAGAATCAAGATGCCCGACGGTAAACAGGCGTTGTACAACCTTGACCGTACTAACAGCAAATACCGTGTGGAATATGACTATATGCGTGGGCTAGGACGTGGTATTGCAACTTTCCGTACCAGTACTTTCTATCAGGATGGATTGTGGGCTGTAAATGGCAAGATGGATGAAACGGATTTGCGCCATAGTGCAGAAACCGGAAACTGGATGCACATGGAAAATTTGCGTTGTAACAATGTAGACTCCGAATTTTATGGACAGAACATTATGCTTCATTCCGACAGAGATTTTTGGGGTGTAAAAGACGGAGAACCTGTGCTGATTACCGCAAAGGGACAATTGTTGTGTTCCGATACAATTCGACGCTGGTTTGATGTGCCTCATTACATTTTCTGTCTGGATGATGTGGTCAACCAAAATTTGATTAAAAATAATGGTCTTGAAGGAGCTACTGAGGGTAGTGTTGCCGATTGGTATCTCTATCGTTTGGCAGAAGCATACTTACTTCGTGCTGAAGCTAAATTCTACATTAATCCGAGTGATCCGACTATCAAGGATGACCTGAATATCATCAGAAAACGTGCACAATGTTCTGAACTCTATACCGGCAATGTGACTATCGGTGATATCATGGACGAACGTGCACGTGAGCTTTTCTATGAAGAGTGGCGTAATGTAGAGTTGACTCGTGTATCTCTCTGTCTGGCTCGCAGTGGAAGACCTGATGAATGGGGCAATACCTATAATGTGGAAACTTTTGACAAACAAACCGGTACAGATCTGGAAGGTGGTAGTTATTGGTATCAACGTTGTGTACGCAAAGGCATGTACAATAAGGGTGTAACGATTCATGTTGATGCCACTAAGACAGACATTAATTTCATTATGGGTAAGCATAATATTTATTGGCCGATTCCTTATAATGCTATCGAGGCTAATAAAAATGCCAAGCTGTGGCAGAATGTAGGTTATACAGAATACGACCCTGCTACTCCTATATGGAATACTTGGGAAGAAGCCGTAGCTGATGAAGATAAAATTTAATCAGTCACTTTCGCTATAGTGCAGAAAGAATATTGGAGGTATATAGATCGGCAAAGTCAGAATGGTGAATCGCTGTGAGAAATATACCTCCATTTTCTTTTTATCATAAATATTTGTTCTGATGAAAAAGTTCTTTATAATATCGGCATTATGTTGCCTGACGGCATGTTCTTCATCATCGTCAAAAGCGGAAGATGATCCGGTAGATCAACCGAAGAATGTATATTATAATCCGGTTATAAACTATAGTTTGCCTGATCCTTCTGTTATCAAAGGAGAGGATGGCTATTTTTACTTATATGCTACCGAAAATATTCGTAATCTGCCTATTCATCGTTCCAAAAATTTAGTAGATTGGGAATATGTAGGTACGGCTTTTACAAATGATACTCGCCCGGACTTTGAACCAAAAGGAGGATTATGGGCGCCTGATATTAATAAAATAGGCGATAAATACGTGCTTTATTACTCCATGTCCGTTTGGGGAGGCGAGTGGACCTGTGGCATCGGATGTGCTACTGCCGATAAGCCCGAAGGCCCTTTTAAGGATCATGGAAAAATGTTTCGTAGCAATGAAATCAATGTGCAGAATTCTATTGATCCTTTCTATATAGAGGAAGGAGGACAAAAATATCTGTTTTGGGGCAGTTTCCGGGGCATTTATGCTATCGAACTATCAGATGATGGACTTTCCCTTAAAGAAGGTGCTACACCCCAAAAAGTGGCAGGAACTGCCTATGAAGGCACTTATATTCATAAGAAGGATGGTTATTACTACTTTTTTGCTTCAATAGGTACTTGCTGTGAAGGATTGAACAGCACATATACAACAGTAGTAGGACGTTCAGAAAATCTTTTCGGCCCTTATGTTGATAAAAAGGGCGGGAATATGCTCGACAATAAACATGAAATCCTGATTCATAAGAATAGTGCTTTTGTAGGCACCGGCCATAATTCTGAGATTGTGACGGATAATGCCGGTAATGATTGGTTTTTCTATCATGCGGTAAGCGTAAAAAATCCCGAAGGACGTATGTTGCTGATGGATAAGATTGAGTGGAAAGATGGATGGCCATCTGTAAAGGGTACTTCTCCATCAATAGAGGCAGAAAAACCTGTATTCTAACAACTATAAAACAAATGCGATTATGAGACTAAAGAGATTGTTTTTTGGAGTAATGCTTTTAGCGGGCATTACAAATGTAGGGGCTATGGAGCATTCTCTGGGAGATGTTTCGACCTCTATTTCTTTAAAAGTTCCGGGTAATGACGCCCAACACTATTCACTGACACTTCAGAAGCAGCAGGACGGTGTGTATACCTGCCACTCTTCCGAGCAGTTGCCATTGGTTATTACCCGCCAGGTAGTTGATAAAGATGGCAAGCAGCGTATTAACGTTGTCATCAAGGCCTTGGATACTGTTTATTTCAATTATGGCGAGCAAATAAACACCGGATACCGTCATTCCGATTGCCAGTTCTATATGCCCGGTTTCTGGTACCGCCAGAATCTTCGTTCTCCCGAAAAAGCTCCTTCTTTCCATACTTCGGATAGTTGGCTGGTACGCGAAGACCGTCTGAGTACTCCTCTGACTGCCGCCTTCAATTCAAGTAAAGGCAAGTCCATGTCAGTCATCCGTATTGACAAGTTTGACAAGGAGGCTTTGGCTACTCACAAAGAAGGCGAGGTCATTGTCTCCGGTGAGACTTCCATCGGCTATACCGGCTTCGAGAACATAGGTGGCATGACTGTCCTTTCCTATGGTTTCCCTTATAAGGAAGCTCCCAAGACTTATATCCGTAAACTGACTCTTGCCCCTTCGGTTGAGGCTTTCCAGCTGCTTCGCAAGGGTGATAGCATAACTCTGACCTGGGAACTGTCCGAGACTGATGCTTCCGACTTCTCTGAGTGCGTACAACGTACCTGGGAGTACTGCTATGACACGAACCGTCCCCAACCGGTCAATACCCCTTATACGGTGGACCGTATGAAAGATGTACTGAGCAACTTCTTTGTAGAGAGTTATGTGAATACTACTCCTACCCATTACTATTCGGGCGTTGAGCTGAAGACAGCCACTTGTGCCAGTACTGATGTTGCCGAAGTCGGCTTTGTGGGCCGTACATTGCTAAATGCCTTCAATGCATTGGAATACGGTTTCCAACAGAACCGTCCTGAACTTGTGAACAGTGCTAACAGTATCTTTGATACTTATCTTTCAAACGGTTTCTCTCCTGCCGGTTTTTTCAATGAGGTTGTCCATTATAACCGTGACTTTAAAGAGTCTAATCTCAGTATCCGCCGCCAATCGGAAGGTGTGTATGCCATTCTTAATTATCTGGCTTACGAGAAGCAATACAAGCGTAAACATCCCGAATGGGAGAACCGTCTGAAGGTAATTCTGGACAGTTTCCTCCGTCTTCAGAATGCCGACGGTAGCTTCCCCCGCAAGTTCAAGGATGATTTCTCTATCGTAGACGGTACCGGTGGCAGTACTCCTTCGGCTACTTTGCCTTTGGTAATGGCCTACAAGTATTTCAAGGACAAACGTTACCTGGAGAGTGCCAAGCGTACTGTAAATTATCTGGAAAATGAGCTTATCTCTAAATCCGATTATTTCTCTTCCACTTTGGATGCTAATTGTGAGGATAAGGAAGCTTCCCTTTATGCTGCTACTGCCACTTATTACCTTGCTCTGGTTACTAAAGGTGCGGAGCGTGCTCATTATGCCGAACTTTGCAGGAAGGCCGCTTATTTCGCCTTATCCTGGTATTATACCTGGGATGTTCCCTTTGCCGAAGGTCAGATGTTGGGTGATATCGGTCTGAAGACCCGTGGCTGGGGTAATGTGTCTGTTGAGAATAACCATATTGATGTGTTTATCTTTGAGTTTGCTGATGTGTTACATTGGCTTTCCAAGGAGTTCAATGAGGCTCGTTTCTCAGACTTTGCTGAGGTTATTTCCACTTCCATGCGTCAATTGCTTCCCTATGAGGGTCATATGTGTGGTGTTTCCAAAGTAGGTTATTACCCTGAGGTTGTCCAACACACGAACTGGGATTACGGTCGTAATGGTAAGGGATATTACAATGATATCTTTGCTCCGGGCTGGACGGTTGCTTCGCTGTGGGAACTATTTTCACCAGGACGTGCAGAACAATTTTTCTCTAAAAAATAAAGCATAAACATTATAAGCGAGTATGAATAAAATTATGATTATTTTAGCAGGATTTGTGCTATTAGCATCAGCCTGTACAAGTAAGCAGGTCACTGAAAAGACTGCTTCAGGGTTGAATCCGGCTGATTTCCGTATGGAAGTGGATGGTAAACAGACAGACCTGTTTGTACTAAAGAATAAAAATGGTATGGAAGTTTGTATTACAAACTTTGGTGGACGTATTGTATCAGTAATGGTACCGGATAAAGATGGAGTTATGCGTGATGTTGTATTAGGACTCGATTCTATTCAAGACTACGTGAAACTTCCTACGAATTTTGGTGCTACCATCGGACGTTATGGTAATCGCATTAACCAGGGTAAGATTACCATAGACGGTGTAGAATATCAATTGCCACGGAATAACTATGGCCACTGCCTACATGGTGGTTCTAAAGGCTTTGACTTCCGGGTTTTCAATGCACATCAGCTGAGTGATCAGGTTTTGGAATTGAGCTATTTATCAAAAGATGGGGAAGAGGGATTTCCGGGTAATTTGACCTGTAAGGTCACTTTCTCACTGACAGATGATAATGCCATCGATATTCGTTATAGTGCCGAAACGGATCGTACTACGGTTGTTAATCTGACTAATCATTCATATTTCAACCTGGATGGTGATCCTTCCAAAGACAACTCGGATTATCTACTGACCATTAATGCTGATGCATATACTCCTGTGGACAGTACTTTTATGACTACCGGTGAGATTGCTCCTGTAGAAAATACAGACATGGATTTCCGTCAACCTACGGCCATCGGAGCACGCATTAATAATGATTTTATTCAATTGAAGTATGGTAAAGGTTACGATCATAACTGGGTACTCAATACAAAAGGGGATATTTCTCAGAAATGTGCTACTCTCGAATCTCCTAAAACTGGTATCGTACTTGATGTTTACACGAACGAACCGGGAATTCAGATTTATGCCGGCAACTTCCTTGATGGTACGGTAAAGGGAAAGAAAGGCATCGTATATGGTCATCGTGCTTCCGTTTGTTTGGAAACTCAGAAATATCCCGATACTCCTAATAAACCGGAATGGCCGTCAGCATTATTGAAACCGGGAGAGAAATATGATAGCCATTGCATATATAAATTTTCCGTAAGAAAATGATAAGACAACTGAGCAAATTAATTATTCATTTAAAGACTATAAGAATTATGAAGAGAGATTATCGTTTCATTTATCTATTTGTTGTGGCTGTATTTGTAATGACAAGTACCATCACCGCACAAGATTATTTCAGTAATTTCCCTGTAAGAGCAAATCCAAAAATCGTAGGGAAAAAGGTAAGTAGCCGCCTGATGGAGACCAAACACCAACTTTATGGAGACAGAGGTATACATTATGCTGAAGTCTGCACCTGGTATGGAGCGCTCCGGTTCGCCGAAATGACGAATGACAAGGAACTTACCAAGAAACTGAGAGAGCGTTTTGAGCTGTTGTTCCATCTGGAGAAAGACTTGCTTCCTCCTCCGATTCATGTAGACCAGAATATGTTCGGTTGTCTGCCTCTGAAACTGTATCGCATGACGAAGGACGAGCGCTATAAAGAACTGGGATTACCGTATGCCGATACGCAGTGGATTCTTCCTGAGAAGGCAAACGATGAAGAACGTAAATGGCATAAGAAAGGATATTCCTGGCAGACCCGCCTTTGGATTGATGATATGTATATGATTACCATTGTGCAAGCCGAAGCCTATCACGTAACGGGAGATAAAAAATACATCAACCGCGCTGCCAAGGAAATGGTGCTTTATCTGGATGAGATTCAGCGTGAGAACGGTCTCTTTTATCATGCGCCCGATGTGCCCTTCTATTGGGGACGTGGCGATGGCTGGATGGCTGTTGGTATGACGGAATTGCTTTTCAACCTTCCTGAAAACGATCCTAACCGTCAACGCATCCTCAAAGGATATCGCTTGATGATGGAGAACCTGAAGAAATATGTGAATGAAGATGGACTCTGGAACCAGTTGATTGACGAAAAGGACTGCTGGACGGAAACTTCCGGTTCGGCAATGTTTACGTATGCCATGATTTTGGGTGTGAAGAACGGATGGCTGGACAAGGATGAATATGGACCGATTGCCCGCCGTGCATGGTTGGGACTTTGCAACTATCTTGATGATAACAATGACTTGATGGAAGTTTGCATCGGTACAGGCAAGAAGAACAGCCACCAGTATTATCTGGATCGTCCCCGCATTACAGGTGATTATCATGGGCAAGCTCCCATTATTTGGTGTGCTTATGCGTTGCTGAGCGAATAAAATATTCTATTCTTCATAGTTGGCTGAAAAAGCCACTTTAATTTATATACTTCATAATCTCTTTATTGGGATTATGAAGTATATGTGTTATTTTACCTGGGTACTAATAAAAGACTTATTTTCGCATACGTTTAAAGTGATGTGAAAGAGGAAATTATTCGTTTGTGGAACTTATACTTAAAATAGATAGTTATGGATTTAAGAAAGTATCTCTTTTCAGGAGTTATTCTCCAGGGGGTAGGCTTGTCCTTGTACGCTCAGACAGGTAAGCCCAATATTGTGGTGATAATGACAGATCAGCAGCGCGCGGATTTGTGTGGGCGTGAAGGTTTTCCGATGGAAATCACTCCGTACGTCGATGAATTGGCGCACCAAAATGCCTGGTTTGATAAAGCGTATACGGTTATGCCTGCCAGCAGTCCAGCACGTTGTTCTATGTTTACAGGCCGTTTTCCCAGTGCTACTCATGTGCGTACGAATCACAATGTACGTGATGTACACTATGCAAAAGATTTGGTAACTGTTTTGAAGGAGAACCATTATAAGACTGCTTTAGTGGGTAAGAATCATGGCTATTTGAGTTCGAAAGATATGGATTTCTGGTCTGAATATTCTCACTGGGGAAAGAATAAGCCGGTGACGGAGGGAGAACGTGCCGTTTCCGAATTCTTTAAAGAGTCTGTCGGACAGTGTCTGGAACCTTCGCCTATACCTGTCAAGGACCAACAGCCCGCAAGAATAGTGGATGAAGCTATAGAATGGATCGACAGCCAGAAGGATAATCCGTTCTTTGTCTGGGTTTCATTTCCCGAACCACATAATCCCTATCAAGTCTGTGAACCTTATTACTCGATGTTTGCACCGGATAAGCTTCCGCCAGTGAAGACTTCACGTCAGGATGCATTGAGGAAAGGGGAGAAGTACCAGATACTGGCAGAACTGGAAGATGCTTCTTGTCCTGATCTAGAGAAAGATATACCTCGATTAAGGGGAAATTATATGGGAATGATTCGCCTTATAGATGATCAGATAAAGCGACTGATTGAGGACTTGAAAGAAAAAGGACTTTTTGAGAAAACAATCATTGTAGTTCTGTCTGACCATGGTGATTATTGCGGTGAATACGGCTTAATTCGCAAAGGAGCAGGCTTGTCCGAGTCCCTGACCCGTATACCAATGGTTTGGGCCGGTTATCAGATAAAGAAACAGGCTAAAGCGATAGATGCGCATGTTTCATTGGCAGATCTTTTCCCTACTTTTTGTACGGTGATAGGTGATTCTATACCTGTAGGTGTGCAGGGACGGAGTTTGTGGCCGATGCTGACAGGTAAGAAATACCCGAAAGAGGAGTTTTCAAGTATAGTTGTGCAGTTGGGCTTCGGTGGTGAGGATGTGCCTTTGGATGATAAACTGACTTTTGAGCAGGAAGGTGCGCTGGGACATGATAAAGTGGCTCGTTTTGACGAACTGAATACCTGGACTCAGAGCGGAACTTCCCGAATGGTGCGTATGGGCGACTGGAAACTGGTCATGAACAGTTATGGAAGGGGAGAACTGTATAATCTGAAGAAAGACCCGTATGAAATTAATAACCTGTTTGGAAACTCAAAGTTTGTAAATAAGCAGAATGAGTTGTTGACAAAACTGGTGGCTTGGGAATTGCGTTTGCAGGATCCATTGCCACTGCCCCGACATCGTTATCATTTCAAACGGAATCCTTATAATTATCATTTTTCCGAGTGATTCATGACTGCACGGTTATGAATTAAGCCGACTATTTTCTTCTATTATAGCAATAACTCTTACAGGCATCTTTTATTTCACCGCCTGCCTATTGGGATATAGCTTACTAGGCACTTTTTATTCGTTCTACTATAGTATACTTTACGTTTTACTATAGTGGTTCGTAAAGAACGCTATAGTTATCCTTGCGAATCACTATAGTGGAACGAATAAAAAATAGGCAATGAAGAGGGTCTTATTGGGCAATGAAAGAAGTTCAAACAGCATTGTGGCAGAGAACCTACTTCGATGAAATGGGCTATTTTCATCGAAGTCTTTTCATAAACGACGGTTTCCTACATTTTTTAAAGTATTAAAGAGACGAATTTTTTATTTATTGAAGTATTTCTGCTATCGTTTGTCATCAGATTGAGCTATATTTGACGTGCGAATCTATCAAAAAACACAAAAATGAGGAAGAGAATAATAGCCCTTATTAGTTTTCTTTGCTATATCGTTTGTTGGACACAAGCAGCAGACGAACATTACTATTTCAAAAATCTTAGCATTAAGGATGGATTATCCCAAACTACAGTCAATGCGATCATGCAGGATAAAAAGGGATTTATGTGGTTCGGTACTAAGGGGGGACTGAGTAGATATGACGGTATGTCGTTCCGGAACTTCAAGCGTGATATGAACGACAATCATAGTTTGGGGAACAATTTCGTAACTTGTCTTTATGAAGATAATAAAGGGAATATCTGGGTTGGTACGGATGCCGGAGTGTATATTTATTATCCTGCCCGCGAGATCTTTGTTCCTTTTAACTTGCAAAGTAAGGAAAACACCCAAATCGACCGGACTGTTTCTGCAATTTCGGGAGATAAGGAAGGACGGGTTTGGATAGCTGTTGAAACACAAGGGCTATTTTGCTATGAGCCGCAAAAAGAACAGCTTCACAACTATACATTAAACAGCTTCTCAGCCAATGTTCAGAGTGTAACTTCTGATAATAGCGGGACTATTTGGGTTGGATTCTATGGCAGTGGCTTGTTCTATTCTAAAGATAATTTAAAAACACTTCATCCTTATCTTTCCCCGAAGGATGGTGAAGAAATTTTTAAAGATGACGTCATCATGAAGATTGTGCCGGGAGCCTATAATTGTATCTATATCAGTTCCATAAGAAAAGGGGTTCAGGAATTGAACCTTACTTCCGGTAATTTACGGAGTTTACTGTTGATGGATGAAACCGGTGAAATGGTATATAGCCGGGATTTGCTCGTCAACTCGGATAATGAATTGTGGATTGGTACAGAATCGGGAGTCTATATTTATAATCTTCGCACAGATAAGTATGTGCACTTGTATAGTTCTAAAGATGATCCTTATTCTTTGTCTGATAATGCTGTTTATTCGCTATGTGAGGATAGGGAAGGTGGTATCTGGGTAGGCTCATATTTTGGAGGAGTAGACTATTATCCAAAGTCTTACACCTATTTTGAGAAGTATTATCCGAAAGATGGGGATAATAATTTGCATGGTAAGCGGGTACGTGAGTTCTGCGAGGACAATAAAGGGATATTATGGATTGGTACTGAGGATGGCGGTTTGAATCGTTTTGATCCGAAGACAAAAACATTTTCTTTCTTTGCACCCAGTTTCGGATTTACCAATATTCATGGCTTATGTATGGTCGGTGATAAGTTGTGGGTTGGCACATTTTCTAAAGGATTGAAAATCGTAGATACCAATACCGGGAATATCTTGAAAACTTATCAGAAAAACGATTCTCCCCGTTCATTGATAGACAATAGTATCTTTGCTATTTGCAGAACAACAACAGGAGATATTTATCTGGGAACTATGTTCGGACTGTTGAGGTATAATGAACAGACAGATGATTTTGACAGAATAGAGGAGTTGGCCGGTAGGTTTGTATATGATATAAAAGAGGATTCGGGTGGTAATTTATGGTTGGCGACCTATGTGAACGGTGCTTATTGCTACAATGTTAGTGAAAAGAAATGGAAAAACTATGTACATAATGAAAGTAATAAAGAGAGTCTTCCTTATGACAAAGTTTTGAGTATTTTTGAAGATTCACATCGGCAAATCTGGTTGACTACACAAGGGGGAGGATTCTGCTTGTTCCATCCCGAAACGGAGACCTTTACCAGCTATAATTCATCCAATGGCCTGCCCAATGATGTGGTTTATCAAATTGTAGAGGATGCAGAAGGACTATTCTGGCTGACAACGAATAGCGGGTTAGTACGCTTTAATCCCGAAACAAAACAGGTAAAGGGTTATACAACGGCCAATGGCTTGCTTGGTGATCAATTTAACTACCGTTCCAGTTATAAGGATGAAACGGGCGCTATTTATCTGGGTAGTATTGATGGTTTTGTAGTATTTAATCCTAAAACATTTACTGAGAATAAAAGTTTGCCACCGGTAGTGATTACAGATTTCATGCTGTTCAATAAAGAAGTCCGTGCAGATGAAGAAAATACTCCTCTTGAAAAGAGCATTACTTTCTCGGATAGTATCACTCTTCAGGCTAATCAAAACTCATTTTCTTTTCGTATTGCAGCTCTTGGATATCAGGTGCCGAAAATGAATAAGCTGATGTATAGATTGGATGGCTTTGATAAAGACTGGATTACTGTGGGCGAAAGCCCTATTGTCACTTATTCCAATTTGTGGCATGGTGATTATGTGTTCCGTGTGAAAGCGTCTAATAGTGATGGTATTTGGAGGCCTGAAGAACATTTGCTATATATTCATATTCTTCCTCCTTTTTATCTTTCGTTCTGGGCATATTGCATTTATATATTGTTGTTTATTGTCGGTTCTGTATATGCCTTTTGGTATTTCAAGCAGCGCAGCAGCAGACTGCATCGCCGTCAACTTGAGAAGTTTGAGCAGGAAAAAGAACGCGAGATTTATAACGCTAAAATAGATTTCTTTACCAATGTGGCACATGAAATTCGGACTCCGCTAACGTTGATTAAAGGGCCTTTGGAGAATATTCTTTTGAAAAAGCATTTGGATCCGGAGACTCACGAGGATCTGAATATTATGCAACATAATACGGAAAGATTACTGAACCTTACAAATCAGCTTCTGGACTTCAGGAAAGTAGAGAGTCAGGGTTATAGCTTGAACTTTACTAAATGTGATATTACCAATATCCTGGAAGAAACTTATATGCGTTTTAGTTCTCTTTCACGTCAGAAAGGTCTTGACTTTAATCTGGAGTTGCCCGAAGAAAATTTCTGCGCCCATGTGAATCGTGAAGCATTTACGAAGATTATCAGTAATCTTTTGAATAATGGGATGAAGTATGCCGATAGCTATATGCATATTAAATTGGAAGTAGATGTAGAGACACAGGCATTTTATGTGGTGACAAAGAATGACGGAGTCATTATTCCCGATGAAATGAAAGAGGAGATTTTTCAGCCTTTTGTTCGTTTCAGTCAGAAGGAGGAAGGAAAGCTTGCTACAGGTGCGGGTATTGGCCTAGCTCTTTCCCGTTCTCTGGCAGAACTCCATCGTGGGACCCTGGTTATGGCTCCGGGTGAAGATGCCAATGTTTTTGTCCTGACACTTCCTATCATTCAGGATACGGTGATTACTTTAGACTCTGATATGGAGAATATGGATGCAGAGTTACAAACAGAAGCATCTGGTGAGCAATATTCGGATGATAAATCGGAGGGTAAACAATCAAAAGAGAGCAAGCATATGGTTTTGGTTGTAGAAGATAACCCGGAAATGCTCGCTTTCATCGAACGTCAGTTGTCATCTCAATATGCTGTAGTTACGGCAACTAATGGTAGAGAGGCATTGGAAGCATTGGATAATAATTTTGTGAATCTGGTGGTGAGTGATGTTGTCATGCCGTTAATGGATGGTTTTGAATTGTGCAAGACAATAAAGTCAAATGTGGGTTATAGTCATATTCCTGTTATACTCTTGACGGCTAAGACTAATATTCAGTCTAAGATTGAGGGTATGGAATTAGGGGCGGACTCGTATATTGAGAAACCTTTTTCACCGGAATATCTTTTGGCTGTGGTTTCTAATTTGATAAACAATCGGGAGAAGCTTCGCCGGGATTTTGCCAAATCTCCTTTTGTTGCGGTCAATACAATGGCACTGACCAAGGCTGATGAAGAATTCATCAAGAAACTGAATGAGATTATTCTTTCTAACTTGTCGAACCAGGAATTTAGTATGGACGATATGGCAGAGAGTCTGAATATGAGCCGTTCCAGCTTCTACCGTAAAATGAAAGGGGTATTGGATTTGAGCCCGAACGAATATTTGCGCATAGAACGTTTGAAACGTGCTGCCCAGTTATTAAAAGAAGGTGAAAGTCGTATTAATGAAATCTGCTATATGGTAGGGTTTAGTTCTTCTTCGTATTTCTCTAAATGTTTCCTGAAACAATTTGGAGTACTTCCGAAAGATTTTGCCGGATAAGGGGGAGATAGTACTTTTATTGGGAATAAAATTGTGACTTTTATGCGATTTTGAGATGTTTTTTCTATTTATTGGAATACTTCTTCTCTATTGAGAAGATGCTGCGTGCTATCTTTGTAACCATCTCGTAAGAGATATACCATGATAACAATATGTATTTCTTAATGTCTAATAAATAAAGAATTAACCTTATGTGTAGGAAGTCGTTATTATTACTGTTTTTGCTTCCTTTTCAGCTGGTGTTTGCCCAGACAAGTTTGTTGACTGATTTTCCTGAAGGATATACTCCCAAAGAAGTAGGTAAACGTCTGGCATATCATTTTGTAGATGGAAAGCACATGCTTCATATCGGAAAATGGATTAGCTATCCGGAGACTTTTACCTGGAATGGTGGATTGAAATTTGCCGCACTCACCAATGATCAAGAGCTTGTGAAGCTTTTACAGAACAGATTTGAACTTCTGTTTACGACGGAAAAAGCTCTGTTGCCTATCAAGAATCATGTGGATGTGAATATGTTTGGCAGTTTACCTCTGGAACTGTATAAGATAACAAAAGATCAACGTTATTTGGATTTGGGCCTTCCTTATGCCGATACTCAATGGCAACTTCCTGAAAATGCAAAACCCAAAGAAAAAGAATGGGATCAGAAAGGATATTCCTGGCAAACTCGTTTGTGGATTGACGATATGTATATGATTACGATTGTACAGACTCAGGCTTATAGAGTTACCGGTGATCGTAAATATATAGACCGTGCTGCCAGAGAAATGGTGATGTATCTGGATGAATTGCAGTGTCCGAATGGTCTTTTCTATCATGCACCGGATGTTCCTTTCTATTGGGGTAGAGGTAATGGCTGGATGGCTGCCGGTATGGCAGAGTTGTTGAGTAGTTTGCCCGAAGATAGTGAATACCGTCCACGCATCCTGCATGGCTATCGCACTATGATGAAAAGCCTGAAAAAGTATCAGTCTTCCAATGGCTTGTGGCATCAGTTGTTGGATCATCCTGATTGCTGGATTGAAACCTCAGGGTCTGCCATGTTCACTTTCGCTTTCATTAAGGGTGTGAAGAATGGCTGGCTGGATGCTAAAGAATATGCACCTGCTGCCCGCAAGGCATGGATGGCTATGGTGAAGTACATAGATGAGAACAACAATGTAAAATCAGTTTGCGAGGGCACCAACAAAAAGAACGATAAGCAATACTACTATGATCGTAAACAAAATGTAGGCGATTATCATGGACAAGCTCCTTACCTTTGGTGTGCTGTTGCGCTTTTAGAAGAATAATTTCCTGTTACTTTAGTAATCTTATATCGAAACCTTATTTATACTTATAAAATGAATATAAGCAGTTGGGCCAAAGCCCTTACCTTTGTTTTACTGTTGTTTTCCTATTCGACAGTAGTAACCGGACAAACGCAAGTAAATGATGCCAGAGGCTCTGAACGCATCTGGCTTGACTCGGATATTACCCATAATGGGGGCTATCAGTGGAAAATGATGAAGGCGGGAGACGTAACAGATCCCGGAGAGAAAGTATCTTTGTCTGATTATCCGACAACAAATTGGTTGCCTGCCATTGTGCCCGGTACGGTTCTGAATTCATTGGTGTACAACCAAAAATATCCTGAGCCTTATTATGGTATCAATAATAAAATCGAATCTAAATTAATACCGGATATTTCTGAAACCGGACGTGATTTCTATACCTATTGGTTCAGGACTGAATTTACAGTTCCTAAATCATTTGAAGGCAAGCATGTCTGGTTACAACTGGATGGTATTAACTATCGTGCTGAGGTGTGGGTGAATGGAAACCTGCTAAGCACGATTAAGGGCATGTTTTTGCAGGATTATATTGATGTGACCAGCTTTGTAAAAATAGACAAGAGCAATGCGTTGGCTATAAAAGTATATCCGGTGGATGTTCCGGGCAGTGCTAAACCAAAATCCTGGGGAGCAGTAGGCGAATTCCATAATGGTGGAAACGGAAACATTGGATTGAATACTACCATGCTGATGACTGTGGGTTGGGACTTCACTTTTATGGATGGTATTCGCGACCGTAATACAGGAATCTGGAAGAATATTTCTCTCTATTCTACCGGTAAAGTGGCATTGCGTCATCCTTTCGTGAAATCGGAATTACGCAAACCCGGTTATGACCAGGCACGCGAATTTGTGTCGGTGGAAGTTGTGAATCCGACAACAGGTTTTAACCCTATTAATTGCACGGTGAAGGGTGAGATTCTTGGTGAAAATATAACTTTCGAGAAAAAAGTTAAAGTTATGCGTGGAGAAGAGAAAGTTTTGTCTTTCTCTCCAGAAGAGTTCCCGCAATTGGTGATTAACGCTCCCCGCTTATGGTGGCCTGTGAATAAAGGGCCTCAGAACCTGTATGAGCTGAAAATGACCGTATCCATCGATGGAGTGGTGTGTGATTCGGTAAAAACGAAGTTTGGTATTCGTGAAATTACTTCTGATACGAATACACCTGATAAATCACGTGTCTTCTATGTAAATGGTAAACGTCTTTTTATCCGTGGAACAAACTGGATACCGGAGGCTATGTTGAGAACTTCCGATGAACGTACTTATGCTGAATTGAGATATAGCCTCCAGTCAGGAGTCAACCTTTTACGTATGTGGGGAGGGGGAATTGCTGAATCTGACTATTTCTTCCAGTTGTGTGACGAGATGGGATTATTGGTATGGCAGGAATTCTGGATGACAGGTGATACACGCCATCCGCACGATAAGGGCAACTATCTGAATAATGTGGAGTCTACCGTGAAGCGTATTCGTAATCATCCTTCCTTGGCTTATTATGTGGCTTCCAATGAGAGTACTGAGGTTACCGGTACCCCTGAATTATTGAATAAACTGGATGGTACGCGAGGTTATCAGATGCAGTCCGAATGTGCCGGAGTACATGACGGAAGTCCTTACAAGCAAGTGAATCCGATGCAGCACTATGAGAATACGGCATCTCCGCGTGGAAGCCGTGTCGATGGTTTCAATCCTGAATATGGTGCTCCTACACTTCCCACAGTGGAAATCCTTCGTGAGATGATGGATGAGAAAGACCTTTGGCCTATCAATAAGGAAGTGTGGGATTATCTGGATGGAAATGGTTTTCACCTGATGACTACCATGTATACTGATTTGGTAAATAACTATGGAAAGTCATCTTCCATTGATGAGTTTGCCCAAAAAGGACAACTGCTGGGTGCTATGAATTCTAAGAGTATCTGGGAAGTATGGAATTATAATAAATTGGATTACGGCGATCGTTTCTGTTCCGGACTTTTGTTCTGGTACCATAACTGTTCCATGCGTCAGGTTTCTTCCCGTATGTGGGATTGGTCTTTGGAACCCACAGCTTCGTTGTATCATACAGCTAATTCACTGGAACCGCTGCATGCTCAGTTTGACTATCTGAAAAATACAGTGTCCGTGGTGAACGATTACTATCGTGCCTTTACTGGTTATAAGGTGATAGCTCAGGTATATGATATAAATAGCAAGAAGGTGTTTGAAAAGTCTGCTTCTGTCGATTTGCCGGAAGATGGAGTTGCTAACGATATTTTGACGATTCGTTTTCCTGAAAACATTTCCCAGGTTCACTTTATTAAGTTAGTGTTGAAAGATGAAAAAGGCAAAGATGTTTCTTCCAACTTCTATTGGAGATCCAATGATAAGTATGAAGGCAGCAAGACCTTAACCGGTCCTACATCATCAGGCTTTGAGGATCTGAGTAAGTTGAAAGCAGCCAAAGTGAAGCTTTCCTATAAAACACGTCAGGCAGATGGACGCTATTTTGTGGACATTGTGATGAAGAATACGTCCAATGGTATTGCTTTTTTCAATCAGTTGCAATTTCTCAATTCCAAGATGAGCCCGATACGTCCGTCATTCTATTCAGATAACTTCTTCTCTTTGATTCCGGGTGAAAAGAAAACAGTCACCATTGAAACAGGGGAAGAGAAGTTGGCTGATGGGGCAGTCTTGGTGTTGAAAGGCTGGAATATAGATACTCAGAAGTATAAACTCAAATAAGATAATAGCGTGAAGGGATTCCATATCCTTATAGCTTTATTGCTACTCAGTTTGGGAGTGTCTGCTCAAAACCATTTTGATATTGTGGTGGTGGGCGGTAACCCCGGTGGCATTATGACGGCTATTGCAGCAGCCCGACAGGGCAAGACTTCAGTTATTCTGGAACGTACCCGGCATATTGGAGGACTTCCTGCCAACGGGCTGGGAGCAACGGATATTGCCACCCGGGAAGCGACTACCGGTCTGTTCCTGGAATTTACTTCCAGGATTAAGCGATATTATGCAGATCGTTATGGAGAAAACTCTCAACAGTTGAAGGACTGCAGTGATGGCTTCCATTTTGAACCGTCTGTTGCGACAACCATTTATCAGGATATGCTGAATGAGCATAAAGATAAGATTACTGTGCTCTTAATGCGGCAATTTGATGCTGAAAATCAGAATATCTCTATCAAGAACGGGCGTATTGAAAGTATCTGTATCTTGAATCGTGAGAATGGGAAGAAAGAGATTTATCAGGGTGACGTGTTTGTAGATGCTACTTATGAAGGGGATTTGGGAGCAGCTGCCGGTGTACCTTTTCGTATAGGAAGGGAAAGTAAAACCGAATTTGGGGAACCCGGAGCCGGACGAGCTTATGAATATTGGAAAAGTCTGCCTGCCAGTGGTAGCACTGGGGAAGCAGACAATGCAGTTCAGGCATATAATTATCGGCTTTGTCTGACAAATGATCCTAAAATTCGAGTTCTTTTTCCGAAACCGACATCTTACAATAGGGATGAATATGTGCCATTAATTGAAGACGTATGGACCGGAAAGAATACTCAACGAGTTATGCTGAAAGTGACGGACGAGATGATGGAAGAAAATCGCCGTCATATTGCTGCAGGCAATCCAACCAAGTTACCCGGAGACAGTTGGGGAATCAGAAAGTTGAGCAGTATTGTGAAATTACCCAATCAAAAGACAGATGGCAATAACCAGCATGCTGCATTTATTTCTACCGATTTGCCTGAGGAGAATTGGCCGTGGCCCACTTCATCCTGGGAGTGGAGAGATAAGTTTGCCAAACGTTTAAAAGATTATACATTGGGCTTATTCTGGTTTGCCCAGAATGATCCGGAACTACCGGAGCATTTCCGTAAAGCAATGTTGGAATGGGGATTGGCTAAAGATGAATATCAAGATAATGAATATTTTCCCCGGCAAGTTTATGTACGCGAAGGAAGACGTTTTGAAGGAGTTTATTTCTTCACTGCTAAGGATGCTTTGCCCACAGCATCGGGTGAGCGCCCACCTTTGCATGCTAATAGTGTGACAGCCAGTCATTATGCACTCGATTCACATGCTGCCAGAAAAAGGGAAGCTGGAAGAGCGCATCTGGATGGATTTATTAGCTATCCTACAGCTGTCTATACGGTACCATTGGGGGTTATTTTACCCCGAAATGTAGAAAATTTGCTGTTACCTGTACCTGTGTCCGGTTCGCATATCGGTTTCTCCACATTGCGTATGGAGCCTTGCTGGATGGCGTTGGGACAGGCGGCAGGTATTGCTGCTTCGTTGGCAATTGACTGCAAAGTGCCTGTACAGGATGTAGATATGTCCAAGTTACAAGATTTGTTGGTGGACCAGAAAGCAACGCTGATCTACTTTCGTGATTTACGACCGGAAGATCCTAACTTCCGCTTGGCGCAATATATGGGGCTGAGAGGATATCTGCCCGAATGGAATGCTAATTTGCACGGAGCGATTGATGAAGGAACGCTACAGGAATGGAGTGCATTATGCGGGTTTAAGCCCAAAGCTACTCTCGGAAAGACATCCAGACTGGAAGTTCTGACCATGATTTATAAGCGTCTTCGTCAGTAAAACGATAACTTTAACCATGTAAAACAAAGAAATAAAATGAAGCTAAAACTAATAATGGGTCTGATAGGAGTGCTGTCGCTTAGTAGTTTTTCTACTCTGCCTTCTTCAGATGATACCAACAAGAAACCACAAGAGAGTTGGGTGATTGGCCCGTTCTTACGTCCTGAGGGAGTTAACCCTGTATTGGTACCACAACCCACCTCTTTCCATTGCCCGATGCGAAAAGAACAGGTGAAGTGGGAGGAAAGTGATGTCTTCAATCCAGCTGCCACCGTGAAAGACGGAAAGATTGTTGTGCTTTACCGTGCCGAAGATAATTCAGCACAAGGTATAGGTAAAAGAACTTCCCGTATAGGTTATGCCGAGAGTGCGGATGGAGTGACCATGAAGAGATTGGACAGTCCGGTACTTTTCCCCGGTGGAGATGAATTTGAAAGCATCGAATGTCCGGGTGGTTGTGAAGACCCGCGGGTAGCAATGACCGAAGACGGACTGTATGTAATGCTTTATACAGCATGGAACCGGAAGACTCCCCGTCTTGCTGTGGCTACTTCCAAGGATCTGAAAAACTGGACTAAGCATGGCCTTGCTTTTGAGAAGGCGTATGACGGTCGTTTTGCCAGAATAGCAACGAAGTCAGCTTCTATTCTTACGAAGGTGAAAGGTGGGAAACTGGTTATCGATAAAGTGGATGGCAAGTACTTCATGTATTGGGGAGAATATGCCGTACACGCAGCTACTTCCGATAACCTGACGGACTGGTATCCTGTACTGGATGAGAACAATGAATTATTGAAGATAGCCAAGCCGCGTAACGGATACTTTGATAGCCGGATGACTGAATGTGGCCCTCCTGCCATCCGTACCAAACAAGGCATTGTATTGATGTATAATGGCAAGAATGACAAGAAGAGAGGGGATGCCAACTATCCGGCAGGTGCTTACTGCGCAGGTCAACTTCTGCTTGATTCTAAAGATCCTTATAAAGTATTGGGCCGCTTGGACAAACCTTTCTTCATGCCTGAAGCTCCTTTTGAGAAGAGCGGACAGTATAAAGACGGAACCGTTTTTATCGAAGGATTGGCTTATTATAAGAAGAAGCTATATCTTTATTACGGCTGTGCAGACTCTAAAGTGGCAGTGGCTATATGTGATGATATAAAGGGACTATTGAAAGTGAAGTAGTGGTATCGGATACCTCAAAGAGTGTGAATTATTATAGTTTTAACAGATAGAACCAAATTGTTATGTACAAGAAAGCATTTACATTATTATTAATGCGAATCAGTATTTGATTCCTTAGTTAAAAATTAGAGTAATTAATGCGATGGCAATTTTCCCCATCGTATGTACCAGAAGTCCAGATGTAGATCTGACTTTCATCGCTCTTTGAATATTTGTTTTTTCATTCAACCAGTTGAATAATGATTCAATGGGTTGTCTGACTTTTGAGACTGCCGTTGAAAACAAGTCTCTTGCCGCTTTCTCTCTTTTGGTTATTTCAGGTGATTCTCCTTTGATAGCTTTTACAGGAGTAAATAGCTCGAGCTTTTTGCATTCTTGCGTCTCTTAATAGAATGGTATATCCGAATATATTTTATCGGCATATATTTCTCTATTGTTCAGATTTCCCACACATTCTCTTTTGAATACAGTTGAGTCATTTTCATCAGCAGCGGAAAGTATGAGCATTTCAGGAAAAGGTATAGTTCCTTTTCTACGAAAAGCCACTGCATGGAGTTTTAGTCCGAAGTAATACATGTTCTTTGTCGAGCAATATCCTTTGGAAGTAATTTCAGTGGCGACCTTTCCTACTTTGTTCTTTCCCGCGCAAGTGATGATAGGCATTAGGTCAACTAATGATTTCATACTGTCACAATCTTGAGGTTTGAATGAATGGATTAACTGCCTGACAAGTTCGCTGATTGCTTCCGGCATCAAATCAATCTATAATTGAATGTTTGGTAAGAAGGCAAGTCAGGGAACCATGAAAGCAGGTATTCCTTGGTAAAGGTATGTATGTCTTTGATTTTAAAGTATTGCTGATAAGCTCCGCAGAACAGATATACAGTAAGCAGTTCCTGATCGGTAAAGATTGGATGATTGTTATTACTGAACCTCTGGCAGTAGAACTTGAGTGAAGACTCGTAAACATCGCAGATATACATATATATTTTTATAAGTTTTAATTCTTTCTCCTTGGGAATCATAATTAGAACAATGAGTGGCTTTATTCTTCTAATATACTGATTTTCAAGGAGATTAGAAAACTAATTAATGAGATAATTAACTGAATAATAACATTTTAACAAGCGAAAAGGTAGATGATTATTAACTGCTGATTCGCATTAATTATAAAAAAAGAAGAATCATGACACGAGAGAAAGTAAAAGTTGGTCTTTTAGGAGTAGGTCTGGATACATACTGGAAGCAATTTGATGGGCTTCTTGCCCGTTTGTTGAGTTATCAAGACAGCATATCCTCCCAAATAGGTGCAATGGATGCCGAAGTTATAAATGTAGGAATGGTGGATACACCGGAGAAGGCAAGGCAGAGCGCAATGTTTTTGAAACAGGCGGATGTCGAGGTCGTATTTTTGTTTATTTCTACTTATGCTCTGTCTTCCACAATATTGCCGGTAGCACAGGTAGTTGGCAAACCTATTGTGATGCTGAATGTGCAGCCGACTTCGGCTATTGATTATGCTTTTGTAAATTCAATGTCTGACAGAGGGAAGATGACCGGTGAGTGGTTGGCGCATTGTCAGGCATGTTCTGTTCCGGAATTTGCGAGTGTGTTCAACCGAGCTGGCATTAAGTATGACATTGTCACCGGTTATCTATCTGACGAATCAGTTTGGGAGGAAGTGGCCTCTTGGGTTGCTGCGTCTCGCGTAGTTTATGGATTACGTAATAACAGATTGGGCATTTTAGGCCACTATTATTGTGGAATGCTTGACGTTTATACAGATGTGACGCGTCTGAGCGCAACTTTCGGCACTCATATAGAGATGTTGGAAATGTGTGAGCTGAAGGCTTTGAGAGACGAAGTGACTGACATGGAAATGAATGAGAAATTAAAAGAGTTTCATGAAAAGTTTGAAGTGTCTTCATTGTGTGAATCTATCGAACTGACGAGGGCGGCTAAGACTTCTGTTGCGTTGGATAAACTGGTAAAGTCCCATCGGTTGACTGCGATGGCGTATTATTATGAAGGATTTCAAGGGAACGATTATGAGAATATTGTGACTTCGGTTATAGCAGGCAATACGCTTTTAACCGGATACGGTATACCCGTTGCTGGTGAGTGCGAGGTGAAAAATGCACAAGCGATGAAAATATTATCGTTGTTAGGTTCGGGAGGTTCCTTTTCGGAATTCTATGCTATGGATTTTGACGATGATGTCGTATTGCTGGGACATGATGGTCCGGCTCATTTTGCTATTGCCGAAGATAAGGTCAAGTTGGTTCCGCTTCCGTTGTATCATGGGAAGCCGGGAAAGGGCTTATCTATACAGATGAGTGTGAAACAAGGAAAAGTAACTCTTTTATCTATCTGTGAAGGAGTGGATGGATTTTTCTTACTGGCAACTGAAGGAGAAGCTGTTCCGGGAGAAACATTACACATTGGCAATACTAATAGTCGTTACCGTTTTCCTTGTGGAGCTCGTCATTTTATGGAGCAGTGGAGTAAGGCAGGACCTTCACACCATTGTGCTATCGGCGTAGGACATAAAGTAAAGGAGTTGAAAAAAATTGCTTTTATCTTAGGAATTCCTCTTGTGGTTATTCAATAAAAATGGGCGAATATTATATTCTCATGCAATGAATGTGGTTTTTGAGAGTTTGAGACGTTTCTTTTATTTATTGGGATATTTCTTTTATGACTGAATAGGCAGAGAACCTAAATTTGCCACATCCATTTAATGGAGTCTCAGAGTTAAGTTGATGCTATGAAAACATATTCCTTTTATAGTATTGTGTGCTTTCTGAGAATAAGTCAAACCCTAATACTATTAAGTATGATGAAGAAAATCAGTTTATTATTATTGTTATTATTCAGTTTCACTGTGAGTAGTTATTCTCAGCTTGTTTTAGTAGATAAACAACAAGGGGAGGATGTCTTTCCTGTTGTCACTTCAGCCTCAAAATCGGTAGTATGCTATGACAGGTCGGATGAAGAATCGGTAAAGAAAACAGTGAAGCTGTTTGTAGAAGATGTTGAACGCGTTACAGGGAAACGGTTGGAATTAAAGGAGAAAATGCCTTCCGGCAAGGATATCATACTTGTTGGGATGATAGGGAAAAATAAATATATCAATCAGTTGGTTGCCCAAGGTAGACTGGATATAAGCCCAATTAAAAATGGTTGGGAACAATATGTAATTACTATAATTAATAATCCGTTTGCCGGTGTCGGAAAAGCGTTGGTGATAGCAGGATGTGACCGTAGGGGAACTTCTTATGGTCTCTTCTCTGTTTCAGAAGCCATTGGAGTATCTCCATGGTATTGGTGGGCGGATGCTCCGGTGGCTAGAAAGAAAGAACTGCGTTTGCAAGTAAATACTATTGTGTCGAAAGAGCCTTCGGTAAAATATAGAGGAATTTTTATTAATGATGAAGATTGGGGATTAAAACCTTGGGCTTCAAAAGTGTTTGAACCGGAAACCGGTGATATAGGTCCTAAAACGTATGCTAAGATCTGTGAGTTATTGCTTCGTCTGAAAGCAAATTACTTGTGTCCTGCAATGCACTCTTGCACAAAAGCCTTCAATCATTATCCTAAGAATAAGTTGGTTGCGGACAGTTTTGCAATTGTGATGGGGTCGGTACATTGCGAGCCTCTGTTATTTAACAATGCAAGTGAATGGGATAGAAGTACTATGGGCGAGTGGAATTACGTAAAGAACCGTGATGGCATTAATAAGGTATTGCGCAAACGCGTACAGGAGAATGGAAAGTTCGAGAATGTTTATACATTGGCAATGCGAGGCATTCATGATGCGGTGATGGCAGGGAATTTGTCGTTGGAAGAGCAGGCGCGCGTGCTTGAAAAGGCTTTTGACGACCAACGGAATATTTTGGAAAGTGAAATTTCGAAACCGGCCAATCAGATACCCCAAGCGTTTACCCCTTATAAGGAGGTTTTGGAAACCTACGATCACGGAATGGTTTTGCCGGATGACGTGACTATTGTATGGTCTGAAGATGATTTCGGATATATAAAAAGATTAAGTAACTCAGAAGAACGTAAGCGTTCCGGTCGTTCCGGAGTCTATTATCATGTTTCTTATTGGGGACCTCCGAAGCATTATTTATGGATAGCAACTACTCCTCCTGCGCTGATGTATGAGGAACTGGAAAAGGCGTATCGTGCCACGGCCGACAGGCTGTGGGTGGTGAATGTCGGTGATATTAAGCCTGCGGAATACCACATCACTTTGTTTATGGATATGGCTTATGATATAGAGCGTTTTAATTTCAATAATATAAATACGCACAGTGTAGATTTTCTTTGTCGGATGTTTGGAGAGGAGTATAGAGAAGATTTGTCAGATATCCAACAGACCTATTTCCAATTGGCATTTGCCCGCAAACCGGAATATATGGAACGAAGCACAGATACTGAGTTTTCCATTCAGAACTATCGGGAAGCGGACAAGCGTTTGGCAGCTTATGAGCGTATATCAGCAAAGGCAGAGGCTATCTTGAATAAATTGGATAAAGAAGCCGTACCCGCATTTTTCCAGTTGGTATATTACAATGTGAAGGGAGCGGCATTAGTTAACCAAATGACTCTTAATGCCCAGAAAAATAGGCTATATGCTTCGCAAAAAAGATCTGCGGCTAATTTACTGCGGAGTCGGGTGAAAGCCTATGGCGATAGCCTGGAGATTATAACGAAGCGATATAACTCCTTGTTGAATGGCAAATGGCAGGGAATGATGTCCTTGATTCATGGTGGAGCGCGTTCCTTTGAGCGTGCGCGGACTGATTCCGTTTCATTGAGTCCGGTACCGACTTTGGGAGTCTCCTGTGAAGCTGCGGACAATATGAAAGGAGTCTCCAATGTGCATGTGATACCATGCTTTAATAAATATCTACCCCAATCTTATTATGTGGATGTATTTAATAGCGGCATGGGAAAATTGAAGTGGAAAGCTGTTCCTTCTGACCCATGGATATTGGTTAATAAAAAGAGCGGGGCGACATATTCAGAGGAGCGTATCAATGTATCTGTAGATTGGAGCAAAGTTCCTGTTGGAGAGTCTGTTTCAGGATCTATTGATATTTCTTCAGGGAGTGGTGAAAAGCAGACAGTGTTTGTATCAGTCTTTAATCCGGAAACTCCTTCGGTGGAAGAGTTGAAAGGACTATATGTGGAAAATAATGGTTATGTTTCTATTGACGCTACAGGTTTTCACCGGAAGCGTGAGGATGCGAATATAAAATTTGACGTGGTCGAAGGATTGGGATTTGATAATAAAGTGATGCGTTTAGGAGATGCATTTGCAAAGACGCCCTATCTGGATGGGCTGATACTGACTTCTAACTATGTAGCTCCGGTGCGTGGCGATAAATATCCGGTTTTGGAGTATGATTTCTATTCTTTTCAGACGGGGCCGGTAGATGTTTATACCTATATGATGCCTATCTTCCCGTTAGATAATGAGCATGGTTCACGCTATGGAGTGATGGTAGATAACAGTCCGGTATATTTGCCGGAAGCGGGGGCGACATATTATAGTACTCCGTGGATTCAGAGTGTGTTGAGAAATTGTAGAATCAATAAGACTACCCATTTCATTAATAAGCCGGGAAAGCACACCGTAAAAATCTATTGTGCCCATCCGGGAATGATGCTGCAAAAGATAGTTGTGGATTTCGGAGGCTTGAAACGTTCCTATATGGGACCGGAAACAACAAGAATAAATTGAAAGGAATATGACGAAATTAAAAGTGATTTTAATCCTGGTGGCATGTCTGTCAGGTGTATCAACAGTTTGGGCTCAAGTTTCATTGACGAAAGGTGGAAGTGGAGCTGATGAATTTGAATTGGTAAAGTCGGGGAAGGCAGCCAAGCTTTATTACGATATCCGGGATTTTGAAGTAATAAAGAAATCGGCTCATCTATTTAGTAATGACGTACGGTTGGTGACCGACCGCGAAATAGCAGTTAGCGAGGCTGTGGAAGAGATGTCTTCGAATTGTATAATTGTGGGTACATTGGGACATAATGAGTTGATAGACAAGCTTATTCTCAAAAAGAAACTGGATGTAAGCACTTTGAAAGACAAATGGGAGAGCTTCCATATAGAAGTAGTCCGTAACCCTTTCCCCGGAGTAAAGAAAGCATTGGTTGTGGTTGGAAGTGACCGCAGGGGGACGGCCTATGGCTTATTCTCAATCTCAGAGTCGATAGGCGTTTCTCCGTGGTACTGGTGGGCGGATGCTCCCGTAGCGAAACGGAAAGAATTGTGTCTTAAAGTTCAAAAGATGACTTCCGAAGAACCCACAGTAAAATACCGTGGCATATTTATAAATGATGAGGATTGGGGATTGCTCCGATGGGCTAAAACAAATTTCGAGAAAGAGCGTGGTAATATTGGTCCTAAAACTTATGCCAAAGTTTGTGAACTCCTTTTGCGGTTGAAAGCGAACTATCTTTGTCCTGCAATGCATGAAGCCTCCACAGCTTTCAATAAGATTCCTGAAAATAAATTGGTAGCAGATAGCTTTGCCATTGTGATGGGGTCTGTGCACTGTGAACCGTTATTGTTCAACAATGCCAGTGAGTGGGATAAGAAAACCATGGGAGACTGGGACTATGTGAATAACAAAGAAATGCTTGACAGGGTTTTGAGGCAAAGGGTCGTAGATAATTCTCCTTATGAGAATGTGTATACACTGGCCTTACGTGGTCTGCATGATAAGGCTATGGGCGGAAGCAGTGACATGAAGGAGCGTGTCAAACTTCTGGGCGATGCGTTGAATGCTCAACGGCAATTGCTGGTTGATGTGATAAAGAAGCCAGCCAATGAAATCCCGCAAGCCTTTACTCCTTATAAAGAGGTGTTGGATGTATACAATGCCGGGCTTGAGTTGCCGGATGATGTTACGATTATTTGGCCTGATGACAATTACGGTTATATGAAACGCCTGAGCAGTCCGCGTGAACAGAAACGCTCCGGTCGTGCAGGTGTCTATTACCATGTTTCATATCTGGGAAAGCCGCATGACTACTTATGGATGAGTACCATATCCCCTGCATTGATGTATGAGGAACTCCGTAAAGCGTACGACGCGACAGCAGACCGCGTATGGCTTTTGAATGTAGGTGATATAAAGTCTTGTGAGTTCTCAATGAATCTGTTTTTGTCCATGGCTTACGATATTAATGCGTTCGGTTATCATAATATATCTACCTGTCAGGCCCGTTGGCTGGCCGACATGTTCGGACAGGAGTATTATGAAGATTTTCGGGATATAACCACCACGTTCTACCACCAATCCTTTTCCCGTAAGCCCGAACTCATGGGGTGGGGATATCAGTGGTCCACCAATAAGCATGGCAAGGAGCGAAATACTGATACCGATTTCTCGTTCACGAACTATCGTGAGGCAGATACCCGTTTGGCGGAATATGACCGCATCGGAACAAAAGTGGATTCCATTTTGCAACAATTGCCGGAAAGTGAGAAAGCCGGGTTCTATCAACTCCTGTATTATCCGGTGAAAGGTTGTGAATACTTAAACAAAATGGTGCTTTACGGACAGAAAAACCGCTGGTACGCATTGCAGGGAAGGGCAGCTACGGATAGTATAGCTAAAGAGGCGAAAGCCTGTTATGATAGTTTGCAAATAATAACCCAAGGATACAATTCGCTGTTGAACGGGAAGTGGAATCCGGTAATGACGACACGCCAGGGTTTTGCGGCTTCCTATTTTGAACTCCCGAAACTGTTGGATGTCAGTTTGCCTGCAGCTGCGTCTTTGGGAGTGTTGACTGAGGGAGAGGATGTGCTTCGGGGAAAGAGCAGTATTCGCACTTTACCTGCTTTCAACACATATTTCCGTCAATCTTATTATTTTGACTTATTTAATAAAGGCCTTGCCCCGTTGGAGTGGAACCTTGAAGTTTCTGACGATTGGATTATTGTTAATAGAAAAGAAGGTGTAACAAAGCAGGAAGAACGTATTTGGGTGTCTGTTGACTGGAGTCGGGTACCTGTAGGAGAACGCGTGTCAGGAGTGATTGATGTGATGGCCGGAAATGCCGGAAAAGATAAAATATATGTTTCGGTCTTCAATCCATCTTCTCCCTCTTTGCAAGAACTGGATACCTTGTTCGTGGAACATAATGGATATGTTTCCATTAATGCGGCTGATTATCATCGAAAAGTTGAAAATGAGGATATTAAGATTAAACTGATTCCGAACTTAGGCTTTGAAGATGCTTCAGTACAACTGGGTAATCCCATAGCACCGGTACAGAGAACGGGCAACAGCACCGTGCCGCGTGTTGAATATGACTTTTATGCTTTTGGGCAAGGTTCTGTAGATGTATATACGTATGTGCTGCCTACATTTACTTTGAGCACCGATAAGGATTATGCAGGTCATGAGGCTACAAATATTGAAACAAAGTATGGAGTCTGCATTGACGATGGTCCGGTGATGAATCCTTCCACCTCTTCTTTTGAATATGCGCAAATATGGTATGAGAGCGTGTTGAAGAATTGTCGAATAAATAAAACGACATTGCATATTAATGAGCCGGGCAAACATACTGTGAAAGTGTTGTGTGGAGATCCGGGCACCGTTCTACAGAAAGTTGTATTAGATTTTGGGGGTATGCAGCGTTCATACCTTGGTCCCAGACCAACTAAAACAAAATAGTGCATATCAAATCAGTTACAAGCTATGGGCTACAAGTACCTTTCGGAATATAGCGCAGCTACTTGTAGCCCGTAGCTTCATTCCTTTCCGATGTGAACATCTTTCTTTACCTTATAAGTACATGGTTGTTTCCTCTCGTGAAAATTCTGTTTACCCCAAATGATCACTTCATTTACATGCCGAGGTAAAGGTCGTTACAATAAGGGGTAAAGGCCGTTACAATAAAGAGTAAAGGTCGTTACATACTGCGGTAAATGCTTTTACATTATAAGGTAAATGACGCGTAAATACTATCTACTGATAATCAGCCAATTGCTTAAATGTCTTAGCAAGGATGGTTCGCTGCTTTTCAATTTTGGAGGTGGTAGATGAAACGGCAGAGTACCGTTTCATTTATCACCTCTCGTCGGAATTGTGTATTAGGATTTGCAATCATCCTGAAAACGCATGCGCTTCTATTTTTGCCTCCTGTCCGAATCTTTAAAACTACGCCATTATGTGTCATTACGCTTGAAAAATTACTTGTATAGGACGGATATCTCACTCTGAACAGATTTTAGTATATATAATGGTCGATTGAGACGCTTTTTCTATTTAATGGGACACTTGTTACATCTGTCAAATGTGTATTTCGCTACCTTTGTATCAGGATATCACTCCGAAATTGTTGGAGTAAGTCTTAAGAATAAGATAATATAACTGGATTTGGTGATTATATAGTAATTTGTTAATTTTATTTTAAAAAGCTATGGTAAACAGAAAAAAAGTAGTAGTACTTGTTGGCCGGTTTTGGTCATGTTTGTTTTTCCTATGTGCAATTTCGGCTTATGCTTATGGGCAAATTGCGAAGAATGTTTCCGGTGTAATAAAAGATGCTGCCGGTGAACCAATTATTGGTGTGAATGTAGTGCTCAAAGGCGACGCTACTGTTGGTACTATCTCTGATATAGATGGTAATTACTCTCTTAAAATACCTGATAAGAAAGGAATCCTTGTCTTTTCATTTATTGGGTATAAAACGTTAGAAAAAGCAGTGCCCTCCGGTATCGCTAAATTAGATGTTATTTTGGAAGAAGATACGGAGCTGCTGGAAGAGGTTGTTGTGGTCGGATATGGCACGATGAAGAAAAAAGATGTTACAGGTTCCGTTTCTCATATTGGTAAAGAAATAATGGAAACTAAAGTGGCTACCAATGCAGTTGACTTCCTGAAGGGTAACATTGCTGGTGTTAATATTAGTGTAGATAATAATGCATCAGGTGGAGGATCTATCCAAGTGCGTGGTCCTGCTTCTTTGACGGCTTCAACTTCTCCTTTGATAGTTTTGGATGGAAACATCTATTATGGTAATATCAGTGATATCAATCCGAACGACATTGAAAGTATGGATGTACTGAAAGATGCAAGCTCGACGGCTGTCTATGGCTCTAAGGGATCTGCAGGTGTAGTGATGATTACTACAAAAAGAGGAACTTCGGAGAAACCGGTTATCAATTTGAGCGCTAAGGTCGGTATTGCGACTTTACTGGATATTCCTGATCTTCCCACCCCTCAGCAGTACATACAAAGGCGCGCTGATTACTGGAAAACCATTGACTATTTTAAACCTTCTGCCGATCAGAAAGGACTTGGATATTATGATGACCCGAATAATCTTCCGGATGGAGTGACTCAGGAACAATGGGCTGCTTATGACCCGTCCTTTTCAGGCGATTACGTTGAAACTTGGTTAACCCGTCTCCAATTGGCAAATATTGAAATTCAGAATTATAAGGCAGGAAAAACTGTCGACTGGAGAGATCACGTCTATCGTTCAGGATTCCGTCAAGATTATAATTTGTCTGCTTCGGGAAAATCGTCTCGGACTAATTATTACACTTCGCTGGGATATACTAATAATGAAGGATATAAGGTGGGAGATAGTTTCCGTACAGTTAGAGCCAGAGTGAATTTGGATACTGAAATAACTAAATGGTTGAAAGTTGGTGTTAATGCCCAGTTCGCAGACAGAGGTAATAAAGATGTTGTGGCTGACACGGGTAATGCTGATGTAATGAGTCCTTATGGTACGATGTATGAAGAGGATGGTAGTTTGAAGATATATCCGACCGATGATGCTCGAATTGTTAATCCGTTATTGTCCAATCAGGTAGATCAAAAGTTTTATAAAACTCAAACTTTGACATCTACAATTTACGGTAAACTGACTCTTCCTTATGGACTGAGTTTTCAGACAAATTTTAATACTCGTTATGGCTGGAGAAAGCAGTATTATTATAAACCTGACATTAAACCTGGTATTGTAGAAGGAGGTGAAGCGAGTCGCGATGAATACTCTGATTATGAGTGGGTGATTGACAATATGTTAAAATGGAATTATACCCTTGCAAAGATCCATAATCTGGATGTCACTCTTTTGTATAGTGCGGAGAAATATCAATTCTGGAATACGGTTGCCAACAACGAGGGCTTTATCCCGAGTGGAGTTTTAGGATTTCATAATATGAATGCCGGGATTAATCCTGTTACGTCTTCGAATGATGAAGCGCAAACAGGCAATGCTTTGTTGGCGCGTTTAAATTATTCGTTGATGGACCGTTATTTGTTGACCGCATCTGTACGTCGGGACGGCTTCTCTGCCTTTGGTTTGGAAAACCCTTATGGAACTTATCCGGCTTTTGCATTTGGATGGCGTATGTCTGAAGAGGATTTTATTCAGAAACTGGGATTTGTGGACAATCTGAAATTACGTTTTTCTTGGGGAGAAAATGGTAATCGGGACATCGGTCGTTATGCTGCTCTGTCACGTCTGAAAGTGACAGACGCTATCATTGGAGGAGAAAATATAAAAGGTGTATATACTAACAATTTGGCTAATGGTAAGTTGAAATGGGAAAGGACCAGAGCCATGAATCTGGGATTGGACTTTGGATTGTTGGGTAACCGCTTATCCGGTGTACTGGATATGTATTATAATAAAACGACTGATTTGATTGTTAACCGTTCATTGCCAACGATAACTGGTTTTAGTAGTGTTATTGCTAATCTTGGGCAGGTTGATAATAAGGGTTTGGAGCTGACACTCACCAGTGTTAATGTTAGTATTCCCAAGAAAGTGCATTGGTCAACTACGTTTATATACTCTACTAACAAGAATACGATTAAACATTTGTATGGGAAAATGGTAGATGTGAAAGACGCGGAAGGCAATGTGATTGGCGAGCGTGAAGATGATGACGTACAGAATGGCTGGTATATAGGTCATGGCATTAAAGATATTTATTACTATAAATGGACAGGGGTTTGGCAGCTTGGCGAAGAAGAGGAGGCTAAAAAATACGGAAAGCAACCGGGTGATCCTAAACTTCTCGATGTTGATCAGAATGGTAAGATCACGGAGGATGATAAAGTGTGGTTAGGTTCACGGACTCCTCGTTATCGTATGTCGTTACGCAGTGATTTGAATCTATTCGATTGTTTGGACTTTTCTTTTGTTCTTCGTGGAGAATTTAATTTCTTGGGTGAGGACAACTTGAGAAGAAATGAGGATAATCGTTTCTTTGATCGTTCCAACTCTATCATGACTGAATATTGGACACCTTGGAATCCCAATAATGAGTATGCTCGTTTAGGAGCTAATTGTGGTAATCCTTCCGTCCTGATATTTAAGAAGAGGGATTTTGTTCGTATGCAGAATATTTCACTTGCATATACATTCCCTAAAACTCTCTTAAAGAAATTTGCAATTGAAAATCTGAAGGTCAGTTTGAATGTCGATAATGCGTTTGTTTTGACGAAGTGGAACTATTATGATCCGGAGAATATGGGAACCTGTCCTCGTATTTGGACTTTGGGAGTGAATGTGACTTTATAATAAATTTATAATAAAATGAGAATAATAAAGATAACTGTTAGATTTATTACTGCCAGTTTGTTGGTAATAAGTAGTACGTCATCTTGTGTTGATCTTACTCCGGAACCTTTATCATTTTATGCCCCAGAGAATACATTTATGGATAAAGAGGGGTTGGATGCTTTACTTGTTACATCGCGTAAACAAATTAAATGGGAATGGTTTGGTGATGCTTTTAACGCTGGTTATTGTGAGACTCCGATTGTTTATGAATATGCTTTTTCTGATTTATCCGTTATAGGTTCTCCGCCTGTAAAAGAGATACATGATTTAAAAACTCAGTTGACTCCAACAACGAATGCAGCATTGCATCTTCGTTACTGGGATTTAGCATGGAATGGGATTAAGTATGCTAATTGTGTAATCACTCGTGTCCCTAAATCAAACATCACAAGCGAGGAGGATAAAAATCAACTTCTTGCTGAAGGTTACTTCCATAGAGCATACTGGTATTATTTGTTGGTTCATCAGTGGGGGGATGTACCTCTTATATTGGAGGAGATATCAGAGCCTAAGCTTGATTTCTACTCAACTCCGAGGATGAAAATTCTGCAACAGATGAAACTTGATATGGAATTTGCAGTAAAGTGGCTTCCAAAAGAAGTTAAACCAGGATGTGTGAGTAGAGCGGCAGGTGAACATTTGCTCACAAAAATATATTTATCAACGGGAGATTTTGAGGATGCCGTTGAATCTGCCACTCGTTGCATAAAGGAGAATGGATTACATTTAATGACAGGACGTTTTGGTATTAATGCGGCTAACCCTGAGTTAGATGTGATAAATGATTTGTTTAATGAAGAGAATATAAGTTCCAGCGAAAATAAAGAAGCTATATTCGTAGTTCAGGAACGTTTCGGAGTAGAGGGTAACGTTGCACCTAAGGGCTCTAACAGGATGCGTAATTTTGTGCCTTATTGGTGCAATGGGGCTGATGTTAAGACTCCGGACGGGAAGAACGGGACGACATATGATGCAGGACCTTATGATGGATATTCTTTACTCGATACTTTAGGGCGGGGAATTGCGAAGATACGTCCTACAAATTATGGACAGTATGAGATATGGAATAATTGTAAGCAGGATATGAGACATAATCGTAATAACTGGTATGATATTTCTCGTTTGTGGTATAATCGGCCTCCATCTAAAGGGGGAAGTGCTAAATGGTTTGGAAAGCAAGTGCAAAGAGAATTTGTCAAGGATACGATGCGTTGCTATTTTTCTTTTCCTATTAATAAGGTCTTGATTTATAAGGATGATCTTAATAAAGGAAAAACTCCTACGGGTGGTTTTACTGATCAATATGTATTTCGGTTGGCTGAGACATATTTAATGCGGGCAGAAGCTTATTATTGGTTAGGTAATATTTCCGAAGCGAAGAATAATGTAAATGAAATACGTAGACGAGCTAATGCCCCTGAATTGTCATCAGTCTCATTAGATGATATTTTGGATGAACGGGCAAGAGAGTTATATCTTGAGGAGCATAGAAAGGTGGAGTTGACGCGGATTGCTTTCTTAAAGGCGCAGATGGGGCTTGAAGGTTATTCTTTGAATAACTTCTCGAATAAGAACTGGTATTTCGATAGGATTATGAAAAAAAATAATTTTTATGCAACCCAATATTTTTATTCAAGTAATCCATATGTAATGGAACCATACCATGTCTTGTGGCCAGTACCTTTGACTGCAATAACTTCAAATACTCAAGGGCGAATTAATCAGAATATTGGCTATTTTGGAGCTGAGGATAATATCCCTGTTGAATAGTTAAACAGATAGGCTTATGCGAAAAAAATATTTATTGTTATATACTTGTTTGTTAGTTACTGCCTTACACATCAATGCTCAATGCAAGCAGAGGAAAAGGCCTAATGTTCTTTTTATCTGTATTGATGATTTGCGCCGTGAATTAGGGGTATATGGTTCGGAAGTTATAACTCCTAATATCGATGGATTAGCAGCAGAAGGAAGTTTGTTTCTTCATCATTATGCTCAGGTTCCTACGAGTGGTGCATCCAGAGCATGTATGCTCACAGGATGCTTGCCTAAGAACAAAAATGATTTATCAAATGAAGCTTGCAAAATTAGGCTTTCGAGTAAGGCGGAAGGAGATGAACCGGAAACTTTATTTCATCAATTAAAAAGAAACGGTTATTACACAGTTGGCATTGGTAAAATCAGTCACTATGCTGATGGTTATCTTTATGGATACTCAAAACCGGTGAGTCAGAAACTGGAATTGCCTTATAGTTGGAGTGAAATGCTCTTTGATGCGGGAAAATGGGGAACCGGTTGGAATGCTTTTTTTGGTTATTCGGATGGCTCTAATCGTCAAAGTCGGAGTAAGGAAGTTAAACCCTATGAATGTGCAGATGTGCCAGACGACGGATACCCTGATGGATTGACTGCTAATTTGGCTGTTAGTAAGCTTAAGGAGCTTTTGAATAGAGAACAACCTTTTTGCTTAGCGGTAGGCTTTTTTAAACCTCATCTTCCTTTCGCAGCTCCTCAAAAGTATTGGGATATGTACGATGAAAAGAAACTTCTATTATCGCCAATTCCTGATCTGCCAGATGGTTGCTCTAAACTAGGATTTCACAACAGTGATGAATTTAATGGATACTTACTGGGTGAAGAAAAGGCATCATTAAATCAAAGAGTATCAGATGCATATGCTCGTAAATTGCGTCATGCTTATTATGCATGTATCAGTTATGTTGATGCTCAAGTTGGGAAATTATTAGATGTGCTTAGAGATACGGGAGAGTTTGATAATACCATCATTGTGTTATGGGGTGATCATGGCTGGCATTTAGGTGATCATAGAATCTGGGGAAAGCATACTTTATATGAAACCGCTCTTAGTAGTGCTCTTATTATAAAAGCGCCTATGATGAAAAAAGGTGTCAAAAATGAAAGAATTGTGAACTCAGTTGATATCTATCCTACCTTGATGGATTTGTGTGGGGTACAATGCCCCAAGAGGTTAGATGGGAACAGCCTGATAGAGCTACTTAATGACCCTAAAGATGTGGATTGGAAAGATGTCTCTTATAGTTATTTTAATAATGCAGTTTCCGTTAGGGTACCTAAATATCGTTTAATACAATATTGGCATGATAATGACAGTGTATTAGAGCTTTATCAGTATAACAAAGATACTTTTGAAAGAAAGGATATAAGTAAGAATAAAAGTAAAATTGTAAAGTCTTTATTGCCGATATTGAAAGAAGGATGTATGAATACTGCCTTCTAAGTGTAAAAATATATATTTAGAACAGTATATGTTAGTTGAAAATATTGTATATGAATTATGAAATAGTTATTGATATGAGAAAGATAAAAAAAATGGCTCGGTATATTCCGGTCTTTTTGCTGACAGGCTTGATGTCATGTGTTGATCTTGACCCGGAACCTTTGTCCTTTTTTGCTCCAGAGAATACTTTTATGGATAAAGAAGGTTTGGATGCTTTGCTTATCACATCCCGAAAGCAAATCAAGTGGGAGTGGTTTGGTGATGCTTTTAACGCAGGTTATTGTGAGACACCGCTTGTTTACGAATATGCTTGGTCCGACCTTTCAGTGATAGGAGCACCGGAAGTAAAGGAAATACATAACCTAGAAACTCAGCTTACGCCAACCACCAAGATGGCCTTGCATCTTCGATACTGGGATCTGGCATGGAATGGGATAAAATATGCTAATACTGTCATTAGTCGTGTTCCAAAGTCTAGCATAACTAACGAGGAAGATAAAAACCAGCTTTTGGCTGAAGGTTATTTCCACAGAGCCTATTGGTATTATTTATTGGTTCATCAGTGGGGGGATGTACCTTTGGTATTGGAGGAAGTTGCCGAGCCTAAACTTGATTTTAATTCGGCTTCGCGAATGAGTATTCTGCAACAGATGAAGAGTGATATGGAATTCGCAGTGAAATGGTTGCCTGTCAATGTAGAACGCGGATGTGTAAGTAGAGCTGCCGGAGAACACTTGTTGGCAAAGATTTATTTGTCTACCGGTGACTTTCAGCTGGCTGTAGAAGCGACGACGCGATGCATCAATGATTATGGGCTGCATCTGATGCGTGAACGTTTCGGAGTAAATGCATCTAATCCGAAACTGGATGTTTTTAATGATTTGTTTCAGGAGGATAATATCAGTGCGATAGAAAACAAGGAAGCCATTTTTGTAGTTCAGGAAAGATACGGAATAGAAGGAAATGTGGCTCCTAAAGGCTCGAACCGTATGCGCAATTTTGTACCTTATTGGAGCAATGGCGCTGCTGTAAAGACACCTGATGGGAAAAACGGAACAACTTATGATGCAGCACCTTATGACGGATATGAACAGGTGGAAGAATTGGGGAGAGGCATTGCTAAAATCCGTCCGACCAATTATGGACAGTATGCACTTTGGAAAAATTGTGGTGCTGATTTGCGTCATAATGAAAACAATTGGTATGATATTTCCCGGCTCACTTACAATCGTCCGGCTTCCAAGGGAGGGAGTGCAACCTATTTTGGAAAGCCCGTTGAACGTAAATTTGTTTCAGATACAATGCGTTGCTATTTCTCTTTCCCGACAGTCAAAGTGCTTATTTATAAGGATGACCTGAATAAAGGGAAGGCTCCGGCCGGTGGATTTACCGACCAATACGTATTCCGCCTGGCGGAAACTTATCTGATGAGGGCTGAGGCTAACTATTGGTTGGGCAATATCCCAGCTGCGACAAGTGACGTTAACGAGATACGCAAGCGTGCCAAGGCACCGGAACTTTCTACCGTATCATTGGATGATATTTTGGATGAAAGGGGAAGAGAGCTTTATATAGAAGAACATCGCAAGGTGGAACTGACCCGTATCGCTTTCTTAAAGGCACAATTGGGTAAGGATGGATATTCTCTTCAAAATTTCTCAGAGAAGAATTGGTATTATGACCGTGTGATGGAGAAAAACAATTTCTTTGCATCCCAGTACTTCTATTCTACCAATGCCTTTGTCATGAAACCCTACCATGTTTTATGGCCGGTGCCTCTGACAGCTATAACTTCAAACACCCAAGGACGGATTAACCAGAATATTGGTTATTTTGGAGCTGAGGATAATGTACCGGTGGAATAAGTCTGAATAACAATCAAAACAATTAAATAGTAAAAACGATGAATGATGAATGCAAAAATGAGAAATCGCGTAGGTAAACTTATTATATGTCTTTTATTAATAGGTTTGATGCCTGCTTATGCACAGAAAAAGGGGAAAGAAAAAGTCTATCGTCTCCCTGATGACTTGGAAACGCTTGCCGGAGATCCGGACTTGCTGAAAAAGCCGGAGGGGCTGACTGTTGCCGCTTATGCTTTTCCGAATTATCATCCTTCGGCCTTGCATAACAAACTATATGCACAAGGGTGGACGGAGTACAATCTGATCAGAAGTGCACGTCCCTGGTTTGATGGTCACCAACAGCCGCGCACTCCTTTGCTGGGTGAACTGGATGAAAGCAAACCTTCCACATGGGAAGTTTACAATAAGCTTTGTAAGCAAAGTGGTATTGATGTACTGATTTGGGACTGGTACTGGTATGATGGCAAGCCCTGCCTTCATGAGGCTTTGGAGAACGGCTTTTTGGAATCCAACAATGTGAACGATGTGAAGTTCGCCTGTATGTGGACCAACCATCCCTGGTATGTTCTATATCCAACGAAGAGAACCGATGGGTGCAATGCTTATCCTCCAAGTTATGATGCGCCCGACTTTTCAAAGGAAGAGTGCTGGAAGAGTCTTTCGTACATGATTTCCAGATATTGCCATCTTGAGAACTATTGGAAGATTGACGGTAAGCCGGTTATATGTATTTGGGATGCCCGTCGTCTGGAATCTAAATTAGGCATTGCGGGGGTAAAGCAATTGTTTGCGGAACTGACCGAATATGCGAAGAAGTTAGGGCATAAAGGACTTCATTTCCACGTCACAGGTTTCAGTTGCGGGAATATGAAGGAAGAAGGATACAGCACAGTTGGTTCGTATAATCCGATGGACTGGATTGCCGGACGTTTCCAGCCGAAAGAAATCGAATTGCCTGATTACGGAACAGTGGCTGCAGATGTTGCATTCAAGCTTTGGGACGAGCATCATGCCCAGTTTGACATTCCTTATATTCCTGCTTTGGCGCCGGGATGGGATTCTACTCCGCGCTACATCGCCCCGCAAAGTCGTCCGGAGAAACCGAATCGCAGCCAATGGCCGGCATGCACTATCTTTAAGAATGAGAATCCGGCTTCGTTTAAAGCTTTTGTCCAATCTTCGTTTGTATATCTGAATAAACATCCTGAAGTTCCCCGTATTCTCACTATTGCCTGTTTCAACGAGTGGTCCGAAGGCCATTATCTGCTGCCTGACAACCGTTTTGGATATGGCATGCTTGATGCGTTGGGAGAAGCGTTGGGTAAAGGAAGTAATCATCAAAAACATGGGAAATAGGTCTATGAGAAGATTATTTCTGGCATTGGTATTTCCTGCCATAAGCGTATTGCTTATGGCAGGAGGTCCGGTCAAAAGCTACAAGAATCCGGTAGTAGATTATAGTCTTCCGGATCCTACGGTAATTAAGGGGGATGATGGATATTTTTATTTATATGCTACTGAGGATATTCGTAACATGCCTATTCATCGTTCAAAAGATCTGATAAACTGGGAATCTGTCGGTACGGTTTTCACCAAAGAAACGCGTCCTACTTTTGAACCTAAAGGTGGACTATGGGCTCCGGATATCAATAAAATAGGCAATAGATATATACTCTATTATTCGATGTCCCGTTGGGGAGGAGAATGGACTTGCGGCATTGGAGTGGCTACCGCAGAAAAGCCGGAAGGTCCTTTTATTGATCACGGAATGATGTTCCGTAGTAGTGATATTGGCGTACAAAATTCTATCGATCCTTTTTATATTGAAGAAAATGGGAAGAAATATTTGTTTTGGGGAAGTTTCCGGGGAATTTACGGGATAGAATTGAGTCAGGATGGACTTGCCGTAGCTCCGGGAGCGATAAAGAAACAAATAGCCGGAACAGCGTATGAAGGAACCTATATTCATAAAAGGAACGGCTATTATTATCTGTTTGCTTCTACCGGTACATGCTGTGAAGGGCTGAAGAGCACATACCAGACAGTCGTAGGACGTTCTGATAACCTATGGGGGCCTTATGTGGATAAGAAGGGTAACCTAATGCTCGAAAATAATCATGAAATATTGATTCATAAGAACAAGGATTTTGTGGGTACCGGACATAATGCGGAACTCGTGGCGGATAAAAACGGTGATGACTGGGTTTTGTATCATGGAGTCAGCGTTGCCAATCCTTCCGGTAGGGTTTTATTGCTGGACAAGGTGATTTGGAAAGAAGGCTGGCCAACAGTCAAGGGGAATTCAGCTTCCAAAAAGGCAAAGAAACCTTTATTTTAAAGAATTTGAATAATGGAGACCTGTAATCGATTTATAAAAAGATTGATGCTCTTGTTGGCGGGATGGGGTGCGGGAGGTGTATTTGCATTCTCTCAATCCCTTCCAGCACCGGTTCCTGAAGAAACTGTTTATTTCCCATTGAAAGATATCCGTTTGCTTGATAGTCCTTTTTTAGATCTTCAACAAAAGGGGAAAGAGTATCTTCTTTGGTTAAATCCTGATTCTCTTCTTCATTTTTATCGGATTGAAGCGGGATTGCCGCCAAAAGCTGGGGCGTATGCCGGCTGGGAGTCGCAAGATGTGTGGGGAGCGGGACCTCTCAGAGGAGGATTCTTGGGCTTTTATCTCTCGTCGGCATCGATGATGTGGCAAGCTACGGGCGATAAAGAGTTGCTGAGAAGGTTGAAGTATGTGGTAAAGGAGTTGGCGCGTTGCCAGAAGGCGGGGAAAGACGGTTTTATCTTAGGAATTAAGGATGGACGGAAATTGTTCAGTGAAGTGGCTTCTGGGAGGATACAAACTAACAATCCAACTGTTAATGGCGCTTGGGCACCGGTTTATCTAATAAATAAGATGATGCTTGGTCTTTCTGCGGCTTATACTCAGTGTGGCAGTAAGGAAGCGCTGTCCGTGCTGATTCGCTTGGCAGACTGGTTTGGGTTTCAGGTATTGGACAAATTAACTGACGAACAGGTACAACGACTATTGGTCTGCGAACATGGTTCTATTAACGAATCATTTACAGATGTCTACGCATTAACGGGTGAAAAACGTTTTCTCGACTGGGCGGGCAGACTGCATGACAAAGCGATGTGGATGCCTTTGTCGCAAGGAAAGGACATCCTTTTCGGATGGCATGCGAATACTCAGATTCCTAAATTTACCGGATTCCAGAAATACTATTTGTATACGGGAGACGAGCGCTTCTTGACTGCCGCAATGAACTTTTGGAATATCGTGGTTCATAATCATACCTGGGTGATAGGGGGAAATAGTGTAGGAGAACATTTCTTTCCGGAAGAGGAGTTTGAGAAGAAGATGCTACTTCTTAGCGGACCTGAAACGTGCAATTCCGTCAATATGTTACGTTTGACAGAAAGCCTTTTCAGTCTTCGCCCGGACGCTGAGAAATCTGCTTATTATGAACGGGTGCTCTTTAACCATATTCTATCTGCATACGATCCTGAAAAAGGTATGTGTTGTTACTTCACCCCGATGCGTCCGGGACATTATCGGATATACGCTTCCAGAGACAGCTCGTTCTGGTGTTGCGGACATACGGGACTGGAAAGTCCCGCTAAATTGGGGAAGTTTATTTATAGCCATGATAGCGACGGAGTTAGAGTCAATTTGTTTATTCCATCGGTTCTTTCATGGAAAGATAAAGGAGTTGAGCTGACGCAACATTGTAATCTTCTTGAAACTGACGAAGTGGAGTTTAGATTAAAGGCAAGGAGGGAGCAACGTTTCGTGCTCCGTATTCGGAAACCTGAGTGGATGAAGAATCCGACTTTCATTATCAATGGTAAAGAAGAAGAATTAGTTACGGATAGTTCCGGTTATTGCCTGTTTGACAGAGTATGGGCACATGATAATAAAATTGTTTTGAAGTATTCTATGAAGCCCTATATTGAGAGATTGAAAAAGTCAGATAAATATGTGGCACTATTATATGGTCCTTATGTCTTGGCCGGACGTTTTGGGAAGAAAAATCTGCCCGATAGTTTTTGGAGTACAATGAACAATACGGCAAGAAGGGAATTGGACTTGAAAGAGATACCGTCTTTGGCATATGTTGCGGACGCGGTTGCAGATAATTTAAAGGTTATAAGCCGAAACCCGCTGCGTTTTTCTCTGCCAATGAACGGAACTAAGGAGATAACGATTGAACCTTTTTATAAGATTCATTTTGAACGATACATTATTTATTGGTTGACAGAACGTTGAAACGTTCTAAATTATAATAAAAAGAAGATTGAATATGAGGTTAAAAAGATTGTTTTTAGGGATAATGCTTTCTGCGGGCATTGCAAATATAGGAGCAGCAAATTATACTCCTGAGAATGTTTCCATTTCTTTAAAAGTTCCGGGCAATGACGCCCGGCACTATTCACTGACTCTCCAAAAGCAGCAGGACGGTGTGTATACCTGCCACTCTTCCGAGCAGTTGCCATTGGTTATTACCCGCCAGGTAGTTGATAAAGATGGCAAGCAGCGTATTAACGTTGTCATCAAGGCCTTGGATACTGTTTATTTCAATTATGGCGAGCAAATAAACACCGGATACCGTCATTCCGATTGCCAGTTCTATATGCCCGGTTTCTGGTACCGCCAGAATCTTCGTTCTCCCGAAAAAGCTCCTTCTTTCCATACTTCGGATAGTTGGCTGGTACGCGAAGACCGTCTGAGTACTCCTCTGACTGCCGCCTTCAATTCAAGTAAAGGCAAGTCCATGTCAGTCATCCGTATTGACAAGTTTGACAAGGAGGCTTTGGCTACTCACAAAGAAGGCGAGGTCATTGTCTCCGGTGAGACTTCCATCGGCTATACCGGCTTCGAGAACATAGGTGGCATGACTGTCCTTTCCTATGGTTTCCCTTATAAGGAAGCTCCCAAGACTTATATCCGTAAACTGACTCTTGCCCCTTCGGTTGAGGCTTTCCAGCTGCTTCGCAAGGGTGATAGCATAACTCTGACCTGGGAACTGTCCGAGACTGATGCTTCCGACTTCTCTGAGTGCGTACAACGTACCTGGGAGTACTGCTATGACACGAACCGTCCCCAACCGGTCAATACCCCTTATACGGTGGACCGTATGAAAGATGTACTGAGCAACTTCTTTGTAGAGAGTTATGTGAATACTACTCCTACCCATTACTATTCGGGCGTTGAGCTGAAGACAGCCACTTGTGCCAGTACTGATGTTGCCGAAGTCGGCTTTGTGGGCCGTACATTGCTAAATGCCTTCAATGCATTGGAATACGGTTTCCAACAGAACCGTCCTGAACTTGTGAACAGTGCTAACAGTATCTTTGATACTTATCTTTCAAACGGTTTCTCTCCTGCCGGTTTTTTCAATGAGGTTGTCCATTATAACCGTGACTTTAAAGAGTCTAATCTCAGTATCCGCCGCCAATCGGAAGGTGTGTATGCCATTCTTAATTATCTGGCTTACGAGAAGCAATACAAGCGTAAACATCCCGAATGGGAGAACCGTCTGAAGGTAATTCTGGACAGTTTCCTCCGTCTTCAGAATGCCGACGGTAGCTTCCCCCGCAAGTTCAAGGATGATTTCTCTATCGTAGACGGTACCGGTGGCAGTACTCCTTCGGCTACTTTGCCTTTGGTAATGGCCTACAAGTATTTCAAGGACAAACGTTACCTGGAGAGTGCCAAGCGTACTGTAAATTATCTGGAAAATGAGCTTATCTCTAAATCCGATTATTTCTCTTCCACTTTGGATGCTAATTGTGAGGATAAGGAAGCTTCCCTTTATGCTGCTACTGCCACTTATTACCTTGCTCTGGTTACTAAAGGTGCGGAGCGTGCTCATTATGCCGAACTTTGCAGGAAGGCCGCTTATTTCGCCTTATCCTGGTATTATACCTGGGATGTTCCCTTTGCCGAAGGTCAGATGTTGGGTGATATCGGTCTGAAGACCCGTGGCTGGGGTAATGTGTCTGTTGAGAATAACCATATTGATGTGTTTATCTTTGAGTTTGCTGATGTGTTACATTGGCTTTCCAAGGAGTTCAATGAGGCTCGTTTCTCAGACTTTGCTGAGGTTATTTCCACTTCCATGCGTCAATTGCTTCCCTATGAGGGTCATATGTGTGGTGTTTCCAAAGTAGGTTATTACCCTGAGGTTGTCCAACACACGAACTGGGATTACGGTCGTAATGGTAAGGGATATTACAACGATATCTTTGCTCCGGGCTGGACGGTGGCCTCTTTGTGGGAACTCTTCTCTCCGGGACGTGCCGAGAAGTACTTGGCAAAGTAGCTGACAGAGCCTTTGAGCCACACAAGTGTTTCATCTATACAACGCTTGTGTTCTGTTTGTGTAACACAAGTGTTGTGCAGATGGAACACAAGCGTTCTGTTTTTACTGTCTTTATCGCATAGCCAGAGCCTTGTTTTCTGCTTCTTCCATTATTTCACGTTCTCCGGGCCCTTTATCGTTAATCCCGCATAGGTGCAATATGCCATGAATAATAACGCGGTGCAGTTCTGTTTCGTAATCGCTGCCGAACTGCTCCGCATTTGTGCGTACCGTATCAAGGCTAATAAATAAATCTCCACTAAGGCGATTGCCTTCACAATAGTCGAAAGTGATAATATCGGTGTAATAGTCATGTTGCAGATATTGACGGTTTACCTCAAGTATCTTTTCATCGGAACAGAAAATATAGGCGATTTCACCGACTCTTTTTTCATAAGTTGCGGCAACGGCCTTAATCCATTCCGTTGTTTTGTTTTTTTTGATGGCGGGCATTTCTACACCGTCTGTCTGATAAGAAACCATATCAATTAAGAATTAAGAATTAAAAATCAAAAGAAGAATATGTAACTGATGATGATGGCGGCAAGGATACCTGCCAAGTCCGCTATTAGTCCGCAGGTGACAGCATTGCGTGTTTTGGTGATACCCACACTACCGAAATAAACTGCCAGAATATAAAACGTAGTGTCTGAGGCACCACGGGCTACACAACTCATACGTCCTACAAAAGAGTCCGCACCATATTCTTTCATAGTATCGATCATTAATCCGTTGGCTCCACTACCACTCAGCGATTTCATCAGAGCAGTTGGCAAAGCACCTACAAAGCTGGTATCTACGCCGAACAATCCCACTACATAGCCGATGCCGCTTACTAACATGTCCATTGCACCGGAAGTTCGGAATACGGCAATACCCACTAGGAATGCTACCAAATAGGGAATGATGCGAACGGCAGTGGTAAATCCTTCTTTGGCGCCTTCCACAAAAGCGTCATATACATTTATTTTCTTCCATAATCCCCATACAATGAAGAGTAGGATGATACTGAACAGAATGATATTGGCAATCAACGTGGAGTATGTACCGATTTCTTCTCGACCGAGTCGCATAAACAAGTAAATCAATCCGGCGAAGAAAAGGCTGATACAACCAATGAGGATAAGAATAGGCTTATTGATAAGGTTAATGCGTTGTGCGATACTGACCGCAATTACTCCTACAAGAGTGGAGATAGCAGATGTTATCAATATTGGGATAAATATATCAGTAGGTTGTGTAGCACCCATTTGTGCGCGATACATCATAATACTGATTGGGATTAGTATCAATCCGGAAGTGTTGAGCACCAGGAACATAACCATCGGATTAGTCGCCGTATCCTTCCGGGGGTTCAGTTCTTGAAGTTCTTTCATAGCTTTCAATCCCATTGGAGTAGCAGCATTATCGAGCCCCAGCATATTGGCTGACAGGTTCATAAAGATAGAACCCATAGCAGGATGTCCTTTCGGTATTTCGGGGAAGAGGCGGCAGAAAACAGGGCTTAACCAGCGGGATAATGCATTAATCATACCGCTTTGTTCTCCAATCTTCATAATGCCCAACCAGAGTGAAAGAATACCAGTCAGTCCCAAAGATATTTCGAAAGCCGTTTTTGAGGAAGTAAATGTAGAGTTGACAAGCTCCGTAAAAATTTCAGTGTTGCCCATAAACAGAAGTTTGATGAGTGCCACAATGAAAGCAATTACAAAGAATGCTACCCAAATGTAATTTAAAACCATAAAATAACGCGTTGATTTCTATGCAAAAGTAGGAATATCTTTCCATTCAGCATGATAAATGGAAAGATTATTGCATTTATTAGGGCAATAACGCTATTTCAAATATGAAATTCTACTTATCTTTGCTTTCTGACATTGGAGCGGTTGTGTGTTATAATGCGGCTGTTTGCAATGCCTCTGTTTAAATCAATAATTAAATAATATGAGAAACAAATGTATTTTATTTGCAGCTTTGCTGATGTTATCCGGTACAATCTCTGCCAAGGTTGTATTGCCACCGATGTTCTCGGATAATATGGTACTGCAGCAGCAGGCAGATGCTCCTATATGGGGTGAAGCTAAGCCGATGAAAACGGTGAAAGTAACAACTTCCTGGGATGGAAAGACGTATGAGACACAGGCTGACAAAGAGGGTAAATGGAAACTTTCTGTCCGCACCCCCGAAGCGGGTGGACCCTATGAACTTACGCTGACCGACGGACAGAAACTAGTATTAAAAAATGTAATGATTGGTGAAGTCTGGATATGTTCCGGACAATCTAATATGGAAATGCCTCTGGAAGGTTGGGGAAAGATTATGAACTATAAGAAAGAGGTTTCTGCAGCTGATCACCCCAATATCCGTTTATTACATGTAGAACATGTGACGAGTACCCAACCGGAGTCCGATATCAAAGTCCGTGATAATGGCTGGCAAGTATGTTCGCCGCAAACTATTCCTAATTTCTCGGCTACTGCCTATTTCTTTGGTCGTGAAATCTCTGAAAAGCAGAATGTGCCTGTGGGACTGATTCATACTTCCTGGGGAGGAACAAATGTAGAATCCTGGATAAGTGGGAAAGTGCTGCAAGAGATGCCGGACTTTAGCAATGTAGTAGAGGAAGTTCGTGCCATGCCTGATAAAACTGCGATGAAAGCGGAATATCTGAAAACTTTGGAAGCTTGGAATAATCGTGTGGATGAAGGTTTTGCTGCCGGGAAACCGGTACGGGCAGAAGTTTCTTTGGATGATAGTAACTGGGCAAAAATGAAATTTCCCGGTATGGTGGAGGAGCAGGGGCTTAATGGCTTTGACGGACTAATCTGGCTCCGCCGGACCGTTGATATTCCTGCATCCTGGGCAGGTAAAAAGGTTCAATTGATATTAGGAACTATCGATGATAATGATATAACGTATTGGAATGGTCAGGAAGTAGGACGCACTACTGGTTATACTATTCAGCGTAATTATACCGTTCCCGGTAAATTAGTCAAAGCCGGACAACTGAGTCTTGCCATTCGTATTGTAGATACAGGCGGTGGTTGCGGCATGCCGAACGATCTTTATCTTCGTTCTGCCAATGGAGAGCAAATTAGCCTTGCAGGAGAGTGGAAATATCAAGTGGCGGCTGATGCCCGTAAAGAGGGAATGCCTCCCAAAGACATGTCCGAGAATCCTAATCTGCCGACATCTTTGTATAATGCGATGATCCACCCATTAGTGCCTTACGGTATTCGTGGAGCTATCTGGTATCAGGGAGAAAACAACGCTTCACGTGCTTACCAATACCGTGAACTTTTCCCGTTAGTCATTGAGAACTGGCGTAAAGATTGGGGCAAGGATTTTCCGTTCTACTTTGTACAGTTAGCCAATTTTAAACCTGTATCTCCGGAACCGGTTGATTCTGATTGGGCGGAACTTCGCGAAGCACAAACCCGTACATTGTCTGTGGCAAATACAGGTATGGCGGTAATCATAGATAAAGGCGAAGCAAATGATATTCACCCCAAGGATAAACAGGCAGTTGGTCATCGTTTGGCATTGATAGCCCGTGCCAAGACCTATGGAGAGCAAATACCTTATTCAGGCCCTATGTACCACTCCTATGAGGTAGATGGAGATAAGATCATCCTTTCTTTCGACCATACTGAAGGTGGTTTAAAGAGTGGTGACGGAAAAGCATTACAAGGTTTTTCTATTGCCGGACGTGATCATAAATTCCACTGGGCAAAAGCAGAAATACAAGGTGATAAGATTGTGGTAAGTTCTCCGGAGGTATTATATCCCGTTGCTGTTCGCTATGGATGGTCCGATAATCCGGTTTGTAATTTATATAATGGTGCTGGCCTTCCGGCTTCACCTTTCCGTACAGATGATTGGAAAGGAGTGACGCAGAAATAATTTATTCGTTTAATATAATAGAGACTCCGTTTATTGTCAATTGTAAATTATTGATAATAAGCGGAGTTTCTTTTAATACAGCTTGTTTATAGATATTATGAAAGTGAATCATAATCCACTAACTTGCTTTTTATGCTGTCTCTTATACACATCTCCGAGCCCACGA
>ERZ1027074.79-NODE-79-length-64555-cov-11.440217_pt1 | contig 64555 bp, 45 predicted proteins | sample MGYA00519417_ERZ1027074 | MGnify/ENA primary metagenome ERZ1027074 (study PRJEB26926, sample SAMN06164770) | human gut metagenome | biome: ENVO:00009003; feature: ENVO:2100002; material: ENVO:00002003 | host: Homo sapiens | place: USA | collected 2012 ...
AAAGCAAGGGGCATCCGGAGGAAGGAAGAACAACCGACCTCCGGGTGTCCCTTTTCTTATGTGGCCGCAGGCTGAATCACAACGGTTTCAGATTGATACGGCTGCTGTAGATGGCGTTCAGTTCGTCACGGTACTGTTCTAGATGGGCAGAGAGGATATTGTCGATGTAACAGGAGATGCTGACAGACGGCGCAATCACGGAAAGCAAAGTGCGCACCCGTTCGTAGTTCTCGCTGCTGACATAGGTCTGCCGGCGTTCCTTCACAACACTGTTGTTGAACAGATGTTCGAGATACACCTGAAGGGTGTTTCTTTTTCGGCGAATTGTCGCCTGTGAGACCGGAGAGGTGGCTTCTTCCCCGGCAGATGTGCCAGTATCCTTCACCTCGTCAGGGTTGGCAGGAATCCCGGACCGGTTTTCCGTTTCCGGTTCCTTGCCGTCTTCTTTTGGGGAGCCGGTGTCGTTGTCATCCCAGATGTTTTTCAGGACGGCATCAGGAATATCCCCCGTCATCATGCTGCGTATCTGCTCCTCGTCGATTTTTACTTCCTTTCTCTTTACCATACTTTCATATTTTTGATAGTTGAACAATTCTTTTCCGGCAATCCTGCATTTTCCTTACGTTGTGAATGTAAGAATACCACCCATATTACATGCTTGCATTATCTGACGGGTATGTCCATCCGATCGGCAAGCCGGTCATGTAACCAATACTCAACGTGTTCTGTCTGACATTAAGCCAATCACGCATTCACGCGTTCACATATGGGGGAACAGTGGCCTTATTATGTTCAAGCATATCCCCGTTCACCCGTTACCGGACGGTTAAAGGCAACCATGCACCCCGTACCTGACGCACTCCTGGATGATTGAACTGCCGGACACATGCTGACATGCGGCAAAATAACGATAATTTTTCCGGATGGGCACAGTCATGGCGGCCTGCTGACGTTCTGTGACACGATATGTCATCCTGTTACACCGCTCAAGTATCCTGCTGGAAGCGTTTTTTAGTATGCAAAACGTAATTAAGATGCCGGCAAAAGGATTTTTTCGGAGGGAAGCGGTTGGAACGCTATCTTTTGATTTTTCGGATGAAAAATTCATGTTCAAACGAACATGGCAAGTTGTGTTTTGGGGCACCCGAAATGATTTCGGGCACCCAAAACAACTTGCCGCTCGCCTGAAGGCTCGGGAGGGGCTTCACTCCAAAGTCGTTACGCCTGAAAGCCGAAAAAGAGGAACAAAAAATGGGAAAATGAACGCTGTAATATACAAATCTGCTTTCAAGAAATGGGCACTGCTAAAAAAGGAGTGAACTTTATTCGTGTTATCAATCTATTGCGAATCTTTTTTTTCATCTCCCGGTACAATGTCGCAGGATTGATTTTTATCAACGATGCTACCTGTTCACCATATGCATTGTAAATTTGCAGGGTTTTGATGATGGATGTTCCTCTGTATTTTCATCTTTCAGTGGCAATCTAAAAGACGGATTTTCCACATTTAGTAAGCTCTAATTATGAATGTCTGCATAGATCAACCGCTGCTTATGATAAATAATCATGATGATAAAGGATGTTAATGTCTCTGCCAGTGGCATCGCCAACCAAATACCACACATATTCAGAATCAAAGGCAAGCCAAATATACATATCATCATGGACACGAATCCGCGCAAAACAGTCACTGTCATGGCAGGGCGTGCTTGTTCCACACTTTTAAAATTTCCTATGGAAACAATATTTATGGCAAAAAATATGAATCCTAAAGCAAAAAGCGGTAATCCTGACACTGCAATGCCATATGCCGCATAGGACGATTTCATGAACATTGCGACAATCTGTTCGTCGAACAGAATGGTGCCTATCAAGAACAGTCCTCCGCAAGTTACGGCAGTAAATAAAGCCAGGTAGAACGTTTTTTTACCCTAACTGCATGGCCCGCACCAAAGTTATAGCTCAATATAGGCTGTGCGGCTTGTTCGATAGCATTATATGCCATGAACATTATCGGGGAAAAATAACATACAACGCTGAATGCGGCAACCCCATCCTCGTCCAAATAAGGTCATGATCCGGGGAAGCCGGGCCGATTTCGACAGAAACAGGCATCTCTCTTTCATGGTAGAGACGGCCTCCGGAAGATGCTCTTCTGAAATTGTGCTGACGGATGAAAACTCATACTCTCTTCCGCTGCAAATAAAAGAAGTCACCAGGGGAAAATATATGGCGTTTCAAAGAAAAGACAGCGGTACAGTCTGTTTGCAGGCAAACCACAAAGAAATTCATAGATGGAAAAAAGGCTGACGGTCTTACTGGGGGCGGTCAGCCTTTTGCTTTTTCAATATGACCGGATTGCTATCTCTTCCTGATTTTTCCTTGGAACAAATATCCTTTCTCATGGATTTTGGCTACCTTTACAATCAATCTTTGTTTCTAACTCAAAAACAAGCATGCATCATGAAACGGATAATGACATCTTGCTTCTGCATCTCTGCCTTTTTTCTCGCAGGATGCAACGCAGGTAAATCGCATCCTGAATTTCCGTCCGCTCCATCCAGAGAACCCTACGAGGGCTTCCGTTGGGAGATTGTGGAAGGCAACGGAATGAAGTTCTGGGCACAGCGCAACGAGAGTATTCACATGGTCGTGAATGCCGGAGGTGAAGCCGGCATTGTGGATGACAACTGTAGCAAGGAAGCGTCTTTTCAGATGAAGATGAAGGTATTCCCGCTGCCTTCCCAAAACATAGCAGATCTTCTTCCCCTGTTAAAGCAGTCACCCGGATGGGACACTGCGATTACCTGTGCATTTCGTGAAATCAATGTCGGCAGAAAAGGCGTACAGCGTTATGTCCTGAAGCTGAGCGGCCCGTCTGCCGAAAGCTTTATCAAGGAGTCGGAACAGGAACCGATACCTTCCACCTGTGGCGGTTGGGGCATCGGCAACAGTGGTATGCGCTATTTTGAAATCCACGAGAGCCATCCGGACAAAGCCATCTTTGTGGAGATCGGCCAGGAAGCTCCGCTGTTTGATGAGCAAAGCATAGTCCTGTCAGACTGATGGAGAAAATAAAATATTCTTGTTCAGATTATTTTTGTGAAATAAGTCTGTAGTTATGGTCATTTTTTCAGTTTTTGTTTTGCTAGTCTGAATAAATCGTTAGATTTGCTACTGGTTACAAATGAATTGTAACGAAAATCTTATATCAGACGTTTTTTAACTGTAGTATAACATGGATAAACACATCATTGGCGAGAACGCAGGAATCTTATGGCGTTTGTTAAATACGGACGCTCACAAAAAATGGCAGTTGGCAGAAATCAAAAAGAGCACCGGATTGGACGATTTGGAGTTGGCGAGTGCCATCGGCTGGCTGGCGAGAGAGGATAAAATTCAGTTTGAACTCCAATATCCGAATGGAAAAGAAAAAAAGGCATATGTCTACCTTATGTTGAACGTGTATTTCTAATCCTTCTGTGTATGGTTGAGATGATTTAGAGGGGTACTTCAAAATTTGAAGTACCCCCTCTGACTATTTTGGCTTACGGTTTATCGGCTTCTGCTCTTAGAACCACCTGACCATCGTGTTCCTTATTTACAACAATCAACAGCAAAGGGCGGGAACTAAAGATCCTGCTTATGCTGTCGGTCTGTTGCCGGTAGGTAAATATGATTTGCCCGTTCTCCTTTTTCAGTTCCTTGGCTTTGAGCACAGTGGCTTGTCTGCCAGCCGGAGGTGCTACCGCAATCACATATTGCCGATTGAAATCAATGGCCGTAGGGGTACCGTCTTTACCCATATAGGCAGCTGTGCCGAAGTAATGCTCGAAATCTGCCCGGTTATTAATCTTGGAAGGGACTTCATGGACTTGGTTACTTACAAAATAGTTCCTTGCTTCTACAAATGGAATATTCTTGGATGGAAAACTGCACGAAACCGCCATAAAGCTGACAGCCGCAACCCCTGCAAGAATATACCTGGCTTTTTGGATATAAATTTTACTATTTCTCATTTGTTTTTGTTGCATATATGATGATACATTCATCGCTTCATCCTGTTGAATGGATAATCTATAAATCATCCTTCACAAAACAGTCGGTTACAAAAGTACAAAATTCCATTGGCTGCCTGTAGCCCGACATAGGTTTTCGGCAGTTCTATACAAATATTTAACACGGCTGGACAAGGTGTATCGGCTTTCGCACACTTTACGATCTCATTGATCAGGCTGAAGTCTGTCAGTGTGATATCGAGTCTTTTCGATACCAGAAAGTCTTGTCCTTGCTGCCTCCAGTAGTCTCCGATTTCTTGCGTCTTGATAGCGTTTTGCGGCACATTCAACTCTGAAAGAACTTTTTTCACTCCCTGTTCAATCTTGTGCAAGGGCACTTTGGTACGGTACTGCTCGGGCTTTGACTTTCCGTCAAATTCTTCCTCAAAGTATTCCCGGATTTCAATGAGATAATGAATTTTGTCGGGTACAATCTCTATTTCCGATGTACCCGTCACTTTGATGTAGTGCTCATTTGTCTGTGCTTGTAACGAAATAGCGGTCAATAGGCTGATTGCCAATGTTAATAATTTCATTCTCATTTCTTCTGGTCTTATTTATTTGTTCTCAAATCCTTTTACAATGGAACAGGCATCAATATAGTCCAATGTGTTTATAATTGAGTCCTGTTTTTCTTGGCTTAACCGATTAAAAAAGAGCGTATCATTTTCCCATCCGTTGGCTTCGAACAAAGCATCCAAAGAATCCTTCTTTTCTTTCAACAAGCTTTTATATAAAGATAATATGTCATAATTGTGTGGATTCGATATTTGGAAATTTCCACTTTCTAACCCCATGTTTATTCGTGGCGCGGTAATCACGGAATCATTGAATACGAATCCTATCCGCTTGCCTATGAGTTGTTCCGTCGAATCTGCCCATGCCTGCAATTTATGCTTGCTCACACTTCCTGTTATTACCGCTTTTCCGAAGAAGTCGTTGTCCAGCTGTATGCTGGCAAATTCCTTTACAGTAACAATTGGTCGGGAAGCTATGCTGTCTTTTTGTCCGTCTATGATGCGGTACCAACCGTTCTCCCTATGCTTGGCTGACTTTATATATCCATTTGCATAAGTTGCGATTATTTCTTTGTTCTCATCATAGACATATCCGTTAGAATAATTCCCTTTGACTTTTCTTTCATTATCAAAAATGTATCCATTGGCATAATAGCCTGCAACTTTTCCTTTTGCATCCACAATATAACCATTACGGTATGTGGTCATATTTGCCGTTCCGCAAGAAACAAAACAACAAATGATGACTGTTACAGTTACTGACAGAAATATGTGTACAAGTGCTATGTACTTAAAATGCATCCTCGATTTCATTCCCCTTGTTTTTAGTGTTACTTCATTATGATTGATAGCCAATCACGGTTTATCTTGTCCACTGAAACATCTTTGTGCAATGTTACCAAGCCTTTGCTTTTTACATATTGCTTTTCCGTGAATAAAGGCGGTTGTTTGGAAGCTCTGAAAGTTTGGATCAAAGCTGCTGTCTCCATAAAACGCCCGTCAATAAACTCAAAACGCTTGTAGCTGTAAGATGCTGCCGAAATGCGTGATGAAGAAAATATGCATTGTTTCTCCTTGCTTATTTGTGGGTTTTCTATCTGCTTAAAGCTTTCATCTCTACGGTATAGATTCTTTGTTTCATCCCATACATGGCAATCATAATACTGTATCATCTGATTGCCATACTGACCAAGGTTGACAAGTATATCGTCCTTACCGTCAAAATTAACATCTTGTAAATTAGCCCAAACATTGAGGTTGTTGGCAAACTCAATGTCGGAAGGATAGGAGTAAGATATTTCTTGGACCGTTTTTCCTGGCTTGTCAAATAGGGCGATTTGCAATCCTTTCAAGTCCATGCCGTTCCTGACAGCCGTATATCTCATTATCTTAGTTCCGTTATATCTCACAAGTTTCCATTCGTCAGATGTCCAAAAAGAATGTTCTCCGTCATCATTCGCTTTTCCACTTGTTGTCGTTTGAGTTTTCCCGTTTTCAAAAGGTGTGGCAAACTTGAATTGAGGCTTAATGACCACATAGCCCAATGAATCGGCAAAGCCAACCAATCCGTTATCATCCACTATACGGAATAATCCTTCTTGGATATAATCGGGACCATTGTCATATTTAAATACATAGAAAAGTTCCTTGCCGGCATCGTTGATACAGACTATCCGGGCATCTCTGAGTTTGTTCTCGTAAACAAATCCAATGTCTTTGATAGTGTCCGACTGGCAGTATCTGTACTTGCCGTAAGGTACAATAGTATCGCCCCGTTCATTCAGATAACAGACCGGAACACCCACTTCCAGAAAAGGTTCTGTGGTATGGGCAGTCAGCGTGGCATCGTATCGCATCAGAACCGGAGTGTTGGAAGAACTGTAACCGATTATCAAGACATCGGCATGGAGATTAGTTGAAGCATCCGAACGGTCTAATTTGAACTGAACCGCAAGTGTATCTTTTCCCACCGGCAGTGCTGTAGGAATACCGGTGACTTTCTTGAACTCATTCAGGGTAGTATTTTTGAATTTTCGGTTGCTGCACATAAGGATTTGAGGATTGGCAATACAACCTTGATCATCTACTTCAAATGCTACATGGAGCAGTCCTTCCAGATTCTTTTCCTGTAATTCTGGAGGATACTTACAGGATTTACTCAGGGTTTTGATAAGCCAGTTGTAATCACGCGAATCCATTTCAACTTCGTGTACTTTGCCTTCAAGAATCTTTGCTTTCCAAATCCTGTTTTTTAACTTTTCTGACATAACTTCATTCTTGTCTTGTGCCTGAATCGGGCAGACAAGAATGAAAGCTAATAATATGAGTAGATAGTGCTTCATAGCCAATCCTATTAGTTAACAGCAAATTTAGGAAAATATAGTCATAATCAGTTGTTTGTTGAATCCTTCTTTCCTGAGTTTAAGTAAATTAACTTTCTTTCATTCTTGAATCGACAGAAATAATTAATTCATCAGGACAAATTTCAGAGTAATTGTATAGTAGTGTGGTGTTTAGAAGGGAAGAATCAACTTTTGACGCAAATTATTGAATTTAACTGTTTAAATTCTATAATATATTAGCTGTAACATCATAAACTACCAGAAAAAGCATTATATTAAGCAATAACAAAATTACGTCTTATGGGAACTTTAGGATGCATCAATGACATGCTGCAACGCGACAAAGAAAATCGGGAGTTGCGTAAGCGGAATCGGGAACGGATGACGGATACCTATCACCGCTTGCTGGGTACAGGGAAAACTACGGATCTCTCTCAGGTGACACTGGAGAAAATGGAAGACATCCGACGGAAAACCTTGGAAAAGGAAAAGCTGGATAAGGCAGTCTATTTTAAGACGATGCTTTATTTAGCGTTGGGAATGGCATTGATTCTTCTTTTGGGTTGGCTGCTTGTGGGGTGTAATGGCAAACCGTCTGGAAATAATCAGTCTGTGGTAAAAAGTGATTCAGCTTCGATTACACAAGGCGCTCAAACAATATCCATCCATGCTCAAGATACAATCTACCATCTTCCTGTAGCCACTCAGAGTGTAAAAGATTCTGTTTTTACAGAGCAAGAACTGCAAAAGATACAGAATGAGCTGCGAAAACGATATGCGCGTTCTGAAATAAAGGGTACTCGATTAGACGGCAATATATGGGGATGGGGCGTATATGGTAATCATCTTATCGTAAATTTATGTCTAAACTCTCCGGAAGCAAGAGCCGTTTTTCGTAATAAGATTATGGACTCACCTGCTATCCGTTTTGAAGGGCCTACAGAACCGATAGCAGATAACAGACGGTGCACTTCTGACACATTAGGTATTCATTTGTATCCGGAATTCTCTGCATACCCATACACCTCCCACACCGCCACCTTTGTATTATTCAATCAGAGCGAGCACGAGATAGAGTGTGGAGATAGATACCGGATTACTTATGAAGACCAGCATGGAGTCTGGCGAACTCTTCCCATACACTCGGTTTTTAACTGTATTGCTTATATCATCGAACCTGGCAAACGGAACCTGTTTAAAGCTGACCTCAACCCGAATGTCCTGCCTAACCGACCGGGCAGATACAGGTTCTTCTATGAGATAGAACTAATGGATAAGAGACAGAAAATCACACTTATGACTGAATTCCGGCTGGCAGACATCAAAGAAGCTGTCTGCGATTCTTCTGATGTAATCAGCGTGGAATATGTAAATTACCATAGAAAGAGATGATTTAAAGCCTCTTGTGGATATTTTGCGTTTTCGAAAGGACTTTGTTTTCATAAATTGTTTTGCCTATGAGAAACTGTATTGTATTTTTGATAGCTTTTTGCCTTCTTTCAATCGGTTGCGTCCAGCAACGACAGAAAACAGAGACGAAAAAATGTTCTGCCATTCCAATGGATACTTCTCTTGTGGTGGTGGATTCAACCCTATTGTTATATTCCATATTGAAGGCTTCCGATAAAGAAATCCATGCTATATTGGAAGAACGGCCTGAATATCCGGGCGGTATGGATGAAGTTGTAAAATACATACAGACTCACATTCAGTATCCTCCAACTGCCGTATACAAAAAAATAGAAGGCAAAGTTTGGATAGAGAGTGTAATTGATCGCGACGGAAAAGTTGTACAGCCTAAAGTAGCATACAGCGTCCATCCTCTGTTAGACCAGGAAGCCCTCCGCATTATAAAAATGATGCCAGACTGGAAGCCGGGGAAACTGAACGGAGAGACCGTGAAAGTAAAATACGTTTTTCCTGTAACCTTCCGTATTGAGGATCACATTGTGCTTGTTGATGAGGGTCCCAAGCGTAATCCGAATGATACGGGAGCTGTAGAAATTGAGTATATTCCTCCCGTAAATTTCGATTCAGTTATCAAGAAATCACCCTCTGTAAAATGGGGACACTTGGTGGATGATACGGAAGGAGCAACGAAGGTCTGTCTCAACTCCCAGACGCATCAGGAAATCAAGAGCAAAAGTGAAGACGTTAAAATCATTTCAAGCTCCTTGTCAAACGATAAGGCCTATGTAACCATTTTCAGTACAAACCATCCTCTTATGTATAAAGGTGAATACATTTTTTATCGGGAGGATAAGCAAGGAAAATTACATGAAATATACGGTAAAAACATAGACAAAGAGTCTGTGGCCCTTCAGGTGGAAAGGGGGAAGGAAGCCGAGATCGGGATTGATTTACCGAAGAATGCTCAGCCGGGTGATTACCTCTTGAAAATTAGAGTTTATGATGAAGATGAGACTTGCTTTTACAACATATATCAATGGTTTGAAGCCTATACTTCACAGCAGATTTCAACCAAAGAAAGACCTATTCCTATAGGACCTGCCAATGATTCCGGTAATGAGTTTCTCCCAGACGAAGAAGATGTGTTTGATGTTGTGCAGCATATGCCCGAGTTTCCGGGTGGTATGCCCAAATTGATGGATTTTATCAGACAGAATATACAATATCCTGAGGCTGCCAAGCGAAGCAAACTGGAAGGCAGGGTAATCATGCAGGTGGTGATTGATAAAGATGGAACGGTGACCCAGCCTCGAATTCTTCGCAGTGTCAACCCTGTTTTAAGTGCGGATGTTGCATTATGCGAAGAAGCATTTCGCATTGTTTCGATTATGCCCAAGTGGAAGCCGGGTCGTCAGCATGGAGTGAACCTCAAAGTGAGATATGCATTTCCAATCAAATTTGAATTACCGGTTAATTAATTGAACTAAAACAAAGTATACTATGAGATCAATTGCTTTTTATCTATTTAGTCTCAGTATCCTACTGATAGGATGCACAGAGAAAACAGCAGAGGATAATAAAAATACGGCTGATGCTGACACAACTGTAATTTGTAGTTCAGAATCGGTACTCGCCGGCTTCTATAATTTGGGTACAACCACTCAAATGAAAGTGATACAAGGACATTATACACCGGACAGTAAACTAATTTTTGCCGTAGTCCTAAACCCGCAGCATTTTCGATTAAGCTACGGCTATGATTGGACTTTGGAAAAATGGGAAAAGAACAAGTGGATTAGACCCAAAATGAAAGTAACAGAATTTGTATATAGCGACGAATTAATAGGTCCTATATCAGACTTTCTTTGCCTCCAATTTCCTATTGAACATTATGAGATAGCTCCCGGTAGGTATCGTATATCAACATCCGTAGATAATGACAGGGAAGAAATAAAATTAAGTGCTGAATTTGACATAAAATGAATGTCATGAGAATACTATTCATAACTATGCTCTGTGTTTTGCTGGTGGGATGCGCCAACAAATCCAGACAACAGACAGCGGGGAATGTTCCGATTTCCGCAAAGGATTCTATTTACCACCTACCAGACCAGTATCCAGAGTATCCTGGAGGCATAGGGAATTTAATGAAGCAGATAGAAAACAGCATTCAATATCCGGAAGGAGCACGAAAGAAAGGGATTGAGGGAAGAGTCATCGTTCAGTTTATCGTAGATGAAAAGGGGAATGTGACGCAGCCACATGTGTTGAAGAGCGTGGAGCCTTCTTTGGATAAAGAGGCTTTACGTATTGTCAGCATGCTTCCAACATGGAAACCGGGAACATGGAAGGGGAAGCCCGTAAAGGTGAAATATACAGTGCCGGTTCTTTTTAAACTTGAAGAGACGGAGCCGAAGAAAAAGGAAGACAGCACAGTATCTGAACCAACCATTTTGGGCTTGCAGCCGATGCCGAAGGATATTCCATCCGGAAAACGCATGAATCCGGACTCACTGTCCATGACCACGGAATTTGCCTATTATCCGCTGTCTGCTACCCAGGTGAACGTTTTTATCCATAACCATTCCCATAGAATGTATACGTGTGGAGATGAATACAGTCTCGCTTTCTATAATGAAAGCCTGCAAAAATGGGAACCTTTACCCACCAATCCTATTATCGAGGATATACTTTGGATGCTACATCCCGATTACCACCCATCTCGTTTGCAAACTATTGAACTGTATACTTCTGAAATACCCAACCGCCCCGGTAACTATCGGATTTATAAGACCTTTAACGGCGGCGAAGTAGCGTATGCGGAATTTGAACTGGTGGACCGAAAAGGAGTGAAAAGATTGAGGAAACTGATTGATGATTATTGGGACAAGAACTCTGCTAATCCGTGCGACACGGTTGCCCATAATATCAGTACTACTTGGATAGTACATGATGACGGGGATACCATATTTGTGGGCTTGATGAACAACACCCCTCGTTATCAGGAAATGTTTCGGCGAAAAGTGGTCAGCTATTCAGCGGTCAGTCACGGAAAGGTTGTAGAGAACGTAGTATTTGACAAGCCTTCTTTTTCTGACACCCTGCAAGTAACCATGCAGACCGAAAAAGCGGTCTATCCCGTAGGAACAGAAACTATTACGGTTCAACTTACAAACGAAAATCCCAAAGGTCTGTTCTTTGGAGAAGATTATCAGATTGTCCGTAAAGAAGGGCAGCAATGGATTTATCTGCACGATAATGGTTCGTGGACTGATATAGGATATGGTTTGGAGAAAGGGCATACCCGTACCTTTACCGAAAGGCTCCGTCCATTGGTCAATGACAACCGTCCCGGGACTTACAGAGTCATCAAGGAAATCGGTTTTTTCGATTCGCGGCAAGATTGGTATATGGCGGCTGAATTCAGAATCGAATAGCAGACGGAAAATGACGCATGGAAAAATGGTCTATCCGACATTCATCTTTCAGCGAGTCAGCTATCCTTGCTGACAAGCATTCCGAAGGTAGCCCTATGGCATAAGTTGAATCTCAAAACATACAAGTCATGAAAGCATTTCGACATATTCCGTTTCAATCACACCCTAACAGCAATGGATTTTCCGTGTGTCTGTTTTTGTTATGCGCCCTGTTTACGGGATGCCAATCGACTTCAACCGTTCTATCTGATAAAACAGAACAACCGGCTATCACTCAAAAAGAGGCAGGTGAGCAAGTGATTGGAGCATTAAACAGAGCCTATGGTGTGGATACCATAGGGCTTTTCTTGGACAGTCCCCGATGCCCTGACTTCGTAGAAGGAATGTTTTACGAAGATTCTCTTCCCGTCTTTCAGATACGAGGAGACACTGCCAAAGCCAGACGCATTCTGGAAGCGTCCGCCGGGAGCGGAGCCTTCCGGCTGGAAGCCGACACAGAGCATACCTTTACCCAAAAAGAACTAAGGAGCATCCTGGACACTATCAGCAACCGGTTTCATAGGCTATCCGATGGACCTCTGAAATCCAACATGGACTTTTGGGGAATGGGCAATCATACCGCTTTAGTGTCTTTCAAATTGAATACTCCTGCTGCCAGACAAGCTTTCAGAAAGCACATCATCGATTCACCGGCAGTATCTTTTGAAGGACCTGAATCACCAATGCCTCATTCTGAAACGGGTGTTTCTGACACTTTAGGCATTTCACTAAGGCCGGAATACCCGGTTTATTCCACACAAACCTCAAAAGTATCCTTTGTGCTTATCAACCAGAGCAATCGAAATATCATGTGTGGAGAAGAATATTGCATTACTTACGAAGACGAACAAGGCATATGGCGAGAATTGCCTACCGACAATTTTTTCTTTAGTGTGGGTTACCTTGTTCAACCAGGCGAATATCGTATCCGTACAGCTTCCCTTTATCCAGAGGTGCATCCGAACAAGCCGGGACGCTATCGTTTCCTTTATCACCTTACCCTATTGGACACCCACACAAGAATACAAATGATGACCGAATTCCGCCTGAATAATGATGAGAAAGAGTGGAAACAGACCAAGAAATTAAAAATACCCATCCATCTTACCATCACACAAAACTCGGACAATTCAGCAGCCTCTGAAACCTCAGCTGATGAAGAAACGTTCGGTCAATAACCCTAAAAAATATCCATTGATGAAAACGCTATCTGCATTTCGACGATTTGTATTCTTTACGACCCTGCTACTGACACCCTTATCGGCTTGGAGCAGTGCACAGCTGGGAGAATGGATTTTCTTCCAAGGGGAGAAATGGATACTGCTGGACAAACCCATTGAAAAGGATGTTGTTTTAGCCCAGACACTAAACCGGTCTTTGCCAGATGACATCTGCTGCTCTATGGCCAACAGCAGCGGCTATACAGCTACGTGGGCCATTGAGAAAGGTGAACTGCTATTGTACTGCATCGATTTTGAGACCGATACAAAAGCCGATGTCAGACTCGAAGCCAAGCAGCTGAAACAAGTGTTCCGTTCCTATTACCGGAAAGGCAAAATCCATGCTCGGTGGTTCAATGGTACACTCAGGATGGCCAAAGGGAAAGTAATCGAATACATTCACGACGGATACCTTCGTATGTTTGAAACAGAATGTATCCTGACCATTCAGGAAGGGAAAGTGTTCTGCACTCAAGTCTATCACAACGATAAGCGGGAAGGCATGCGACTGATAGAGGCACATGAAGAACTTAGCCGCCTGTTTCCGTGGAGCCAATTTCCCAACTACAAGGATAAACATATCGTGTTCAGTGTAAGAGATTTCAAACTGACACCTGACGGGAAGTTGTTGGATGTATCTGTCTATAACATCTACACGAAGCCGGACACCTTATTGGCAGAGAACAAACAGCGCTCTCTCATACTTGCCCTAAAAGAAACCCTGAAATCCATCTATCCATGGGAAGTGATTTGCTACAATGGCAAGTATGTCATGCATCCCGAATCTGAAACATTGAGCATAATAAGGAAGAAAGATTAACTTTGGCAAGCAAGAAGCTTATCTACAGCATCCATATAGTGTAATCTTCAAAATTAGAATGAGACATGAAGACACATACATTTTTCAAAAGTCTAATGACAACCATCCTTTTCCTTCTTATTCCTTGGGAAGGAAAGGCTACCGGACTGTCCGGTGATGTCATCTATCTGCAGGAAGAAGAATGGGTATTATTGGACAAGCCCATTAACCGGGATTCCATCCTATTTCATCGACTGATGGAATTTTTGCCTGAAAACCATTGCATTACTACCGCCAATTGGGAAGGCTATACCGCTTATTGGGAAGTGCAACAATCTCATCTGTATCTGCATCATCTGGAAGTCTGTGTCTATGATGAACAGAAGAAAGAAGAGTATCTTCTCACTTATCTGCCAGACCAATTGAAAGAAGTGTTTCAGCCTTACTACCAAGACGGGAAAATTTGTGCCCGCTGGTTCAACGGGGAACTGCGTGCCGGAAAAGGTGAACTGGTACGTTATGTACACAGCGGCTTCGACCGCAATCTGGAAACCGAGCAGGTGATGGTGCTTCAACACGGTTGTATAGAAAGCTGCCGGACTTACCATAATACCCTACGGGCTGGCATGAAAATGCAGCATGCTCAGGATGAAATTGTCAGACGTTTCCCCTGGCATCGCTTTTCGGAATACAAAGGACAGCGTATTACCTTTTTTGTTGAGAATGTACAATGCAGTCCGGATGGCCATCTGGTGGATGTAGATGTAAGAACTATATTCGTTCGTCCTCAACGAAAAAACATCGAAGACGGAAACCATCCTTTAGCAAAGGCATTTAAAGAAGTACTGAAGAGCATTTATCCTTGGGAGGTGCTGTTTATCAACGGAAAGTACACGATAGAGTTCAAGCATTTCGTACTTTCCATTTGGGAAGATAAACTGAAGCCCTCTCAAGCAGACGATACTACGAAATACACCCTTGTAGGCAAGGTTTATGGCGAAGAAGTGCGGCAGATTCCTCCTTACGATGTAGTCAAATTTCCTGCAGGCGGGACCTATCTGACTTTAGCAGGAAAGCCTTTTCAGGGTTGGCTGGCCGATTCTACCGGAACATTCAAGATAGAGCATTTGGAAAAAGGCAAACATTATATGAAGGCGGAATTCGTAGGCTTAACTCCGTTTGATACCCTCATCCATGTGCCTATGTACGATGATACTTTGCAGCTCAGACTATCTTTACCTTATGACTATCTTGAAAAATATAATTGCTCACCGGCCTTGTCTCGTGAATATATTGAGAAGGGGAAACCGAATCTGAGGCTTATCATTCCGATTGGGAAAGAAGAAAAAATCCAAAAGCATCCCTTTTGGAAGAAATATGGGGTTACGTATTTCAGTTACTATCCCTTGAAGGAGGACGGCAAGCTGGATTGTTATTTAGGTACTCCCAACCATCTGCTGACCGCTTACAACGAAGAGGTGTTTCGGTATTTGGACGAAAAGTTCGGTCAAGAATGGCGTAAGGAAGTACCTCCAGGCATCTTCGGATTGGATCAGTCTCTGAACGAACTGCATGATTATAATTGGCTTGTCAAAACTTTGAGCAAGAAATGTAAATATCCCGTTGCCCTGCAAAAAAGGAACAAGGGTTGTGTTTTACAGGTGAAATATACTGTGACCTCGGAAGGCTATATCAGCCATGCTACGGTACTTAACCAAGTACCTCGTGCATTCCGAAAGTCTGTGATGCAAGTTTTTCAATCGCTACGGAATGTGCCCACTGTCTTACGCCCCGGGGAAAGCACTTTCAGCATCCAATTCTGGTTGGATAACATGAAAAAATCCCCTAAAGCAGATGTAGTCATTATCGGGTATACCTGGGATGATAAGCCTGTCTTGATGAAATAAATGAGCAGCATGTCATTTGTTCCAAGGCAAACACTCGATTGTCATTTCTGTAACGAAAATATGGTTTAGCAAATATTCTCCCATACTTGACATACTAAAGGAATTGTCGGCACGAGGTGTGGAGGTTTTCGCTTTGGTCAAAAACAATACAGCGAAGGAAGAAAATTTGAAAGAGATAGGAATCCGGACCAAGATTAATGATTCATTGTCAATGGATGTTGTTGTCATTGACAAGTCTTTGATATGGTATGGAAGTGTCAACTATCTTGGCTACAATACGGATAAAAACAATGCCATACGCATTTGTGATTCAAAAGTGGCTGATCAAATTTTGGAAGCTCTATATACATAACATCTGTCGGTCTTTTATCCAACTTGTACAGAAGAAGTACATATAGATGGAATATCGTTTTTTCATTAAACAGCTATTGGAAAAGAACGTAAAAAATCGTATCTTTGCAAACAAGAAAAGCGTTCTTTTGGTTGATGCAGAACATTACAGAATATAGAAGCTCGCTCGTTTCTAAATCGTTACCTGTTTAAGATAGTATCTGATTTAAATATCTGTTTTTCAACAAGAAAAGAAAGCATAAATGTCTTGCGCAATGGTAGGAGATTTGCTTCTCTATTCCGCATTCCGCCATTACCTTTTTCAGTTGTTTGCACATCGTCCAATAGTTGATTTTCCCGAAAACCAGCTTGTCTTCCGACAGATACTTGTACCGTTCGATTATCTGCAAGGGAATATCCAGCAACTTCACTTGGAACGGGACATTTGTCTTGTGCCGTTTCGACAATATCCATTTCTCACCGTTCACCTCCACTATTTCGTCCGTTGTGAGTTCTTTCATATCCACGAAAGACAAGGCGGTGAAGCAGGCGAAAATGAACAGGTCTCGCACCAATGCGAGGGTGGGGTTGTCAAACTCGTGCGCCATGATTCTTTTGATTTCGTCCTCTGTCAGATACTCCCGTTCCTTAACATTCGGGCTGATATGGAACTGCGCAAACGGATTTCTCGGTATCAGTCCGTTATAGTGCGCACGCATGACCACGCCTTTCAGCCACATGCAGTTCAGCCAGATGGTGGCGTTTTTCAGTCCCCGTTCAGCCGTAAGATAAGCCGCAAACTCCTTGATGAAGTCGGGTGTAAGTTCCAGCATGGACATATCCGTCCGTCTGTAGAATGACTTGATAAAGGCTGCGACATAGTTCCTTGCCCTTACCATGACCTTGTATGTGCCGATGCTGCGATCTTTGCCGACACGTTTCAGGAAGTTGGCGCAATCCTTGTCAAAAGCCTTTATCAGTGTCTCATACTCGCTTCCTACCCCTTGGTAGGCATTGCGCACCATTTCAGCCGTTACGTATGCCTCTCGGTCGGATATGCGCTGATAGTGCTTGATGATTTGCGCCTTGATGTTGTCCAATGCCAGATTGATGTTCCGTGCTTCGGCACTCTTGCCTTTGGCTCGGTTGCCTTTCGCATCCCAAAGGGTTTTCGGGATGGTCTGCTTGCAACTGAACTGCGCCACAGTACCGTTGATTGTCACTCGTCCCATGATGGGGACAATACCGTCTTTCTCCTTGCTGCCGTTCACGTAGAACAGCACTTTGAATGTACTTCTTGCCATACTCGTTTTTTGTTTGCAAAGTTAAATATCAACGAGTTAGACCTTGATACGCAAATCGGTGACAAACGGTGCAATAGCATCTCCCATATGTTAAATCTTACTCTTTCACGGGTAATGATTTGCAAACCATTCTTCTTCTTAAATCCGCTTTTCTTTGCGTTTTCCGATTTTTCGGCTTGTCATCATTTGACACCGTAACAACTCTGATATTAAGTCGTTTAGCGTCATTTCTCCCGTTTTTCGAGGTTATTCCAGAGATTTTTTATATTTTTGTCCACCATATTAAGGAAGCCAATTCTATATATGAAGAAACACCACTTTTATATAACATTTTTCTTGTTGCTCTGTATTATTAGTAAAATATATCCGCAGGGGTTACAATTTTATGGTAATGAGAAACGGATTTCCGAACGTTCTTCTTTCTGCGTTTATACTGATGAATATATCCCTACCGCAACCGGAAAATTCAGTATTACTTTTGAATATGCCGCACAAAACATTGAAAGTCCCGGATATATCTTCTATCTTAAAAATACCGATGGAGAAGAAGCTTTCAATCTGACATACGTATACGAGAACTCAGAAGGCCACTTTATGTTTGCACAGGATGGAAAACAGATTTATTACACCGCACAGCATTCCGACAGTAAATTGCATGGAAAGTGGATGCCCATCTCTTTGGAAATGGACATAACGAATAATCGTGCTGAAATCAGCATAGGAGAAAGTAAAGCCACTATTGAGGATATCGGTCTGGACAACGGCCGGGCATTCTCTCCTCAGTTATTCTTCGGTATGTGCAATCACATTCTGGAAACCGCCTCTTTTTCCATCCGCAACCTGACGATCGGCAACAATGGAGAAGTATGCCGCTTCCCCCTGAATGAGAGCAAAGGAGAAGATGTACACGACAGCAAAGGAAGAATTGTCGGACACGTTACAAATCCGATATGGCTCATCAATCATTCATATTACTGGACGCCAATGTTCCAGGCCTACTCTTCCACGCCATCAGGATTCGTCTTCGCACCGGAGAAACAAGAATTCTATATCTACAACCAAGATTCCATCATAACTTATAACATCTTCCAAAACCTCTCTGAAAAATCTCCATACGCACCTCAAAGCGGTGCTTTCCCAATTCGCCTGGGAATGAATTTCTACGATGAAACCAAAGGAAATATCCACGCTTATGAATTGAATTGGGATAAAACCTTTATCGCAGAGATAAATCCGGAGAACAAGACCTGGAATTCAATAAACCAAGGGGAAATAAATCTTCAGATGCACCATCATTGCGGCTTGTTCAACACTCAGGAACAACAGTTTCTCTTTTTCGGAGGATATGGGAACCGTAAATATTACAATACCTTCATCAGTTATGACCTTCTGCAAAATCGCTGGGATACCATCAACTTTTCAGGAGACCCTATCCCACCTCGTTTCTTTGCCGGCATCGCAATGACCCCTGATGGCAAACAGGCTTATATCTACGGTGGAAAGGGGAATGAAGCCGGTGATCAGAATGTAGGTATCCAATACTATTATGATTTCTACCAACTGGATCTCGAAACAAAACAAATAAAGAAACTGTGGGAACATAAAGCTCCACAAGCCAATCGTATCCCCACCAGAGACATGATACTCTCAGAGGACGGACAGCACATCTACCTGCTGGCCTACCCGGAATATAAACCCGAAACACAACTGCAACTTTACCGGCTTTCTATCGCCGACGGTAGTTACGAAATTCTTGGAGACAGCATTCCGCTTACTTCAGAAGAGATAGCAACAAATGCCAATTTATATTTCAACAGGGAATTGGAAGAGTTCTATTGTGTCATTCAAGAGTTTGAGAAATACGGGCAATCTACCACACGCATATATTCCCTTGCCAATCCACCCGTTTCATTAGCGGCTGTGAAGCTCTATGATGAGCAGACAGCTGGTTCAAAAGGATTATCCGTATGGTTGTACGCTGTTATTTTTATATTCTGTTTCATAGCCGGAGGCATCTTGGTTATCATGAAACGAAACAAGTCGTCTAAAAACAGCAATACATCTGTGCCATTACCCCCAAATTACACCGCGCCCATAGCAGAACCGGAAACGATTTTGCCCATTACGGAAGAACCGGAAATAGTGGATAAAGAAGAACTGCTCATAACAGACGCTATGGCCATACGTAAGAATTGCATTTTCCTCTTCGGCACCTTCAGGGTAATGGACAAAAACGGGCGTGACATGACCTATATGTTCAGCCCCAAAATCAGACATCTTTTCCTATACATACTTCTGAACAGTATCATCAAAGATGGCGTGTTATCTTCTGACCTGAATACCCTTTTCTGGCCTGATAAACCCGATGACAAAATAAAAAATCTGAAAAACGTCACCATGAATCATCTCCGCAAAACGTTGCAAGAGTTGGAAGGCATCGAACTAACCCATCAGAAAGGTTACTTCAAACTGGTGCTCACCGAAGAGTGCTACTGTGACTATCAGCATGCTTTTATCTTGACTGACGGTATGGAACATGCTCCTCTGACAGAAAGCGGTTCGACAGAATTACACAATATCTTCTCACATGGAAAGTTCCTGGACACCATTGAATCAAGCTTGTTCGATTATCCAAAACAACAGGCGGAAACCTTCACTATCTCTCTTCTGTCCGAGCAAATACATACATTCTATAAAAATGGTCGGAACTCTGCAACCATCCGTATCTGCAATATCCTGTTTGCCATAGATCCTTTATCAGATATGGCTATGACCTATGCCGTATGTACGTATCGCCGGCAAAACAGATCGGATAAAGCCATTCAACTTTACAGTAGTTTCACCAAAGAATACCGCAGAGTGATGAATGAAGATTATCCCATAGCTTTCGACGAAATAGATACCGGCCATATACGTTTATAACGGATTGTGGCTAGTCTCTCTACCCGTTAACATAAAAAAATTCTCCTTGCCAAGACAAACCGTCTTGACAAGGAGAAACCCAATAAGAACAATCTTCTTACCTGTCTGACTATCACATTACCGTGCCGTGTACAATGAGTTCACCGATACTCGTATTGTTCGACCCATCGTGGCTACTCGTTATTTCTACTTTCAGATAACGTCTTTCGGCCTCCTCGGTTTCAAATTCCTGCATATCGGCTGTCTTTTTAGCTTCAAACTTACCGATACTCTTCCAGTCGCTCTGATTATCGCTGACGAAGAATTCCATGTCTTTCGTGTTGGCGTCGCCACCGGACTGCCTGCCATAATAATCTATGCTCAAAACTTCACAACGGTCTTTCATATCAATAATGATAATATGCGGCCAATCCTGCCAGCCACCACTCCACTGCGAATGCCAGAAAGAATTGATATCCCCATCAATAATAGCTTCCGGCCGGCCATTGGGTGCCGCTTCTGCAGGTTCTTCGGTATTGGCAGTAATAGTCCATTTCTTGGTATCAAGCACCGGATTGGTTATAACGATTTCCACCACATACATATCGTTGCCTTCACGAATTTTGAATTGGTCGGAAGAAAGACGTATAGGCAATAAATAGTTACCGAGAGGCAAAGTAGAAACCGCCAACGCCACTTTTGCCGTCACTTCTTTGGTATCTTCCACAATAGTGGCTGAAGCGGGCAAAGTGTAAGCACTTTCGGGCAGAAGTTCAAACTGTACAGGACTTGCCGCATTATAAGCTGCAAGATAATCCTCGTCCACTACCAGATTGCACACAATATTCTGTGTGTTGGAAGCATTGAAACCTATTTTCAGGTTCTGTGTCATATCGGCGGCACCCAGTCCCAGATTTAATTTAGCACCCGATGATGCAAAATAAACCATTGGCTCAATAACGGTAGGAGCCAGAATAACCATTGCCTTATCATTAGTGATGCCGATAGAAGCTTCCGTGAGTTTCACAGGCAGCACATATTTCCCTATTCCCAGTTCTTCAATAGCTTCCGGCTTAAAAATGATGTCTACTACGCGGTTCACATCTTTACGGTCAGCATCAAATGACACGGAAGAAGACGTTATTTCATAACAGGCATTTGTCATCATCTTATATTCCGTCTCATATTGTGTATTGTAAGCCTCCAGCTCTTCAACCGAGCAGAGGCCAACAGAAGCCGTACAAGATGTTTCTACCGCACCAGACTTGTATATAGCCAGTTGATAAGTTGACGGCGTACCTGTCTTGTATATTTCAAATTCCTGAAGTCCGCTTGATACCAGATAGACCTTGCTTTCCGTCAGGTTATCTTTCAGCCCGTCTTCACAAGAGAAGAAGGTGCCGACACTCAGCAACAGCGCTGCTGTGATCTGTTTATGCTTTTTCATAATAAAGTACTGTATTACAATTAATTTATATAATGATTAATAGTTACCGGAGGACAACTTTGCCCCCGGCTCTACACCGGTCACCAGCCCGGATTCTGTACCAAAGAGGTGTTACGGTCGATTTCCCATTGAGAAATGGGGTACAAATACATTTTGTCTTCAAACACACGACGCTCGAATACGGTGCGCTGATAAAATTCCGTAGACTCGAAACTATCTCCAGCAAAGATGTTCATACCATACATATTTCCATTGTCGCCATACATGCGGCGGTCAGGTGTATGCTTGGTATCCACTTTGCCCGAAAGCAAGCGGCGGCGGGTAGTGAAATAACGATCGCACTCAAAGCAAAGTTCTATCTGGCGTTCACGAATAATATACTCTGACTGAAGCTCCGTATTTCCTTTTATCTCCGGATGAGTGGCAAAAATACTGGGTAGTCCTGCACGTTCGCGGATTTTATCCCAATACTTCTTGATATCCGCATGATTCGGGTCATACTCGTTCAATGCCTCTATATAATTCAGATAAATACCTGCCAGGCGGATATAAGTGTGCTGGCGCCATCCGTAATATTGCCCGCGATATGGATTGCTATCATAATGAATGAACTTGTTGACCAGATATCCCGTAGCCGAATGGTCGGAAGCTCCATTAGCACCCGATACACCACTGCCATATAGTTCTACGCGTCCCCAACCATCTTTATTCTTCTCGGAAGAGTAAATATCACGGTCGGCAGCAGATACCTGCAGAACAGGATGACCATTGTAGAGGATGCTTGCATAGAAACGCGCTTCACGGTTAGCATACATATTCCACTCATCCTTACGATGCCCCCAGGAATTGCCGTCACGGATTTCATTTATATTATCGTTTACCCAATTGTGATGAGCTTCTTTGGCAAAGCCTTCTTCCACATATCCGCTTTCCTCATCATCAATGGTATATCCGTTAGCCATATAAAAAGCATCCACCAGCCGTTGTGTAGGTGCCATACCATTCCAACCGCCGGGACGCGGACAGGCATGTCTTTCAAAACCGTTGGCATCACATTTGGTCACAGCCCACAGCACTTCGCAATTCCACTTTTCCAGATGTACATTACGTACCGATTTATAAGGATTGAAAACAGCGTCTCCGTTTTCATCATTGCGATAAAGGGCAATCTTTACTTCCGAACTGTTCTCAGCAGCATCAATCACAGCTTTGGCAGCAGCAGCGGCATCTTTCCATTTCTGCTCGCTATAGGTGGTATTCACCAGTGAAGTACCATCATGGTTTTTGAAAGAAGCATATGCCGGATTACCATTCCACTGCGGACTGGCTGCCATCAGTGTGACTTCCGACTTCACAGCCAGACAGGCCACTTTATCGGGTTTTCCCAACCAAGTTCTATCCACTTGCCAAGAGAAAGGAAGATCCGGATAAGCTTCATCCAACATTCGAAGAATATAAGCAACACAGTCGTCATAGGGAGTACGTGGGAAAGAGTTCCAATCGCTATCCATAGCTTTCTCCTCATCAATCAGCACAAACGGACCATATTGTTGCAACAACTTCCAATAATAGAAACCACGCAGGAATTTCACTTCAGCCTTATACTGCGTTTTCAGTTCATCCGTCAGTTCCTCGCAAAGATCCACATTATTCTCAAATACAAATGAAGCACGGATGGCTTTATAATAGTTGGGCCACTGGTCCCACTCAAGATTATTGGGTCCCCAGTTACCAACATTCATACTGGCTGTTAAATAACGTTCCCATATCATGTCACACTCATCAGAAGCACCTACCCAAGGAGCATCTCCCCAAATAGAGTGTTCGATGGGTAACTGCGAATAAACACTGTAAAGATAAGCTTCAGTTTCCTTTCTGCTTTTCCACACCATATCCATCGTTTTCTGATCATCAGGCATCTTATCAAGAAAATCACACGATGACACCATTAGTACGGCTACTATCGGTAATATTATATTTTTTAATTTCATAGTAATATCTATTTAAAAGTTAACTCTCAAACCAAAATTATACTTACGCTGTAAGGGATAAGCATCTCCACGTCCTTTACCTATTTCCGGATCCCACATCTTAAAGGGAGAGAAAACAGCCAGATTAGTGCCATGGAAGTAAATACGGAGGCCGGTCAGGAACATGGGGGCTATCCATTTCTTCGGAAAACTGTAACCCACTTCCAAGTCTGCCAGACGGAGAAAACTGCCATCAACCTGCCATTTTGTAGACTCCTGATAATTATTGGTGGAACCGCCAATACTCAGACGGGGATAGAACGCGTCTTGGCGAGGATTTTCAACTGTCCAGCGATCCATTGCTTCCACGAAGAGATTTCCACGGTCGCCTCCTTCCTGGAAAGGAACAAAACCTTCACCACCCAACATGTAAGAAACGCGAGTTTGTCCACGGAAGAAAATACCGACATCGAAACCTTTCCACATCAACTGGGTACCAAAACCATAAACTATTTCAGGAATAGACGAATATCCGATAGCCACTTGGTCATTACTATCAACAATACCGTCACCATTAACATCAAGATACTTCACATCACCCGGACGTACAGTACCAAACTGTTGTTTTGGACTGTTAGCTATTTCAGCCTCATCATTGAAATAGCCTAAAGCTATCAACCCGAATTGCTGGTTATGCCTTTTGCCTACACGATTCTGATATTTGAACTGATAGTCGGGCTGGTCCTGATCGAGTACGGTATTATGCGTGAAAGTTCCGTTAGCATAAAGACGCATACTGAAATCACGGATACTCTTGTTATATTCAATTGTGCCGTCTATACCCTTATTCTCCATTTGTCCCAAATTAGCGAATGGCATATCGTTGATACCGGCAATACCCGGCAAGGAGTTGCGTTGAATTAGGATATCCTTGCGCTTTTCGTAGAAATAGTCTACATCCAGTGAAACAGCACCTCCGAAAAACTCAGCCTGTATACCAATATTGGACTTTAATCCTTTTTCCCAAGTCAGATTGACTACACCATACTGATTCTCACCCGTACCTCCGTAGTTAGTTTCGTTAGGCCCAAAAATATAACCACCCAGTCCATCGCCCACAATCGTGAGATAAGCATAGCGCCGGTTATCCGGCAAAGCCTCTGCACCTACCAGACCCATAGATCCTTTCAGCTTTAACATACTTACAATGTTATTAATGGAACTGTTCTGCCAGAATTTTTCGTTAGAAATCAAATAGCCGATAGCGCCGGCAGGGAAAATTCCGAAACGCTGACCTTTAGGAAAATTCTCAGAACCATTATATCCAATGTTGAACTCGGCAAAATAGCGGTCTCCGTAAGAGTAAGTAGCACGCGCTGCCAAACCTTGTTTACGATAAGGCAATGACTTAATTGCTTCACTGGCCGTACCGTCGCGATAATCACGATGATAATACATAGCCATACCTCCCACACGGTGAACAGTATTAAACACACGCTCATAAGATACCTGTGCTTTCAACTCCATAGCACGATTTACTTCTTGTTCTGTGGCATAACCCAAATATTCATCACCGATAGACATCTGCTTCAACTCCAGATTGCCAGCATCATCGCGTCCCGTTGCCATGTAATAAGACTCCTTCTTGGTACGTTTCGTGATGTTCTTCGTATAGGCGTCAAAGGAGAAAGCAATGTTAGCTTTCAGCCCTGGCACCCATTTGCCAAAGTCCTGTGACAAACGTGCTTGTCCGTTGAATTGATTTTTAAATTCCGTACGATATCCCGATCCCATCAGACGCTCGGCAGGATTCTCTGTCGTGATTGAATTGCTACCTGCCCATACATACCGTTGGCTACCGTCTTCATTATAACCTTGAGGATAACGCACAGGAATATTGATAGGATTCTGCGTATAAGCCTTGTCGAAAAGGTCATAGCTCGTCATACCGGGGTTATGGCTATCTATCAGCCAACCGCCAAGTTCCAAATCAAGGGTTGTACTTTTGCTTAAAGAAACATCTACGTTGGCACGATAATTATATTTGGTCAAAGAAATGTTGGACTTATAACTATTGGCAGGGTTATCTCTATAGTTTCCATGCTCGTTCATAATACCTACGGAAACAAAATAACGTGCCACTTTACCACCACCATGCACATTCAACGAAATATTACTGTTATCCGAGTTCTTCTTGAAAATTTCATCAAACCAGTTCACATTCGGATAAAGATATGGATCTGTGCCCAAACGGGTCGCTTCTATTACCGCATCACTATAAATAGGTGTGCCATTAGCTTCATTGTAGAGTTCCATGAAGCTGGCACCATCCAGCAACTTCGGCATACGCGTCAACTGGCTGACACCATATTCCATCTTTAACTCAATGGATGGTTTTTCAGACGCCTCACCCTTACGTGTAGTCACTAAAACAACACCATTAGCGGCACGCACACCATATACAGCTGTAGCCGAAGCATCTTTCAAGATAGAAACACTTTCTATTTCTTCCGGTGAAATATTTGTCATAGAACGTTCCACACCATCTACCAGAACCAACGGATCCTGGTTGGCTCCGAAGGTAGAAATACCGCGTATCCAAAAACTGGAAGCATCCTGCCCCGGTTCACCAGAACGCTGTACACCAATAATACCTGCCATACGGCCGACCAAAGCGTTCTCCAACGAACGGGAAGGAACTTTCAAATCGGCCATACGCACAGAGGCAATAGAACCGATAACACTGGCTTTACGCTGTGTACCCATACCTACCACCACTACCTCATCGAGCGACTGTACGTCCTCGGTCATTACAAGACTGATACTGGAAGAATTTCCGACTTCTTTCTTCACCGTATTATAACCCACATAGGAAAACTCCAATATTTCCCCTTTTTGGGCTTCAATAGCATAAAATCCGTCAATATCAGTAATGACACCGACAGCAGTTGTCAGATTACGAACAGCAACACCGATAAGCGCGTCACCTTGTCCGTCGAGAACTTGTCCTTTGATCTGTTGTTTTCCCGATTGTGCCCATACAAAAACCGGCACCATGACCATCAATATGCACAAAGCCACAAATGAAGCTCGCTTACCAGATGATCGAGTTAAAGAATAATTGTTTTTCATTCTACTATGTTTTTATTAGTATTACATACGGGATATATCCCCGTAAAGGTTCCAAAACGAAGACAAAATTACTAACCTTATCTTAAAGAGGAGGTTAAACACAGATTAACAACAACATTAACCCTGACATTTTTTTATTAACCGCTATAGTCAAAAAGACAATTTGAAAATAAAGAGAAAATACTTCAATTATAATACAGTACAGACTCACGGTTAACAAAAAAATTTCACTATTAACCCCTAACATAACCTCAATTTAATCCAATTTCTAACTTTCCTTTCTTAATTTTGCCTACGGTTCTAAAACACATATACTTAATTCCTTTATTTACTAATTAAAATCGAATCATGAAACTAAAAAAACTATTCCTCACTGCCGGATTAACTGTAGCAGCCAGTACTCCGCTCATAGGTCAAAAGGCTCCTGAGCCTTGCGGACTGACTCCCAGTCCCCGCCAGATAGAATGGTACAATCGTGAAATAATCGCTTTCTTCCATTTCGGCATCAACACCTTCGAAGACTTTGTCAACGAAGGAGACGGTAAAGCTCCTACAGCAATATTTGACCCTACAGCACTGGATTGCGGGCAGTGGATGCAAACACTAAAATCAGCCGGCATTCCAGCAGCCATCCTTACCGCAAAGCATGCCGACGGTTTCTGCCTCTGGCCGAGCAAATATACAGACTACTGCGTAAAGAACGCCACATGGAAAGAAGGCAAAGGCGATGTTGTACGAGAATTTGTAGATGCCTGCGAAGAATATGGGATCAAAGCCGGTATCTATCTGGGACCACATGACCGTCACGAACATCTTCATCCGGATTATAATACAGAGAAATACAAGCACTATTACGCCGCACAACTGGAAGAACTGATGAGCGATTACGGCAAGATATGGGAAACTTGGTGGGATGGCGCAGGAGCTGATGAACTAACAACACCGCTCTACACCCATTGGTATAAAATCGTACGTGAGAAACAGCCCGATTGCGTAATCTTTGGAACGAAGAATTCGTATCCTTTTGCCGATATACGCTGGATGGGTAACGAAGCCGGACAAGCAGGAGATCCTTGCTGGGCAACCACAGATTCTATAGCCATTCGTGATGAAGCGGCTTATTATCAGGCATTGAACGAAGGTATATACGATGGCAATGCATATGTACCCGCCGAAACCGATGTGTCCATCCGTCCCAGTTGGTTCTATCACCCCGAAGAAGACAGCCGAGTGAAAACCGTGAAAGAGTTGTGGGACATCTATTGTAGCTCTGTGGGTCACAATAGCGTATTGCTATTAAACCTGCCACCCGACCGCAGAGGATTACTCCATTCGAAAGACTCTCTGCACATTGCTCAACTCAATCAGGGTATTCGTGAAACTTTCAGCAAAAATCTGCTGACAGGCAGCCGGGTAAGTGCTACCAATAACCGGGGAGGTAAGTTTGACGTCAAACATCTGATAGACAACAACAAGCAAACGTACTATGCCGGACGCGACGGTAGGGCAAAAAGCGACATTACCTTCACCTTACCTCGTGCCACAACTTTTGACTGCCTGATGGCAGAAGAAGTTATCGAATTAGGGCATCGGACTTCACGCTGGAGCGTAGAATATTCCACTAACGGCAAAGAATGGACGTCCATCCCCGAAGCTACCGGAAAGCAGTGTATCGGATATAAATGGATTGTACGTTTCACCCCAGTGACTGCAAAATATGTACGCTTGCGCATCGAAGCCGGACGCGCCTGTCCTGCTATCCATAGCTTTGGAGTGTACAAGCAAGCGGAAATACTCAAATAAGAAAACAGTTATGCATAAAATAAAGAAAATCCTGTCCGGTCTGTTTCTCCTTTGCACCATTAATGTTGCAGCACAGACCATAGATACCAATCAAGCATACGAAATACACACTCTGAACGGTCTTGCAATGGACAATCAGGAAAGCGTGGATGCCGGCTCCAAGATATTCATTTCCAAGCGCGTACCTGGAAAAGAATCTCAGATATGGCAGTTCGTCCCGATAGAGAAAGACATTTATTGTATTGTCAGTCCTCTCTCTCAACAAGCTATCGATAACGGTGGGAATGGTGCTATGGAACGAAGTGTCCTGCAATGGAGCAGCGACTTGAACAATGCCAACCAGCAATGGAAGATAGAACAACATCCCAATGGCTATTATATTTTTACAAGTGTAGCCAGCGGATATAATCTGGGATTTCCGGACGCAGGACTAATAGGAGAGCCTATCTTTCAATTGAAACCGGATACCCAACAGCCGAATCAACAATGGATGCTGGTTAAGTCAAACGTAAAAGTAAAGAATCAGCCATTGAAAACCAGCAGCAACAACGATTGGGAAAACCAACATATCTTTGCCATTAATAAAGAAGATGGGCATGCCACTTTCATCCCCTTCGCCAACCTGGAAGAAATGAAAGCAGATCCTGCCTATCGTCACCCATGGAAACGTACTCACTCCAGCCGCTACTTGCTGCTGAATGGTAATTGGAAATTCAATTGGGCCAAACAGCCTGAAGACCGTCCGAAAAACTTTTACCGGACAAATTATGACGTATCGAAGTGGGATGAAATACCTGTCCCCTCCAATTGGGAAATGCTAGGTTACGGAACTCCCATCTATACCAATATTACTTATCCGTTCCGTAACAATCCACCCTTCATACAAGGACAACGCGGCTATACGGTAGAGAAAGATGAGCCCAACGCGGTAGGTTCTTATCGCCACGAATTTACTCTGCCGGCTGAATGGACAGACAAGGAAATCTTCATTCACTTTGATGGTGTGTATAGTGCCATGTATCTATGGATTAACGGGGAAAAAGTAGGATACAGCCAGGGAGCCAATAACGATGCCCGCTTCAATATCACTGATTATGTACGTTCAGGTAAGAATCAGTTAGCCGTAGAAGTATATCGCTGGTCGGATGGTAGTTATCTGGAAGATCAGGATATGTTCCGCTTAAGCGGAATACATCGGGATGTATATCTCGTAGCAACGCCTAAAGTACAGCTGCGTGATTTACACCTGACCTCCATGCTTAGTCCGCGTTATGACAAAGCAGAACTGCACGTAAAAAGTAAAATAAAGAATCATGGTAAAACAATCAGCAATGCATCCGTACGCATCTCATTATTGGATGAAACCGGAAAACAGCTCAAGCAGTTTTGCACTGAGACCGGTACTGTGAATACCGGCAAAGAAGTGATTATAAATAGCAAAGGAAGTATCCGTGATCCGAAACTATGGAGTGCTGAAACCCCATATTTGTATACCGTCAATGTAGAACTACTTGATGACAAAGGCCGGGTGACAGAGGCTACAACTCAACAATACGGCTTCCGCCATATTGAGATACGTAACAATAAGGTGTACATCAATGGTATGCTGACTTTGTTCAAAGGAGCCAACCGTCACGACATTCATCCTCAATACGGAAAAGCAGTTCCTGTAGAAAGCATGGTCGAAGACATTCTCTTGTTCAAACAGTATAATCTGAATACTATCCGTACGAGCCATTATCCAAATGATCCGAAGATGTACGGGCTATATGACTACTACGGGCTATACGTAATGGATGAAGCTGATCAGGAATGTCACGGTAACATGTCGCTGACTGATAACCCGACATGGGAAGCCGCCTTTGTTGACCGTGCCGTACGTATGGTAGAACGCGATAAAAACCATCCATCCGTCATTTTCTGGTCATTGGGCAACGAATCGGGAGGTGGTTGTAACATTATTGCCGAATATAAAGCTGTCAGAGCCATTGACGACCGTCCGATACACTATGAAGGTATGAACGATCAAGCGGATATAGACTCACGTATGTACCCTTCCATCGAAAGTATGATAGAGCAGGACAAAGAACCACGCAATAAACCGTATTTTCTTTGTGAGTATGCGCATGCCATGGGAAATGCCGTTGGCAATCTTGAAGAATACTGGGATTATATCGAGTATCATTCCAACCGCATGATAGGTGGCTGCATTTGGGACTGGGTGGATCAGGCTATCAACAAACCGGGTGAAACGAAAGATCGTGTCTATTTCGGCGGAAGCTTCGGAGATGCACCGAATGACAACGATTTCTGCTGCAACGGCCTTGTCACCGCCGACCGACGCGTCACACCCAAATTGCAAGAAGTGAAAAAGGTATACCAATATATATCTTTCAGGATGAATGATAAAAATAGCGTCGAATTACATAACCGCTATACTGCTCATAACCTGACACACTTCAATCTGCACTATAGTCTTGAAAAAGACGGCAAGATAATCAAAGAAGAAGAATTCGGCTTACCGGATTGCAAACCGACTGAACGGCGAACTATACATGTTCCGCTGGAACGTTATCTGACTGATGATAATGCAGAATACTTCGTAAACTTTGAAGTAAAGTTGAAACACGATTGTGTTTGGGCATCTGCAGGGCATGTAGTGGCAACCGAACAATTTGCCTTGAATGAGAAAGCCAATCAGCCTATTGAAATCACCGCTGCCACTTCCGGTAACGAAGAGCTGAAAGCCTACGAAGAGGAACGCCGTTATGTACGTTTCAAAAACAAGGCATGCGAAATCTCATTTGATATGAGTACCGGTGAATTGATAGGCCTGCGCTATGGTGAACAGGAAGTATTACATCGCCAACAAGGACCGAAATTCAACTGGTATCGTTCTATCAATAATGATTTCCGCAACTGGACCAATACCACCATCAAACTCCAAAACTTTGAATGGGAAATAGCTGAAGACAAAAAATCCGCCCGCGTAGTTACCGAATTGGAGGCCGTTGTAGGAAAAACAAACATTCCACATACTATTGTCTACACTATTTATGGAAATGGCGCCATTGATATAGAAGCTAAATTCAAAACCGGAGCTGATTTCAACCTGCCCCGTCTCGCATTGCAAACCAGTCTTAACCCCACGCTAGACAAGCTGACTTGGTTTGGTCGTGGTCCGATAGAAAACTATCAGGACCGTAAGAATGCTGCCTATGTGGGAGTTTATTCATCCACAGTAGAGGATATGCGCGAGCACTATACCCGCGCCCAAACAATGGGAGGACGGTGTGACACCCGTTGGCTTACTCTAACGGACAATAAAGGGAAAGGCATAAAGATCACCGCCTATGGAACATTTGATTTCTCTGCCCTGCATTACACTGACCGTGAATTATGGCAGGTGAAATATGGTCACAATCTTGAGAATATACGACGCAACGAAGTAGTGCTGAATCTGGATTGTGTACAACGGGGTATCGGTAATGCAAGCTGCGGCCCGGGTCCACGTCCCAAATATGAAATAAAGAAGGACAGCGAATATAAATATGCTTTCAGAATTGAAGCGATAAAGTAAATAAGATCCGTTTCCAACAAAAATCCCCTTCCGCATTTCCAAGCATCCTTCGGGAGCTGTTTGCGGAAGGGGGATTTTAGTTTTCAACAAAGTGTATCAACTATTATTTCGTACTATAGGAATAAGGAAAATCTTCTGTATTTATACCTCTTTCCATATTGGGAACACTATCCATCAACAAACGGAACTCACCGCCTTTCAGCAATTCATCATGCTTCAAATAATTGCGTGTAAAATCAACTCCGTTCAATTCTGCCGTACGGATATAGCAGTTATTATCCGACACTCCTTCAGCATCAATAACAAAGGTCTTTCCTTCAGGTAACGAAATAGTCACTTTGGGGAACAACGGACTGCCCAACACATACTCGGAAGTACCGGGACAAACAGGATAGAAACCCAATGCAGTAAATATATACCATGCCGAAGTTTGTCCGTTATCTTCATCTCCGCAATAACCCTCCGGACCAGAATTGTACAACCTATTCATCACATTACGAGTATGATACTGAGCCTTCCAGGGTTCACCTACATAATTATACAAATAGATGGCATGCTGTATAGGCTGATTGCCATGGGCATATTGTCCCATATCCAGCGCCACCATTTCAGCTATTTCGTGAATTACGAAACCATATGTACCATAATTGTAAGTATTGGGAGCAACAAACATTGAGTCAAGGCGTGCTGCCATTAGCTTATGACTGCCTAAAAGCGAAGACAATCCTTCAGGATCATGAAATACACTCCATGTCCAGTGCCATGAACATCCTTCCGTAAAAGGACCGCCCCATTCAGTAGCGTCAAAGTTTTCGCGCCATTTGCCATCGGAATCTTTTGCCCACATAAAACCTTTCTCTGAGTAAAACAGATTACGATAATTCTGAGCTTTCTGATAGTAAGTGTCGGCAACGTCTTTATGCCCCGTTGCTTCTGCAAAACGTGCCAGGCACCAGTCTGCATAAGCGTACTCCAATGTTTTGGCAGTAGCTTCATGTACTTCAGGATAGGGCACGTAACCCAGACTATCGTATTCCGCATAACCATCGCGCCCCACGGAAGAAATTTCTTCGCTACGTGCCTGAGTCTGGTGGACCATGGCTTCCAGCGCTTTATCTTTATCGAATGTACGGATACCTTTCATCCAAGCATCAGTCAACAAGGAAATTGAGTTATTCCCAATCATACACCCCCGGTGTCCGGGACTTGCCCATTCGGGCATAAAGCCACTTTCATTATAAGCATTCAGCACAGACTGCATAATACGCTCACTCACTTCGGGATATATCAGGGTAAACAATGGATGAACAGCACGAAAAGTATCCCAAAAGCCATTATCAGTGTACATATAGCCATTGTGTACCAACCCGTCATATGGGCTGTAGTAGACCGGCTCTTCCTGCTCATTAAACTCATAGAACTCGCGCGGGAACAGCAAAGTACGATACAGGCAGGAATAGAATGTCTTTTGCTGTTCTTCCGTTCCCCCTTCTACTTTGATGCGTCCCATCTGTTCATCCCATATTCTCTTAGCTTCTGCCGAGACATCCGCCAACGAACGTCCGTCAACCTCACGACTAAGGTTCAAACGTGCTTGTTCGTGACTGATAAAAGATGATGCCGTGTGAACAGTCAGTGTCTCACCCGCATTCAGTCGAAACCGGACATACGCACAGGAATTCTCATCTGTTCCGGCTTCGACAACAGGCTTATCAAATTCCACAATGAAATGGTTGCCAAAATTCTCAGGTACTCCACCATTATTATAACGAGTAGTTCCGTAGATACAATTTTGTTCTTTATCAAAAGCTACACTCCCACCGTGTTGGTAAGCATCAACAACGATATATTGCCCTTCTTCCGAAGGATAAGTTATCTCAAACACAGCGCCACGCGATGTAGCGGACAGGGCTGTAGTAACACCATTATCAAACCTCACCCTATAGCAATCCGGTGCTGCCTTTTCATTCTCGTGCCGGAAACTCATGCCACGGGATTTATTATCTGTAACCAACTTGCCAAATACAGGCATAATGGAGAAAGTGCCATAATCATTAATCCACGGACTGGGTTGATGAGTCTGGCGGAACCCTCTGATCAGACTGTCAGTGTACATATACATCCAACCGCTTCCGTTTTCTCCGGTCTGTGGACTCCAGAAGTTCATTCCCCACGGCACAGCCACTGCCGGATATGTGTTACCATGAGAGAACTGAAAGGTAGAAGACGTTCCCATTAAAGGGTTTACTAAAGTGGTCAGGGACGGCTGTGTCTTCTGCCCGCATGCAATAAGTAAAAGACAAAGAATCAAACAATAAATCAACTTTTTCATAAGCATTAAAAGATTATATTAAATAAATAATTATCAGCGGAGTATATTCTACTGCTGTTCCAAATATCTACGTGTCTGTTCAGGTTGGTAGCTCATACGCAAACGCCATATCAACTCCTGCATGTTCACAACTTCAAACCGTTCATCCAGTCTTTCAGCGCATTGCCAAGCCGCCACTGCTCCACAAGCCCCCTCTTCAAAACTACTCCACGCATGTACACAAACCGCAGAAAAACTTTCGTCTCGCACATTATCTTTCAATTGAGAGGCTATAAAGGCAGGAGAACCTTCACGTTCGTGAGTTCTGTCCCAAATGGAATATTTTACGGTAATCACCGGAATATCGTAACCTGCTTTATTAGTAAACCAAAAGATATCACCTTCACCTCCCGCATATGGAGAATATTGAAGAGCAATAATCCCCTCCAACTGGTCGTTTGCATCCACATAAGCCTGATAGGCCTCTTTAGCGGCGGAAGACTTCACATCCATAGCCATCACACCCAGTAACCTGACATTATGCCGACGCATATAGGCTGCCAAACGCCCGGCTACAATCTTCAGATTAATCCTGCGATTATTATTCTGACTATAGGTATCTACATAGTAATATCCTCCACCTAACATTTCCAGTACGGAACAACACGGATTTTGCAAACTCATCAGGTTTCCAAGTTGTGCCGGAGCCATCATAGCCAATGTAGATACGGGCAGTCCGTAGCCCATCTTCACCTTGCCAGCTTCCGGAACACTGTAATAGCGGGAAGCAAAATCCTGCATCATCCACTGAACATTGTCACCATCGGAAAGGAAGAAGGAAACATAATTTCGTTTCTTGCCGTAGTCTATCCATCGGGGGTCAATCACTTTGGCTGGCATCAACTGCTGACGTTCCGCATAAAGCAAAGCGGTAAGAGAATGATTGTAACTCCAGTCACAAGGAATCATCGGGTGGCCACTTTTTGAAACACGGGACACGAACTGATCTTCGCTCACTCCCTGTTCCCAGCCATAAACCGGAGCATTTGGTTTCAGCCATGCCAGTACCTCATCCAGCAAGGCAGCATTCTGGCCATACCGGGCATCTCCCTGCCGCTTGTTTAAATTCAGAACAAAAAGATTATTTTTGATGGCAAACTCACGTAACTCTCCGGTCTGTACAGGCATAATGACTAACGCATCGTTGTTGCACTGGCTCTTAAATTCACGCCATGCGTCAAGTGTTGTCTTGCGGGTAGCGTCATACTTCAGTGTATACCCTACTTTTTCAAAATACTCCTTGTCACGAACATCCACAATAATTGAATTGTAAACATGGGAAGCAACAGAAGCCACAACACCACTTTCAGGATTATTCTTCACATCAGTTAACACATAGCCATCAAACAGACTCCTCAATTGAACCTCTATCCCATCGCTCCATCCATAACTTTCACAAGCCAACTCCAATCCATTCCGCACTCCATGTTCCCGAATATTCATATCTTCCAAAGCTATTTTGGAAAGTTCATAAGATACCTTTTCACCGTGGTCATATAGCCAAACCGCCACTTTACTTTTCCCCATTTCCACCGCACGATTGGTTAGTCCTGCCAAAGACTGGCATAGTAAGTGATACTGCAATCCCTGCATAGTCTCCGTCTCATTCACGCTGTTACGGTTACCTACTGATATCACTCCTGTACAGGTCCAGTACTTTACAGGTTTTTTCTTCATTTCAGGCATATAATGTAACTCGGTGTCTGGAACAGAATCACGAATTTCACCACACTCGGACACCCGATAAACTTCGCAGGCGGACAATCTTCCCCCTAACATGAGCATAAGAACACATATCTTCAAATTCATAAGTCAGATTAATAATTACTACTATTCTGCTCCAAAAATAGCTCAGGAAGGTTAAGTAAACGCTTAACTATGGGTTAAGCACAAACTAACAGACTAAAAAAGTTGCTTAACCTGGCACATAAAAGCGACATCAAAAGGCATAAAATAAAGAAAAGGTGACCAAGCAGTGTTTCCACCACTCTATCACCTTTTCCATCATTTATCACCTAAACCTATATATTATTTGTCTGTGCATCCTTTTGTACTGAAAGCGACCAGCATCCAAACCATCTTTTCCTGTTCTTTCAGATAGCCTGTCATCAGGTCGGCAGTAACGTCGTCACCTGCTTCATTGGCCAATTCAATGATCTTTCTTTCCTCACCAATGAGGTATCCGTAAGTTTCAAGAATATTGCTGACCGCATCGCTACCACAAGCCACGTCAGATACTTCTTTGATCTTTGCAACTTTCAGGTATTCGCTGAACTTGTTTTCGGGTACACCACCCAACATCAAGATACGCTCTGCAATTTCGTCCACCTTCTCGGCTGCGTCGTCATACATACTTTCAAACTTCTCGTGCAATACGAAGAAACCATGTCCCTTGATGTTCCAGTGGAAACCGCGCAGATTCGTGTAATATACCTGGAAATCTGCCAAAAGTTGATGCAATGCAGATACTACGTTAGCTACTCCCGATTCATTTAACTTGATATAATTTAAAGTCTTCATAATTTTATGGTTTTAATAGTTTATACTGTTTTTCTTTTTCCTGTTGCAAAGAAAGTGCAAATCGAAGGCAGAAGCAAGCTTGCTTGATTATGCTGAGATGCAGCCTTTCTTCGTTTTTTGTACAAAGATAAGAGGCAAATCAACGCTTGTCAAACAGATAATTTCTATCTTTGCATAGACAGAATCTATATAACCCGTTCAAACCCTTTATTTATCATGACTTTACAACAACTGGAATACATTCTTGCCGTTAATCAGTTCCGCCATTTCGCCAAAGCTGCGGAACATTGCCGCGTAACTCAACCCACTCTGAGTGCCATGATACAAAAACTGGAAGACGAGTTAGACACCAAGATATTCGACCGAAACCAACAACCCATCTGCCCTACTCCCGTCGGACGGCTTGTAATAGAGCAAGCCCGTATCGTATTGGAACAGGCAGGCCACATAAAGGATATTATTGAAGAAGAAAAGCACTCCTTGTCGGGTGTCTTTAAGTTAGGCATACTTCCCACCATCGCCCCTTATCTGTTGCCGCGCTTCTTTCCGCAACTGATGAAGAAATATCCCAAACTGGATATCCGCGTAACGGAGATGAAGACGAAGGACATCAAGCAGGCTCTTATAAAAGGAGAGATAGATGCCGGCATTATCGCCACCCTCCCCGAAAAGGATGACTTCCGCCAGATACCTTTATTCTACGAACAATTCTATGCGTACATCGCGCGCGAAAGCAAACTGTTCGATAATAAGATTATCCGCACCTCCGATCTCAGCGACGAACAGCTTTGGATGCTGGACGAGGGACATTGCTTCCGCGACCAGTTAGTCCGCTTCTGCCAGATGAAGGCGGCGCAAGCCAGCCAGATCGCTTATCATCTGGGCAGCATGGAGACATTCATGCGTATGGTAGAAAGCGGTAAAGGCGTTACCTTCATTCCCGAACTTGCCATCGATCAGCTCAACGAGACACAGAAAGAGTTGGTGCGCCCCTTTGCCATCCCCACTCCTACCCGGCAGATCATTCTCATCACCAACGAGCACTTCATACGAAACACTTTGTTGGAGGTACTCACAAAAGAAATACAAGCCTCTGTACCCCGCGAAATGCTGTCCCTGCGGGCAACTCAGTGCGTTGTATAGATTTCGTCTATCGGCCCATAAATCTTTTCAATCGTTTTTTTTGTTCTATCGGCAAAAGATGCTATATTTTTGCAAACGCGAAGATCAGCTGTACCTCAGCATAATCAAGCGAGCTTGCTTCTGCATTCGGTTTGCATGAACTTTGCATCATCGAAAAAACAAAGTACTAAACCTTTTAAAACAAAAAAGATTATGGAACCAATTATCAATTCCCAGCTTCCTGAATTCAAAGTTCAGGCATTCCAGAACGGAAGTTTCAAAACAGTAACCAACGAAGACGTAAAAGGCAAATGGGCTATTTTCTTCTTCTATCCCGCAGACTTTACTTTCGTATGCCCTACCGAACTGGTGGACATCGCTGAAAAATACGAGCAATTCCAAGCAATGGGTGTAGAGGTGTACTCTGTAAGCACCGACTCTCACTTCGTGCACAAAGCATGGCACGATGCATCCGAAAGTATCCGCAAGATCAAGTATCCGATGCTGGCAGACCCTACAGGCGTGCTGACTCGTGCATTCGGTGTAATGATTGAAGAAGAAGGTATGGCTTACCGCGGCACATTTGTCGTGAACCCCGAAGGCAAAATCAAGATTGCCGAAATACAGGACAATAACATCGGACGTAATGCCGACGAACTTCTCCGCAAGGTAGAAGCAGCACAGTTCGTTGCAACACACGACGGCGAAGTATGTCCCGCAAAATGGAAGAAAGGCGGCGAAACACTGAAGCCAAGTATAGATTTGGTTGGTAAAATTTAAGTTCACATCCTTTTTTATTAGCGAGGTCCCCTTTATCCATTGCACACATAGAGGGGACCTCTTTTATCTTACATTAGTAATCAATCAGTCCCATATATGTATTGCTGTCAGTTCCCATTAGAGGAAACGGCCGTTCCCTTTTGAAGAAACGACAGTTTCCATTAGAAGAAACGATCGTTCCTGCAATAAGAAACAGGAGTTTCTGAATGCCGGAAACAGCAGTTCCAAGGTTCAGAAACTCCTGTTCCCAACTGCAGAAACTACAGTTTCCTACAGTCAGGGAACTATATTTTCCTAATATACAATGTGATAAGCATGCATTTATGGCTGAAATTAAACATATACTGTTATGTTAGAAACAAGCATTTTAAATCAAGTACGCAGTGTCTTCCAAAACCTAGAAGCACAGTACACTTTTCATATCACCTGCCATCCCCGGCACGGAAACGCACAGGAGCTGACAGAGTTGCTGAAAGATGTAGCAGGATGTTCCGATAAACTCTCCTGTGAGGTAACTGAAACTGAAGAACCGAAGCTGGAATTCTCTTTACTGAAAAACGGGAAAGAAACCGGTGTCAAATTCCGCGGGATACCGAACGGCCATGAATTCACATCTTTGCTTCTGGCAATACTGAATGCCGATGGAAAGGGGAAAAATCTTCCCGATAAAGCCATCCACCGACGCATTCAGGCGTTGAAAGGACCCATTTCATTGCAGACTTATGTATCATTGACATGTACCAACTGCCCCGATGTGGTGCAGGCTCTGAACATAATAGCTCTGCTGAACAGACAGGCCACACATGAAATGATAGACGGTGCCCTTTTCCAGGAAGAAGTGGATGCACTGAAAATTCAAGGCGTACCGTCCGTCTATGCCAACGGTAAATTGCTTCATGTAGGACGTGGCACTTTAGGCGAACTTCTGCAAAAGCTGGAAGAAATGTTCGGTTCCGAACCAGTAGGGAATGCAGAGCCTATCTCACGTACTTATGATGTCCTCGTATTAGGTGGCGGACCGGCAGGTGCCTCAGCCGCAATCTATTCAGCCCGTAAGGGATTACGAGTAGCCATTGTAGCCGAAAAGATCGGTGGTCAGGTAAAGGAAACCGTAGGAATCGAGAACCTGATCTCCGTGCCACAGACTACAGGTGCACAGTTAGCAGACAATTTAAGAAGCCATATCAATCATTATCCCATCGACTTGTTTGAAGACCGCAAGATAGAGAAGGCGGAGCTTCAAGGAAAAGAAAAGAGGATTTCAGTAGTGGGCGGTGAAGTATTCATATCTCCCAGTGTAATAATTGCCACCGGTGCAAGCTGGCGCAAACTGAATGTGGAAGGTGAAACGGAATATATAGGCAGAGGAGTTGCTTTCTGTCCGCATTGCGACGGACCGTTCTATCAAGGGAAAGATATAGCCGTTATCGGTGGCGGAAACTCCGGTATAGAAGCAGCCATCGACTTGGCGGGTATCTGCCGGAAAGTGACTGTCTTTGAATTTGCCGATACGCTGAAAGCCGACCAAGTATTGCAAGAAAAGGCGCAAAGCTTACCGAATGTAGAAATCTTCACTTCCTCGCAGACTACCAAAGTAGTGGGAAACGGTGATAAGGTAACAGCTATCCGCGTCAAAGACCGTGTAAGTAGTGAAGAACGGGATTTCCCATTGGATGGTATCTTCGTACAAATTGGCCTGGCAGCTAATAGTGCTCCTTTCCGTGACATGCTGGAGACGACACCAATAGGCGAAATCAAGATCGATGCTTTTTGCCGCACCACGCTTCCGGGCGTTTATGCAGCAGGAGATGTTTCGGACGTTCCCTACAAACAGATAGTAATTGCAATGGGTGAAGGTGCGAAGGCGGCACTGTCGGCATTTGATGACCGAATAAGAGGGATAATTTAGATACGGCACTAATACAACCCTTACCACGGCATGTAACGGCTTTTACCTCGGTGTGTAAATGGAGCTAGTTAACAGAGTTACCCCTGTATGTAGAAAGAGTTACCGTATGAGATTTGTAGGATAACTTGATACATTTGTCTAATTTTTCATTATTTTCTGTCCTCTTTTGTTTGAGTATTTTGTAATAGTTTATATCTTTGCCGTTGAACATTAATATTATAGCCAATGGAATAAGTAAATACATCTGAAAATATAAATATAAAAGAGCGTTAGCTTTTATTCTCACAATTCGGAATCTAGACAATTCTTGCTTGGATGAGTATAAAGTTATAACGCCCGCGCTGTTTTGGCGTGGGCTTAACTTTATTTCCAAGCAGGGCAGTCTAGAGCCTCGAATTGATAAAGTTAGGTTCCACGCCTTTCTTATATCTATACTTTTCTTCCCTACTCAGAATTAAATAAGAAAAAGAATCTACTCTTTGGAACCGGAGCAAACTAAAACATCAATAAAATGAACATGAAAGAAAGATTGTTTTTGTCGCTTCTTTTATTTATTAGTTCTGTAGCTATGATGGGACAGACAACAAAAGGTTTTATTATCAGTATTGAAAATGGAGCGGTTAATGTAGATTTGACTAGTGCACAAGTGAAAGCTGGTGATCGTCTGGAGGTTATTGTGAACGGTGGTTATATGACTCACCCTGTGACAGGACGTAGAATCAAACAAGAGAACAAAGTACTTTGTACACTTGAAGTAAGTACAGTTTACTCAGAATATTCTGTAGCAAGACCCCACAACACTTCTTTACTTTCTCAATTGAAAGCTGGAATGATTATACGGACTACCGAGAGAAAGATCGCTGAAAGTTCTCAGAAAGAGAATATTTCTAAGTCTAACAAGCCTATTTCAAGAAATGAGATGATGGTCAAAAACTTCGTTTCCAGTAGCGAACCTGTCCAAAACGAGTTATCTTCAGGAGTTCAAAATTTATCGGAAAGTAGAAATACTTCAGAAAAAGTCAGCATTGTTATCGCTCCGGCACAAGTGAACGACGTAGTACATAATGGCCATTTCGGAGGATATGTGGCAGATGTACTAATGGAGCAAATGTTGATGTGCGATAAGGTTCGCTTATTAGATAGAAGTATATTGAATACACAAATAGATGAAATTAATCTATCTGGTGATATTCTTGATCCTGCTACTACCATTCAACGAGGAAAAGGTATCGGTGCCCGCTATATACTTCAGACTACAATGCAGAAACCAGATGTTGCGAATGTACGGACTGGCATTCCTATAGCATCGGTAATGGGTGCAGTGCAAGGATTGACGGGCACAGACATTGGTGCTGCCTATAGCTCTAATATGAAATTAGCTACTTTGAAAGCTTCAGTCAGTTTATCTGTCCATGTAGTAGATTTACAGACAGGTGAAATCGTGTTCATGTGTTCAAGCAACGGAAAAGCACAAGGAAAGTCTCAACTTTCATTGGAATATGGCGCTCTTGGTGGCGGTGAGCTGAATGGTGGAGCCGAAGACTTCAAGCAGACGGTAACCGGAAAAGCCATTCAACAAGCTTTCATGAAAATAGGGCGAAATTTGAAAGACTTCTTTAATGGGCGGATTGATCGGAAAGTGGTAGGAAGTGTTTCAGGAGGGGCTTCTTATGGAGATAAGATGTACGCAAGAGGATATAAACTGTATTTAGGAACACAGAGATTGGATAAGGACGGCATTTCTGGTATTTTAAGTGGACATCCCAATCTCTACTTCAAATATAAAAAAGCTAAGTCTTTTCAAACATGGGCACGTTCTTTTGCTTATGGCGGATTGCTGATTGGTAGCGCATTGGGTATTACTGAAATAATAATAGGCGAAGGAGATGGTCTTTATGCAATATCAGGTGCTGCCATAGCTGGACTTGGATTGGCAGGAGGAGTAATATTTCATGTAACAGGTAGAGAAAGAATAAAAAAAGTGGTTAACTTATATAATTCTGACATAAATAACACTGCTCACTCGGTTTCTCAACCTTACTTTGATTTGGCCTTATACGGTAATGGTGTTGGATTACGTTTCACTTTTTAAACAAAATTAGATATGAATAAATATTTTATAGTATATATCTTCCTCCTTTTTTCTTTTACTTCAAATGGGCAAGAAATAAAGAGCTATGTTATTAATATTGAAAATAGTAAAGCTTATTTAGATATAACTTCTGCTAAAGCAAAAGTTGGTGATGTGTTATCTATTCATGAAGAAACGGGATATATGATACACCCAGTGACTAAAAAGAAAATCATAAAAGAAGGTGGCATCCTCGCAGATTTAGAAATTATGGAAGTGCATGGAGAATACTCTATTGCAACAATTTATCCAGAAGATGCAATTAAGAAAATTAAAATAGGAATGATAGCGATAATGCCAGAATTGCCTCAAGGCGACACTGATGCAGAAATGAAAGTATTAGATACCACAGAAGAAGAGGAAATCCTGCAAATCCCACCAATGGATGCAAACGGCATTGTGCAACGTTATCTTCAGGTGACGGCTTTGGAAAATTATGCAGCGAACTATATCCCACCCTTTTGGAAAAAGGAACAAATATCGTATGTAACAAAAAAGGGAAAAAATGGAATTATTAACGCCTATTATGCACTTGATTTATCTTCAAGAAAAATATTCATTAAACATGATATTCCTAAAGATAACTTCTTACTAACATATAGTAAAGCGCTTGCAATGAATGGACATCAAGGGTGGTTTCGTTTCAAAACAACAAAAACATCAAAGATAAAAGAGAATATTATTGTTGATTTGTGGGACGAACTATCAGATGCATTGGGGTTGCAAATATTTGATGAATCGAAATGGGATCGTCACCTTTCAAGAAAAAAAACGATTAGAGGGAAAAATTGTACCAGCATTGTATTTACTTCAAAAAAGCAAGCTAATGTGGTATATACGGGCTATTTTGAAGATACTACAGGATTAATTATCTACTCAGAACTTAATACGGAGAAAAATGGTGTGATACGAAAAGATTATTTAGAATATCGAAAATTCGGAGAATTATTGTTATGCTCTAAATCAGTGACAATTCATTCCGAAGGCAAAATAAGAGAAGAAACAACTGTTTTGCAAGACATTTGTTTTGACTGTCAACTCAATAATTCTCTCTTCACAAAAGAAGGGGTAAAAAATGCATTTAAATAGACGTTAGCTAGGTATGCGGACAAACACGGATTAGAGAACAAACGCAGATTAAAAAAGTTTACACTACAATATTAATAAATTAAAATATATGTTCGTCCGCCTAATCCGTGTTCGCCCGCGTATCTAGCCCCTAGAAAGAAATTCAGCGATATCTTCTTTTTCTTCCATGCCCAATTTCTGCCGTATCACCGTCTTACGTTGATACACCGTCCGTATGCTCTGCTGAATAACCACACTAATCTCTTTCGTTGAAAAGTCCGACTTCAACAAACAGCAGAGTTGCAGTTCCTTTTCATTCAGGATATTTCCATACTTCTGATAGATACGGGTATAAAAGCCATCATGCACCATGTCAATAGTCTTATATAAATCACTCCAAACCAGCAAATCGTCCACCGCTACATCTTTATTGGCTATCCGTCCCATCTGTACCAATAGCTCCTGATGATCGGAACTGGGATTCGTAGCCACAATACGTATCAGACCTAACTGCTGGAGCAGCATCTTCTTGACAAACTTATCATTATTGCCGCTTTCATCGCCTTCCGTCTCATGCAGCAGACGGCGCAAGGCCTCCAGTTCTTCTTCCTTTTCCACAAGCAAATGCTTTCTTCGCTGCAAATACCAGACGACAACCAGCAACAACAAAATACAGAGAGCCACCAATCCGACAAAGAAAGTCCGTTCTTTCTGCTTTTCCAATTGCAGATTCATATTCTGCTGTTGAAGTAACAGTTGTACCTTTCCTTTTTGGGCTATCACCCGCTGGTCACGGATAAAGTTGTTATACAGCCGGTTTGAGAAGAACGCCACATCCCGAATGGTAAAAGAGCGGCTATCCATATAATCCATCAATGTTTTCTGTACCAGCCAAAAATTAGCCAATGACAAATCCTGATCAATGTAGGGCGAACGCACGCTATCTCCCATTTGCATATAGTAGCGGGCGGAATCCATCTGACCCATATTCAGGAAATAACGCGAAAGAGCATAATAAGATAAGGACTCAAAAGGGTGTTTAGTTTCTTTATATTCTTGTAAACTATGGCGCTGCAAATTGATGGCTTCCCGATTCTTGCCAGAATCACTCAGTATATCAGCGTAGTTGCGCATCACATAGTACAATGCCTTCAAAGAGTCTGTGGAGGTATACAGGCATTCAGTAGCTTTACGAAGAGCCAGCAGCGCAGAATCATTCTGATTTGCACAGTAGTACGATACCGCCAGGCTGTTATAGTTATTATATTGTCGGGTGGAATCAGGCTCTATAGCTATCAACTGCTTCTGTAAGCGTATCAGCCCTTCAAAATCATCATTACCTTCCCCTATATTCGCTACAGACCGCAGCAAATCAAGACGGGCAGCCGTATCGCCGCGCAAGGCTGCAATGCGATTCCCTTCAGCCATCATCTCAGTAGCTTCTTTATATCTCTCGCTATCGTAGAAGTAATGCGCCGCCAGTTTGTAGGTACGCAACAAGCGCAATGTGTCACTCACATCCAGTCTTCCATAATAATCCAGAGCGTATAACAGCAAAGAATCTTCATTCATCACCCAATGCGCATTATAGTGGGCTTGCCCCATAGCCAGCGCAAACCGTGCCCGCAACGAGTCTGGTAATACTTCGGGATCTTTCACCGACCGAAGCAGAGCAATCGCCTCCTCTGCATTCTGCTGTAACATCTGTTCCGCCTTTTCTATTTGGATGCGTTGCAATGACAGGACTTCCGTACATGCTGCCAATACCAACACGCATACCCAACCTATCAAACCATGTTTCAATGCTTTCATGCCGTCCTTCCTTCTTGCTTTAAGTCTTTGCAAAGATAGATATTTATCAATTAACGGAAGTTACGGTCTCCCTTTTTTTGCACTTTTCTTTATATATAAACCTGAAATGGGAAGATATAAACTTTTTCATAAAGCGCAGTTCAAAACTCTTTAATTTTCAAACAGTTGCAAAAGCCATTGCACTTTATTTAGTGCCGCATATAAACCGCTTTTCTGTTTCTATCGCTCTATCTTTGTCATGTTCAAAGAACAGAAATAATCACTAAAGATAATAAGAAAAATGAAAAGATTAAGTATCATTTTAGGAGCATTATTCCTATGCACCTCCCTGATGGCGACAAACAAAATCACAGGGAAAATCATCGATGAGAATAACAATCAGAACATCAAGTATGCCAATGTCAGCCTGATGGCTCAGGACTCGACATTCATCACCGGAGTTGCCACAAACAACGACGGCTATTTCTTACTGAAAGAAGTAAACGATGGAGATTATATCTTATGTATCTCATGCATCGGATATGAAAACTCCTACCTCTCTATCCATAACCTGCAAGCTAACCTGAATCTGGGAGAGCTGCCCCTGTCGCCCGATAATGTAATGTTGGAAGGAGTTACCGTCACAGCCAGCCCCATCATCAAAAAGACTGACCGGCAAATTATCCTCCCAACCGAAATGCAGACTAAAGCCGCTTCCAACGGAGTTTCCTTACTGAGAAATCTGCAACTGTCGCGCATCCTGGTCAATCCGATAGACAACAGCATCACGGTTCCCGGAGGAGACAATGTACAACTTAGGATGAACGGTGTAGAAGTGACTCAAGCTGAAATCATTGCCATTCGTCCGGCAGATGTGATCCGCATCGAATATATAGACAATCCCGGCGCACGCTACGAAAATGCAGGTGCCGTATTAAACTACATTGTAAAGAGAAGGGAATCGGGAGGAAGTATCTCTGCTGATCTCACCAACAGAGTATCTGATACAGGATACGGTGAGCATAACCTCGCTGCCAAATACCACTTCAACAAGTCTGAACTCAGTACTACCGTATATTGGGGACAGAGAGATCTGAAGTGGACACGCGAAAACTATGAAAGTTTCCACTTCCCGGAGGCTTATCAAGAGAATAGAGAGGTAGGAGAACCTACAAAAGTAAAGTACGATAACCTTAACTTCAACCTCAATTACAGTTACCAGGATCATGACAAGCAACTTCTCAACATTGCTCTCAGAAACCAATACAGTGATACTCCCAGTTCCATGTCGGACAGAATCAGTACATTGTATGAAGGAGATGCCTCCTACTCCATATCCGACCTTTCTGCCTCCAAAGTACTGATCCCCTCTTTGGATATCTATTACCAGAGAAATCTGAAAAACAAACAGACAATCTATGCGGATGTAGTGGCTTCTTATCTGGACAGCAAGAACAAGCGGACTTTTATTCAGAAAGCCCTTAATAATGACAATAACGATACGGATATCTATTCAGAAACCAAAGGTGAGAAGTACTCCGTCATCGGTGAAGGTATCTACGAAAAACAATTCAATACAGGTAAGTTTACCGGAGGTATCAAGCATACACAGACCTATTTGCAAAATAGATATTCGGGTAATATAGAGAATAAAATCACGATGAATACGGCCGAAACGTACCTATTTGCCGAATATCAATCAAAGATAAAAGCTCTGAACTACACTGTAGGGATTGGAGCCATGAGAACTTATAACAGCCAGGAGCAGTATTCTTCCGAGAAGTATATAGTCAAACCTTCCTTAAGCCTGTCGTACTCTATCAACGGGAAGTGGTTTTTCAGATACAACGGATACGTGTCGGGGTATGCTCCTTCCCTGTCCGACCTGAACAACATTTCGCAAGCAATGGATAAGTACCAGATACGCAAAGGAAATCCCGACTTAAAGTCTGTTACATTCTATGCCAATACACTATCTGCCAGCTGGCAAAGCAAGTATGTATCTGTCGATTTATTTGGAAGATATAGCTATGACAGTAAGCCAATTATGGAAAATACCTACTACGAAGACGGGTATTTTATCCGCACTACCGAGAATCATAAAGGTTTCCACCGAATCAATCTGGAAACAGCCATACAGATACGACCTTACAGGGAGTATATCTCTATCAAGTTTACCCCGTTCCTGAACCGCTATATCAGTCACGGCAACACCTACACGCATACACACACCAATGCAGGACTACGAGGCAGCCTGATGGCAATGTATAAGAATTGGGTACTGATGGCAGAAATGAATACCAGCAACCACATCCTGTGGGGTGAAACGCTGACTAAGGAAGAAAAGCTGCACACCATCATGGCGGGATACAATACGGAGAAATGGAGCTTGTCTGCCGGGGTACTGAACCCGTTCACCAAGAAGTATGAACAGGAAATAGAGAACCTCTCAAAATCGGCTCCCTATCGCCAGTTAGCATATTCCAAGAACTTAAGGCTTCTGTTCATGCTAAACGTATCCTTCAATCTGGACTTTGGAAAGAAGCGCAACAGTCAAGGCAGAAGAATCAATAACAAGGATACTGATACAGGTATTTTGTCCGGAAACAAATAATTGTCTCCCCCAGGAAATGCGGGAACCTGCCCACTAATTGATAATATTCAATTCTTTGATCAGGTTCCCTGCTTTCCCGTACTTCTCAATCATAAACAAAATATAGCGCACATCCACTCCAATGGTACGCTGCATCTTCGGTTCATAAAGAATATCGCTGCTCATAGCCTCCCAATTTCCATCGAAAGCTAATCCGAGAAGTTCACCTTTCGAATTAAACATCGCACTCCCGCTATTTCCACCGGTAATATCATTATTAGAAATAAAGCAAACCTTCATTTCGCCCTTTTCATCGGCATATCTTCCAAAATTACGGGAAGAGAGCAGAGATACCAACTCCGGCTGTACTGCAAAATCAACATCTCCCACATGAGCTTTCACCTTCTCCAGTACACCTTTTGTCGTTGTATAATAATCATATTCCGCTCCGTCAAACGGAGTATATCCACATACTGTCCCAAAACTCAATCGCATGGTGGAATTAGCATCCGGATAGAAATTACGAGATGCATACATCCTACGGATAGCCCCATTCAAAAGGCGTTCTCCACGAATGATTTCCGTAGTAGGTGCCTGCGTCTGCATATTCATATCGAATAACATTGTCAGCATATCAATGCCCAATGAAATAGCCGGATCGTCGAAAATCTGATAGGTAGTGTCCCGTTCAAGAAAACGCTTCAAACCACGAGGAGTAGTCAACTCAGAACTTGCATAAAGGCTATCTACGAAAGCTTTCTCATTACCATCATATTTCTGTGCAATAGTATGGTAGATTTCCGGCAGGAAAGTGGTATCCACTTTTGAGCGATACTCCTTCAGCAGCGCCGTAAATACTTCCTTGTCTATATCCAGATCCAAATTAGAATATTGTTCGACGATATCCTTCAAACCAGCAATAACAGCTTTTTGCTCTCCTTCAAAGTCAAAGTTCAGAATCTTCAGAGCAAGCTGCACCAGTTCCGGTCCATACAGGAAAGACTCGATAAAGTAAGCCTGCGCACGGTTTACCTCCCGGCGGTTCTTATAATTCAGTTCCAAGTCGGTAAACAGTTGAAGAAGCTTCTCACGTTCTTCCGGGTTCTGCTGTATCCACCGACGGATTTCTTGCTCCATTTCACGCTTCTTATCTAGGATTCCCAGCTTACGAATAGCACGGTTGACACCGATACTGTTCTTCCAATAGTTGGAGCTTTCATCATATTTAGAAGCATACTTAATGCGTATGCTGTCTTTACTGTCCATTTCACGCTTCCAGATAGCTTGCTTCACACCACGAATATCAATCTGTGCCTGATTGGAATTATTCATCATTTCCTCGATGCCGAATGAAGAAAGATAACGTTCCGTACTTCCCGGATAGCCTATCGTCATACAGAAAGAGCCTTCCTTATAGCCATCCAGTGAAATCGGTGCCACATATTCCGGGTGATACGGGACATTGTTGGGAGAGTAATCGGCAGGCCTGTTCTTGCGGTCTGCATAAATACGAAACACACAGAAATCTCCTGTATGCCGGGGCCATACCCAATTATCCGTATCCCAACCGAACTTACCGACAGAGGAAGGAGGTGCAAACACCAGCCGCACATCGTTGAAATCGCGGTAAACGGAGAGCCAGAACTCATTGCCTCCATAATAAGCATCTACCACGCCAAGCAAAGTGGAGTCTTTCAGGGATACCTCACCACCTATTACCATCATCATAGAGTCTACCGCACTGGAACGTTCCATTTCGCTCATCGAAGGCTTAACGACCCCCAACACACGCTTGGTCACATCTTCCGTACGAAGCAGAAAGCGAACGTAAAGCTCCGGATTAGGCAATTCCTCTGCCCGGCTATGGGCTACGAAGCCATTTTTCAGGTAATCGTGCTCCACTGATGAATGCTGCTGCACACTGCTGAAACCACAGTGATGATTGGTAAACACCAGCCCGTCTTCCGACACTACCACTCCGGAACAAAATCCTCCGAAACTGACTACCGCATCTTTCAACGACGGCTTCTTCGGATTATATAGTTTATCAGCAGGCATTTGCAGGCCAAGTTCTTTCATAGCCTTACGGGTCTGTTTATTCAGGTTTCCCAGCATCCACATACCTTCGTCCGCCCGTCCCGTCAACGTGAAGAGGCTGCAAGCAACAATCAGTATATACTTTAGCTTCATTCTATTTCGTATTAAATTATTCTGCAATCAGTCTTAATTGTTTCGCTCCCGTACGTGCTTTTAACCATTCGGTAATCTTTTGTTTCTCGTGGGCGTCGGGATGCTTGCCAAACTTCAGTACGGCAAGTGTAATGGTATCTGTCCGTACCGAATCAATCGTCAGTTCTATGGCATGAGAGATAGAAACGGTTTTCACTGATGGATAGAGAACTTTTAGCTCCGGAACAATCGTTTTGCCCAATTCATCGAAAGATTTATATCTTGCCAGGCTCTGTTCCAGCACTGTAATCTTCTTTGTTTGTTCCACCAGTCGTTCTTCACTGTTCTTATAGAAGTCTTCCATCACCATAGCCCGGATAGAAGAAATATCCACAGCTTCGTTATTCATTCCCTGAAGAACAATCAGTTTGGTTTCACCTAACTTATAATCCTTCATCTTACTACGGGCAATGGCAATCGAAGCCTCAGGAACTTCTTGTCCGATCAGTACCACGCGTATCTCATTGTCCTTGCTGCCATGATAATGGATTTTTTTATCCAATACCTGTGTATTCTCAAAAGAAAGCTGTTCGGCAACAAACCGATTGGCGGCACTCTCATAGAAAGTGCTCTGAATGATCCCTACCGTCAGGTAAACAGCCGGACACATGGTCAGCACGGCAATCAGTATTATGTATTGGCGTACTTTCTTCTCCCGCTTCTTGTCCACAAACTCTTTACGCTGGAAGTGCATCACACGCACTCCGGCAAACGTGGCAAGACTGATAAATACCGAATTAATGAAGTAGAGATAGAATGCCCCAAGAAAATAAACCAGATTACCCGTTGCCAGCCCGTAACCTGCCGTACAGAGCGGCGGCATCAAAGCAGTGGCAATGGCAACACCAGGAATTACGTTTCCTTTCTCCTTGGTAGACAGGGCAACTACACCGGCAAGACCGCCCATCAATGCGATGAATACGTCATAAATCGTAGGTGAAGTACGTGCCAGAAGCTCCGACTGTCCTTCGGCAACAGGGCTTACAAGAAAGAAGACAGTAGCTGTGGTTACACTGAACAGAGTCGTTATCAGAAAGCTCTTCAGTGAACGTTTCATCAATTCAAAGTCATTCAGACCGACAGAAAGTCCCACCCCCATGATAGGTCCCATCAGTGGAGAAATCAACATGGCACCGATGATTACGGCCGTGGAATTAACATTCAGTCCTAATGATGCCATAAAAATGGCAAAGATCAAAATCCACAGGTTAGCCCCTTTAAACTCTACTCCTTTGCGGATGGAGTCTACTGTTTCCAGCTCATTGTCCTTGTCTTTTCTCAGATCAAGATACTCGCTCAGGAACTTTTTAACGGCAAAAACATTTCGGTTTTGTTCAGGTGTTTCCATCATATCATTTACAATTTGACGATTTACAATTTACAATTTGCCATGCGGACTATTCTAATGTCTTATGATACGGTTTAGGATTGGTATTTGATTCAGCGGCAAATCACGCTTCACAACGTAGGCGATAAACAGTATCAGCAGAACTGTACGGTATGCCATACGCAGGTAGATATTGTCTATCGGCACATATTCGGCAGCAAGATAAAGCACAGCAGCAAGAAGCACATACATACCGATTGCCTTCAAATCATACTGTATCGGATATTTCTTCTGACCCACAAAGTAAGAAAGCAACATAGCAACGCCATATCCTGTAAATCCAGCCCAGGCACAAGCAATATAACCATACTTCGGGATCAGAAATATATTCATCAATATCAGGATGGTGCAGCCCGTCAATGAAAAATAAGCCCCCCAACGGGTTTCATCAATCAGCTTGTACCAGAAAGACAGGTTGAAATAAATGCCCATAAAGATTTCCGCTGCCATAACGATGGGTACTACCCGTAATCCGTCCCAATAATCACGCCCGATGATATGGCGCAGAATGTCCAGATAAAACATCACTGCCAGGAAGGCGAGTAAAGTAAAGATGATAAAGAACTTCATAGCCTGAGCATACATCTCACGGCTATCTTTCTCCTTGCTCTTACCAAATACAAAAGGTTCATAAGCAAAGCGGAATGCCTGGGTAAACATAGCCATAATCATGGCAATCTTACTGGCAGCTCCGTAGATACCGAGTTGTACGGTAGCCTCAGCCTCATCGGGATAAACGAAAGGAAAAATAATCTTATCAGCCACCTGATTCAAGATACCTGCCACACCCAATATCACCAATGGCAGGGAGTAACGAAGCATCCGTTTCAATAACTCTCTATCCAGCACATAGGTAAATCCTCTCAGTTCCGGTATCATGCACAACATGACAACAGAGGTACATACCAGATTGAAAAGGAAAGCATAACCTACATCATTTCCTTTCAGAACAACGTAATAGAAAAGATTGAGAGCAATATTGAGAAAGATAAACAGCAACTTCAATGCAGCAAACTTAATGGGACGTTTCTTATAACGCAGATAAGCGAACGGAATACTTTGAATAGCATCCATTGCCACCACAATCATCATCATACCTATATACCAAGGGTGCTCTCCGTATTCTAACCATCCGGCAATAGGTTCTAAAAACAACAATCCCAAAACAACGAATACCACTGAGCCGATACTTACGCTCAACAAGGTGGTGGAATATACCCGCATCGGATCATCTTGCCCTTTATTGGCAAAACGGAAGAATCCCGTTTCCATGCCGCACGTCAGTAATACCAGCATCAATGCCACCCAGGCATATATATTCGTAACCACACCATAACCACCCGATGATGCAGGCAAAGCTATCGTATATACAGGTACCAGCAGATAATTGAGGAAACGTCCTACAATACTACTTACCCCGTAAATAGCTGTCTCTTTTGCTAAACTTTTTAATCCACTCATTTTTATTCGTTATTCATTAAATAACGTACGCTGACTATCGTAAAGACTACGTCCTAAATGTTTATAAGCCAATTCAGTTACTTCACGTCCGCGCGGAGTACGCTTCAGGAAGCCTTCTTTTATCAGGAACGGTTCGTACACCTCTTCTACGGTTCCGGCATCCTCGCCCAAAGCCGTAGCAATGGTAGTAAGCCCTACCGGACCGCCCTTGAACTTATCGATAATGGTACAGAGTATCTTATTGTCGATTTCATCGAGACCGTATTTATCAATGTTCAGTGCTTCCAAAGCGAAGTTGGCAATCTCCGTATCAATGCTCCCCGAACCTTTCACCTGTGCAAAATCCCGTACACGACGCAACAACGCATTTGCAATACGCGGCGTTCCACGGCTACGGGAAGCAATCTCTGACGCAGCCCTTGTAGAACAAGGAACATTCAGGATTCCTGCCGAACGGCGGATGATACCGCTCAGCACATCATCATCGTAATATTCCAAATGCAGATTAATACCAAAGCGGGCACGCAAAGGCGCAGTCAGCAAACCGCTACGGGTAGTAGCACCCACCAGCGTAAACGGGCTCAGATCAATCTGAATACTCCGTGCTGACGGGCCTTTATCTATCATAATATCAATGCGGTAATCCTCCATTGCGGAGTACAGATACTCCTCCACCACCGGAGAAAGACGGTGAATTTCATCGATAAACAGTACATCATTCGGTTCCAGACTGGTAAGCACCCCCGCCAAATCGCCCGGCTTATCAAGCACCGGACCGGAAGTTACCTTAAAGCCCACTCCCAGCTCATTCGCAATAATATTGGAAAGTGTCGTTTTACCCAATCCCGGAGGTCCATGCAACAAAACATGATCCAGTGCTTCGCCACGCAGACGAGCCGCTTTAACGAAGATACGCAGATTATCCACCACCTTATCCTGTCCGCTGAAGTCTTCAAAGGATAACGGACGAAGTGCGTTTTCGAAATCGCGCTCCCTACTGGTCAACTGATTATCGCGTATATCAAAATCTTCTCGTTCCATTCTATATTTACTTCTTTTCTTATCTTTTATAAAAAGAATAGAAAACAAAATCAAAGCTGACAATCAGCCACTTAAACCTTTTCTTTTTCTATTTCTTTTTTATTTTTTTCTTTTTACCACTTATTTCAGTACATAACGTCTATCAGTACGAACCCCTTCTGTTATCAATTCCACATCCACCATCGAATAAACCATCTTCCTCAACTCCTGTAAATCGACTTCCGGTAACCGACCCGCAATCTCCTAAATCTTACTTTTAGGATGTGCTCTCAAGTCTTCCATGATTAGAGTTCTCAGCACATTGCCGTATTTGTTTACGAAACAAACCATTCGGAAACTCATACGAATAAGTCAACTCAACAGCCTTCTGTTCTATATCAAGAAGCAGCTCTTTAGGATAGTTCTCTGCCAACTCTGCATCATCCATCTGCTTGACATGCTGACGCACACGGGATGATTTACGAATATCATCAATACATATTTTGGTTCTATTGAGCAAAGATAGTACAAACTGATGAACCCTATCTATTTTTTCACTTAATTTCTTTTCTCACTTCATCATTCCGTCATTCTCCGCTTGCTTATGCAGAAAAGGAACCCTACCTCTGAGGCTCACATGCAATCACAAATCATGAAAAAAGACTGCACAAAGAATACTTTCCCATGCAGTCTTTATCCCCAATGAGGCTTATTTTTTTACTTAAAATTCTTGTAGTTCTTGATGCACAGTGACTTCATACCGCAACTTTTTGTTTTCTGCAAAATAACTAATTTATTTTGAGATTTCTATATTTACTCAAACCAATCATTCTTCGTAAACCAAATAAATCTCATTCGTGCTAAAATTAATCTCCCAATTACCTTTCTCACACTGTTCCCATTGATATTGATCTGACATACGATCCCACCAATCCTGAAATTTCCTTCCCGTCTCTCCCAAATCTTTCACCAGTTTTTCATATAACATTTCATTACTACCTGTTACGATTCTGGCCAACTCATTCAACCCATTCCGGCGTTCAAAGAGAACCTGAATCTCAAGCTTCTCTTCTTCTGTCACTGCTCCTATCAATTTTTTCATAATCATATCTCATTACACTTTAATATTTCTTTCTCACATCAAACGGATCCAAATAATCTATTTCCATTATTTCCCTGCCTTGTAAAAAACGCCCCGATTTACGTATCTCCTGCAACAAATCACGCGAAGCATTACGTTCCAGATGGGCAGTCACGCATTGCTCATGTGAAGGGGTGTTTACTTCCAAAGTCATTTTTCTATTCAGCCAAATACAACGCTTGCATTGGTATGCATCACAATGCCTGCATAACGGTGCATGGCTCAGACGATACAACTGAGAATTCCTGATATCAAGCCCATTTTCCAAATCACCAATGGAATAGCCATCACTTGACAGATAGAAAGCAGGACAAACATAAAATTTCCCATCCGGAGCAAGCGTTATATTCTCCCATCCGGCATTACAATTATTCATACTATCAAGCAACATACGGTCAGTCAGCAGGTTGAATTGGGGGATTGTCTCCTCATTACAAAAATCTTTTAACTGAAAAGCCAGTTCAGCCAACACAGACTTATACTTATCAAAGTCAGCCTCTGTAAAAGTATCCACATCAGTCAGTATTATATTCAGGCGAGCGACATGAATCAACATCTCTCCCACTTTCTCATAATGACTGAAAAAATCCTCTTTCTTCGTTCTCAGTACGTAGATCTTATCCCTGTCCATCTTTCGACCTTCCGGATTCTCCCAATAATCCCCAATGATAATGTCCGCTCCAGCGCAACAGGCAACAGGCATAATTTTACAATGCTCCGTCGTTTCTATGATTTCCTCATATTTCTGGGGTAATTTGTAATCAGGATAAACAAACTGAACCATCAGATTCTCTTTCATTGCCAGAAGAATAGCGGCCCGCAAATCCTGCAAACTGATTAGCTTATATTCCGTCTTCGGATTCTCATAATGGCAATAGGGCGTACTGGTGTCATCCAATAAAACAATTAAATATTTCAGCATGGTTCGCCCTCCGATTCCATTTTACGTAAAAGCCTGTTCCAGTAATAATTATTAGCCCTTACCCGTGCCTTGTGCATTTTACAGATAGCTGTAGAACGCTGGTAAATGGTAGAAGTATCGGCAGCATCGTAGTTTTCTCCCTGACACCATGCGCATCCACTTGCCACTTCACAATCTATGCACTCTTGTGTACTTTGCGTACAACGGTCCAATGTCAAGAAAGGCCGCAACTTGTTCTTATCAATGCCATCATGAATATTACCAATAATCCAAGCTTTCTTATTACGAAGGGAGTATTGCGCAAAACGGGTACATGGGTAAAAATTTCCCATTGCATCTACAGCCAGCATCATGCCCGCACCGCACCAATTCTGATTCTGCAACTTACAATCCAACGGTTTCCCTAAATGCTCACCAAAAAAAGAACAAGAATAGTCCCGATAATAACCATTATCAATGATAGCATCAGCCAGCATCAGCAGTTGTTCTTCAAACAGCCTGTCATCTCCTGCTTTCCATACATCTTCAAACACACAGTTAATGTTCACTTCATGAATGCCCAAAGCATAAAGATGAAGAACACTTTCCTTGATATAAGGAATATCGGCACTACTGATGGTCACTTTCGTACTTGCATCAGGAAACTGCGACAACCATAAAGGAATGTTACGCACTACATCTTTATAAGATCCCCGTCCGCTTGCTTTATACACACGGTTCAGGTCGTGCTTCATCTCCGTACCATCAATTGTAATGCCAATACTGAGATGTTCCTTATTTTTTAAGATAAATTGCTGTACCTTTTCTTCATGGTAATTGATGCCATTTGTAGAAAAGCTGAAGCGATAAGCGCCAAACCAATGATGATCTCTTTGGAATTGTTCAACCTTGATATAATCACAAATCTTATCTATCAGGTCTATTTCCAGAAAAGGCTCTCCGCCTATGAAATCCCATACCACAGACTCTTCGGGAAAATCCTCTTCACGTTCTAATACATAGTCAATAGCTTGTTTGGCTACCTCCCAAGGCATCCGCTCTTTCGAGTTTTTACCTACGAGGTAGCAATATTTACAAGCGAGTTGGCAGTCTTTCGTGACAATAAAAGTGATATTCTTTGCCATTCCGGACTTCCAATCTACTTCTTTCTTCTTGATTCCTTTCATTTTTAAAAGATAACGAATACATACTTCAACATTAGTATCGATTGTAACTCCGGCACCCACCCCGGCATCCCGTTTGACATCCAAACATACAAGTACCCTTGCACTGTCCCAAACAGGTTGAAACACATGCACCACGGCAAGTATCCAGGCAACTTTTTGCACAATCATTGGCACAGGCAGCAAAGCAGGAACCAGAGCAACTATTACCACATCCTGAACAAGAAGACTTAGCAGAATCCTCACAACCATCACTGCAACCTTCTTTACAGCCATTGCTGCAAGAAGTGCTACAATCAGAACAAGAAGATTTGGCTGTATTATCACAACCACTGGAACAGCCTTCTTTGCAACCATTTTTGCAACCATCTCCACAACCACCTTTCGATGTCCCTACGCAGCTGTTACTGCAGGTAGAGCCACAGCCACTCTGTGCTGTTCCCATGCAACTGTTATTACACCCTAACGGTTCATCATCCTTGCTGCAACTATTCAATATAGGAGCAATAGCAATAAACCCTAAAAACGGAATTGTTTTCTTGATGGCTACTTTAAAAAACTCTCTGCGTGATATTTCCATAGCTTCTTTTTTATAATAAATCAAGCACTTTTAAATGTTACTCTTTCTATCATTATATGATAACAAACATTAGTTTCCAAATTAGTAATTCGAACATCTGTTGCGGTATTAAAATAATAACTTGCATATGGCCATGAATTTTCAAATAATGCCTTATCTCTCATAAATGTAAAACTTCCAGTTCCATTTTCTAAATATATAGAAGCGGAGAAATCTCCCGTTTTCTTGAAAGCACCTCCACCTATTGCCTCTACTAGATATGTTCCTTTTACTTTTATATCGTAAGTATATGTTAGATAAAGCCGATACCATTGCCTATAGCTAGGAGTGTACTCAACATCTGATTTTTCACTTCTAAAAGATGCTTCACGAACTACTGAAAATTCCTTCCCTACCGTCTGCACCGACACCTCATCATCGTAATACTCTATCTTTGAGCCTACACGGCTGTAAGCCCTTAGATAATAAGTAGTACCCTTAATCAAGTCTGTTAACGATAATCTCAACTTTCCATCACTACCTACACTTGCCGTAGTAACATTATCCGTAATCTTAGGGTTAGGTGACGTTCCGTAACATATATCCACTTTCTTTACCCCACTTGGAGCAACAGATGTAAGTACCGCCTTATCTTCATATATATCTGTAGGTTCAAAATGTGTTTTAATAATCCCTGATGTGGTGAACATCCCTTGATCTCCATAATAATATTCCCCGTCCAATTTAGCATATATACGGACATAATAAGCTGTTTCGGGAGTCAGTTCATTCAGTGTGTATACGATCCCATTCCCCGAAAGAGCAACTTTAGTGGCATCAACCGTCGGCATTGATGAAGTGGAATAACAAATACCAACCTCATCCATTTGCAAACCATACGTCGTAATTGTTCCTGAGATCTGTGCCGAAGATGAAGAAATAGAAGAAATTTGAGGTACTGAAATTTCCACGGTCACTGCCGTAGTAAACATAGCCTGGTCGCCATACTTAGCCGCACCATCCACAACAGCATATATGCGGACATAATAAGTAGTATTTGCTTCCAGCTTGGTTAAGGTGTAAGAAATATCCTCGCCGGACAAAACAACCTTCTTGTCATTGACAGTGGGAGATTGGGAAGTAGAGTAACAAATACCGGCTTCCGTAACTTTAACGCCCGAAGCCTTGATTGCTCCCTCCACAAGAGCCGAAACAGAAGTTATATCCGACACTTCCGGTTTAGAAATTTCCACTCCTCTATTAACGATTGTAATCTGACAGGAGGCCGTTTTATCACCATCATTCGTAGTCGCTTCAATAGTAACTTTTCCCTCGGCTATAGCGGTCACCTTACCGGTAGCATCCACCGATGCTATTTTACTATCTCCCGAACTCCATGTTACAGCTTTGTTTGTCGCATTCTCCGGTGTCACAACAGCTTCAAGTATCAAGTCATCCCCCACCACCATAGTAGACTCTGTAGGTTTAATCGACACTCCCGTCACCCTGACAACTTTGTCCACTACCGTTACTTTACAAGTCGCTGTTTTCTTGCCGGTAAGTGCCGTTACGGTAATAACAGCCTCTCCGGGTATTACCGCTGTTACCATTCCAGTCTCATCCACCGTTGCAACACCGGGGATGCTACTGGCCCACACATGTCCTTTATCAGGTGTCTCAGCCGGAGTAAAAGAAGCTATCAACCTTTCAGTTTTGCCTTTCTCTAATGTTAACTCACTCTTGTTCAGTGCAATGTCCGGAATCACAACATTCTCTTTACTATCCTCTTTACTACAGCTACCAGCCAACGGCAGCATAAGTAAGAAGCCCAATATTACCCAAATGAACTTTGATTTACCGGTTAATTTTTCTCTCTTCAGCATAATCCATATAGATTAAGCCTATAGACTTCCCCTGATTCAGCAATACACAAAAAAAGACGTGGGAGTCTGTACTTTCACTTATCCCAGTCTCAGGCTCTCGCATGCCCATCTATAAGGATAAGCAACGCAGCTAGCCCACGCCAAGATGAATATACAGAACACCACGCCAAGCGCAATGTTTGGACAAAACACCTCAAGTGGACGTTCCCGTTGCCGTATCTTCTTATAGATTTCAAATTTGCGAGATTTGAGACTAGAAGATAACGTTCGTAAACGTCTTTCTATTACAATAATAAAAACCTCCCCCTAACCCACCGGCTAGCTGAGATTGTGACAAAGTTAAGAGGTTTCAGTGTACATGCCAAATTATTCAGGATGTTTTTAATGCCATTTTTTTACCGTATAGTATCCGTTTAGGTCCTCATAGCCATCCGGATAACCATAAAAAAGAAATATCCGGGCCGTACCTACTCCCTACTTACTCCTTACCTACTCCCTACCTACTCCTTCTTATTATATAGGGAGAAGGTAAGACGTAACCCTGTCTGATACCGGTAATATTTATGCCGAAACACCGCATCACATACATTCTCTCCGTATATTCATGAATTCTTGAAAACAAACTCCACAAATCAAAAGAAAAAGAAAAAGTTTATTCATACCTTTGCGATGCAGCACCCCTCAAAGAGCAATGCATGAAGAATAAGAAAAGCCACATCCAGACTTCTCTCTCCCTTCACAAACAACGAAATATAAATAACTAAAAATTAAACCATCATGGGAAAAATTAAAAAAGGAGTTTTCGGCGAATTCACAGGAAAAGTAGGAAATCTGGTAGGATGTACATGGAAAGGGATACCTTATATGCGTACCCGTCCTGCCAACATGACCAACCCACGCACCGAAAAGCAACAGGGACAACGGAGCAAATTTCAGGTGGCACTCAACTTCCTCAGAACAATTACTCCCTTTCTACGCATCGGATACCGGGAATTCGCAGAAAGACAGACTGCTTTCAACGCTGCCATGTCTTATGTGATGAAAAATGCCCTCGCAGACAGTGAGCAGGGATTAGAAATTGACTATAACAAAGTGTTGGTGTCACACGGAAGCCTGACACAAGCATCCGATACAACAGTAAGCACCGAAGGCAGCAAAGCCCTCTTTACCTGGAAGGATAATAGCGGACAGGGGAATGCAATGACTACAGACGCAGCCATGCTATTAGTGTACAACCAAGAGAAGGCCTTGGCTGTTTATGATACATCAGCAGCTATGCGCTCGGATGGCAACGCCGAACTGGAACTTCCTAAAGACTGGAAAAACGATACTTTGATTGCCTACCTGGGCTTTTGCAGCACAAACGATAAAAGTGTGGCCAACAGTATATGTCAGCCTATTACCGTTGCATAAATTGTTTTCGTTCTTCTTCCGGAAATTTTTCTATCGCATAGCGCAACATCGTGCGGGGCATCAGTTTACAATGCTTTTCAAGGAACTGCACCAATAAGTCCTTGTCCCGCTTCCCCATTTCCCGCAACATCCAGCCTACAGCCTTTCGCATCAGGTCATGACGAGTATGCAAAAAGTGTTCAGAAAGAGCAATAATATCGATGAAATCGTCGTTTTTAATTAGTGTATAGGTGGAAACCACTGCTATGCGCTGATCCCAAAGTAAATCGCTATCGGCCAAACGATAGAGGACATCACGAGGCTTATCTTTCAGATATTCGCCCACAATACCCGGAGCGGAAAGGTCAACCAAATCCCAGTTATTGATGCGGGCAGTCTGTGTCAGATAAAAGTTGAATATTTCTTTTTTGTCCTTTTCATCGCACTTTTTAAAGCGTTCCACCAACATCAGCAAGGCACACAGGCGGCATTCATGCCATTCACTTTGCAGCAATTCTACCATTACCTCGAACGGTGCATCCTTATGACGCTTCGCCACAATACGAGTGTTAGGAACTACGATACCCAGAAATTTATCGCCTTCTCCGTATTGTCCCTTTCCGGTTTTGAAGAAATTAGGAAGGTATTCCCGCTTCACAGGATCAATGTATTGCTCCAGTTCTTGCTGGATTTCCTTTGCTGTCTGCATTTTCTTTAATTTAGTAGAGCACAAAAATACCGTTTTTCATTTTATTCTTCACATTGACACACAGAAAATAAAGCGGGTACCTTGGGTATATTCTCTATCTATAATCAGAAAACCTCCCAACCTTTCTGCAACAATACGACAGATAGATAAGCCCAGTCCCGCTCCCTGGCTAAAGTTATCCAGCTTAACGAAACGTTCAAATACATGTTCTTGCTCGTCAATGGGAATACCTATTCCGGTATCCGTAACCGTAAAAATCAGTTGATTCGTCTCTTTTTTTACTTCATAAGCCAATGTAACAGAACCTTCATGAGTAAATTTCGATGCATTACTCAACAGGTTATCAAGCACCTGTACTATATAGTTATAATTACTATTTATGATCAGTTCATCGCAAGCCGGTTTAAAAACAAGTTTTGTATCCGGAGAAAATAAAGTCCCTGCCGCATCTATCGAGGCTTGGCAACAAGCATTGACATCAACTGCATTGTGCTTAATTTCAACCTCACTATCAAGAATAGAAATGTCAAGAATATCACCTACCAACTTTAACAACAACTTACTATTACTTTCTATCAATGCCACATATTGCCCGATGTCTTCTTTATCGTCAAGCATATCGACTAATACTCCGGAGAATCCGACAATGGAGTTCAGGGGAGTACGAATTTCATGGGACATATTCTGAATAAACATCGTTTTCAGCCAATTACTCTGTTCTGCAACTTCCTTGGCCTTGCGCAGTTCTTCTTTGGCTTCAATCAATATACGATTCTTTTCATCCAACTTATCCCTTGATTTTTCTAATTTGGCATTGAGTTTTCTCTGTTGCCACAAGAAGACAATAACGACACACAAAATTCCGATAACAGAGAAAAGAATGATACGGGTATTTTGAAGTTGCTTCTCTTGAGAAATCTTTTCCAACCGTCCCTTTTCAGCAGTAAGTTGTTGCAGATTCAGCATAGTAGCAAATTCACCGGTAGCAACTTCTTCGTTCCTTTCTTTCTCCTTCTTCTGTTCCAAGAGGAAATCACGGTATAATCCGGCAGCCTCTTCTTTACGGTTCATATCCCAAAGAATATCCGCCTTTGTTTTTCTCAGCTGCATCAAAGTGGCTAAATTATTTTTCCTCTTTAACTCAGTTTCCCGCTCATCCAGTACGTTAAGAGCTTTCTGGAAATTGCCGACTTTCCAGTCATAATCAATTTCCACATCATACAAATAGTGTATATGGCGTTTCAAAGAAGGCTCATCCGCATACATTTGCCTACATTTCTCTAATGCCTGACGGGCAGCCACCGTATCTCCCTGCGCAAGATAAAGTGATACATAAACCAAGTTTGCCGTCACTTCATGATAGGGAGACTTGACTGCCTTAAGTGCTTTTTTAAGTAATTCGGGAGCTTTTTCTTCCTCACCCAGATCAATGTATATTTTTGCGGCATCACTGTACTGACAAGATATATTATATCTTACGACATCGGTATTCTCAAAAATATCTATCTCCTTAAGCATGAATTCCTGAGATTTTTTCATTAAACCTTTCGCCGCATAGACATTGGCTAATGCATAATAACACTCAGCAATACTTTCTTGCTTTCCCTCCTTTTTTGCCTCCTGCAACATCTTTTCCGCTTCAAGAAGAGCAATATTATATTCTCCCTGTATGATATAATAATTAACCAGTCTGGCAGCCCATGCCCAATAATAAAGTTCAGCGTTCCCAACACTCCGGGCAAATCTCTTTAAACGATTGACTCCAGCTATGACACTATCTGTACGATTCTCACCTTGACCATAATAATAATAGTCTAACTTAGCTCCCAAAGCTATTTTAGACATTACTGTATCATTGCATCTGATTGCCATATCCAGCAGTGTATCCGATGCCGTCAGCACTATGGGATCAGTCGGATCACTAAAATGCTTTTTATAGTAAGCATGCATATTTTTGATATGGGTAGAATCCACCGTTTGGGCAAAGACAGTTCCTAAAACCAATTGCAGAAAAACACAGGCAAGAATCGTTTTTTTCATCATAATCTATTTGTCTGTTGTATATTATAGGATGATAAAGATATATCTTATACATGAAATAAAATATCACCTTATCCTGCAAAGTATAGAAATTGACTATTTTTATCCTTTCATTGTATATAATCTGTCTCTTATACACATCTCCGAGCCCACGAGACTACGCTGCA